>Ga0308169_10004317_pt1 | contig 13348 bp, 8 predicted proteins | sample PhyBR1_2_FD_202139 | JGI IMG/M metagenome (GOLD analysis project Ga0308169, IMG submission 202139) | Phyllosphere microbial communities from UC Gill Tract Community Farm, Albany, California, United States - DLSLSB.R1 | ecosystem: Host-associated > Plants > Phyllosphere > Unclassified | place...
CGCCTGCCAGCAGGCGCGCAAACCACCCCGATGACCTACACCGGCAAGGACGGCAAGCAATACGTGCTGGTCATGGCCGGCGGTCACGGCTCCCTGGGCACCAAGCAGGGTGACTATGTGATGGCGTTCAAACTGCCGGATTAAGCAAGACCGGCGGTAAAACAAAGGCGGCTACCTGATGGGTAGCCGCCTTTTTTTCGTCTGACAAAAATCAACGATCGTGAATGCGTGAGTTATCAGCCGGCTAAAAAACCGGCTTTTCAAGAAAAATCCTATCCGTCCCTTGTGCCCTTAAAACTAATTTAGTGCGCACGCCCTGCGTAACCTCTATGCACACTGATAAAACTTTAAAGGGAGCTTCTGAATATGATGGACCATGCCGCGACAAAACCGATCACGTCCGAATCCGAAAAAATTCTAGAACTTGGATATCTCGACACTGCAAGTTTGAAAAAACTTATCAGTGGAGAAGTACTTGCCATTCGAGTACCTGAGTTTGCGAATGCCAACACCAGCGAGCGGTTAAATCAAATCATCGGTGAGGCCGACACGCTGGAACAATACAGCCATGAAACCTACGAGGATGGCCAAGTCGTACAGCACTTCTACGGCGTGCATCGCTGGGGCACCCCGTTCAACTCTACCTACGGCAAGGCTGCCGGCAGTGACGCGCAAGTCAAATATTATGCTGACGCAGCCCATATGCGCAGGGTGATCGACAGCATTTGCGCACCTGAAAAGCCGCCCATCCAACACCTGATGGAACAGCTCCAGGAAATCTGGCCACAAGGCGCGGTCGCCGCTGCTTTTCAAGGCCAACCGATGTTCTGCGGGATTATCCGCGCCATGTTTCCCGAGACAGCGCACCTCTCGGAAACGGTTCCCCATGTTGATTGCCTGCCCCTGTCGATCGCGGAACTGGAACACCAATTCAGCGCCAATATTTATCTGGAAACGCCGCCTTCAGGCGGAGAATTGATCATCTGGGATACCGAGGCCTTTGCCTATGCCGAGGTCAAGCGTTTCGAAGGCGCCCAACTGCCCGAGGAACGCTTGCAAAAGCCGTTGCGTATCCAGCCGCGCAAGAACGAATTGGTGATCATCAATACTCGCCGTCCCCATGCCATTTGCGGATTCGAATCGGGCAAACGTATCAGCATGCAGTCGTTTATCGGCTATACCGCTGGCAAACCGTTTTATTTCTGGTGCTGATACTTTTAACCCTCTTGCAAATGGACATCTTTTTATGACTCCTGAAGAATTCCGTCGCCATGGCTACGCCATGATCGACCTGATCGCAGACTATCGAGAAAACATCGAGCAACGCGGCGTGCAGCCCACCACGGTGCCTGGCGAAATCAAGGCCGCCCTGCCAGCGAACCCGCCTGACAGCGCCGAACCGTTCGAACAGATCATGGGCGATGTCGAAAAGCTGATCATGCCCGGGCTGCTGCATTGGCAGCATCCGAGCTTTTTCGGCTTCTTCCCTTCCAACGTGGAGCTGTCTTCGGTGCTGGGCGATTGCCTGAGCACTGGCCTGGGTGTGGTGGGCTTGTCCTGGCAATCCAGCCCGGCCCTCACCGAAATCGAAGAAGTGACCACCGACTGGCTGCGCGACATGCTCGGTCTGAGCAGCGCATGGAGCGGCGTGATCCAGGACTCCGCGTCCACCTCCACCCTGGTGGCCCTCATCAGCGCCAGGGAGCGCAGCTCCGATTACGCGCTGATGCATGACGGCCTGCAAAACAGCGGCGCGCCCCTGATCGTCTACACCTCAGCCCACGCCCATAGCTCGGTCAACAAGGCGGCGATCCTGGCCGGATTCGGCCAGAACCATATCCGTACCATCGCCACTGACCAATACAATGCAATGTCGCCCCAGGCATTGGCGCACGCCATCGAACAGGACCTGGCCGCCGGCAATCGCCCTTGCGTAGTAATTGCTACCACCGGGACCACTGCCGCCATGGCGATCGACCCTCTGGATGCGATTGGCGACCTGACCCAACGCCACGGTGTGTGGCTGCATGTGGACTCGGCCATGGCCGGCGCAGCGATGATCCTGCCGGAATGCCGGGCACTGTGGCAGGGCATCGAAAAAGCCGACTCCCTGGTGCTCAACCCACACAAATGGCTGGGCGCGGCCTTCGATTGCTCGGTGTACTTCGTGCGCGACCCCGAGCATTTGATTCGCATCATGACCACCAACCCGAGCTACTTGCAGTCCAGCGCCGACGGCCAGGTCAGAAACTACCGCGACTGGCGGATTTCATTGGGCAGCCGCTTCCGCGCCCTGAAGCTGTGGTTTCTGATACGCGAACAAGGCGTCAGCGGCTTGCAGGCACGGCTGAGGCGCGACCTGGCCAATGCACGCTGGCTGGCTGAACAGATCGAAAGCAGCGCGCAATGGAAACTGGTGGCCGCGCCGGCCCTGCAAACCCTGTGTATTCGCCATGAACCGCCAGGGCTGAACGGCGAGGCGCTGGATCAGCACACGCGGGCCTGGGCGGAAAAGCTCAACCAGTCCGGTCACGCCTATGTCACCCCCGCCCTTCTCGAAGAGCGCTGGATGGTACGGGTGTCCATCGGTGCATTGGGCACCGAGCGCCAGCATGTCGAACGGTTATGGACGCGGCTGCAAGGCCTGGTCGCTGAAACGCTGCCAAAGTAACCCCCCCCTGTGGCGAGGGCGCTTGCTCCCTCGCCACGGTTTAATGCTCGTCTGCTGTGTCTAAACAGACACCCGCGCACGGCGCATCCAGCGCTCGAACGCCATGGCATTCAGTGGCCGGCTGATCAGGTAGCCCTGGGCCGTGTCGCACTGCCAGTGCTTGAGCAGGGTGAGGCTGTGCTCGAACTCCACACCTTCGGCCACGACCTTGAGGCCCAGGTTGTGGCTCATCTCGATGGTGGAGCGCACGATCACGCCGTCGCCGCTGGTGCTGTCGAGGTTGCGCATGAACGACTGGTCGATCTTCAACTCCTGTACCGGCAGGCGCTGCAACTGCGCCAGTGATGAGTAACCGGTACCGAAGTCGTCCACCGACAGGCTGATGCCGCAGCCGCGCAGTTGCTCCAGCACACTGAGGGCTTGTTGCGGATTGTGCATGATGGCGCTTTCGGTGATTTCGAAAAGCAAGTGCTCGGCGCTCACCTCGTATTGGATCAATAGCGCGGTGACGCGAATGGCCAAGTCGTCATCGGCCAGGTCGTTCACCGAGATATTCACCGACAGTTGAATCACCAGGCCACGCAGCGCCCATTCGGCAATCTGGCGGATGGCCTCCTCAATCACCCATAAGGTCAGGGGCCCCATGCTGCCGGTGCGTTCGGCCAGGGGAATGAATTCTGCGGGCGACACTTGCCCAAGGGTCGGGTGTTGCCAACGCAGCAAGGCTTCCGCCTGGCCCACATGGCCGTGCTTGAGGTCGAGCTTGGGCTGATAGCACAGGAACAACTCGCCTTCGACCACCGCCCGGCGCAGATCGCGGATCAAGGTAATCTGGCGTTGGTGAGCGAGGTCGCGATCAGGCTGGTAGATCTGCAAATGCCCCGGCATGGTGGCCGCGTCATGCCGAGCGATGGCGGCGCGGTTGATCAGTTCCTCGACCTGCTGACCGTCTGCGGGATACGCGGCAATGCCGATGCTCACTTCATGACGCACTTCATCGTTGCCGATGCGCTGGGGTTCGGTCAGCAACCCGTATACGCGGTCGGCACGGGCGACGGCGGAGTCGATTTCGGTATTTTCCAGCAACAGCAGAAACTCACTGCCGGCAATGCGCGCGGCGGTGTCGCTGGCCAGCAGGCTCATGGACAGGCAGCGGCTGGCTTCGCACAACATTTCTTCCACACCCTGAGGGCCGAAGCCTTCGTTGATGACCCGATAATTTTCAATTCCCAGGTACAGCAACACCACCGGCCGCCGCGCACTGATCGCACTGCCCAGGCGCTCCATGGCCAGGGCGCGATTGGGCAGGCCGGTGAGCGCATCATGCAAGGCGTTATGGGCCAACTGTCGTTCGCGCACGGCGATGCCGCTTTGCATGGCATTGAAAGCGCGGGCCAAGAGGCCGAACTCATCGTGGCTGCGCACCCGCACCGGCGTGTGGTAGTCACCGGCGCCGATCCGCTCCGCGGCCCGTACCAGTGCATTGAGCGGGCGTGATACACGCCGCGCAAGAAATAACGCCGCCCCCAGCGAGACCAACAGCACCGCCACGGCAATCACCAGAAATTGCCGGTCCAGCGGTGCGAAGGATTCCAGGGCGTGGTCCAGCGGGCTTTGCAGCAGCACGCGCACTTCATCGCCTTCGCCGCTATTGGCCAGGGGCAACACCTGGCTGAGCACGCGCTGGCCATGGAACCGTTGGACCCGCGCCTGCGGATCAATCGACGTGCCCAGCAGCAGGTCGATGACGCTCGGGCGCACACTGCCCGGCTGGGTCGTGAAGAGTTGGCCGACATGGCCGCCTTGTACGCTGAGGAACGACACCTCAAGGTTGCTCATGGAGCGCAGCTCATGGGCAAATTGCGTATCCATGGGAAAGCCCATGATCACTCGGGCGATGGGCGCAGGTTCAAGGACTTCCTTCTGCACCAGCAAGTAGGGGCGCCCAGCCATGGCGACGATCAGCATTTGCTGGCCGCTGCGGCGCGCGCTGCGCAATGCATTGGCATAAGGGAACGCCTCCCCTTGCTTCATCGCCGGCAAGGTACTGACCATGACCCTGTCATCCAGGCCCAACACGAACACTTCGCTGGAATTGACCCCCGTACCATGGCGCCCCAGGGCCTCCAGGATCGGCACCGTTGCACCACCGGCCACGGCCTGCTTGAACGGGCCATCAATGGTGAGCCAGTCCAACCCATATTGCAGGCGGCGGCCGCGCAGGTCCAACAAGCGCTCGAACACCTGCCGCCCTGTGTCCAACTGCACCTGGGCCTGGTTCTCCACGGCGCGGGTAGTAGCGGCCTTGACGGCGAAATACGTGGCCGCCACGACCACCAGCAACAACAGCGCCAGTACTCCGGCAATCCGGGTTTGAAAGGTGTGCAGCCAGTGCATGGCCGTGCCTTCGGGTATCACCCGCCGCTGCGCGTGACTCCATCCTGTTCTCATACCTGTCCCTGGCGACCTGATCCGCCGTCAAAAAAACATTCATTTAGAGCGAATATTCAATTCACGCAGATTAGCTGGGACTAGAGATAAGTAAAACCCCGTAAAAACAGGGGTTGGAGCGCCATATTTTTGACAGAAAAGTCTTTGTCGTCACTGCAAAGCCCACTGCACCGTCGGTCGGAACTGTCATTTCTCACAGCTTGGCGAGGCGAAAAGGGTCGGATTGAATGAGTTACGACTCGATCAAGCACAGGCTGCGAGTCGCACTTTTGACTCGATCACATTCAGGTGCCCGCCATGTCTTACGATCCAGACCATCTGTTACCCGTGCCCAGCGCCCCCCCCCCCGTTCTGCAGATTCAAGCGATAAGCTTGCTGGAGGACTTTCGGGAGACCCTGCAGACCCAACGTTGCCCGAAGAAGAAAAAGTTCCGTTCTCCGACTTGGTGCTGAATATCGCGAACATCACCCCAATACCGGGTACCGATGGAGGCCTCAACAACGCAGCACTGGTAGTCAACCCCTCGGGCGTCAACTGCACCTTCAGACCCTGGATCAATATGGCCCAGGACGACCGTGCAGCCATTATTCTTAACGATATCGAAGCGGCTCATTACAACGTCACAGAGGAAGACGTCAGGGTTGGCAGGTCCGTGACCCTGACGATAGATCGTTTCAAGTTTGTCGACCAGGCACAAAACAAACTTCAAGGTGTAGTCAAAGGCGTGAACAGCGACAGTACCAGAGAATTCAGCATCTTGGTGGACAGCAAAGCGCCCGGTGGCCTGGACCCCGATGGCAGTACTGAGTTGACCAACGAAAACCTGGCGCGGATTGAATTCGTAGACCCCATCATCGAAAGCACAGGCATCGTAAACAGTGGACACATCACCAACGGCGTCAAGATCCGCATCGCCAAATACCCGGTAAATCAGGCGGTAGATCAGGTTTATCACCGCAAAGAGGGCGACGTCATCCACGTGAACATTGGGGGGGTGGTCAGCACTCATCAAGTGACCAGCGGGGAGGCAGCCAGCAACGAGCCGGTCATCATGACGATCGAATACGGCAAGTGGATGCAGATGACCAAGGGCGCGAATATCGCCCTCTGGTATGTGAGAGACCGGGTGGGTAACCAGTCTTTCGGCTTTTCCATCCCAAGGACCATACAGAACAGAACGTACACGGGCACCAGCCTGAGAGCCGGGGAAGTTCATGAACACAAGTACGATGCAGACAACAACGAGTATTACATCGACGCCGATGCTCACGCGCGCGACCTGAACTATAAGGTCCGCCTGAACGGTGACGGCTGGCAGATCAACGATGAGTTACTCGTCACCTACTTTGGGTTGACCTCGGCGGGAGAACTCAAACACATTGAAACTTATCCGGTGCTGCGCCCGGATTTGCTGCGCGTTGACATCCCGCTGCCGCTGGCCTTTGTCAAACAACTGGTAGGCGTTTCGCTGATTGCCTACCACGAACGCGTGCGCCCCAGAGAGCCAGAGAATGTCCCGTCCGAAACCGTTATTTACAAGGTTCGAGGTACACCCGTCGACAACCGATACCCAGCGCCCATCGTCGAAGGCCTGGTCAACGGCACGCTGCCCAATATCGACCCTGTATGGATTAAAGTGCCCCGCGGCAGACTGATCAAAGATGACAGGATCGAATTGTCCATTACCGGTAAGACACCTTCCGGCGACGACGTGTATGCCTCAGACTTCCTACGCGTAACCGACGACGACCCGGACCACATTTGGTTCTCGTTCAAATACCCACTGGTGTTCAAGCCGTTGGAGGGATCGGCGTTCACTGCAAAATACGTGGTCAATCGAGACGCCGAGAACCCCTCGCAAGCGGTTACCGTACCGGTCGGTGACATCACCCTCCCCCTGCCCGCTCCCGTGTCACCGGACGCGCCACCGCCTGAACATCGGTTTGATGAGTTGGTAACCAAAGGCAATCTCAGAGCGAACGTCGAGTGGCATTCGAGCATCGCTCTGAACGATGAGGTAAGGATACTTGCCGAAGGAAGCAAGACGAACGACTCGGTTCCCACCTCGTGGCTCAAAGTTGATGGCACTTGGTATGGCGACACCCTTCCCTTCTACATCCCGCGCACCCTACTGTTGGACAATAGACACGGAACCGTGACGCTTCGTTGGGAAGTACGTACTCCGCCCTCGGCCAGCGTGCGTAGGTCCCTGCCGCTGGTCGTCAAAGTCGGCGCTGGGTTGCAACTGAACGAATGCCCGACCCTGGTGGAAGCAGACCCAGTGTCGTCTTGCAGGGTCAGCCTCGATCCCCTGCGCGTATGGACCCCGTTTGCTCGCACAACTACATTCAGGGTCACTTACCCCATGGACCGCAATGACTGGGTCACCCTGAAAATAGACGGAAAAATCGGTGTCGGCACGCCGCAGATCCCGCCTAAACGTGGTGTTCCCGATGCGGGTCATGACTACATCACGTTTGCCTGGCTCAGTGACTTTATCGCTGCGTACCCAGGCGAATCCTTCGAGGTGTACTTCGAAGTGCTGCGCGACAACGACACGACTCAATCGCCTCGGCTTACCGTTGAGGTGCAACGTTTCCCTGCGCAAACGCTTAACCTGCTGAGCGTACCGGAGGCGGTAAACGGGGTGATCGACCCCGACAAAGCCAATTCGGTACAAATCAGGGCCTGGCCGTTTTTCCGCGCCGGCCGCGCGGTAGGGCTCAACCTGTACGGCACTACCGACCTGGCGCTGCGGCGCGCGATTGATGTAACACCGGCAGAAGCGAGTGCCGGGCGTACGCTTGATCGGATACCGGCCGAGTATTTTGAAGACTTCGCCGACGACACCGAGGTCCGCGTAGAAGGCTGGGTATCGATGGATGGGTACAATTGCGAGGAAACAGCCCAGCACTTTAACGTGGGCAGATACCGCGTACGCAGGGCGGCGGGGGGGATTGTTCGGGAGATTGACGTGGGGAATGGGCCGACTTATATCGCGGTCAGTCGGGACGGTAAAAAAGTTTGTGTGGCGAATGGGCGTACGCCTTCGATTTCCGTAATTAATTTGGAGACTGATGAGGTAAGAACCGTAAATACAGTAGGCTCTGTTATTAATGGTTTAGCATTACACCCCTCTAATTCTGGCCTATATTTTTCGGTAGAGGGAGCACATCAAACCCTAAGTAGTCCAGTTCTTAATATTAACACCTTTACAGTGGGTTACCTCAGCTGGTCCATAGCAATGACTAATACCCAGGCCATATGTTTAAACCCCGGAGGCACAAAACTTTACGTAGGATCAAAAACCTTTAACACATTTTATATATACGACTGGGACATTGTAGCTAACAGATATACTGGATATGCTTTTTCAGGACAGGCCAACCCAAGAGCAACAATTGTTAACCCTCAAGGCACTGCATTGTTTTCAATTGGTGAAGAAACACAGCGCTTCACTATAAGAAATTATGCTCGTACTCATTCGGTCACCAATAACGGAATCGCCAGTGCTCTTGCTCACTCACCACTGTTCGCCACCTTCGAACGGCTATTTGTATGTGTGCCTAACTTAGGAAAAGTAGATATCTACAACACTTACAGCGATAGCCTTACCTACGTTAAATCCCTCACTGGGCTTGCCACCCCTCGGGGCGTAGCCTTCCACCCGGTTAAACCATTGGCTTACGTGACGGAGTTCGCCAGCAACACCGTCCGAATCATCGACACCGCGACCGAGGAGCTGGTGGGAAGTATCCCTGGCTTCAATCAACCCACGGGCCTGGCGTGCAGCGAGGATGGCAGGTACTTGTTCGTCTGCAACTTCGGCAACAACACCGTAGCCGTGGTCAACGTGTAAGCACCAAAAAATGCCGCGTCTGCCTCAGGACGCGGCATTCAACCGCTCTACAGCGCCGGAGGCCATCTGCGCCATGCCCGGAAATCTCATGCAATATGTTGCTATCTCACCCCCACCATTGAAACCACCGCTCCCCCGCCCCATCTAACCTGCATACTTCCTTATGCAGGTGCCCCATGAGCGACCAGCAAGACGTCCCTGATTACGACCTCAACGACTACGCCGACCCCGAAAACGCAGAAACCGCCTCGTCCAACACCGGCCTGGCGCTGCCTGGGCAGAACCTGCCGGACAAGGTCTATATCATCCCGATCCACAACCGGCCGTTTTTCCCGGCACAAGTGCTGCCGGTGATCGTCAATGAAGAGCCGTGGGCCGAAACCCTGGAGCTGGTGAGCAAATCCGACCACCACTCCCTTGCCCTGTTTTTCATGGACACGCCGCCAGAAGACCCGCGGCACTTCGACACCTCGGCCCTGCCGCTGTACGGCACTCTGGTCAAGGTGCACCACGCCAGCCGCGAGAACGGCAAGCTACAATTCGTCGCCCAGGGCCTGACCCGTGTGCGCATCAAAACCTGGCTCAAGCACCATCGCCCACCGTACCTGGTGGAGGTCGAATACCCGCATCAGCCCAGCGAGCCCACCGACGAGGTCAAGGCCTACGGCATGGCGCTGATCAATGCGATCAAGGAACTGCTGCCGCTCAACCCACTGTACAGCGAAGAGTTGAAGAACTACCTCAACCGCTTCAGCCCCAACGACCCGTCGCCGCTCACCGACTTCGCCGCCGCCCTCACCTCGGCGACAGGTAATGAGCTGCAGGAAGTGCTGGACTGCGTGCCCATGCTCAAGCGCATGGAAAAAGTGCTGCCGATGCTGCGCAAAGAGGTCGAAGTGGCGCGCCTGCAAAAAGAACTGTCTGCCGAAGTGAACCGCAAGATCGGCGAGCACCAGCGCGAATTCTTCCTTAAGGAACAGCTCAAGGTCATCCAGCAGGAGCTGGGCCTCACCAAGGACGACCGCAGTGCGGACGTCGAGCAGTTCGAGCAGCGCCTGGAAGGCAAGGTGCTGCCGGCCCAGGCAAAAAAACGCATTGATGAAGAACTGAACAAGCTGTCGATCCTTGAGACCGGCTCGCCGGAATACGCCGTCACGCGCAACTACCTGGACTGGGCTACCTCGGTGCCGTGGGGCGTGTACGGCGCGGATAAGCTCGACCTCAAACACGCGCGCAAGGTGCTGGACAAACACCATGCGGGCCTGGATGACATCAAGAGTCGCATCCTCGAATTTCTTGCCGTGGGTGCCTATAAAGGCGAAGTCGCCGGTTCCATCGTGCTGCTGGTAGGCCCGCCGGGCGTGGGCAAGACCAGCGTGGGCAAATCCATTGCCGAGTCCCTCGGCCGACCGTTCTACCGTTTCAGCGTCGGTGGTATGCGCGACGAAGCCGAGATCAAGGGCCATCGCCGCACCTACATCGGCGCCCTGCCCGGCAAGCTGGTGCAGGCACTGAAAGACGTGGAAGTCATGAACCCGGTGATCATGCTCGACGGGCCCGTTGCTGGACCGCATGGAAGTGATTCGCCTGTCGGGCTATATCACCGAAGAAAAAGTCGCCATCGCCAAGCGCCACCTGTGGCCCAAGCAGCTGGAAAAAGCCGGCGTCGCGAAAAACAGCCTGACCATCAGCGACGGCGCGCTGCGTGCGTTGATCGACGGTTATGCCCGGGAAGCCGGGGTGCGTCAGTTGGAGAAGCAACTGGGCAAGCTGGTGCGCAAGGCGGTGGTCAAGCTGCTGGATGAGCCCGACAGCGTGATCAAGATCGGCAACAAGGACCTGGAAAGCTCCCTGGGCATGCCAGTGTTCCGTAACGAACAAGTCTTGTCCGGCACCGGCGTGATTACCGGCCTGGCCTGGACCAGCATGGGCGGCGCCACATTGCCGATTGAAGCAACGCGTATCCACACGCTCAATCGCGGCTTCAAGCTCACCGGGCAGTTGGGTGAAGTGATGAAGGAGTCCGCAGAAATCGCCTACAGCTACATCAGCTCGAACCTGAAGTCGTTTGGCGGTGATCCGAAGTTCTTCGACGAAGCCTTCGTTCACTTGCACGTGCCGGAAGGCGCCACACCGAAAGACGGCCCGAGCGCGGGTGTGACCATGGCCAGCGCACTGCTGTCGCTGGCACGCAACCAGCCGCCAAAGAAAGGCGTGGCCATGACCGGCGAACTGACCTTGACCGGGCATGTGCTGCCGATTGGCGGGGTGCGTGAAAAGGTGATTGCGGCGCGGCGCCAGAAGATTCACGAGCTGATCCTGCCGGAGCCCAACCGTGGCAGCTTTGAAGAATTGCCGGAGTACCTGAAGGAAGGCATGACGGTGCACTTCGCCAAGCGCTTTGCGGATGTGGCGAAGGTGCTGTTCTGATAGAGCTCTAGCGCCTGAACCGGCCTCATCGGGGCAAGCCCCTCCCACAGGGGACCGGCGTCGTGAATGACAACTCGGTCAAATGTGGGAGGGGGCTTGCCCCCGATGGCGTGAGTGGCCGCGACACATATCCTGCTTGTCACACCCTGTCTCATCTTCGGTTATGCTCGCCCTTCGTCGTGTATAAACGGAGCCTCCATGACCGCTGCCCGCCTGCTTCTCCCCTTGAGCCTTGCCCTGTTGGCCGCGTGCGCCAGTGCGCCGAAGCAAAACGTCACCGTGGACAACCAGAGCGCCTGCCCGCTCCAGCTTAAAACCAATCAAAACCTGATCCTTACCTTGCCCAGCAATCCCACCACCGGCTACCGCTGGGCCATCCAGGACTCCGCTGGTGGTGTTCTGCGCGCATTAAGCCCCGAGGTCTATAGCAGCAGCGAATCCGGTGTGATCGGCGGCGGTGGTCAATCGACCTGGCGCTTCCAGGCATTCGCCCCAGGGCAAGGCCGTTTGCGCCTGACCTCCCAGCAACCCTGGGAGCCGGAAGCCGAACCTGTCGAAACCTTTGACTGCGCCATTACGGTGAACTGATATGCCCTGGCTGATCCTTGCCTTGATGGGCGCCGGTACCTTTATCTACGGTCTGGCGACCCACGCGACGCTCCTGTGCCTGCTGGTCAAGCCCTTGCCGGTACTCGCGCTGTTGGGTTGGCTGCATGACGCGCCGCCTACCGACTATCGACGCTGGATCAGCCTGGGGTTGATTTTTTCCGTGGTGGGCGACGTATTGCTCGCCTGGCCGGGGGACCTGTTTATCTTTGGCCTGGGCGCATTTCTATTTGCGCATCTGGCTTACCTCAAAGCCTATTTCAGCGACTGTCGACGTCTGGCAATAGTACCGCTGGTGCTGGCCCTGGCTGTCGGGGCGATCCTGCTGGGCATCCTGATCTCCCACGGTTTAGGCGAGTTGCTGATACCGGTGGTGGTTTACGCGCTGGTGATCAGCGCCATGCTCTGGCGTGCATTGGCAAGGTTGGGCAGCGCGGTACCGCAACGCTCGGCACTGCTGGCGGCAGCGGGTGCGGTATCGTTTGTGTTTTCCGATACGTTGATCGGTATCAACCGGTTTGTGGCGGCCTTCGATGCGGCGCCCTATTTGTTGATCGCCACTTATTGGCTCGGGCAATGGGGCATCACCGCCTCAGCTTTCCATCAGACAACCCGCGCATCCGAGGGCCAACTTGGCTAAAATGCCGGCCTTTCCCCCTCGTCGCCGGAACAACCGTGAGCAAAGAACCCGATCGCCTATTCGCCCAGCCCCTGCCCCAGGTGCCGGACTTCGCCTTTAACGAGGATGTGGTGCGGGTGTTCCCGGACATGATCAAACGCTCGGTACCGGGCTACCCGACCATCGTCGAGAACCTCGGTGTGCTGGCCGCGCAATTTGCCCAGCCGGGTAGCGTGTTGTACGACCTGGGCTCGTCCCTGGGTGCCGTGACCCAAGCCCTGCGTCGCCATGTGCGCACCGATGGCTGCCGGGTGATCGCGGTGGACAACTCGGCGGCGATGGTCGAGCGCTGCCGCGAATACCTCACCGGCCAGGACTCGATGTTCCAGGAGTTGCTGCCGGTCGAGGTGATCGAGGGCGATATCCTCGCGCTGAAATTTGAGCCTGCATCGGTGGTAGCGCTGAACTTCACCCTGCAATTCATCGCCCCCGATGAACGCCTGGCGTTGCTCGGGCGGATCCGCCAGGCCTTGCTGCCGGGCGGTGCGTTGATCCTTTCGGAGAAGCTGCGCTTTAACGATAGCGAAGAACACGCACTGCTGACCGACCTGCATATCGCCTTCAAGCGCGCCAACGGCTACAGCGAACTGGAAATCGCCCAGAAGCGCAGCGCCATCGAAAACGTCATGAAACCCGACAGCCTCGAAGAAC
>Ga0308169_10004318_pt1 | contig 13347 bp, 15 predicted proteins | sample PhyBR1_2_FD_202139 | JGI IMG/M metagenome (GOLD analysis project Ga0308169, IMG submission 202139) | Phyllosphere microbial communities from UC Gill Tract Community Farm, Albany, California, United States - DLSLSB.R1 | ecosystem: Host-associated > Plants > Phyllosphere > Unclassified | place...
GAAAAGGCCTTCGAGACCAAGAAACAACTCGATGCGCCCATCCATGCCAGTACTTCGACGCACCCCAGTCGATTAGCAGTCATCTTCAGTGTTCCATTCCCTATCTGTTCAGCTTCATCGGTGACCTTGATCAACAAATGGGCGCTCCACCACATTCCTCTCCCGCAAGTGTTGCTCGCGTTTCAGTCTGGCATGTGCTTTCTTCTGTCGATCGTGGTGCGGATGTCTGGATCCGGCCAGTTTGGTAGTTTCATCATGCTTTCTGGCGAGTTCAAAAGGCTGTGGGTGTACTTGGTGATGTGGACGTTCCGCGTGGGACTGAATGTGTGGTGTCTGAACGTGAGTAGGCGCGATTTGGATATTGATCGCTGCTATCGCCGCTCTATGCTTACCCCGGCTTGTTCCAGCATTATTCTACGCCGTCTCGCGAGGTCTGCTCCTGCCCATCACCGTTCTCCTCTCCTACTGCATCCTTCGCATCAAGCTCACCTCGAGCATCCCCATCTACATCGTCATCATCTGCATGGATGTGGCGGACAAGCAGAACACCGAGTGGGTGTAAATGTGTTTCAATGCCGGCTTCCTCCCAAGTCAAATTCGAGCACTTTCGGCGGAGATGGCGCAAGCAGGATCGGCGCGGCCTCAGAGGAAACAACATTGGACGGTTGCCGAGTGTGCCGAACCCCCTTGGCCGAGCTCCCCTGCGCCCTAAACGCTCACGCTTGTGCCTCGCCCAGGCTGCCAATTGGGTGGCACGACCACGGCACGGGGTGTGAGATCCAAATGTTGGGACCCGAAGAAGCGTGCGAGAGCTGTCAAATTAAGCCAAAGATAGACTCGCCTGGCATTCTGCGCGCACGGCCAGTGTGGATGCTTTGTCTCAGGGCGGGGGCGCGGGCGAAACGGATCATTATTGCCGACGCCATAGGTACGGAAGCTGTTGAGGCGCAGCGCAGGTCGATACACCTGCCCCGGATGTGATCGAGTGCGGGTGCGGCCCCCCTTGGAGCTCCTCTGCCCCGTGATGGTCACACGCCCATGATAGCCCGTTCCCGGTCCCGTGCTGCCGAGCAGCACCGCAGCGTCCCCCGCTTCGATCCATCCGTGAACAGCTCCCGCCCCTCGGAGGTTTTTTTAGGACTTGCTCGCAGAGGTCATAACGGCAAAAGGCACAGAATACATAAACAGGACCAGACCGACGTCGCCCCCGATCTCACAGACGCGTCGCAGTCTACACTCAACATTCTGACCCCCTCCCCGGACTACCCCACGCTCGCCCAGCCAGTCGTCGCACTTCGTTGATTCCCAACAAGTCTCTGCGGCTCATCATTGCCCATAGACTTGATTGCATTAAGCGTAGACGCTGTCCCCACGCCGCAGCAACGATTTTCGCAACGTTGCCCAGGCCCTGGCCGTGTTCCGCAAAGCAATCACGTAAGTCGTCCCCGAGTTCCCATGCCCTATCGAATCCGTCCTGCCCTCGCGCCCCGACATGTTTGATCCCGTCCGGCGCCAACGGAGTCTGGGAAATGTGCCTGATGGCGGATTGTCAGCAGCGGCCAGGTGATGTGGCATCACGTCATTCTGTGACTCAGGTACCCAAAACTCGAAATCCGGCTATTTTCCTCATCGCATCAGCGTGCACGGGGGCCCTGTGCGCGCGGACACCGGAAATGAGTCAGCGAGCGCATCGCCCCTGGTCCGCAGCGGCGGCCAGCTTCACCCACGCGCGCCCATGCCACGCGCCCATGCATGCCACCATTCACATCCGCTGCCTCATCCGCCTCGATGCAACCCGCCTGCAGCGCCCCCTTTCCTTTCCAACCCGTTCCCAGACCCGCTTATCTCGCTTCGCTCAAGCGCCCAACTCCAGCCACATGATTAGCAGCTAGCTAATACTCAGGCCGCCCTACGATTCCCCTGTTCGACCCTTCCCGCGCAACAGACGTACGTGTGAGCCTACCACCTGCCAGCGTCGACACCCACGCCCTCTCGCAAAGCTCGCCCTAGTCATCAACATCCGCCGCCGTCCCTCAAGGTGTTCGAGGCCAAGAGTCCCAAGGTTCGACGACGAAGCACATCCCGACGCCCGTCTGCACGCAACGTCGGTTTTGCGTTCCCTCTATACCCGCACGCTTTGACACAAGGTCGCGTCAACAGGTAAGTTCTGTTCCATGTTGATACGTCCCTCCACCTGCTTTAGACCCTCCTTAAGCGTTGGAGGCCTGGGCTGACCTTTTGAGACCAGATTCCAATCTGCGCGGCGATCGTCATTGGAACCGGTTGAGCTCGACTTGCACCACACTACCATCGCCCTTGAGTGTCACTGAACGAGGTGAGTCACCTTCACTTGGCCATCACCACCCTCATCACCGTCTGCATGGCCAGCATCGATCCCCACGCCCGGTCACGCTTCGCCGTAATGGTCGCTTTGCAAAAAGCCTCCGCGAGGTCCTTTGGGTGGAGGAGGTGCCTGTGCTTTACGGAATAAGCTTTGATGGCCGGTGTCACTCTCGCATCATCACCAGCAGTCACCCGATCGCTGATAGGCGGACGATCACTTGGCCCCCCCACCCACCCTTTTCCCTTTCCGTACCTGCCTCACTCCAACAATGCACCACCACCACCCACCCCTTTAGGTGCGATCAGCTCCTCTCATCAGTCGTGTTTGCTCCCACGAGTTCGCTTCCGCGCCATCACCGTTATCTTCAGACCATGGGAACAGCGCTCACTACCCAGACCCCCTGCCTTGCGCGCAATCCCTCGTTCGACTCGAATTGTCCCGCTTGCAATTCCGCTCGACGCCTCGCTAACACGCTTGGACATTGTTAACGTTCACGCGCTAGACTTCTTTACGCCGCGCCTGCTCTGAGTCTGGTCCTTTGACTCTGGCGCCTGCTCGCGCAGCTCGACCACCAACCCCACTTACTAGTCCTGCGAATTCCGCGCCGGACAGGCATCAGTGCCCACCATTTCTTCCGTCCTCCACCTAACTCCCCATCAGCCTGCCATGGAGCAGGGCTGGCCCGGCGTAAGTGTGCAACCTCCTTTGCTACCCCGCTTCCGTTTCTCAAGTTTTTCTTCCCGCCCGAGTCAACGAGATTTTTTACTCACCACAGTACCACGGGATGTACCAGGGTCATTATTCTGGTCCCCTACATCCCGGCGGCCCAGGCACGACAAACCGTCATCAGTCGTCGCCGCACAACGAGCCCACCACCTCCCCGGCTGAGGAAACGACCCATCGCCGCGCGTACACACAGCCCGTTGGGGAAACGTTCTTGCCTCCACCTCCCCCGCTGCAATCTTCATCACACCAGGACCACCCGTCCTTCTCGCCCAACTATTACCCGTCCTACTCGTCCCATACTCCCTCGACAAGTGCCCCCGTCGGGCTGCACATGGCCGGATACCCCAATGGACCCATGTCCGCGCCACCACCCGGCGGCCAAGGCGGATATCAATACCCCCTCACCTCGCCCTTGAATCAACCCACTCAGCTGCGCGGCCCACCAAACGTGCCCCCGCACCACCAGTACGGCGAGTCTCCGCGATTACCCCCGGGCGGCGGACCCGGCAACTGGTCGTCCAGTCCTGGCATGAGACCGCTTTCGCCCACTTCGCCCACAACGCACCTCGGCCCGCCCGGCATGCCGCCAGCTCCGGCAGCAGCTCGAACGGTTTCCCCAGTGTCACGCGCACACCGGGAAACCTTCCGCCGCCGAAGAACCATAAACGACGTTCCGGGAGCATCAGCGTCAGCCCAGACAGCTGGGACGACGATCAGTATGGCGCGTTAGGTGATCTTGGAGAGGAGACGGAGGAACAACCGTGGGGCATGCCCCAGGACGAGTACAAGGCGCTCAACCCACGCGACAAGAAACAAGTCAGGAATCGGTAAGTCCATCCTCTTCCTGGCTCGCCGCGCGGAGCTGACGACAGAATCGGCGCAAGGCGGTTCAGGGCCAAACGAAAGAGTGAGCCTCACGCATGAGCCACGGGAGTGAATGCTGACGACAGACTACGTCAGCAGCTTGGAACAGTCGCTTCGGGCTCGGGATGACGAGATCTCGATGTACAAGGCGCAAATGGACACGTTGCGACAGGAATGTAATGACCTGCGAGGACGCTTGGGCATGCCGCTCCTTTCGCCACCGGTTCCCGTGCAGAGCACGATGCCGGATGGAGCGCTCGGATTGGTGGTGAACCATGTTGACGGGTGGAGCCCGAAAGGCGAGAGCGCTTAGGAGGCGTCTCGCAGCTCGATTAGACGTTTCGAGGGTGTGGACAGCGTCGGCGGATCGAAAAAGGATGGACGGAGACCAAGAGCGGGAAGGGCATTAAGGCTGTCATCGATCGGCCAGAGCTCGAGGAGACGTCTTGGCGAGGTGAACGGATGTCCCACCCTCTGCAGGTGGGGAAGCGCACCGCGGCGAAAGAGGCAGAAGGCGCTGGTGGCGGACAAAGGCCAGGTCGTGACAAAGCGACGGGCACGATGATGGAGGCGGTACAATGCTCGAGGGAACGGCGACGGCGGTGGAAATGGAAATGGAAATGGCGAAACGACGAAACGAGCGAATGTGCGCGAGAATCATGAATGATCAAGGTCGGCTCTGGGTTTCTTCTTTATGTATACGCCCGCGCCTGCGGCCCCTCATATCGCTCACCCGACGGCAATGGCGCTCCGCGGCGCCGGTCCGAGTTCACGGGAAGACTGGTATAGTACGTAGTACCGGCAGGACGGGGATACGTCCACCGTTCTGCCCTCCCTTGTTCATACGCCCCGGTAGGATCGGCTTGATGTTGTCATAGTATGTAAAAATATGTGCCTGCGCTTCACCACCCCCTCGTTTGTGTCGCTGCCGGCCGCCACAGCGCCCGTGTCCCTGATGCCCGTGATGGGTGCCACATCTATGACTCATATGACTGATACGACCATCACCGTTTGCATCACGGCTGGCGGGCACCACATATGATATGAGCGTGCATATGGGGTGTATGAAATATGTGGTGTGGCGGCGAAGCGGAGAGACGTACAATGCGCATCCAGACTAAGGCGGGGCGACCACGAGCCACACGACGGCATGCCAGACCCAGCTGATCCCCCGGCCGATGGTCCGTAACCTGCACGTCAGTCACGGTCACGTCGACGTGCAGCGTTTGAGGAGGGACAGAGTCGGCGCCGTCCGGAGACTCACGTCGGGTGCGCGGCCCACTTATCCCACGCCGACCGGCCAAAAACCACCCGCCCAAGCGACGTGCTCATCTCGCCGTGGGTGCGTCTGGAGTCGAGGGGATGTTTCGTCACCTCTCCACCCCGTCCGGTATCGCTTGCCGGTGTCGGCGGATCACACACATAAGACGTCGATGTCTGACGCGAAGACGCCGCTGCCGAAGCCGCTGCCGAAGCCGACGCGGACGCAGACGCCGCAGCAGCCAAGACCGACTCCAGAGCTGACACATCGCCCACGCCGTACTTGCGCAGATCCTTGATCTCATTCGCGACGAACGAGACTTCGGCGCGGAAGCGCTCGACCCGCTGCGCGAGCGACATGATCAGGTAGAGCATGAAGAGCGTCGCGAGGGTCGTCCATGATAGAAGGCCCCTGGCCCTCGCGCGCGAGGTTGTGGATCCCGCACTGTTATTGTTCGCTGATGGAGCGATCATCAGCGAGGGGGCATTGGGTGATGAGAGGTCGTATGTGAAGGTGGTGTCGTCTGCCTTGGAGCGGGTCATGTTGGTCTGTATCCGGCTCTCATCGATGCCTGGTCTCAGCGCTTGCCGACGATGGACGCTCTCGTGGTATCGACTCACCCCAATCGCCCCTCAGGTGAACTATCATGCGCCCATCGCCCTCAAAGGCCGGCACGGGCACAACGCCCTCCGTCAACCGGCTCTCGTACGTGACCTCGACACGACCAGCCTCGGCACCGCCGCCGCCTCGATCGCCCCTTCCGACGCGTACCTCTGTCTGCCCATCCACCACACTCGCCGCCCACGATAACACACCACCCCTCTGCGTCGCCCGAATGAGCCTCACGTCCGCGCTGGGAACAGTCCACCCCATCTCCTTGGCTCGCCTTGGCCAGACAAACGACATCTTGACGGTCACTCCGCCCCATACGTCCCTGACCATCCGTACATCCACGTCGCCGTCCACCCTCGCCTTCTCATCCGGTAGCAGGCGCGACTCGGCGTCCGTCCACCTGAACCAACCTGCATCTCCCGCGTTGAGGTCGACCTCGGCGGTTTGTCTCCCTATCCGCCCTCTGCATTCCACCTCGCACATGCGGTCTTTCTCCTCGGCGGTATCGACGCGCACGAACGGCACAGCCATCGGAAGGCCCGTCGAGACCAGCGTCACCTTTGAACACGGTACAAGAGTGCCCTCAAAGAGCAGACTCCCTCCATCTTCGTCGTACTCCAGGTCGAACAGCTTCGCCGGCAGTGGCCCACGCACCGGCCTTCGCGTTTGTATATCCGCCGCGACATGTACCGGCCCAGGCGTCGAGTTCGCGAAGTGAGCGGGACTTGGCGTTGAACGCCTCGAAGTCGCCTTGGGCGTAGACATCGAACTCGAGGTCGGGGTCAGCGGCGTGGCAGTCTCGACGCTCGTATTGCTCATCTCGAACGAGTACTCCTCCATCTTGCCCATTCTCGGGAGTGTCTGCCTGAGCAGACTAGCGGCGGGATTGCCGTGGCTGACCGACGTCGGATGTCCCCGTCTGGTTACGAGGTTACGACGTTGACGAATGGTAGACAACGAGTCATCAATTGCCGACATGTCTGCTGACTGGTCCGCCGTCGCACTCGCCGGGGCTGAAACCGCTGATCCCGCCGGCTCATCCCACCAGTCCCCGTCGATCGAGCGCCACGAGATCAGCCCCTCGCCCCGGATGGACAGTTCTGTCCAGCCCCACCCGTCCGGAATGACCGCTTCGACGGGCACGAGGCCGTCCGCACCCGAAATCGTCCTCTCGTACGAGACGTGAATGATCGGCAAGCGGGGATCATACGATGGGGTGATCAACAGAGAGCTAGACGTCGACGCCCCGCCGAGAGACCACTCCAGCCGAAGTATCTCGGTACTGCAATCAGCCCGTCACAGTCGAAGACACCTAATTGAGAACCCACCTCGGAAACCTCCCCTCGAGCCAGCTCCCTTCCTCGCCTGACCCGTCCTCATTTGCACCGGTCGCCTCGCTCTCCTCACTCTCGTAGTCTTCTTCCGGGCCCATGTCCTCGCCATCTTCCCAGCCTTCATCTGCTCCCACGACACGCTGACTCCGGCCATTCCGTGTACGATGCCTGTTCTTAAGGGGCGATGGGGCGAATGAGTCCGGCGCGACGGGCAGGACGCTCGGTTCCGCGATGATGCCGATGCCGCCGCCGTAAGTCAATGCTGCCGAGGAGGTGGAAGTGGGGGCGAGGGTTTGGAAGCGAATGACGTTGTCAAGGCATTTGGGCAGTCCAAGCAGGATCTGAATTTAGCGACTCGGTTGGAAGCCCATGTCCTCAAGGGGCTGTGAAAGTAACAGTGTACGACCGTAGCGAGGTCCTCCACCGCGCGAGCTCACCTGCTGAGACCCCGCTCAATGCACCTCTCCACCCCAAGCTCGAATTCGAGGACGATGAGCCAATCCCGTCTGCCACCGCCCGGACTGTCCCGTTTCGAAGGCGAAGATCGCCTCGGGTCCAGGACGAGGAACACCTGCCCCGTCGTGCTCGATACGTCGATGATGGGCTTGACGCCCGATACGGCCTGCGAAGGGGGGTACGACGGGCCGAGACCAAGCAGACGACTTGCTATCCGGACGCCGGGCGTTAGGTCGAGGTGTATGGCAAGGGGTGGACCTCGGGCGAGGAGAGTAGTCTCGGCGGGTTGTTCCCTTCTGTAAGCTTGGGGCATGGGGAGACCTGGTGTGAGCTGCACGATCGAGTCCGGGATGGGGCGCGCTCGGGCACGGGGCATCAAAGATTCTGACCCAGACGCGGCCGAATGCTGCTGTGGACAGGATCAAGGATGAGCCAAGCGCCCGGATGAGCTGCAGCGGCGCGGAGATGGAGTCGCACGAAGCTGACTCACCTTCAGACAGATCAACCCCGTGACCCTCACGTCCCGGGCCGTCGCCTATACGCCGAGCTTTGAGATGATGAAGTTGGAGGAAGATGGAGGCGGCATGGTCGGTGTTGCATCTGGATGTGGCGCTTGGGAAGAAGTTGTATATTGGATGTAGGAGGAGGAGGAGTGGTGGAGACGATGATGTCGATCTCGTTTGATCGACGCTTGGACCGCCGTGGCCTGCCTCGGTCCGACGCGTCGACCGTGTCCCGTCACAGTGCAGCTGTCGACAGACGGGTCGGACTCGACAAACTGATTCGCAGTCGCAGTCAGGTGACTGATCAGAATAGCGATCGAGCACACAGTCGTATGTCAGGAGACGAGGGATGAATCAGGGAGTCGAGAAACATCTCACGGAGAGTACGGGTACAGTCATCTCGCTCGGTCATTTGCGTCCTTCAACTTCTGACGCGTCAGTCCGCTGCCGGCAACACGCCGCAGATCCCTGAGCGCGCGCCGGGTGTCTTTCCTTCCCCGTCCACCCAACTCGGATCATCCCTCATGCTTCGTCTCTGCATAAATTGTAAGGCTGTATCCTCACATCATGCAGTCTTCTGGCGATCATGAGCTGGAGGGCAATGTTCCTCAGCACCACATAGTACGGCGCGGGGTAACATCTGGAAGAGGTAGGTGCGTTGGTGCGATGTAGGGCGTGATCCAGCTGACAAGCAGTTTGTTCCCTCCCACCGTCCTGCGCCCGACACCGCAAGAACCTCTGGACCCCCCTCCCCGTCCCTGGACCTTTCACACCCCTCCAACTGATCCTGTCTCAGATCGTGCGGTGAAGGCGTAGGCTGTTGTGGTGATAGTGTCGCCGTGCTCCGCGCTGCCTCGGCACTCCACTCCCTGGCCGCAGTGACGAGCACCTGAATCGGTTGGCCGTATCTTTGGTTCTCGTACTTCTTCGCTCGTGGAGGCAGGTGCTGCTGATTCAGCCACTGCGGTCCTATTGGTCTCACTCTGGCATCGCACTGACCGGCTCCTCACAGGCGGGCTCAACCATCACTGACACCTCCACCTTATCCGCCTTACCTGGCGGAAGCACCCCCGTTTCCAGCCTCCAGCTCCTCCGCTTCACCCGCTCCGACTTCTCCGCGTTGAACGCCCTGGCAGTCTCTTCAAGCGACGTCCGGTATTTGAACTCATGAACCGGTACCTGCTCCCAGCTCAGTTCCTCTTCCCACAAGGGCAGAGTCGCCTCCCAGTCGACATGCACGTTTGTGGGGTCGGCCTTGTCGCCGAATTTCGCCCGATCAACATCGTGTCCGACTGTCACCTCGGATGCGGCGCGTGTTGGCCCCAGCAGAGTCATTGACGAAGTGATATCGACAAAGCGCAGGACATCGTTGTGTTGCCTGCAGAAGTCTCGCAGCGCCGAATTGAAGTGTCGAGTGGCTTGTGTTCGGCTCGCCGTGTCGAGAAGGCCGAGTCTCTGCCCGAGGATGTCCCTGACCGATAGTGGGGTGTCGACCGTGCTACTGACCGACGAAGGTAACGACGAGCAGCTCGATGAAGGGGTGGATGCTCGCGAGGTCGTGGCCGGAGATGAGCGCGGGAACTGTGGAGACGGGGACGGCTCCTTCTCCGCCCAGTCTTTCGGCCTGGACTGATGCGGGAGAATGTACTTCAGCCGGATTGCCTCGAGATACTCGTCCTCGACCATCCGCGGCGCTGCGGCGGCGACCATGATTCGTGGTGGTGCACGCTCCTGAGCATGTTCGCGCACGTAAACTCCAATTTCGGACCGGACGATGGCGGTGAGCAGGAAGCGCCTGTACGACTCGAAAGCCCGCTGCGCGTACTCGACGCCCGTCATGGCTTGATCTTCGAACGGGACTGCCGACTCTTTGCGCTGTTCGAGAGGCAGAGGCCTAGCGATTGACTTGGTCGTTACGTCGTGGAGATGGTTGATGTGCAGGTCGACGCTTCCAAACATGAGCAAAGCCGCCTTAGATCGATTACCGGGCGTGGTCATGTAATCTCTGAGTCGGCGAGCGAGGTCGCGTCCGACCTGTAAGGCAGGGGCAACTAGGACCGTTCTGAGGGTACTTAATGATACCCCAAGAGATGTATCAACATGCTGGCAGACGGGAATCCAAGATGGGTCCCGCCCCCCCCCCCCCCAACGGGGCCGCAGCACGGAAGGGGAACCCTCTAACCCCCCTAACCCCGAAAAAAAGGATTGTTGCCTTGTCGTATCCGCCATGACCGTCTGTCGTTGGAGGGACGGAGGCTTGCAGCAACGGCTCCAAAGGGGTTCCACCGAGTTCCGGGGTGTGGGTGGCCGAGCGACCAGCCTGGATGAGCCGACCCCTCAACCCCGGACGCCCGGACTCCCGATCAGTCCACTGCCGGCTCATTTTAGGGCTCTCTGTAAGTGTGGTATCATAGCTGGCTTTCTGGAATCGTCGTCGCTGCAGATGCTTCAGCCGGGACGGCTTCTTGCCACCTATCGGTCCTGAGTTGCAGGGTCACCGCCTGCAGCCTCGCCAATGCTTGTTCCATGTGATCGAGCTGTCTGGATTGGTGACCTGCGAGCTCTTCGAGATCTGACAGATACGTGGCTGCCTGGCTGTTGGCCTTCCACCTGCGTGGCATAGTCAACCGAGACAAGGACTCACCGTATATTTTTGTATTTTCGAACGCGCACGGTACGCGCGCTGAGCCATTCGGTTCTGCAATCGTCTTCTTTCACCCTTCATTTCAGCCCCGCCAGCCTCGAGCCTTTTTAGCTCCTCCAGTTCTCGGTCCTTTTGCGCTTGCGAAACATTCGGCGCATCGTTTGCCATGCTCGGAGTCCAAGTCAATTTACGCTTGTGTCCCCGATTGTCCCGCCCAGTAGCGGGTTCGCAAACCGCTGAGTCGGAGCTGCGTCGTGTATTCTTGCGCGCGGACGATACCTCCTTCGACGGCGAGGAGAGGGGGGCGGAACGGAGAAAAGAGGAATGTGCCTCGATCTTGATTGTCAGCGCGCCTGCGTCCAGGGTGCGAGAGACAAGAAGACGCACCAACTCTTGGGATGCGCCCTGATCGCTGCCGCCGTCAGAGATTGAACTGACTTGACTTGGGCTAAGAATCACCGGCGGGGGGACTTGTAGAGTGCCCGGATTGATGCACGTGTCTGCTGAGACGAGGCCGAATTGCGGCGCGTACATACCCGCCTCACCGAATGCACCGCGATCGAGCGTATCATACGGATAATAAACAGCACCGGAGGTGGTGTAGAGGGTGTCTGGGCCGCGCAGGGGTATACCTGTCCTCAGCGCGATGCGCATATTGACTTTTCGCGCCTCAACTCACTTTGACCGAGAACGAGTGCCGGATCCGCCTGGAGTGGTGCGTGCCCGCTGGACACATCCGGGTACAACTGCTGTGTGGAATGACAAGGATGGGCGAGACTCGAGCTGGAAGTGCCGGAGAAGGCGTCCAATGGCCGTGAGTACCCTTGGTTATTGCTCAAACTGAATGGCTTCGAGTTTCGCAGAGCGGGGTGAGCATTGTCGCCTGAAGCGGACAGCTGGGCGGGTCTGCGCGCTCCCGGTGACGAGGAAGGCGAAAGCGCGTCGACAGGGTCGACACCAACCTGGGGTACGTCGCGAGGTTTGCATGTAGACCGTGACAATGGGGGCAAGGTAGATCCGACCGTGGACTCCAATACTGAACTGAGGGCCAAGCCGCAAAGATCGTCTCTGTCGAAACCACCTTTGGGTCCGAGAGCGTGATGACCCAATTTGAACGCATAGTTGAGCGGGTTTGCGGACGGATCGATTGATGGATTGCAAAAGTGAGCGTTTAAAAGGCTGAGTGCATTGTTTCGCGCATGCTCGACCATTTGCATGTGATATGCCCGGTGTCGGTTGTCCCGGTTCCCGATGGGTTCGTGGTGTTGATCGAAGACCCCGCAATCAGGCTGCTTGCCCTTGTCCAATCGCTGTGTCGCTAATGCTGCCGACATGAGCTTCGACGTACCGGAGTATCCCTGGCAGTGGCTCAACAGTGCAGGTGACGGCCTGCGTTGGATGTGTTTGTTATGACAGCGGATGAGGCGAGTGCTGACAGGGTGGAGCGCTAGATCCAATGAAGGGGGAAGGCAGATGTCAGGAGCCGTGTCGTCGTTCTCAAATGCAGAGCGGAATTCGCAGTCTGTCGACGGATGGTTGGAGCAGAACGAAACACATGTTGCGCGTCGTCGTGGGAACACGCCTTTCCGCTATTGACGTCTGTGACGTCAAAAGGGTCAAACAGGCGGATCCTGGCCAATGCGTAACGTTTGTTCATCCGCCAGTGCGACTCGGTCTGGCGCCTTGTTCCATTTCAGGGTTTCGCACGTTAGGAGTATGGTAGGTGTCCGTTGTGCCTGTGCGGATGCGAACCGGATGCATTTCTAGTGATCGTATTCCGTCGGACCTCATCGACCGGTGACCATTAACCGTTATTGGAAAACGAGATTTCTGCCTAATCAGTCAGAAACCTCTAAGTCATCGCTTGTCAATCAAGAATCATAAGTAGCAGGGACACTACTAGATCCGCTCCACGCCCCCCATACGGCTTTCTACCTGGTTCCATCCCCTCGTGTCTAGCCTTTCCAGAACTTCACGCAACAGGTAGAATATCGTCCGTCATGTATAACAGAGGACCATAGCTCGGTCGGGCCGGTTGTGTCTGGCGTTTCCTCTGCTCTCGCGCTCACGTGAGGAAGCGCCGTCGGCCCTTGGTGGAATTCACCTTTTCCCACCTGATCCAGAGCTGCTGGTGACGGAACAGTGTACCTTTTTTGCGCGTGGAGTGACGGCGATCCCCGTTGCTCTTCCACAACAAACCATCTAGAATCTCGAATCAAACTGTGTAGTGCAGCCGGTCCTCCCATTCTGAAGTCGTACCGAAAGCCGAACTGTTTTGCTGAAACATATTCAAGCCCTCCCCTTAAGTCGGGACAAATAAACCAAACACGAGTCCGAATCTATGTTACCCTTTGTTTTCGATCCTTCTGAGCATTAGCGAAGTGATACGGCTATCCATGCTGCGTCATGACCACCCGAGGCGCGTCGGATTGGACGCAGGCGCTACTGCTGACAGCTTTCGACGACCTCATGTGTCGAGTCGCGGCTATGACATTCGGAGTCGACAGTCTCCGCTTACCACTATCGCTGGCGTCACCAAAAATCAAGCTTGCGATTCCAGACTCGGCAGCGTCCCGTGCATTGTACTCAAGAGTCCGTGATGG
>Ga0308169_10004319_pt1 | contig 13346 bp, 10 predicted proteins | sample PhyBR1_2_FD_202139 | JGI IMG/M metagenome (GOLD analysis project Ga0308169, IMG submission 202139) | Phyllosphere microbial communities from UC Gill Tract Community Farm, Albany, California, United States - DLSLSB.R1 | ecosystem: Host-associated > Plants > Phyllosphere > Unclassified | place...
TTGAGCGCACTGTCCCGGCAGTTCGGCGACAGCGTGCCGGCGGGCGACGCGGTTGCCAGGCCTTTGCCACCGAAGCTGATGGCGGCGTCCCAGGCCAGTTATCAACAGGTCGGCGAAGAACATTTCGATCTGCTGCATGCCCTCGAAAATCTGCCTGAAGCTTCACCGCAAGCCCTGGATTTCCTCTGCACGTGGCTGAACGCCAGCAAACCAGGCGGTTTGCTCGCCACCTTACGTCAGCGCGGTTTGGCTGACAGCCTCCAGGCCACCGTGCTGTATGAATTTGCCGGGCAGGCGCTGCTGCACATCGAATTCAAGCGCGACAATGCTCGGGCCCCGGATGAAATCCAGGCATTGCTGCACGATTGGCTGGGTTTTTTCGCAGCCCAGGACGACTGGGCACCGTTGCGCCAGGAATTCACCGCACGCCTGAAGCGTCGGCAGGAGACAGCATCTGCCCTGCAACTGGCGCGCTGGGACTGTGAGAAACGTGGCGGTCCGCTGTCGGAAAGCGACCTTTTCAGATTCAGGACAATCCTCAGGCAACTTGAGCCTGTGGATAACGTGACGGGCCCATGGCAACTGCCCACGCCCAATCCGTTCCTGCAAACGGCCAGCGAACCAGCCCGCGCCGGGCTGATACGCGGCCAGACCAGCGCCCATCGCGGTTTGCGCACCTTCGCCCAGGATCGCTCCCGGGGCCGGCGGGAGCGCTCGCCCATGCAATTCAGCCAGGCATTTGCCGATGACAGCCGCGAAGGTGCGGTGTACCTGCGTTGGCGGTTGGCGGCCTCGCTCGATCTTCAAGCCAGACTCGATTGGCAGCTGCGGGACTTGCGTGAAGATGCTCGCCAGGCTGGCGTGGAGGTATCCTTCGATTGCGCCAGCGATCAATGCCTGTTGAGGCTGGTAGGGCTGCAAGCTCCGTTACCGTTGGTGCTGGAGCACATCTTGTCCATGCTGAGCCAGCCGCTGCCGGCTGTCCCGCCCCGCAACGAAACACCGCTGATGCCGATCCGACATTTGTTGAAGCACTTGTCGGGCTGCTGTCAACGCGACCGGCAAGCTTCGGCACTGCCACTGACGGACAGCCCGTGGGCAAGTGCCCGGTGGGATGGCCTGGCCATCGGCTTGTCGACGGCCACCCAGGCGGCCATGGGCCCAGCTTTGGCCCAAGTGCCCGGCATCGCCAGCCAGGAAGCCGAACCGAGGACGCCGTCCACGCATCGTGTCTGGCACCGGCTCCAGGCCCATGGCGACGAACAGGCCGTGCTGCTGTTTTGCCCAACGCCGACCCAGGCCTTGCCCGACGAGGCGGCATGGCGGCTGCTGGCGCAGCTGTGCCAGACCCCGTTCTACCAGCGCCTGCGGGTCGAGTTGCAGTTGGGTTACGCCGTGTTCAGTGGGTTGAAGCAAGTTGATGGGGAAACCGGCGTGCTGTTTGGCGTGCAATCGCCCGATGTCTCGGCGGGGCAGTTGATTGCCCATATCGAGGAGTTCCTCAGCGGTTTGCCGGCGCTGATCCAGCAAATCGATGATTCAACCCTGGCTCATCGGCAGCGGGCCCTTGCCGCCCAATTCGAAAGCGCCGCCCTGCCCTGCGCCGAGGCGGCCGAACTGCTCTGGCAGGGCAAGCTGGCGGACCGGCCGTCGGATTACCTTGAGCAGTTATCCGCAGCGATTATGCGTCTGGACCGCGAGCAGCTACTGGCGGCCGCCCGGCGTTTGATCGACGCATACGGTGGGCGGATTTGCCTGAGCAACGGAGCCTGTCCGGGCGCTCCCTGGCATGCAGCGGATTGATCATTGCAATCGCTGCAATGAGCTTTCTCGGAGAATCGCGGCGAACGAATTTGTCAGATTTAGTAACATAGCCGCCTAAGCATCTGAACATCTCCGAACGGAGGTGGACTATATGTATAGATTCCAACCGCCCCACCCCAACCAAAGGAGTATTCCCATGTCTTGGTCCAAACCCGCATATATCGACCTGCGTATCGGTTTCGAAGTCACCATGTACTTCGCCAGCCGTTGATTGCTGCAGGCGGTTAAGCACGCAGCACAACGCCTCGGTCAGCCGGGGCGTTTTTATTTCGGTTTGCAGATGGAGCGGCCATGTTTGTCCAGATTCTAGGTTCCGCCGCCGGTGGCGGTTTCCCCCAATGGAACTGCAACTGCGCCAATTGCGCAGGTTTTCGCGACGGCAGCCTGCGGGCCTTGGCGCGCACCCAATCGTCCATCGCAATTTCCGATGACGGTACGAACTGGGTGCTGTGCAACGCCTCTCCAGACATTCGCGCCCAGCTCCAGGGTTTCGCCCCGATGCAACCTGGCCGGGCGCTGCGGGACACCGGCATCGGCGCCATCATCCTGATGGACTCGCAGATCGACCACACCACCGGCCTGCTCAGCCTGCGCGAAGGTTGCCCCCATCAAGTCTGGTGCACCGACATGGTCCATGAAGACCTGAGCACCGGTTTCCCGTTGTTCAACATGCTGACCCATTGGAACGGTGGGCTGAGCTGGAACCGCATCGAACTCGACCGCAGCTTTACCATCGCCGCCTGCCCGAACCTGCGCTTCACCCCGCTGCCGTTGCGCAGTGCCGCGCCGCCCTATTCGCCGCACCGCTTCGACCCGCACCCGGGCGACAATATCGGGCTGATCGTCGAAGACCTGCGCACCGGTGGCAAGCTGTTCTACGCCCCGGGCCTGGGCAAGGTCGACGGGCCGTTGCTGGAGATCATGGCCGGTAGCGATTGCCTGCTGGTGGACGGCACTATGTGGGACGACGATGAAATGCAGCGCCGTGGCGTCGGCACCCGCACTGGCCGGGAAATGGGCCACCTCGCGCAGAACGGCCCCGGCGGCATGCTGGAAGTGCTGGGACAACTGCCCGAACAGCGCAAGGTCCTTATTCACATCAACAACACCAACCCGATCCTCGATGAAGACTCCGCCGAACGGGCCGAGCTGGTGCGGCGCAATGTCGAAGTGGCTTACGACGGCATGAGTATTGAACTGTAGGAGCAACTGAAATGACTGACACCCCCCTGTCCCCCGCCGAGTTCGAAGCGGCCTTGCGTGCCAAGGGTGCGTATTACCACATCCATCACCCATATCACGTGGCGATGTATGAAGGCCGCGCCACGCGCGAGCAGATCCAGGGCTGGGTCGCCAACCGCTTTTACTATCAAGTGAACATCCCGCTCAAGGATGCGGCGATCCTCGCCAACTGCCCGGACCGGGAGATCCGCCGCGAGTGGATCCAGCGTTTGCTCGATCATGACGGCGCGCCCGGCGAAGACGGCGGTATCGAAGCGTGGCTGCGACTGGGACAAGCCGTGGGGCTGGACCCCGATCAGCTGCGCTCCCAGGAATTGGTGTTGCCCGGCGTGCGTTTCGCGGTGGATGCCTACGTCAACTTTGCCCGCCGGGCCAGTTGGCAAGAAGCCGCCAGCAGTTCGCTGACCGAGCTCTTCGCCCCGCAAATCCACCAGTCGCGCCTGGACAGCTGGCCGCAGCATTACCCATGGATCGACCCGGCCGGTTATGAATATTTTCGCACCCGCCTGGGTCAGGCCCGGCGTGATGTGGAACATGGCCTGGCGATCACTTTGCAGCACTACACCACCCGCGCGGGCCAGGAGCGCATGTTGGAGATTCTCCAGTTCAAGCTGGATATTCTCTGGAGCATGCTCGATGCCATGACCATGGCCTATGAATTGAACCGCCCGCCCTATCACAGCGTGACTGGGCAACGGGTTTGGCACAAAGGGATCACTCTATGAGTTTCGACCGCAGCAAGACCCCGCGCTGGCGCCCCGGCTATCGTTTCCAGTACGAACCCGCCCAGAAAGGCCACGTGCTGCTCTATCCTGAAGGCATGATCAAGCTCAACGACAGCGCTGCATTGATCGGTGGCCTGATCGATGGTGAACGGGATGTCGCAGCGATCATCGGTGAGTTGGCGAAGCAATTCCCCGACGTGCCGGAACTTGGTGACGACATCGAGCAATTCATGGAGGTCGCCCGTGCAGAGCACTGGATCGAACTTGCCTGACACCACCGGCCTGCCGCCCAAGCCTGAAGTCGGCCTGCCGCTGTGGTTGCTGGCGGAGCTGACCTACCGTTGCCCGCTGCAATGCCCGTACTGCTCCAACCCGCTGGATTTTGCCGAGCAGGGCAAGGAGCTGAGCACCGAGCAGTGGTTCAAGGTGTTTCGCGAGGCCCGGGAGATGGGCGCCGCACAATTGGGCTTTTCCGGCGGCGAGCCGTTGGTGCGCCAGGATCTGGCCGAACTGATTGGCGAAGCGCGCAGGCTGGGTTTCTATACCAACCTGATCACCTCCGGCATCGGCCTGACCGAACAGAAAATCAGCGACTTCAAGAAAGCCGGCCTCGATCATATCCAGATCAGCTTCCAGGCCAGCGACGAGCAGGTCAACAACCTGCTCGCCGGGTCAAAGAAGGCCTTCGCGCAAAAACTGGAAATGGCCCGGGCGGTCAAGGCCCACGGTTATCCGATGGTGCTGAACTTCGTCACCCATCGGCACAACATCGACAAGATCGACCGCATCATCGAGCTGTGCATCGCCCTTGAAGCCGACTTCGTCGAGCTCGCCACCTGCCAGTTCTACGGCTGGGCGCAGCTCAATCGCGTCGGCCTGTTGCCCACCCGTGAGCAACTGGTCCGCGCCGAGCGCATCACCAACGAATATCGTGCCAAGCTGGAAGCCGAAGGCAATCCGTGCAAGCTGATCTTCGTCACCCCGGACTACTACGAAGAACGCCCCAAGGGCTGCATGAATGGTTGGGGCAGCATCTTCCTGACCGTCACGCCGGACGGCACCGCACTGCCCTGCCACGGCGCACGACAAATGCCCGTGCAATTTCCCAACGTGCGCGAGCACAGCATGCAGCACATCTGGTACGACTCGTTCGGCTTCAACCGCTTTCGCGGCTATGATTGGATGCCCGAACCCTGCCGTTCCTGCGATGAAAAAGAGAAGGACTTCGGTGGCTGCCGCTGCCAGGCGTTCATGCTGACGGGCGACGCCAGCAACGCCGACCCGGTGTGCAGCAAGTCCGAGCATCACGGGATCATTCTGCAGGCTCGCGAAGACGCCGAGCACGCCACGCAAACCATTGAACAACTGGCTTTTCGCAATGAACGAAACTCGCGCCTCATCGCCAAAGGCTGATCCTTTCAGCGCCGCCCAGGCCGTTGCCGCCGGTACCGACTTCGCTGAATTGCGCGTCGGCCCCCTGGGCCTGTTCTGGAACGAATACCGCCCCGAAGACGGCGCCTGCCGGATCTGGCATTGGCAGGACGCCAAGGCCCGCTGCCTGACGCCAAATGGATTCAGCGCACGCAGCCGGGTCTATGAATACGGCGGCGGTGCGTTCTGTTTGAGCGATGACGGCGTGCTGTTCGTCAATGAGGCCGATCAGCAGATTTATCACCAAACCCTGGCTGGCGAACGTCCGGTGGCGCTGACCTCGGGCGACTGTCGATACGGGGATCTAGGTTTCGCCGACGGCCAGGTGCTGGCGGTGGAAGAACAGGCCAACCAGCATCGCCTGGTGTCGATCGGATTGGCCGATCATCAGCGGCATGTGCTGGCTGAAGGCACGGATTTTTATGCTTCGCCGACGGTGAGCCCGGACGGCCAGCGGTTGGCATGGATTGAGTGGAGTCGTCCACATCAGCCGTGGACGGCAACGCGATTGATGCTGGCCGAGCGCAACGTGAGCGGTTGGGGCGAACCGCGCTGCGTGGCGGGTAATGCTGAAGAAGAGTCGATCCAGCAACCGCGTTTCGATGACTCGAACCGGTTGTATTGCCTGACGGATCGCGCCGGTTATTGGCAGCCCTGGGCAGAATCGGCCCAAGGCCTTGAGCCGCTGCCCGCCGCCGAAGCCGATCACGCGTCCGCTCCGTGGCAACTGGGCGGCTGTACTTGGCTGCCCCTGGATTCACGCACTTATCTGGCGAGCTGGACCGAGGCAGGCTTTGGTCGCCTGGGCGTGTGCCGCCAGGATGCCAGTGAGGACTACACCGGTACTTACACGCGTTTGCGCAGCCTCGCGCTCGATGACTCCTTCATCTATGCCATCGCTGCTTCGCCGACGAGCCCATCGGCGGTGATTGCGATTGAACGACAAAGCCACGCTATAACAGTCCTGGCCGGCGGCCTCGCGCCGCTGCCCGTCGAACAGATCAGCCGTGCGCGAACGCTGCGCTACCCCTCGGCGTCGGGGGAAGCCCATGGGTTCTTTTATCCGGCGATGAACACCGAAGAGAAACCGCCCTTGGTGGTCTTCATCCATGGCGGCCCCACCTCGGCCTGCTACCCGGTGTTTGATCCGCGCATCCAATACTGGACCCAGCGCGGCTTTGCCGTTGCTGACCTCAACTACCGTGGCAGCAGCGGCTATGGACGTGCGTATCGGCAGGCGCTGCATCTGAGCTGGGGCGTGGTGGATGTCGAAGATGCCTGTGCGGTGGTCGCTTACCTGGACGAGCAACACCTGATCGATGGCCGTCGGACATTCATTCGTGGCGGCAGTGCCGGCGGCTATACCACCCTGTGCGCCCTGGCGTTCCACGATGTATTCCGCGCCGGCGCCAGTCTTTACGGTGTCAGCGACCCCGTCGCCCTGGGCCGTGCTACGCACAAGTTCGAAGGCGATTACCTGGACTGGCTGATCGGCGACCCACAGCAGGACGCCGAACGCTACCGCGCCCGTACGCCGCTGTTGCATGCAGACCGGATTCGCACGCCGGTGATCTTTTTCCAAGGGGAATTGGACGCCGTGGTCGTGCCGCAGCAGACCCGGGATATGGTCGAGGCGTTGGAGGCGAATGGCGTTACGGTCGAGGCGCACTACTACCCTGATGAGCGCCATGGCTTTCGCAAGGCGGCGAACCAGGCGCATGCCCTGGAGCATGAGTGGCTGTTTTATCGCAGGGTGATTGATAGCGATCTCTAACAACCGCGGTCACTGTGGCGAGGGAGCTTGCTCCCGCTCGATTGCGCAACAATTGCAAAACACATTGGGACCGCTGCGCGATCCAGCGGGAGCAAACTCCCTCGCCACAGATAAATCCCCGCATTGCACGATCAGCGCTTGGCGATGATATACACCGCATGCACGATGCCTGGGATGTAGCCCAACAGCGTCAGCAGAATATTCAGCCAGAAAGCCCCGCCGAAACCCACTTGCAGGAACACACCCAGCGGCGGTAGCAAGATGGCGATGATGATACGAATGAAATCCATGGATGACTCCTGATGGCCGATGGCTAAGTTGCCTTAGCTGATGGACACCTGACCGCTCGCCAGGGTTCAGTGGCACATCCGCAGGAGACTGCCCAACCGGGCAAGGCCGTGGGCAAATAAAAAACGCACGCAAAAGAAAACCCCGCCGAAGCGGGGTTTTGCAGACTGTTTCCCTGACATCCATTTCACTCCGCCGTCCTGGCAGAATCCTACGTGTCCGTGTTGTTTACTTTGCGCGTCCTGCGCTACGTCCATGGAAAGTAGATTAGCCCTGGATCCAATCCGCCGGTAGAGGGAAAATGCCAGCACGTTGTGTAAGCAAATGCTTACACAGCGCTCTTGTCTCAGAATTGGCCAGCTTCCAGCAGGAACAGCGATTCACTGCCCGCCCTTACCGAAGCGCTCAGGGAATGAATACGCGGCAGCAGGCGTGCGAAGTAGAACCGTGCGGTGCCCAATTTGCTTGCGTAGAAATCATCCTGGTTCTCCTTGCCCAAGGCCGCCCTGGCCATCAGCGCCCACATGTAGGCATAGGCGGTGTAGCCGAACACTTGGAGGTATTCCACCGAAGCCGCGCCGATTTCATTCGGGTTGTTTTTGGCCCGGTCCAGCAGCCACTCGGTAAGTTGATCCAGCGTACTGACAGCATCGTTCAGGGGTTTGGTGAACTCGGCCAGGTCGCTGCCCGCAGTGGCAGTGAAGTGACGGATTTCATCGGCAAACAACCTGTAGAACGCACCGCCGCTGCCGACGATCTTGCGCCCGACCAAGTCCAGGGCCTGGATGCCGTTGGTCCCTTCGTAGATCTGGGTGATGCGCACATCACGCACCAGTTGCTCCTGGCCCCATTCACGGATGTAACCATGACCGCCGAAAATCTGCTGGCCATGAACAGTGGTTTCCAGTCCCAGGTCGGTCAGGAAAGCCTTTGCCACCGGGGTCAGCAAGGCCACCAGGTCTTCGGCGCGCTTGCGGGTCGCCGGGTCTTCGCTGAATTTCGCGGTGTCGAGTTGCATCGCCACGTAGGTGGAGAATGCGCGGCCACCCTCGTTCGACGCTTTCATGGTCAGCAACATCCGGCGCACGTCGGGGTGGACGATGATCGGGTCCGCGACCTTATCCTTGTTCTGCGCGCCGGTTGGGGAACGGCTCTGCAAGCGGTCACGGGCGTATTCGATAGCGTTCTGGTAGGAGCGCTCACCGGTAGCCAGGCCTTGGATACCGACGCCCAGGCGCTCGTAGTTCATCATCGTGAACATCGCCGCCAGGCCTTTGTTCGGCTCACCCACCAAGTAACCCACGGCTTCGTCGAAGTTCATGACGCAGGTGGCGGACGCCTGGATACCCATCTTGTGTTCGATCGAGCCGCAGTTGGCCGCATTACGTGCACCCAGGCTGCCATCGGCATTGACCATGAACTTGGGCACCAGGAACAACGAGATGCCTTTCGGGCCGGCCGGTGCGTCCGGCAGCTTTGCCAGCACCAGATGAATGATATTTTCGGTAAGGTCGTGCTCACCACCGGTGATAAAGATCTTCGTGCCGCTGACCTTATAGGAACCGTCGGCCTGGGGCTCGGCCTTGGTGCGAATGATCCCCAGGTCCGTACCGGCGTGCGGTTCGGTCAGGCACATGGAGCCGGCCCAGACGCCAGCGTACATATTCGGCAGGTACGCGGCCTTCAGTTCTTCGCCGGCGTGGGCATTGATCGACAGGCAAGCCCCGGCGGTGAGCATGGGGTACAGGCCGAAGGACAGGCTGGCCGAGTTGACCATTTCCTCGACCTGGGCCGAAACGGCCTTGGGCATGCCCATGCCGCCGTACACCGGATCGCCGCCGACACCGACCCAACCGCCTTCAGCGTAAGTCTTGTAGGCCTGTGGGAAACCTGCCGGCGTGGTGACGGCACCGTCGGCCCAATGACAACCTTCTTCGTCAGCCGCGCGGCTGAGGGGGGCGATGCTCTTGCTGGTGACTTTGCCGGCTTCTTCGAGGATCGCCTCGACGGTTTCCGCGTCTACGGTATCGGCCAACGCTGGCAGTTGGGCCCAGAGCTTCGCAACCTCGAACACTTCATTGAGGACGAAGCGCATATCGCGCAGGGGCGCTTTGTAGTCAGCCATGGCAAACCTCGCAGGATCTAAACAGTTGGTTCGTAAGATACGGTTTTCGCATGGGCCCGAGTGTACATCAACAACTTTTGCGACACATAGGGTCAACCAGTGACCATTTTGTTATTTATAGTCACGGCCGGGTTTTTAGAGATCCATCGTGGCGAGGGAGCTTGCTCCCGCTGGGCTGCGTAGCAGCCCTTTTTTATGAATGATGCGCACACTCAAGCGGGAGCAAGCTCCCTCGCCACGCTTCAATCAGAGCGCAAACAACTCCGCCGGCAGTTTCATCAGACAATCGCTTCCCGCTTCGACCGCAGCCCGATGGGCGCTCGTGCGTGGGAGCAGGCGCTTGAAGTAAAACTCACAGGTCGCCAATTTACCGCGGCATAGATCGTCGTCGCCTTGGCCACCGTCGAGTTGCGACTGGGCCACCAAGGCCATGCGCAACCACAGGTAGGCCAGGATGATGTAGCCGCTGTACATCAAATAATCCACGGAAGCGGCGCCGACCTCATCGGGATTCTTCATGGCAGCCATGCCCACCCGTGTGGTCAGTTCGCCCCATTGCTGGTTGAGTTCGTTGAGTTGCGCGACGTAATCCTTGAGCTGCGGATGTCCGGCATTCGCCGCGCAGAATTTATGGACGATTTTGGTAAAGCCACGCAGCAACTTGCCCTGGCTGCCCAGCACCTTGCGTCCCAGCAGATCGAGGGCCTGGATCCCGTTGGTGCCTTCATAGATCGGCGCGATGCGGCAGTCGCGCACCAGTTGCTCCATGCCCCATTCGCGAATGAAACCGTGGCCACCGAACACCTGCATGCCGTGGTTGGTCACCTCAAGCCCGGTGTCGGTCATGAAGGCCTTGCAGATCGGTGTGAGGAACGCCAACAGATCTTCCGCCTCCTGACGGGCCGCCTCGTCCGCGTCCAGGTGCGCGGTGTCCAGCAACTGCGCGGTGAAGTACGTCAGCGCCCGGTTGCCTTCATTGAAAGCCTTCATGGTCAGCAACATCCTGCGCACATCGGGATGGACGATGATCGGGTCGGCGGCTTTTTCCGGCGCCTTGGGGCCAGTCAGCGAGCGCATCTGCAAACGGTCATGGGCATACTTGATCGCGCCCTGGAAACTCGCTTCCCCCAGGCACAGGCCCTGCATGCCGGTGCCGAGCCGGGCATGGTTCATCATGGTGAACATGCAGTTCAGGCCCTTGTTCGGCTCGCCGATAAGAAAGCCCCTGGCGTCGTCGAAGTTCAACACGCAAGTGGCCGACGCCTTGATGCCCATCTTGTGCTCGATCGAGCCGCAGGAAACGCCATTGCGCTCCCCCGCCTCGCCGCGCGCGTCGGGCAGGAATTTGGGCACGATGAACAGCGAGATGCCTTTGGTCCCGGCCGGAGCATCCGGCAGCTTGGCCAGCACCAAGTGGATGATGTTGCCGCTCATGTCGTGCTCACCGGCGGAGATGAAGATCTTGCTGCCGGAGATCGCATAGCTGCCGTCGGCCTGGGGCACGGCGCGAGTCTTGATGATGCCCAGGTCCGTGCCGCAATGGGCTTCGGTCAGGCACATGGTGCCGGTCCACTGGCCGGCGGTGAGTCTGTTCAGGTAGGTCTGTTTCTGCTCTTCGGTGCCATGGGCGTGGATGGCCGACATGGCGCCATGGGTCAGGCCCGGGTACATGCCCCAAGAAGTATTGCTGGAACCGACCATCTCGCTGATGACCAGGCCCAGGGAACTGGGCAAGCCCTGGCCGCCATAGGCCGGATCCGCCGCCAGCCCGTGCCAGCCGCCTTCCACGTATTGGGCAAAAGCCTGCTTGAAACCGGTAGGCGTGGTCACGACACCGTTATCGAAGTGGCAACCCTCCTCGTCACCGGAGCGATTGAGCGGTGCCAGCACGTTCTCGCAGAACCTGGCGCCTTCCTCCAGGATCGCGTTGATCATGTCCGGGCTGGCATCGCTGGCGCCCAGGGCGGCGTAACGGCCATGAAAGTCAAAGACATGATCGATCAAAAAGCGCATGTCGCGCAGGGGGGCTTTGTACTCGGGCATGGTGGTTTTCTCCGGTAGCAGATCGTTCCAACCTACTGCCGGTCACCGAGGCCCACAATCACAGTCCAGACGCTGAATGCGCCATCATCACTCAACCCGCGGCGGCTTCCATGCGCACCGCACCGCGGCGGTTCTGCCCAAAGGCAACTACGCAGTTACGCCCCGCGCCCTTGGCGTTGTAGAGCGCCTGGTCGGCGGATTTGAGCACTTCTTCGGGCGTGCGCTGCTCGAGGCGTTCCGCGACGCCGATGCTGACCGTCACCGAGACGCTGGACGCACCGGTCCCACCGCGACGCTGACGTCCTTGTTGATCATCCTGAGGCCGGTTGTCGGGGTTGCGTAGCTGAATGCTGTAGGTCTCGATGGACTGGCGGATGACCTCCAGGTGAGGCATGCACTCATCAATGGTCTTGCCTGCAAACACCAACGCGAATTCCTCACCGCCGTAGCGATATGCCCTACCGCCGCCGCCGATTTTCGACAGTTTGCTGGCCACCAGGCGCAGCACTTGGTCACCCACATCGTGACCGTGGGTGTCGTTGAATTTCTTGAAGTGGTCCACGTCGCTCATCGCCAGCACATAGTTGCGTCCCAGGCGTTGCATGCGCTCATTCAGTGCCCGTCGGCCCGGCAGACCGGTCAACTCGTCCCGGAAGGCCATCTGATAGGCTTCATGGGCGACTGCCGCTGCGATCATCAGCATCACCTGGCTGCACATGATGTTGAGGGTGAACGGCAGGATGAAGGTTTTAGGCAGCATCCAGAACAACCCCAGCAATCCCACCAGTTGCGCCGCGTGCAGTGGTCGGGGGTTGCGCCAATATTGCCAGGCCAGCAACAAAAACGCGGCGGCGAACATCGGGTAGGACAATTGGATCAGGCTCATCCAGGCGCCGTGCAACGCCGGCCAGCGGATCTCCGAAAGCCACAGCAGCAATGCCTGGGGAAAACTTTGCTCCAGGGCCAGCGCCACGCTGCCGAAGACCAGCAGCACCGCGAACCGCGCCACCATATCCTGGAACAAATGGGTGCGCTCCTGCCATGCCGCGAACAGACCGAACAACAGCGGCAACAACAGGCAAACAAGATGGAACACCACCGCAGCGTCTTCGCGCACCTTGCCGTTGTCGCGGTAAAAATCGGTCTGGGTGTCCAGCAGGTAATAGGCGATGTACACCGTCACCATCAGAAACAGCTCGCGTTGGCGCCGATAAACCGCGCAATACGCACCGCCCAGCAACAACACCAGCGTAGGGAGGACGTTGAACAGCGAGGTGAAGAACACGTTGAGATCTTTGACGTAGGCAGCCGCAAGCCCCGCCAGCAACAGCAGCAATGAAGGTAGGAAATGGCTGAAACGTACAGCGGAAGAACGCGGCAAGGGTAAAGCTCCGACCCGGCTGATCAAAGATGGCATTGTGCCTGCTATTGGCGCAGTTACGCACGGGCGATGTGACAGATGTCACACTGCCATCGCTGTAACGGCCGAGGGACAGGTTTTCTTAGGGTGGAGTTTGATGAATATTGTTTCAGGATCACCACTGACCTCTGTGGGAGCGAGGGGATTTGTGGCGGACATGAAAAAGCCGCCGCTCCCGAAGAAGCGGCGGCTTTTTTGAACAATCGCTTAAGGCTTAGTAGCCCAGCGCGAAGTCTTCTTCTTTCATGTCCATCAGGTTGTTGGCGCCCGACAGCATGGTTGCTACGTGAGTGCGGGTACGCGGCAGGATGCGCTGGAAGTAGAAGCGCGCGGTCTGCAGCTTGGCGGTGTAGAACGCCTCCTCGGTGGTGCCGGCCGCGAGTTTTTCCGCTGCCAGGCGCGCCATGTCGGCCCAGAAATAGGCCAGGCAGGCGTAACCGGAGTACATCAGGTAGTCCACCGACGCCGCGCCGA
>Ga0308169_10004321_pt1 | contig 13340 bp, 9 predicted proteins | sample PhyBR1_2_FD_202139 | JGI IMG/M metagenome (GOLD analysis project Ga0308169, IMG submission 202139) | Phyllosphere microbial communities from UC Gill Tract Community Farm, Albany, California, United States - DLSLSB.R1 | ecosystem: Host-associated > Plants > Phyllosphere > Unclassified | place...
TTCCTTTTCTAACAGGCGAGGTAAAACCCCAAGGGCGACCATTCTGCGCCTAATAAACGCCGGGCCTCAACCCCGAAGCTTGCCGGACCCGATTGACGGGGCGGACCGGCCAACCCTAGATTGAAGGAACCGGTGCCGCCCGCCAGGGCCTAAACTGCGCACTCAGCCCAATAGGAGTTTGACCCGATGAGCCGTATCGAAACCGACAGCCTTGGCCAGGTTGAAGTCCCGGAAGAGGCCTACTGGGGCGCCCAGACACAGCGTTCCATGATCAATTTTGCCATCGGTAACGAACGCATGCCGCTGTCGGTGCTGCATGCCCTGGCGCTGATCAAGAAGGCCGCCGCGCGGGTCAATGACCGCAACGGCGACTTGCCCGCCGACATCGCTCGCCTGATCGAGCAAGCCGCCGACGAAGTGCTGGACGGCCAGCATGACGACCAGTTCCCGCTGGTGGTCTGGCAGACGGGCAGCGGCACCCAGAGCAACATGAACGTCAACGAAGTCATCGCAGGGCGTGCCAACGAGCTGGCCGGCAACCCGCGCGGTGGCAAGAGCCCGGTGCACCCCAACGATCACGTCAATCGCTCCCAGAGCTCCAACGACTGTTTCCCAACCGCCATGCACATCGCCGCCGTCCAGGCCGTCCAGCAGCAATTGCTGCCGGCCATCGGCGAGTTGTCCGGCGGGTTGGCGGAACTGGCGGCGCGCCACATGAAGCTGGTCAAGACCGGCCGCACCCACATGATGGATGCCACGCCCATTACGTTTGGCCAGGAACTGTCGGCCTTCATAGCCCAGCTCGATTACGCCGAACGTGCCATCCGCGCCGCACTGCCAGCGGTCTGCGAACTGGCCCAAGGCGGTACGGCGGTGGGCACCGGCCTCAATTCGCCCCATGGTTTTGGTGAAGCCATTGCCGCTGAGTTGGCGGCGCTTTCCGGGCTGCCGTTCGTTACCGCGCCGAACAAGTTCGCCGCGCTGGCCGGCCATGAACCCCTGACCGCCCTGTCCGGCGCGCTGAAAACCCTGGCCGTGACCCTGATGAAGATCGCCAACGACCTGCGCCTGCTGGGTTCCGGGCCACGGGCCGGGTTCGCCGAGGTGAAGTTGCCGGCCAACGAACCGGGCAGTTCCATCATGCCCGGCAAGGTCAACCCGACCCAGTGCGAAGCCTTGTCGATGCTGGCCTGCCAAGTCCTGGGCAACGACGTGACCATCGGTTTCGCCGCCAGCCAGGGCCATTTGCAACTGAACGTATTCAAACCGGTGATCATCCACAACCTGCTGCAATCGATCCGCCTGCTGGCCGATGGCTGCAGCAACTTCCAACAGCACTGCATCGCGGGGCTCGAACCGGATGCCGAGCAAATGGCCGCGCACCTGGAACGCGGGCTGATGCTGGTGACCGCGCTGAACCCGCACATCGGCTACGACAAGTCCGCCGAGATCGCCAAGAAAGCCTATGGCGAAGGGCTGACGTTGCGCGAGGCCGCGTTGCAACTGGGGTATCTCACTGATGAAGAGTTCGATGCCTGGGTAAGGCCGGAGAATATGCTGGAGGCCGGTAGCCAGGGCTGAGTTCTGTTCTGGCAGTTGGTACGTCTTCGCGAGCAAGCCCGCTCCCACAGTGATTGGTGTCGGGCACGATATTGGTGCTCAACGCAATCACTGTGGGAGCGGGCTTGCTCGCGAAGAACGGTAACGCGGTCTATTGCCCAACAGCCAAACGCTCGCGCCGGGCCCTCAGCCCGGCGATCAGCGACGGCCCCAGCGCCACCAACGCCGACCCCAATACCACCAGCACCGCCCCGCCATATCCCAGCAGATTGATCTGTTCGGCATGGACATAATCGGGCCACCACCAGGCCGCCATCGCCACCGCGGCGAACGTCACCAGCGGCGTGATCGCCAGGGTCGCGCTGACCCGGGAAGCCTCCCAATGGGCCAAGGCCTCGGCAAATGCGCCATAGGCGATCAGCGTATTGAGACAGCAGGCGAGCAACAGCCAACCTTGCAGCGGGCTCAGTTGCAACGCTTCCAGCGGATGCACCCAAGGTGTGAGCAACAGCGCGCAGAACAGGTAGATCACCATCATCACCTGCAACGAATTCCACACCGTCAACAATTGCTTCTGGCCCAAGGCATAGAACGTCCAGACGGTCGAGGCGAGCAATACCATCAGTACCCCGGCGGTGTAGTCGCTCAAGGACGTCAGCAATTCAGTGAGGCGCTGATTGAAAAACAATGCAAATCCGATCAGCAACACCAGCAGGCCAATGCCCTGCCCGACGCTGAAACGTTCCTTGAACACAAACAGACTGGCAACCAGCAGCATGATGGGCCCCATCTGCACCACCAGTTGCGCGGTGCCGGGGCTCAAGCGGTTCAAGCCCATCAGGTAGAGCACATAGTTGCCCACCAGCCCGAGCACCGCCATCGCCACCAGCCAGCCGCCACGACGGCCAAGCACTTGGCGAGTGGGCAAGCGCCGGGTAGCGCCAAGGTAGATGAACAGCAAGCCACCGGACACGAGCAAGCGAAACCAGGTCACGGTGACCGGGTCCATCACCTGCAGCACTTGCTTGAGCTTGATCGGCAGGATTCCCCACAGCAAAGCGGTCAGCAAGGCGAGGAACAGACCATAGACCCAGCGACCGGACGATACGTGCATGCAACCCTCGAAACCAAGACATGAGTGCTCATTCTAGGTCCTGATCCATCCGCGACACAGGGACAGTTGGGCATGCGACGTTGGCAGGATTGTATGGGTCGTAGCCGTCGATCGGCTCGCCAGGCGCAAATCAACCACACCACATATGCTCAAGTTAAAACCGCCAAGCAGCCCTATGGAGACCCGAAATGCCTGGTACGCGCGCGCAGGACACAGACGCACCCAAGACAATTTTTCGCAGTGATCGGATTTGCCGGATAAATGGCGAATTTTATTTCAGTACGCGCGAAGGCACGCAGGAAGGACCGTACGACAGTCGTGAGACCGCCGAACGGGAAGTCGCGGCTTATATTCAACGGATGATGCAACTGAACAAAGTGGCCAGCTGACTCAGAAGGCCGTGTGGCAAAGGAGCTTGCTCCATTGCCACACAAAGCCCTGCACACCTACGGTTATCGAACCGCCTCGAACAACCCCGTCGCTCCCATCCCGCCACCCACGCACATCGTCACGATGCCGTAGCGCAGGTTGCGCCGTTGCAGCTCGCGCACCAGATGGCCCACTTGCCGTGAGCCGGTCATGCCGAAGGGATGGCCGATGGAGATCGAGCCCCCGTTGACGTTGTATTTCTCGTTATCGATTTCCAACCGGTTGCGGCTGTACAGGCACTGGGACGCGAAAGCCTCGTTGAGTTCCCACAAGTCGATGTCGGCGATCTGCAAGCCCTTGGCCTTGAGCAGCTTCGGCACCGAAAATACCGGACCGATGCCCATCTCGTCCGGTTCGCAACCGGCCACGGTAAAGCCGCGAAAAAACGCCTTGGGCTTGAGCCCCAGGGCCAAGGCTTTTTCCAGACTCATCACCAAGGTCATCGACGCCCCGTCGGACAACTGCGACGAGTTGCCTGCTGTCACCGAACCGTCTTCGGCGAACACGGGCTTGAGTCCGGCCAGGCTTTCATAAGTGGTGTCGGGGCGATTGCAGTCGTCGCGGTCAACCAGGCCATCGAGGATCTGCACCGCACCGGTGTTCTTGTCCTCGACCCGGTACTTGACCGCCATCGGGATGATTTCATCGTCGAACAACCCGGCCGCCTGTGCCTGGGCGGTTCGTTGCTGGCTCTGCAAGGCGTAGCGGTCCTGCTCTTCACGGCTGACCTGATAACGACGGGCAACGATCTCGGCCGTCTGGCCCATGGGAAAGTAGATCCCGGGCACCTGCTCCTTGAGCAGTGGGTTGATCAGGTTATCGGTGTTGACGCTTTTCATCGTCAGGCTGATGGATTCCACCCCACCGGCGACGATGATGTCGCTGCAACCGGAGGCGATCTGGTTGGCGGCGATGGCGATGGCTTGCAGGCCCGAGGAACAGAAACGGTTGAGGGTCATGCCGGCGGTGCCGGTCCCCAGTTGCGAGAGCACCGCCACGTTGCGGCCGATGTTGTAGCCCTGGGCGCCCTCGTTGGACCCGGCGCCGACGATGCAATCCTCGACGCTGGCCGGGTTGATGTCGTTGCGTGCCAACAGGGCGTTGACGCAGTGCGCCGCCATGTCGTCCGGGCGGGTCATGTTGAACTTGCCGCGAAAAGATTTCGCCAGGCCGGTCCGTACGCTGTCGACGATCACCACTTCACGCATGACTGCACCTCATTGTTATGGTCGGTTAGTGGGCCCAGCATAGGTCCACCGTATAACCGACCGCGACAATCATTCACCCCGCGTATGCGCCCTCATTGGCTACTTCCTGCTTTTTTTCGCCTGGCGAGCCTGTTTCCCCGAGCGCTCGAACGCGTCCTCCAGCGCCTGGTTTAGCGTGCGCAACACTTTGACCCGCGCCCAGCGCTTGTCGTTGGCTTCCACCAATGTCCAAGGGGAAATCTCGGTGCTGGTGCGATCGACCATGTCGCACACGGCCGCCCGGTAAGCGTTCCACTTGTCCCGGTTGCGCCAGTCGTCCTCGGTGATCTTGAAGCGTTTGAAGGGGATTTCCTCACGCTCCTGGAAGCGCTCCAGCTGGGTTTCCTTGTCGATGGCCAGCCAGAATTTGACCACCACCACGCCGGCATCGGCGATCTGTTCTTCGAAATCGTTGATCTCGCCATAGGCCCTTAGCCAGTCGGCCCGGCTGCAGAACCCTTCGACCCGTTCCACCAGCACCCGGCCATACCAGGAACGGTCGAACATGGTGAACTTGCCCCGCGCCGGGATGTGCCGCCAGAACCGCCACATGTACGGGTGGGCGCGCTCTTCCTCCGTGGGCGCGGCAATCGGCACGATGCTGTACTGGCGCGGGTCGAGGGCCGCCGCCACCCGACGGATCGCCCCGCCCTTACCGGCCGCATCGTTGCCCTCGAACACGGCCACCAGGGCATGGCGGCGCATGCGTTTGTCGCGCAGCAAGCCGGCGAACCGCGCCTGCTCGGTAATCAATTGCTCCTCGTAATCGTCCTTGTCCAGGCGCAGGGTCATGTCCAGGCTGTCGAGCAGGGTGACTTGATCCTCCAGGGCCGGCAGCGGCATCACGCTGGCCTTTTCCGGCTTCGCCTTAGGTCGGTCGAGGGCTTGGCGCAAGCCTTCGAGCAGGATCCGCCCGACCGTGAGGCTGCGATAATAGGTGTCCACGCCTTCGACGACGTGCCATGGCGCGTATTCGCGACTGGTGCGGCGCAGGACCCGTTCGCCGTATTTGACGAACTTGTCGTAGGTCTGGGACTGCTGCCAGTCCAGCGGGCTGATGCGCCAGCTGTGCAGCGGATCATCCTTGAGCCCCTTGAGCCGAGCCTTCATCTGTTTCTTGGACAGGTGGAACCAGAACTTGAAGATCAGTGCGCCTTCGTCACAGAGCATCTTTTCCAGGCGTTCGGCGGCGTTGATCGCCTGGTCCAGCCGGGGATCCTTGAACTCGCCATGGACGCGTCCTTGCAGCATCTGGCTGTACCAGTTGCCGAAGAAAATCCCCATGCGCCCCTTGGCTGGCAGCATCCGCCAATAACGCCAGGCCGGCGGCCGCGCCAGTTCTTCGTCGGTCTGCTGGTCGAATGTACGCACTTCGATCAGCCGCGGGTCCATCCACTCGTTGAGCAGCTTCACCGTCTCGCCCTTGCCCGCGCCCTCGATGCCGTTGATCAGCACGATGACCGGAAATCGGCCTTGTTGCTGCAATTCGAATTGAGCTTCGAGCAGCGCTTCACGCAAGGCCGGCACTTCGGCCTCAAAGGTTTCTTTATCGATGACGTGACCGATTTCAGCGGACTCGAACATGAACAGCTCCTTCCGGGGATGGGGCAAGACTAGCGGATTGGATGCGGTGGGGTGCAGCAGATTCCACCCAGATGCGCGGTCTGTTGCGATGGGTCAAGCAAGCCGGTAGCGATCGGCTAGAATGGCCTCCCCGTTTTCACCGAGCCCGCCATGACGCCCATCCAGCACCACGCCCAACTCGACTGGGACGACCAGGGGCGCCCGCGCTCGCGGGTGTTCGACGACGTGTATTTTTCCGACCAGTCGGGCCTGGATGAAACCCGCTACGTGTTCCTTGAGCAGAACAACCTGGCCGAGCGCTTTGCCGCGTTGCCCCAGGACGGAAGACTGGTGATCGGCGAAACCGGGTTCGGCACCGGCCTGAACTTCCTCTGCGCCTGGCAGTTGTTCGAACAATGCGCGCCGACCGGGGCGCGGTTGCATTTTGTCAGCGTCGAGAAGTTTCCCTTGAGCCCGCAGGACTTGCGCCGGGCCTTGGCTTTGTGGCCGCAGCTGGCACGCCAGGCTGATCAGTTGCTCGCGCAATACGTCGCGATCCACCAGGGTTTCCAGCGCCTGACGCTGGCGGATGGACGGGTGACGCTGACCTTGCTGATCGGCGATGCCCTCGAACAGTTGCCGCAACTGGATGGGCAAATCGACGCCTGGTTCCTGGACGGTTTCGCGCCGGCGAGAAACCCAGACATGTGGACCGCCGAGCTGTTCGCCGAACTGGCCCGGCTGGCGGCCCCCGGCGCCACGCTCAGCACCTTCACCAGCACCGGTTGGGTACGACGGTTGTTGAACGCGGCGGGCTTCAAGATGAAGCGCACGCCGGGCATTGGCCATAAATGGGAAATCCTGCGTGGGATGTTTCTCGGTTGGCCGGAGCAGGCACCGCTGCCCACCCCGGCGAAGCCCTGGTACGCCCGCCCCACTCCGCTCACAGGCGAGCGTCGGGCCCTGGTGATCGGCGGCGGCCTCGCCGGTTGCGCCAGCGCTGCCAGCCTCGCGGCCCGTGGCTGGCAAGTAACCCTGCTGGAGCGTCAAGCCGGGCTGGCCGAAGAGGCTTCCGGCAACCCGCAAGGCGTGCTGTACCTCAAGCTGTCGGCCCATGGCACGGCGTTGTCACAGATGATCCTCAGCGGCTTCGGCTACACGCGGCGCGAGCTGGAGCACCTGCAACGCGGCATTGACTGGGATGGGTGCGGGGTTTTGCAGCTGGCTTTCAACAGCAAGGAAGCCGAGCGCCAGGCGCAACTGGCCGAGGCGTTCCCACAGGATCTGCTCCACAGTCTGGATCAGGCGCAGGCCCAAGCGCGGTCTGGCATCGGACTGGCCTTTGGCGGCTTGTTCTATCCCGAAGGCGGCTGGGTGCATCCGCCGGCGCTGTGCCGCTGGCAGGCCGCAGGCGCGACAATCGACGTGCAGCCTCACCATGAAGTGCTGGAGTTGCGCCGTGTGGAAGACCAGTGGCAGGCCTGGGACGGCGAACACTGCCTGGCCAGCGCCCCCGTGGTAATCCTCGCCAGCGCCGCCGAGATCAAGCGTTTCGAACCGGCCGCCGATCTGCCCCTCAAGCGCATTCGCGGGCAAATCACCCGGTTGCCGCAAACCGCCCGCAGCCAGGATTTGGCCACAGTGGTCTGCGCCGAAGGCTACGTGGCCCCGCCGCGCTTGGGCGAACATACCCTGGGCGCCAGCTTCGACTTCAAGAGCGACGACCTGACCCCCACCGCCGCCGAGCACGCCGGCAACCTGCAGATGCTCGAAGAAATTTCCCTGGACCTGGCGGACCGCCTCAACGCCAGCGCCCTGGAGGCCGAACACCTTGAAGGGCGCGCGGCGTTCCGTTGCACCAGTCCGGATTACCTGCCGATTGTCGGCCCGTTAGCGCACAGCCCGGCCTTCACCGAAGCGTATTCGGCCCTGGCCAAGGACGCCCGCCAGGTGCCGGATATCTCCTGCCCTTGGCTCGATGGCCTGTATATCAACAGCGGCCACGGTTCCCGAGGCCTGATCACCGCGCCGCTGTCGGGCGAACTGATCGCAGCGTGGCTGGACAACGAACCCCTGCCGCTGCCACGAAGCGTGGCCGAGGCCTGCCATCCGAACCGGTTTGCACTGCGGGCGTTGGTTCGAGGCAAGGCCAAGGACTAACGCCTACAGAATGACCTGTGGGAGCGGGCTTGCTCGCGAAGGCGGTGTGTCAGTTACTCAAATGTCACAGGTACGCCGCCTTCGCGAGCAAGCTCGCTTCCACAAGGGTTGCGGGACATTCATCAGACCCCGCCCGTCGGCTTATAACGCATCGATATAAAACTCACAGCTATCCCCTCGGTCAGTTTCAGAGTACCCGCCATTTCGGCGCGTGTTGCTTGACCCCTCCCCAACGGAAAAACCGGTAAGGACTTATGTGCGGATTAGCTGGAGAGTTACGTTTCGATCAACAACCTGCGGACCTTGCGGCCGTAGAGCGAATCACCCATCACCTGGCCCCTCGCGGCCCCGACGCTTGGGGTTTCCATAGCCAGGGGCCGATTGCCCTTGGCCACCGTCGTCTGAAAATCATGGACCTGTCCGACGGCTCGGCCCAGCCCATGATCGACAATCAGCTGGGCTTGTCCCTGGCCTTCAACGGCGCGATCTACAACTACCCGGAACTGCGGGCCGAGCTCGAAGCCCTGGGCTACGCCTTTTATTCCGGTGGCGACACCGAAGTGCTGCTCAAGGGCTACCACGCCTGGGGCGAAGCGCTGCTGCCCAAACTCAATGGCATGTTCGCCTTTGCGATCTGGGAGCGCGATGCCAAGCGGCTGTTCATTGCCCGCGACCGCCTCGGCGTCAAGCCGCTGTACCTGTCGCGCACCGGCCAACGCCTGCGTTTCGCCTCCGCGCTGCCGGCGTTGCTCAAGGGCGGTGACATCAACCCGATGCTCGATCCGGTGGCGCTCAACCATTACTTGAATTTCCATGCGGTGGTCCCGGCACCCCGCACCTTGCTGGCCGGTGTGGAAAAACTGCCGCCCGCCACTTGGATGCGCATCGAAGCCGACGGCACCACCGAGCAGAAAACCTGGTGGACCCTGCCCTACGGCCCCCGGGACGATGAGAAGAACCTGGAGCTGGAAGACTGGATCGACCGTGTACTCGACAGTACCCGCGAAGCGGTTGCCATCCGCCAGCGCGCCGCCGTGGACGTCGGCGTGCTGCTTTCCGGCGGCGTGGACTCGAGCATGCTCGTCGGCCTGCTGCGGGAAGTCGGTGTGCAAGACCTGTCGACGTTCTCCATCGGCTTCCAGGATGCCGGCGGCGAGCGTGGCGACGAGTTTCAGTATTCAGACCTGATTGCCAAGCATTACGGCACCCATCACCACCAACTGCGCATCGATGAGAAAGAGATCATCGAACAACTGCCTGCAGCGTTCCGCGCCATGAGCGAACCGATGGTCAGCCATGACTGCATCGCTTTCTATTTGCTGTCGCGAGAAGTCGCCAAGCATTGCAAAGTGGTGCAGAGCGGCCAGGGCGCCGACGAATTGTTCGCCGGTTACCACTGGTACCCGCAGGTGGACGGCGCCAGCGATCCGTACGCGGCCTATCGCGCCGCGTTCTTCGACCGCAGCTACGAGGAATACGCCGCCACTGTGCAGCCCAAATGGCTGACCGACCACGATGCGGCCGGCGATTTCGTCAAGGAACATTTCGCCCAGCCGGGCGCCGACGCGGCGGTGGACAAGGCCCTGCGCCTGGACAGCACCGTAATGCTGGTGGACGACCCGGTCAAGCGGGTCGACAACATGACCATGGCTTGGGGCCTGGAGGCGCGGACGCCGTTCCTGGACTACCGGCTGGTGGAACTTTCGGCCCGGGTGCCGGCGCAATTCAAGCTGCCCGACGGCGGCAAGCAGGTGCTCAAGGAAGCCGCCCGGCGGGTGATCCCCAGCGAAGTGATCGACCGCAAGAAAGGCTATTTCCCGGTGCCCGGCCTCAAGCACCTGGATGGCGACACGCTGGCCTGGGTCCGCGAATTGCTGCTGGATCCGAGCCAGGACCGTGGCTTGTTCAACCCCACCATGCTCGACCGCCTGCTGACCGATCCCAACGGCCAGCTCACCCCGTTGCGCGGCTCGAGGCTGTGGCAATTGGCGGCGCTGAACCTGTGGCTCAGCGAGCAAGGAATCTGATTGATGAAACCCCACCCGACCGTTCACAACCAACGCCTGCTGCGCGGCCAAGCGCCTTCCTACGAGCGCTTGCAAGCACGCCTGGCCGAAGACGGCAGCGAATTGAACGCTGCCCCGATCGCCGTGCATTGCGGCTGGGGCCGCCTGCTGATCGGCCACACGTTTGCCGACCCAGCGAGCCTGGCCCAGGAACTCCTTAACGAGCAACCCGGCGAGCGTGACATAGCCTTGTACGTCGCCGCGCCCCAGCAGGTGCTGGGGCTGGAACCGGCGCAACTGTTCCTCGATCCGTCCGACACCTTGCGCCTGTGGTTCAGCGATTATCGCCAGGCCACGCGAGTCTTCCGTGGCTTCCGTATTCGCCGGGCCCAGAGCGAGGCCGACTGGCAAGCCATCAACCAGCTTTATCAAGCCCGGGGCATGCTGCCCATCGATCCACAGCGACTGACCCCGCGACACCAGGGCGGCCCGGTCTATTGGCTGGCCGAGGACGACGACACCGGTGCGGTGATCGGCAGCGTCATGGGCCTGAACCACCAGAAGGCCTTCAACGACCCGGAAAACGGCAGCAGCCTGTGGTGCCTGGCCGTAGACCCGCATTGCTCGCGGCCCGGCGTGGGGGAAGTATTGGTGCGTCACCTGATCGAGCACTTCATGAGCCGTGGCTTGAGCTACTTGGACCTGTCGGTGCTGCACGACAATCGCCTGGCGAAAAACCTCTATGCCAAACTCGGCTTCCGCAACCTTTCGACCTTTGCCATCAAACGCAAGAATGGCATCAACCAGCCGTTGTTCCTCGGGCCGGGCCCCGAAGCGCAGTTCAATCCTTATGCGCGGATCATTGTCGAAGAGGCGCACCGTCGCGGCATCGATGTGCAGGTGGATGACGCCGAGGCCGGATTGTTCACCCTGGTCCATGGCAGTCGCCGGGTCCGTTGCCGCGAATCCCTGAGCGACCTGACCAGCGCCATCAGCATGACCCTGTGCCAGAACAAAAGCCTGACCCACAAAGTGCTGAAGAATGCCGGTTTGAACCTGCCGGCCCAACAGTTGGCGGGTAATGCCGATGACAATCTGGCCTTTCTCGACGAACACGAGCGAATCGTGGTCAAGCCGTTGGACGGTGAGCAGGGCCAGGGCGTGGCGGTGGATCTGACCACGATCGAGCAGGTGCAGAGCGCTATCGAAGCGGCTCGGCAATTCGACAGCCGTGTGTTGCTGGAAAGCTTCCACGAAGGGCTGGACTTACGGATCCTGGTCATCGGTTTTGAAGTGGTGGCCGCGGCGATCCGGCGGCCGGCCGAGGTGATCGGCGATGGCCAGCACACCATCGGTGCATTGATCGAAGCCCAGAGCCGTCGACGGCAAGCGGCCACGGGAGGTGAAAGCAAGATCCCGATGGACGCCGAGACCCTGCGCACCCTGAGCGCGGCGGGTTACGACTATGACAGCGTATTGTCCGCCGGGGAGCATCTGTTCGTGCGGCGCACGGCGAACCTGCACACCGGTGGGGTACTGGAGGACGTCACCGGCATCCTTCATCCAACCCTCGCCGAGGCGGCGGTGCGCGCCGCGCGGGCGTTGGACATCCCAGTGGTCGGCCTCGACCTGCTGGTACCGGCGGCCGATCGACCCGAGTACGTGTTCATCGAAGCCAACGAACGCGCCGGCCTGGCCAACCACGAACCACAACCCACCGCCGAACGCTTTGTGGATTTGTTGTTTCCCCATAGCCAAGCGGTGACCTGAGCTTTTTCTACCGTGGCGAGGGAGCTTGCTCCCGCTGGGCTGCGAGGCAGCTCCTCCATTGGTGTCCAGGTTTTCTGGATAGACCCGGACACTATGATGGCGACCGCTTCGCGGTCGAGCGGGAGCAAGCTCCCTCGCCACAGGTTTCCCCCTACCTAATATCCCGAGGAATTTCCATGATCAGCAAAATTCCCGAACCGGATCTTGAATACCTGCAAAAAGTCTTGCTGGAGATGCTCGCCATTCCCAGCCCCACCGGCTTCACCGACACCATCGTGCGCTATGTCGCCGAACGGCTTGAGGAGCTGGGCATTCCTTTTGAAATGACTCGCCGTGGCACGATCCGCGCCACCCTCAAGGGCCGCAAGAGCAGCCCCGACCGCGCCGTGTCGGCGCACCTGGACACCATCGGGGCCTCGGTGCGCGCCATCAAGGACAACGGTCGCCTGACCCTGGCCCCGGTGGGCTGCTGGTCCAGCCGGTTTGCCGAAGGCAGTCGGGTCAGCCTGTTTACCGACACTGGCGTGATTCGTGGCAGCGTGCTGCCCTTGATGGCGTCCGGGCACGCCTTCAACACCGCCGTCGATGAAATGCCCATCAGTTGGGACCACATCGAGCTGCGCCTGGATGCCTACTGCACCACCCGTGCAGACTGCGAAACTCTGGGCGTGGGCATCGGCGACTATGTCGCCTTCGATCCCCTGCCGGAGTTCACCGAAAGCGGCCACATCAGTGCCCGCCACCTGGACGACAAGGCCGGTGTCGCCGCGCTGCTGGCGGCGCTCAAGGCGATTGTCGACAGCGGCGAAGAGCTGCTGATCGACTGCCATCCCCTGTTCACCATCACCGAGGAAACCGGCAGCGGCGCGGCGGCGGCACTGCCCTGGGACGTCAGTGAGTTTGTCGGTATCGACATCGCCCCGGTCGCGCCAGGGCAGCACTCCAGCGAGCATGCGGTCAGTGTCGCCATGCAGGATTCCGGAGGGCCTTACGACTATCACCTGTCACGGCACTTGCTGAAACTGGCCAAGGAGAACGAGCTACCGGCGCGCCGCGACCTGTTTCGCTATTACTTCAGCGATGCCCATTCGGCCATCACTGCCGGCCATGACATCCGCACCGCCCTGCTCGCCTTCGGCTGCGACGCCACCCATGGCTACGAACGCACCCACATCGACAGCCTGGCCGCCCTCAGCCGCCTGCTCGGCGCCTACATCCTCAGCCCGCCGGTGTTCGCCAGCGACGCGCAACCGGCCCAGGGCTCGCTGGACCGCTTCAGCCACCAGATCGAGCATGATGCGCAGATGGAAAGTGATACCCGGGTGCCGTCAGTGGACAGCTTGATTGGGCAGCGGTCAGAGAACTGATCCAGCTAACGACATGGTTCGCGGGTGTATCGAAATCCTACTGTGGGAGCGGGCTTGCTCGCGAAGACGGCGGCACAGGCAGCATTGGCGCAAACTGACCCACCACTTTCGCGAGCAAGCCCGC
>Ga0308169_10004322_pt1 | contig 13339 bp, 27 predicted proteins | sample PhyBR1_2_FD_202139 | JGI IMG/M metagenome (GOLD analysis project Ga0308169, IMG submission 202139) | Phyllosphere microbial communities from UC Gill Tract Community Farm, Albany, California, United States - DLSLSB.R1 | ecosystem: Host-associated > Plants > Phyllosphere > Unclassified | place...
CTAGCGTCAGCACAGTGCCGGACGGGGCGCACCTCACTCACGCGCAAGAAAAGGTGATCACCAGCAGAGGCAGCACCAGGGCATCTCCCGACAGCTCTTCCCGCCCCCATTCTCGCCATCCCCGCTGGTCGTCCACCCCTCTCCCGCGTTGCACCTTGACCCCGCTATCGCCTATCCAGTCGCGTGTCCTCCGCCATACCGAGCCCCGACGTATCTTCCCCTTCTTACGAGGAGCACGAGGGAAGAGGGTCAACGAATCAGTGGACGGCTGGCTGAGTAGCTTTGCTGCGCTGTGAGCCACGACCGGTGCGGTGGTCCACCCGTACTCACTTCTTTCAGTCGCTGGGGACGGCGCAACAGAGCTTGCCCTGCTCATGGGGCGCGATGGTGCAACGTAGACGCTTTCAGTGACATCGGGTCGATCTTGTGTTATTCCGCGGATGCATCACGGCGGTATTGACAATAAACACATGGTGAGAACAGAAGATGCTTAAATCGATGACGAACAATCTCACAATCGCTTCGAGGGCTCGCCCCTTCCGCCTGGCTGCTGCTTCCTGCGAATCCCCGTTGTGATCGGCACTGCGCGTAGCTCCACCCGGCGCCGATGACGAGCTTCTCAATCAAGCTCGTCGTCGCCATGCGCATGCACAGGTCGTCGTGTCGATGAGCTGGCATGTCGTGCTATCTTGGTATCATTGCGTACTCTAAAGCGGCCTCCTCCGCTAGTCTTCTCGCTCTGCTACCCGCTGCGACCCTAACGCCATGGGCTTGTGGCTTGTCAACCCCGCACACCACGCCTAGATCGACTTTCCACCGGCGTCTCGGGACGCCTATCCGGACGGTTCAGCTCCATCATCGAGCTTGCTCCTCTCCAAACCCTGGCGCAGCGCTTCCTCGTCCTCCCTCGCCCAGTGCTCTTCCCACTCTCGTCGTTCGCCATCGTTCATACCCGTGGTGTCTCGTCCATTGTCCGCACGAACGCTGCCCAGAGACGCCGCCTTCTCCGCGGGAAACGTCGCAGCCGCTTCCGATCCCGGCTCGTACCCGGGCGGACTATCCTCGAACGCCGGGGGATGATCGGGCGGCTGCTCTGGAAACTCCTCCGCGTTTGAGTAATGAGACTGCGAGCTGTGCTGTGCGGCGAGAGGCGGACGCGGGGGTAGTACCGGGATAGGTGACTGAGTTCGACTCGGGTGCTTTGGGGGCGGCATGAGCCCAAGCCCTTTGGGTGGATGCGAAGGGTTGACATCGTGGAAGCCGCTGGTCAGGCCGGACGCCGGTCGAACCTTGGACGTCTCGGGGTCGGATTGGTATTCCGTCCCGTCTGTTTGGTCAGGTGTGGGCGGCAGCTTCAACACCTCGCCCTCTTCCAGCTGCAGGTCGACCTGGCTTCCGTTCGCGCTAGGCAGGGTGCTGTTGATGATGGTGTCTAGGCCCGTCCCGGTCTCGGCTTGGGCCTTGCCGGTCTCGGCGTCTCGCAGCGCGGCGAGGAGGTTGACAGCTTCGAGTGGGGGTTTGACCTTGCCTGAGAGCTGGTTGTCAGCGGTGCTCAGGGGGGCGAGGGAAAGGCAAATTGTGGAGTGGAGAGAGGTTGCCCATCTGCAGTCCCACAAAGTCCGCCGAGATCTAACAACACAGCCTACGACCGCACTCACGATATCCCCCGCCTTGATTCCCTTCCAGTGGTACATCAACCCATTCTCTTCGAAACGCTCCACGAACACCTGCCCCACCAGCTCCACTCCGGCGTAAAATCCCCTGCTCTTCACGTAAGAGAACACCGGAGCTCGCTCCTTCCCGGCTTCGACGGCCGCGCCGGCTCCGTATGGGCCCGCGGTGAGGCCTATCTCTGTGCCTAGTGTCGCCTTGTGGGTGGAGAAGCTGTCAAGAGCGGCTTGCGAGCGGATGATCAGCACGCAGTCATACACGTCGATGCCGATCAGGAACTATCGTCAGTGACAACGAGGGGCGCCACGACAGCAATGAGCCTTCAGCGAGAGTCGACGACGGAGAGGTGATTCGGGCAGGGACGGAGGTGACAGCAGTCGAGGTTGACCTACGCCGGTAGACAGGTTGTTGGGTGATATCGATGCAGGTCCAGACCAGGCTGTCGTTAGCATAGCGCCTCGATCAAGTCGCCCGCGACTCACACCCATCTGGAAGCCTGGCCACGACCACACCCGCACCTCCAGCTCCTCCCAGGGGAGCGAACCCACTCCTCATAGACGTAAAGATGGCAACCCCCTTGGCCTCGCGGATGACCTCGGGTGGTATCTTGCGCAGCACCTTGGCCTTCTTCTTGCTCTTGCCCTCGCCGATGGCCTCCTCTTTGACCACCCCCTCCACTGAGGTCAGCGACATGCTCTGGCCATCTTCCACATCGCATGCCCGCCCGACCCACCAGTAAAAGCCCTCAGGATCCTCGCGCACTTGTCCATCTCCCTTCCAAAGTCGCCCGTGACCGGCCAAAAGTGCTCGGTCCCGAACCTCTTCTCGGCGATATTGTTGACCTTGCCCCCAATATTGTCCGACAGAATGATGCCCTTGTCCATGGCCGTCTTGCCCCAGACTGCACCCTTTGCTTTCATCTTCGTTTTCCATGTGGCCTTTTCGGGCTCGGCGGGGGTGGAGGGGGTCGCCGTGCGGCGTGGGGGCGGAGGTGGTGGAGCTGCCATCGAGATTGATCGCCCGAGGACGCTAGGATATGGGGTATGAAGGTTGTCTCCCTGCACACAGCAGATACACGTCAGGCCGGTGGTGATCCTCTACGCGCTGTTCGAGGGCCAAGACGTGTGGTTCGAAGGGGATGAGCTGTGAAAGGAAGAGAAGACGTTGTGAATGTTCAAATTGACCTAGTATGCCTGTTATGTCTACTTGTGTTGCTTCGGCGATGACGCACCCGACACCATGCTGCGGCGGCATGCATGCATCCCCGAGGCATCGCCTTAAGAAGCGGTCTCTTCGTGGCCGGATGCACAGCAGCGGTCACCGAGCAGCTCTCACCACCGGCACCAAGACCGTCCGAGTCACATACATGCAGAGACAGGGCCCATATCACAAGCAGCCAAGAAAGTCATACAACATCGAGCTTAGGAAGCCAGAACTATCGCCTCCCTTCCGCCTCCCGTTTCTCCTCCCTCCCCCTCCTTCCCCGTGTCTCCTCGTCCTCCTCCTGGTGTTCCCTCTCGCCCAGGCTGATCCGCTTCATACGATCGATGATCTCTTCTCGGAGCAATCCGCAGGCACAGTTCTTCCATTCCCCTCGTCCCGCCGGTAGGACGCGTTGGCTGCACAGTCCGCACACCCCACTTGCGTTGCCGACGACTTTGGGCGAGTGGTCGTGGCGCGGGTGGGGGATGGCGGTCGGCGGGCACGAACGGCAGAATTGCTGGGTCGAAGGGGTCTTGCACAGGGGACAGGTCTTGCCGCCGGTGGACTCCCACATCGGGCAGTTGTCGTCCGCTGCGTCTGAGGATTAGCGTATTCGTCGACGTGAGGAAGAGAGGATGCGCACATATAGGAAGGTCCAGAACTTCAGGGATCAGGAAGCACTGGATGTCAGCAGCAGGCTCATATCAGCTGGCCAACGCCAACGCACCGCGGGGACCACGACCTTCTTGTCCACCCTCATGACCCTCAGCTCGCCCGGCCCACCATCGTTAAGCTTTCCGCCGCATACATCCTCGCCGTGCACAGAGAAGAAGACCTCGAGACGGAGAATGTGCGACACTTTGATGGGCGTCTCGACGCTGGTCGTCAGTGGCTGTCACCCATCTCTGACAAGAAGCTCACCCCTCGAGCGTAGTCGGACGACCCTCGTAATCGTTCGGCAATCTCCCTTGTCCATCCAGAGCAAGCTCCGCCTCGTCCTCTCCGTCCGCATCACGACCTCGCCATATTGCGCTGCACTCCTTTCCTGGCCTCTGCTTCATTGGCAGTTCCGTCCCGCTTGAGAAGATGGGGAACTGCCGTTCCACCTTGACGACCTTGCCGTCGCGCGGTGACGTGACCTCGGTGCTCTGCATAAGACTCGCCCTGATGTAGAATATCGTAACGTCAGGAGCGGGAGCCGGTAGGGTGACTTTGCCCTGGAGGCGTGCAAAGATGTACCACTGCCGGTCAGCTCGTTGCGGTCGTGTCGCCCCGTGGCCACGCATGACGTAGCAGCACGGGTGTCGCCAGGACTCACTTGGTCAGCTACATAGCTGATAGAGACAGGCCCCACTCCAGGCGCGGCAGTATCCATCCTCGTGTCCAGACTCGACACCCCTCCCGCGGGGTCTGGGTTGTATATCAAGATCAACGCCCTCTCTACGTAGTGGTTCCCGCTAAGCCACGGGATGACCTCCTCGGGCGCCGAGAGGTCGTACGCCGGCGGCTGGGGCAAAGCGATCTCTTGTCGCAGTATCGACAGTGATTGTGTGGGTGACATGACGGGTGAAGAGGGCCCGGAGCCGGGTCGCAGCGGTGAGAGTCGAGGCGAGCTGCTTGGCGTGGTGCCTCGTGACGTAGTGGTCGAGGACGAGGGCGATGAGCCCCGCCTGAACCATCCTGCAAGTCCCGTCTCCTCGACGCCCTCAATCTCGGCGAACAGGATGTTGTCGACCCGATGGCCGGGGTGATAATCATGGGGTGCCAGATTGCCCGGGATGATGATGTTGAACGTGAACCTCTGCAACCCCTCCTCCAGCACGACACCGTCGGCGGTACCCCCTCGCACCTCGACTTTACCCTCGTACAGCACATCCTCCTCGGGCTTGCCCCTGCCCATGTCCAGCTTGGCGACGGTACGGACGCCTACGCGGATCGCCTTGCACTTTTGTCGGCCCATCCCGGCCGGAATCAATATCTCGAGGTCTCCAAACAGTTCCTTATCATTCCGGGGTGAGTCAGAGTGGTACGCGAGCGGGTCGGGGAACGGCATGCAGACGGTGCCGTAGGACGGTACGCGGATATCGATCTGCACCGTGTCGGCCGCCTTGCGAGAGGGCGAGTGGGACGCGCCCCGGACGGGCGAGAGCATCCGGAACACAGACATGGTGAGGATGGGTGTTAGGTGAACTTTTTCGTTCTTTTCGGCTTTTGCTGGAGATCAGCGGCCATCACGACGTGCGAGCACGGTACCTACTGTTATATCAACCCTGCTGTCGGAGTACGAGAGGGTCAGGGCAAGAGCAGCGGGTGGACGCGGTTCGGCAAGCAGTCAAGTGATATGGATATATCTATATATGTAGCGCGATGAATCTGCAGGGGCAGTCTATCATATACACCCCTTTATGTATGGTGGGAATATCTGCTACGCGGCAGAGCAACAATGAAGACGGCACTCAGACAGACACATTCATCGAGTCGAATGGAAGGCGATAGAGTCAGGCCGGGCATGTGACGAGTCGGAAAGTACGAGCGAGGAACCATCGGACCAAAGGGGGGACCCTTACTCTTTGCCTCCGAGACGGCTTCGGGCGGGCCACCAGCGCGGCTAAACATGGGAAGCCAAGGGGGCGCCATTAGTCATCTCGCATGACCAGAGCTTGGCCTATGCACGTCAGGGGCGCGACACTAGTACTGTTTCGAACGGTCACGTCCAAAGGCTCTGATCGACTCAGACATCAAAAGTGTCCATGCGAGCCTTGGCCATCCCCGAAGCGCAAAGGGGCGGCACTAGAGCGCAGCCAATCCCTTCTTCCAGCCACCGGCCACACTCGCCCTCCTCGGTTGCATATCGCATGTGGCGTACCACCGCCGGGCGTCCCACACGGCGCGGATCGACTGGCGACAGCTGTTGTCGCCTGGTGAGGGAGTCGTTCACAGGTACCCGGGGGCCTGAGAACGGATGTATTCAGGGATCGCGTCCAGTCTCCGGAGAACTCGAAATCGGACTCCATAAGGGAACTCGGCACTGACGATCGTGCCGGCCGCTGACGGCACTGAACAGGCAGATCCACGAGACATGTCCATGTGACGGTACAAGCAGCGAGAGCAGAGCATGGGGTTGGAAACAAAATACGCAGCTGAAATACTACTATCTACATGCTATCCACATGCTATGCTCACAGCTTCGCTTTCAGAATCCCGTCACGCCCATCATGTCTCCAGCCTTCGACCTGCTGGAGATCTTTGGGCTCCGGTCCACCTCGGCCCATCCCCTTGTCGTCGCCCTGGGCGGGCCTCCAGCGCCAGAGGTGTTTGCGATCAGCGGGGAGCTGCGCATCAGCCCAGCCGCTAAACTCGCGACCCACCTTGTCCTCGATCAGGTCCGCGACCTGCTTGCCGACGACCGGGAACATCTTGAAGGTGTGGCCCGAGTCGCCTGTCGCAAGCACGACGCCCTTGAACTTGGGGTACTCGCACAGAAGCCACTGTGCGTCCACCGTGTCGGTACACCAGCACATGGCGCGGTCAATCAGAGGGCGTCCGGACAAATGAGGCAGACACGTGTCGACAAGCCGCTTGATCGCGTCCTCGCACTCGGTCGGGAACGTGTCCGTGGGGTTCTCGGCGTGAGAACGAGGCACGGACATGACGACGTCGTTCTTCAGGGGGAAAGGGCGACAGGGGGCGTTGTGCGTGTAGCCAGCAAACTCGTTGACGAGCTTGATCACCCCGGTGCCCGGTTGCGGCTCCATGTAGAATCCCTGCAATCAGCACACGCCAGCGGAACCGCGCTTACCAGTTGGTTGTGGTACATCGTAGGTATACCCTTGAGCTCCTCCGCCTCCTTCGGCGTGAGCTGGACGTGCCCGAACACCCAAGCCTGGAGCTCAGCACGACTTCGCATGAGCGCAACTCACCTTGGAGACGCATTGCCCTTCGAGGTCGAGCAGAGTGGGCGACCACGCGCCGGCCGCAAAAACGACCAGGTCCGCAGGCCACTCGGTGCCGTCGGCCGCCTTTACTCCGACGCACGTCTTGCCGTCCGCGGACAGCAACAGCGAGGCGAAGGTCCCCGAAGAACCGAAAGACGTCTTGACACCCAAGCGACGCAGCTCGATCCCGACCGAGTTGAGCGCGTTCCGCGCGGCGACCCAGCCGCCCTGCTTGACCCATAGACCACGCCAGCTCTGGCGTGAGCACCAGACGATGCGCAAAGTCACCGATGTGCTGTACTCACGTCGTCCACCTTGGACTTGGCGAGGTGGGGCAGCTTCTCGACGATCGCCTTTCGACCCTTGACCCATTCGACGATATCGCCACGTCCTTCGGCGACAATCGCCTCGTACCGGGCACGCAGCCGTGCTTCGCGCTCTGGCTCGCTCGTCGCGTCCAACTAACCCTCAGCGATGGCCCTGAAACACCTCGACCCACCCTGCCATTCTCGTGCGAGTGGGCCTTGAAGACTGGGTCGGTCTTCCACATGTGCCAGGCCTCGGCGCCCAGCTCGCCCCAGATCCCGGCTGAGTCGTTGCCTCCGATCTGGCTTCAGCGTCACCAGCTCACAAAGCCCACCTTGTTCATGTCATTGCCGGCAGAGTTGGCCGACGGGTTCTCGAACTTGTCCAGGAGGCGGATATCGGTGTAGCCCCGACGCGCCAGGTGGAGGGCGGTCGACGAACCGATGGTCCCTCCTCCACCCACGATCAGGATCTTGCTATCTTTCGTCGCTAAAGGCATTGTGCTACGAGGTTGCAAGGTGAGCGATACACAGGGGGATGAGCTATGCCAGTGCGACGAGGAGGAGACGGTGCAAGCGTCGACGTCCTATCGCGATACGCCAGCTGCTCGAAGCGGCGCTAAACAGTCGTCAAGATACGGTGTCGGACAATGTGACGTTGCAACATCAAAATATCCGGGTATCGGACAATTGAGCTGCCTATGCCCCATGAACCGGAGTCGAGACATGCTAAGCGAGGTGACGATTGGCAACTGACGCCGGAAACCAGAGTTCTTATTCATGACCAGGTCCGCATGTCATCGCACCGTAAGCGAGCCGCGCATTTGCAACGAAGACGGGCATCATCGTCCACCGAGTTGTTCTCCTCCCGGACGTGGCCGGCGGGAACTCAGAGGCCCCTCCCCTCGGACCCCCTCGTCGGGAAGCCTTCCCAGGCACCGTCGTCGGGTTTCATGATCGGCGTATCATGGCCTCGCTTAGCGATACCGGACCAGACGCCTCCGTTCCCACGTAGCGGTACAGACAATCGCCAAGTTGGCATCCGCCCCGAAGTATACGCGTGACTTCCCCCGCCCGCCCCGATCCAACTCGCATTGTGCGCGCTGATGGCGTTTGGGCCTCTCTCACGCACTGGGCGACCCCGCGGGCGACCTAAGCGAGCCCAGACCATGGCATTGATTGATGCGGAGCGTATCTATCGCTAAGCGAGCCCGGGCCCGGTCGAGCTCAAGCAGTTGTATAAAGCTGACATCCACACAGGTCCCGCCCCTCCCCATCAGCCGCGTTTCCTCACTATGGCTACCGAGAACAACGCCCTGTCATTCGACGCAGACAAGGCGCCCGTCTTGGAACCCGATGTGGACGAGATCGACCGCACTGGCATGCCCAGTGACTTTGACCTGGTCAACGATCCCCACCGGTGAGTGGCGCACCGGAGGACAGGGGCTCACCCGCAGAGGTCTGCGCATGCGACATGTCCAGCTGCTGGCCATCAGTGGTGCCGTCGGTGCCGGTCTCTTCGTCTCGATCGGTGGCCCGCTCACCTCTGCGGGACCACTCGGCCTCTTGCTCGGAGTGTGCATCTGGTCCTTCGTCATCTGGTGCGGGAGCAACTCGCTCATCGAGATGACTACCCTGCTGCCCATTGATGGTGGCTTCCTAACCTTCATCGGTCGCTTCCTCGACGACTGTGTCTCACGTGCTCTCGGCTGGAACGTGAGTGGATGCGCTTCCACCTGCATCTCACCCGACTGACACGCAGTACATCATCGCCCAGGCCTCCCTCGTTTGCTTCGAGCTCACCGCGATGAACGTCCTCATCTCGTACTGGACCCCGGACCTGCACCCGGCCATCCTCATCTCCGCCGGCCTTGCCTCTTACGCCGCTTTCCAGCTGTGGTCGGTCCGTATCTTCGGAGAGCTCGAGTTCTGGCTGTCCATCACCAAAGTCCTCCTGATGCTCGGCTTGACCGCGTACACCTTCATCACGATGGTCGGCGGTAACCCGATCGGTGACAAGTACGGCTTCCGATTCTGGAAGACGCCCGGTCCGTTTGTGGGCGAGACCCCGGCGCTGAGGATGAAGGGGGTATTCGACGCTCTGGTCTGGGCTTGCTTCGCGTGGGTCGAACCGCACTTTACCCTGGACATATTGGCTAAACGACAGCGTCGGCGGTCCCGACTGGATCTCCCTGGTGGCCGGAGAGGTCAAGTCGCCCCGACGGATCATGCCTCGAGCCTTCAATTCCACAATCTACCGAATCCTGTTCTTCTACGTCACTGGTGCCCTGTGTGTCGGTGTCAGCTCGGCCTCGGACGACCCCAACCTCCTCGGTGCGATCGCAGCGGGAGCCCCCGGAGCTGCCAAGTCTCCTTACATCATCTGTGAGTGACTGCGCGGATGGCTGTTGCGTCGTATCTGACGACAGCGATGAACCGCCTGCACATCCCCGTCCTGCCGCACATCGTCAACGGAATCGTCTTCCTCTCCGTCTTCTCCACCGGTAACGCCGCCGTCTACACCACCAGCCGAGCCCTCACCGCCTTGGCCCTCCGCGGTGGTGCCCCCGGCATCTTCAAGAGGCAGAACAGGAACGGTGTCCCGTACTGGTCGGTCATCGCGGTCCTGCTCTACTCGTGCATCTCATATCTGTCCGTTTCCAACGGCTCCGTCACGGTCCTCACCTGGTTCACCTCGATCGTCGGTGGTTCCAACTTGGTCAACTGGGTCTGCATCGCGGTGTAGGTCCACGCCTGTAACAGCGATTATCGTTGCTGACATCAGAACCTACCTCCGCTTCCGAGCCGGCCTGAAGGCCCAAGGACTGCTCAACAACGACTTCCTGCCCGTCCGAGCCTACTGGCAGCCTTGGTCGGCCTGGTGGGTCCTGTTGTGGTCGCCCGCCGTCTTCATCGCCAGGTGAGTCTTTCGGTCAACGGCGGGGCGTCCACGTCTGACGCGCAGCGGGTACGGGCTCATGCTGCCTGGCGGTTGGGACGCCCCCAGCTTCATCTTCACCTACGGCGCGGCCATCATCTTCGTCGGCCTGTACATCATCTTCAAGGCGTACGAGGTGCTCGTCCAGAAGAAGCCCCTGCGATTCGCAGTCCCGGCCAAGGAGATCGATCTCGAGACCAACCTGCCGTACATCGAGGCCCTGACCGCGGCCAGCGAGGCTCAGCGAGCGAGCCACGAAAAGTCCAAGGGCACGAAGCTCTCCGACTTCTTGTTCTAGAGGATGTAGCGACTTCAGCATGTAGGGTCATAAGTTTGGATGGACTGTCTGAGAAGAGTGTGCATGCAGTTGTGTGATGTTGTTCTGCTTCCAGGGGTCGGCCAAGTAGTTCCCCGAGGTACACACAGCGCGGCTCCGCGCCCGTCAGTCTGACGCGCACAAATAAAGGAAATGGCGAACGATGTCCCCGCACCGTCTCCATATGATTCGTCCTGCTCAGAAAGGACACCAAGACCAATTACTGGGCCCAAGACTTGCATACTAACAACTTAAGTCAAAGTACTCTACGACTGGTCTACAATATACTCCACGTTCATCCAGCCCTCTTAACACGCATGTAACAGGCCGAGACATCGTCGGTTCCGCATGCTGTGAAGCCTCCGGCCCGTACGCCAGACCGCCCTGACCCTTGCCCCTACCCGCCACGCTCACTTGTGGTAGACAAACTTGTCGTTCTCAAAGTCGGTCTGGTCGTGCCACTCGGTCAACAAGTCGTCTTCCTCGGCGATGTGCGGCTGCGCGTCGAGCTTCTTCTCCTTGCTTCGGATGAGGTATCGGACGTAGAGGCTGTAGAGGCCGATGGTCAGGATCGACGTGCAGTAACCGACCATCATCGCGGTGAAGCCTCCGGTATAGGCCGGGGCCTGTTCGGCCTTGAAAGTCTGTGGTCCGATCAGGTTACCGGTGAGGTAGCCGAGGCTGTTGTCAGCACTGGTACGTCGTCGAAGTGGGCGACTCACTAAGCCACGCCGTAAGAGATCGTCTTCTTGGTGTTTCCACCGGTGTTGGCAATCATCTGAGCGTTCATGAGCACGTAGGGTCCCCAGTACGTGTACACGATGTACCTGTCTTGTTAGAAGGGTCCATCACAAATGTGCAAGGCCCACTCACAGTCCGATCATCGAGCCCGCCTGGTTGGATCGGGGGACGGTCTTGAGGATGATGGTGCCGACGAGGGGCACGATGGCACCGAAGAAAGCAACCAAGTTCCTGCGCTTGGCCTTGAACGCGATGTAGGACAGGACGATCGATCCGACCCAGGAGATGAGGCCAGTCGGGATCTGCAGGAGCATCGTCTGGGAGTCAGCCACTGGACTGGACATGTCATCCGGGCGAAAGCCTACCTCTCGCACGCTGAAACCGAGGCCGTTGATGATGATACTAGAGAACGTAGCGGTACCTGCATGTCAGTGTCATTTCCTTTTCACATATGCTCAGCCTCACCGCCATTGGGGATGTTCAGGCCGACGTTGCAGAAGTAGATCAACCAGGTCTTGGGGTCCACCAACGCCTCGCGCAACTGGTACGTCTTGAACTGCTTGTTGAGCACACCGGTTCGGTTCGACTGAATCCGCATGACGGCGATGCAGCGCTGACGGGGTGTGAGCCACCAGGCGGTCATGGGCGAGTTGGGCAGGTAGATCAACATGAGAACACCGATGACGAGGGTCAAGCCGCCGACGATCAGGAAGAGGACTCTCCATTGCGCAATGATCTCGGCGTCGACAAAGGACGCGCCGTCTGGGGATCAGCGATGTGCCGGGTGAGGAATAGGTCACCACCCACAAGAGATGAGGCCGTTGGTGAGCGAGGAGAGGGTGTTGAAGATGAGAGCGATCCGGAGGACTTGCTCCTCCCGCGTGAACCACGAAGAGATGACGAGCGAGAACCCGGGGAAGGTAAGCGATTCGAAGAAGCCGAGCAGACATCGACAAACGGCGAGACCTGCAAAGTCCTTTGTCGCGGCGATGCACATGGAGATGATACCCCAGATGACGACGTTGATGGCGATCACTTTGCCCGTTTGGAATCGTTGCATCAGCTGCGGATGAGCATGAGCACGATCGACAGGGCGCGACGTACGAAAAGTGCGGGGAAGACGGAGACGATCTGCCCGAAGAAGATCAACGACGAGCTCCCTGCTGGTCAGCCGAAGACCTCGCCGGGGTCGCACTGCACTCACAGGAGAACTGCTGTCCGACCAAGTGCAGGTCCTGTCGGATGTGAAGGACACCCGCGGTCCCAAGCGCCACCTTGTCGACCGCGCCCATGCTGAGGTCAGCGCGACCAAGCACGGAGAGCTCGGAGAGCTCGCTCCACTCACGACAACGCCCAGAACAACAGCGGGACGACAATCAGATCCGCCTTCCTCTTCACCGCCTTCTCCTCCTCTGGCGTGTACGGCGACACGAGGTACTCGCCATCCGGTCCAGCCGCCATGTCCGCCAAGAATTTACCCGCCGCATCGAGCTGGACATCGGTCGCCCGATCGCTCAATGCTTCGACGCTGACCTCGTTTGTCGTCTTCTCGGGGATGACCTCGGGCAAGACTTGCTCGCCGACGTTGGATGCGTGAGTCGCCATGACGTGCTCCTGAGTAATCGATAAGCAAGCGAAGTCGAGTGCGATCAAGGATACGAAGCGCTGGAGAGTCGCGATGGGGGGAAAAGTGAGACCCGTCTGTGTTTATATCCCTCCCGGCTGCCTGTGATGGACGAGAGATAGCTAAAGGCGATAAGCCGATAGCGAGCGCGCTCGAGGTGGATATCTATTGCCGGTGAATCGACCGAGTCGTCGCGGACCAGGCGACAAAGACAGCGGCCAACGGCTTGGTTGGCCGATGAGAACCGTCAGAGCGTACTCCCTCTGGTCGACGCCCCGTCACATGATAAGAGGCGTGGCGTGAACGATGAGAGGCGCAGACAGATGGGCATGAACCCGAAGTCTGTTCGGCCAAGTGTCAGTCCGGTGGGATCAGGGGAAACGCCCAGTAGATAGCTGACAGGCGAATCAGGGGTAAACAACCAGAGCAGGCCGGGCACCGAGTACCGTTTGTTTCGGGGTCTCCGCCCTGCCCTCTCTGACACGCGGGTCGTCCCTTGTCCTCTGCTCCTGCCCCTCCATGCTTACAACGGGCCGCGGCCTTTTATTGCTTGCGTGTAATTCAGGGATCCGGAACGGGTTTGCAATTCCGAGACGACTTCCGCCT
>Ga0308169_10004325_pt1 | contig 13338 bp, 19 predicted proteins | sample PhyBR1_2_FD_202139 | JGI IMG/M metagenome (GOLD analysis project Ga0308169, IMG submission 202139) | Phyllosphere microbial communities from UC Gill Tract Community Farm, Albany, California, United States - DLSLSB.R1 | ecosystem: Host-associated > Plants > Phyllosphere > Unclassified | place...
GCAAGGGATGAAACGAGGGTAAAACGGGATACACTATACGGCCGCTTGGCATTTTTGCGCAGCCGCGCCCCCACACCTGAACCTACCTGCCGCCCGGGAACAACAACCACCGTCCATCTTTTTCGCAGCGGGCCATCCGGGAACCAAGGCCCAACGGCTACGGCTACGCTCAAGACGATCAGGCCTGCGACCTGCGACGACTGCGACGTCTGCAGCATCAGCATCGTTCTCCCCTTCACGAACCTGGGGTTCGACATTGTCAGCCTTTATCGGTTCCGCAACCCACCCGCGCGACGTCGTCAACGACGCTTATCGTTCCTTGCACGAACGTACGCAGCTCGGGGGGCATGTTTCACGGCCCTCATCAACCAACCACCTCCTACTTTGATCTGCACCCCACCTCAAACGACCAACTCAGCCAGGCTTCTGCCTCTTCGCACCGTGCGCAGGCGACGACATGCGCCGGCCTTCATTGGTATCGCCGACGAGCACGTCGCCCCCGGCGCCGCTCAAGCTGGATCTTCCCACCGCCGTCATGACCGCAACGGGCCTTGAGACGCCCAGCGACACAGCCATCGACTCGCCCGCGCTCCGCACACCTTTCACCCTGCCCGCAACTTCGCCCGACGTCGACTCGCCTGCGGATTTGCTGCTCGGTGCGAGACGTCGCTGCTCAGAAGGACAGGATACGAAACTGCCGCGCTTCTCCCTCGCCCAGTCCTTCACCCCGATCACATATCCTTACACCTCTGGAGCCCTCGGCGCCCGCCTGCGCTCGACCCTCCGCCCCCGCCGGCGCTCATCTTTCTACCGCCTGGCGCAGAAGAAGTTCCTGCACATCGCTTTCACGCTCGCCGTCCCACTTCTGTTCCTCTGCATACTGCAAGAACACGCGACACACCGACATCGTACGGCGCTGGGGAGACGAGCCGAGATCGCGAGCGTTCCGCGTATGCTTCACGTCGGCGCCGCGGTTGACCTGGGGCAGATGCGGGAGGAGTATGAACGGAAGCGGCGGCGAGATATAGTGGTAGCGAGGACGCCGCCGGGGTACGCCCGGCGGAGCTTGATGCTTCTGGAACGGAATAGGGATGGTGATCAAGCGGGCAGCATGGGCGGCGTGGACTGGACGCTCGAGGAGGAGGCGCAGCTCAAACACGAGGTGCAGGATATGTGGCCCGAGTGGTGGGGCAGCGCGGACGTGGTCGGGCGGGGTCCGTTTGATCATGTCCCGAATCTGGAAGGGAAGAGGCGGATACTGTTCCTCACCGGTGAGCCGAACCGTGTCAGGACGGAATGAAGCTAACTGGCAGATTATAAGGACTATTTGGAGAGGATGAACACCCACACGTACGAGATTGTCGATGCGGCACTGCGGCATCCGAACGCCATTGTGGATGTATGGGGCCCGGGGTGGAAGAACTATGATAGGAGCGTACCGCTGTCGGTCAACCTGAAACGCCGGCAGAAGAGGATACAGCAGATTGAACGGTCCAAGGCGGAGTACGAGGCCGAGAAGGTCAGGCGGCTGCGCAAGGGATGGTACGCGCGGACGGAGCAGGCGGAGATGGAGCCGTGGATGCAGCCCGAATGGGAGGACATCGATGGCGAGACGACGGATTCCGGCGAGGGAGATGAATGCGGTGACGTGCGGTTCGATATCGTGTGGACTATCTCGTGAGTGATTTGGACTTTGTGCTTTCAGTCCGCTGCGCCGTTCCCCTTCCGACCCCCTCATGACCTGTTGTGTAATCTTCAACGGGGGCTGATACACAGCGACATCTATAAGCAGAATGACCCCCATGTCGACGCGCTCGACTGCGGATCGTTGTTGGTCCAGTGAGTCGACAGCCGCCCGTGTTGTTCCACACGATCCTCCGCTGACGGCGAAACAGACAGTTGGGCGACTGCCACTCGTTCCGGTGCATGAAGGAATGGTACCCCCAAGCGAACAACATTACGCTGTCAAAGTACGCCTTCGAGCTGCCGGAGATATTCGACCACGGGGCAGTGAAGGACAAGTTCCCGGCGTGGTCGATGGGCTTGTTTGGGCACAGCCCCGATACCGCGAACGAGTGGGATTTCTGGCCCGTCAGATGGAGCGAGAAGAAGTCGACCGCGACCATGTTCGGCTACGACGGCTCGTGTGAGTGTATCTGAATCCGTATGATTATGGCCGTACTCATGATCAGTCTACCCGATCAGGACGTCCGTTTCCAACAAGGAGCGGCATGACAAATCTGCCATGATTGGCCGCCACGGTCACCCGGGGTATACGGTCGGCGTCCCCGATGAGGCGAAACAACACCCGCTTGAGACGTATGCGAAGGGGCATGAGCTGTACGCCAAGCACGAATCCCTGCGCGAGGACTTTGCGAGGGGGATGCGCGAAGCGAAGATTTGCGTATTCGACGCCAGCCTCGAAAGGAAGCTGATCCGCAAGGTAGGCTCGACCTGTCAGTACGCCAGGCTTTGCTCACTTCAGTACGCTCAGGCCCTGCTGAGCGGGTGCGTTATCGCTGGGGACCTGCCTACGGAGCACGAGGAAGACCTCGAGCGCTTCGTGATCAAGTTGAAACCGTCTTGGTCAATCGAGAGGATAGAGGAGGAGATCCAGAAGTTCCTGGACCAGCCGGACAAGCTGCATCAGATGGCTTTGGACGGGATGATCTATGCGCGGCAGCATCTGACGACGACGTGAGTGGCGGAGCGGACGAACGGGTCAAGGACAGGTCGGCTGATGCGCAGCAAAAAGGTGACGGACGTGATACGGATGGCGGACGCGCATCGAGCAGGTGCAAGGGGATATGACTGTAAGTCGGCCCCAGAATCGGCGCACCAGGTCCGCGCGCTTACCATAGTCCCGTTCAGCTTCTCGCTGCGGTGCAGGGCGTACTGGAGCAACCGAGACGCATACAGGCCGTGAGTCTCCTGGCCCGACAGGGTCATGCCGCTGACGGCAGTCCTTGGTGTAGCACCGAAGGGGGCTATAGAGGCCTAGAGGGCTAAGAAGAGAGCACAGACCACGACCAGAGATTGTACATCGATACCACGCACATTTATCTCCCAGCAAGAGATCCCCATACTGTATCACCGGCACTTAAATCACGACCCAACTCTACCTCATTGAACATTGACTGTCTTATAGCATGCCATGTATCTCTTGCGACGCTCGCTGCTGCGCCTGGCTCCCGGATACCGTCAGCGCTTGCGGGGCTTGTGTCTCAGGTCGCCATGATTCCCATGTGTAATGCAATGCATATGCCGAAGCAAGCCCTGCGTGGCAGAACACCCCATACCGTGCCCGCACGCCCGTCGACCGAACGCCTAACCCTTCCTTTGGTATCCGGAATGAGGACCCCTCGGTCGTTCGGAAACGACTCTGCCAAGTCAGCGCGGTCCTGCACGCGTGTACTCTCCGCCTCGACGTACTGCTTGTTTCCATGCTGGTTTCGCGGGTACGGGCGCCTGGTCTTGACACCACGGGTGAGTTTTCCGGTGTAGCTGTGCGACGGCTTTCCTCCCTTGCCCTTTCCTTTACCACCTGCCCGTCAGCTGCGTCCGAAGAGCAGGTCCTGCTCAGCGCACCTCCGTGCGGGTGATCCACTGCGTTCTTGGCGGTACCTCGCACCGACGGCCTCCTACCGAGGTTCCTCGCCCGTCCCGCTTTACCGAGGTTGATCAGCTGGTACTCTTTGCTATCGGGTCAGCTTCGATTCGCCGAGAGTTGCGTTGGTGACGCACTTGCTGACCGTGCCGATGGTCGCGACCGCCCCAGGCGACAGCTTCCTCACTTCCCCACTCGACATCTTGACGAGCACATGGCCCATCTGCTTGCCCATCCTGCCCTGCGCATCGTACTGCGAGCCCATATTCAGCACGTTCAGACCACCCAACGCCTCGCCTCCGGCGTCGTGGTGCGCCACGACCGACGCGGAGCATCCCGCCGACCGCGCAGCCTGCATCTTCCCGCCAGCGGCGAACGCAATGTTGTGGATCGCCTGTCCGGGCGGAACGAGGTACAACGGCAGCACGTTTCCGGGTTTGAGCGTCTTGGTCCGCAGAAGACCCAACGCTCGAGGCGAAATCTCCTCCCCTGGTGCCGGGTTGTTCTTCCACCCCTCGACGAAGCCGTCCGGGATCCCACGGCGGAACGACTGGACTGTGTCCCCCGCCCGGAGTCCATCGGGCGCGAGGATGTACGACCAGCCCGATTTGACGGTCAACTGCGCCTCGCGCGGGACCCGGAACTGGTCCTCCTCCGCCTTGACCGCCTCGATCTCGGCGAGCTCTTCCGCTGTCAGCCCGTCCGTCCCCTGCCGCCGCCGGATCAGAGCAATGTGCCCCGACCGTCCCGGGTCGTACTCGATCCGGATGACATCGTGTATCCCCGGGTAGAAGCGCCAGAAATCGACAGTCCGTAATCGCCTCTTGTGCCCTCCTCCGATGCTCCGCACGGATATACGTCCCGTGTTGTCTCGTCCTCCCTTCTTACGCAGTGGGATCGTGAGCGGGTGGAATGGGCCCTGGTTCCACAAATGGGAGTGGTGGATCGACACTCGGTTCTTCGTCGACTGCGTGTGAGTTCGTTGGACTACCGGAGCAGGTGTCGGCTCACGTTGAGACGGGGAAACCCCTTGCCGGTGTAACGCCTGACCTCGGCACCTTCCAAAGCCTTGGTCGTGGCCGTACCGAATTCGTAAGAGGTCGGCTTTTCCGTCGAAGCCTGCTGGGCCTCTTTCGGCGGTAAGGTCTGTTGAGCCGTTGCGTATGGCCTGGCGGTGTTCGACGCCGACTTGGACGTCGAGGCGATACACGACCGGGAGATAGACTGCCGGACGGCCGACGCTGCGCTGCGGAATGTCGACATGCCGAGGAGATGCAGATGGTCGACGATGCAAACAGTGAGGACGTTTCGAAATTCAGGTTGAGCCAAGAGTCGCAAGATGCCCTCATTATTCAGTCGATTATTTAATGCCTTTTTATCCAAAGTCACCGACGCGGTGGTGGTCCGGTAGATGTGATGGGTGCCTAACCGTGAACAACACTTCGTCTCACCTCTTCCCTCGCATACATCACCATGGTGTCCGTCACGGTCCAGACAAAGGGCAAGCCCACCATCACCCTCGACTTTGCCGACAAGCATCCGGACAAAGTCACTATCGCCGACGTCAAGACCGCGGTGCACACAAAGTTCCCCAAGGCGAGTAGTGGTTCTTCCTCGTAGACCGATAGCTGACGCCAGCTCGTCGCGAACCGCCAGCGATTGACCTTCCCGGCCAAGACGGACGCTCGGGGGAAACCCCTCCCTCTCACCGACGAGGGCAAGACGCTGGGCGAGTACGGTGTGGGCGAGAAGGCGACATTGCGGCTGAAGGACCTGGGCGCGCAGACTTCGTACCGCAACTTATACCTCTGGGAATACGTACGTGTCGGGAGACGTGCTCGTTGATGAGGGACGTGAGACCGCGCCCTCGGTCTCCGACTGACGTCCCAGGTCGGCGTGCCGTTCTTGAACCCGCTCTTCCTGCATTTGGCGCCGAAGATCTGGGGCAACTTTGTGCCCTCGACCTTGCAGCTGTGAGCTCGTTCCCGCCGGTGGTCGGATGTAGCTCACGGTAGAACCGTTCGGAACCTCATCGTCATCCACTTTGTCAAGCGGTTCCTGGAATCCGCGCTCGTGCACTCGTTCTCACGCGACACCGTGCCCGTGACATACGTCGTCCGCAAGTGAGCCCAACTAGACGACCAAGCAGGTCTCGCAGTCTGCTGATCACAGTGCGGCTTACTACTGGGGCGTCGTGGGACTGCTCATCGGTCTGACACTGTACCGACCCGCCTACTCGGCCACGGCCCTCAAAGGCACGCTGCTTGACAATCCAACCTGGATCACCTTCTGGTCCGGCTTCATCTTGGTACGTCGCGATACACCCTACCCGGGGCTTGGACCGAGGGGCTGTTTGCTGATTCCAGGTCGCCGAAGCGCTCAATCTGTACGCCCACATGCACCTGGCCTCGCTTCGACAGCCGGCTGGAAAGCCGCGCAAGTACCCGACCGGATGGGGCTTCGGCGTCGCCGTGTGTGCCAACTACTGGTACGAGATCCTGGGCATGGTCGGACTCGTCATCCTCACAGGCGGTGATCCCGGAAGTGAGCGCACAGTGCTATGAGAGGGATTGCCGGGCTGACGTGCAGCGATCGTCTACCTCGCCATCGGCAGCTACTTCATGACAATCTGGGCGACCGGCAAGTACAAGCGGTACAAGAGGGAGTTCGACCCCAAGGTCTTCCCGGGCAAGCGATACAAGCTGTTCCCGCCCTTCTACTAGGTGGCAAGTCGTGCCGCGCGCGATCGCAGCATACCGCAAGGAATGCACGCCTCGCCCCATCTCCGCGCTCGTATCGATGCGCACAATGACTCTATAGACATATACAGCAGACATACAAACGGAAGCAGCATGATTGACATGTCATACGTCGCGGGGAATTGAACGCCCCGCATTCTAGGAGCTTGGAGTGATCATCGCCCATGTCATCGTCGTCACGTCATACCTACCATACAACGTTTGGGTAATAGCTACAATAAGATCAATCGCTCTCATATCCCGCCAGCAACCCTCCTCCCAGACCGGCCATCATCGGCGTCGCCGGCACCGACGCCTGCTCCTTTGCCTTGACGCCGGTCGCAATGCTCTCGACCACGCCCGAATCCTTGACCTTCCCCTTCAACCTAACCTTGCTCCCACTCGCGAACAGCTCGTCCATCGCATCCCCAAAGGGATCATACTTCCTCGCCGTCGTCCGTCGCAGGGCCTTGCCCAGATCCTGGCCCTCCGTCCTCGTCGTGCCCGTCCGAGCGGTCGGCGTCCCTACAATGGCTCGTACGCTCATCTCGGCGCTGAGCGGCTCATCCACCGGCAGACCCATTCTCTCCCTGCCCGCCTCCCATCTCTCCCGCGCCAGCTCGACATCCTCGTCCCCCAGGTCCACATCGTCCGCGAGCCCAAACTTCGCCTTGACTCCATCGTCCCGTGCCTGCTTCTCCAGTAGTATTTTCTTCTCTTCGCGGAACCGCCGCCGCAGTGCCGATGAGACGACGTACGGATCCGACGACAGCCGATCGGCGCTCTCTTGCAGTTCGGTCAAACGTGATGTCTTGGTCTTGGCCCATGTTTGTTGGTCTATGGTTTTCTCGATGTGCGCAAAAGGATCGACGGGCGCGTCGGCAGCGGACGGCGCCTCGGTGTCGTGCACGGCGTATCCGCCTTCTTCCTCGGGGTTCCAGTCTTCGTCCTTCTTACGTGCGCCCTCGAACACTTCGTACGTGGCGTTCTGAGCGTCAGCAACTGAGCGACGGGTCGAATTGGTGACCTGTGGGGACGGTCATGAAGACGGTGGCGCTTGAGCAGACCCGGACTCACCTTTGGATCTGTCCGGATTTCAAACCACCCAGAACATAGATGGCATTTACAGCGAAAGCCAAAGATCGGCGTCGAGTAGTAGTTGCCCACCTTCTTCTTTTGGGCGTTGTATCGCACACCGGCTCCAATATGGGCCTGAGCCGTCAGCCGGAAAAATGCAGACTGCGATGGTGGAGATGCTGAGCTAATCGTCGCCCGAGAGAGGGGAGCAGGTATAGCAGACATACGTTACATGTTCCGCACCAGATGTTGAAGGGCAGCTCGAACCTGTCTGGTCAGCATGCGCCTCACCGGTCGTTCCCCGCAACGCAAGCTCCGACGTGATGTGAGGAGGCCGTCGTCATGCTTGACGTACCGGACGATCAGGATGCCCTTGTCAATGTCCTTGGCTCGCTTCCCGAGCGCATGTTTCTTGCCTTGATGCGCATTGAGCGTGGACGCCTTCTTCGGGTCGTAGTCTGGCGGGACATATCTGACGTTGAGCTAAGGTTCCACCCACAGTCGCTGAGTCGTGTCGTACCTGTTGAAGCCCTGCATCGCTGGTGATAGCAGAACAGAGCGATTGTCGAATTCGACCGGTGCTGGAGATCTCAGCCAGAGTCGGATCACTTGTTGACCGCAAATCGTAATACAAACTTGTAATCACCATTACGATATGACCTGTCCTTCCGACGGGACTGGGTCGGCGATTACAAAAATGCCGCCGAGCGGAAAGCGGCCATGGGCGAGTCGGGACAGATTGCAGATTGCAGAAATATTACGGCTAGCTCCCGATTTTGCATCTACACCACCTAGGACACGATGGCACCCAGAAAGACAGTCGGAATCCTCGGTGAGCTAGGCTTCAAAGCTCGTGCATCGTGCATGGCAGCAGCTCACGTCACAGGCGGAGGGCAACTCGGCCGGATGCTCGCGCACCCCGCCGCGCTCCTCGGCATTCCCCTGCTCATCCTCGACTCTGGATCCTACACGCCTGCCAAGCAAGTCCTGCTCGCTCCGCAGAATACCTCGCACCCCGACGGAGCATTCACCTCCGAGTCGCACATCCGCGAGCTGGCCCGGCAATGCGATGTCCTCACCGTCGAGATTGAGCACGTTAACGCGGATGTCCTCGAGCAGGTGGAGAAGGAGGGACTGTGCGAGGTCCAGCCCTCGCCGGGCACGATCCGGCTCATCCAGGACAAGTACCTCCAAAAGGAATACCTCGAAGGGAATCCCCGTTGCGCCGTTCGAGGCTCTCCCGGCGGAGCCGACGGAGGAGGACGTCAAGGCCTTGACGGAGAGGCTGGGTCTGCCGGTCATGCTCAAGGCCCGGACGCTGGCTTATGACGGACGGGGGAACTCGCCGTTGAAGACGGCGGAGGGCGCGGATATCCAGAAGAGCCTCGAGTTTTTGGGCGACCGACCGCTGTATGCCGAGGGATGGGCGCCATTCGTCAAAGAGGTTGCGGTCATGGTGGTGCGGAACAAGGAGGGCGAGGTGCGGTCGTATGATGCTGTCGAGACGTTCCACCGGGACAGCATCCTGCGAGTGTGCTTGGCGCCATTGAGGGCGAGTGGAAAGGTCATGGACGGGGTGAACCAGCGCGCGAGGGAGCTGGCTGAGAAGGCGGTGAGCACGCTCGAGGGGGCCGGTATCTTCGGCGTCGAGATGTTCCTCATGGAGGACGGTGAGTGCCGGCGACCTTGGACAAGAAGTCACATGAGAATCGGGCGCTCACGTCAGGCTCGCTGCTCCTCAACGAAATTGCCCCGCGACCGCACAACTCGGGCCACCACACCATCGAAGCGTGCCACACCTCTCAATTCGAGAACCACCTGCGCGCGATCCTCTCCCTCCCGCTGGGCTCGACATCCCTCCAAGTCCCCTCCGCAGCAATGATCAACATCCTCGGCGTCGACAACAACATGGATCCGGTCCTGGCCATGGCGGACTCTGCGCTGCCCATCCCCGGCGCGACAAGCCATCTGTACGGCAAAGCCGAGTCGCGCAAGGCCCGGAAGATGGGCCACATCACCCTTACGGCTCAGTCGGACGCCGAGCTGCGCAAGCACCTGCGCACCATACTCCTCGCCCAGCCCGACGCCAACGAGTCGTGGGTCGACCCGATCGCCCCGCCTCCCGTGGCGCCGAGCCATTCCCACCCCCAACCCCTGGTCGGCATCATCATGGGCTCCGACTCGGACCTGCCGGTCATGCTCCCCGCCGCGCGCATCCTCGACAAGTTCGAGATCCCCTACGAGCTGACTATCACCTCGGCACACAGGACGCCGGAGCGAATGGTCACATACGCGCGCTCGGCAGTGAGCAGGGGTCTGAGGGTGATCATCGCCGGAGCGGGAGGAGCCGCGCACCTGCCGGGCATGGTTGCGTCTGAGACGGCCCTGCCCGTGGTGGGTGTGCCCGTCAAGGCCAGTGTGCTCGACGGCGTCGACTCCCTGTACTCAATCGTCCAGATGCCGGTGCGCCCCACGGTAATATGATAATTCTCGCGAGCTAACGCGCAGCGCGGCATCCCAGTCGCCACGTCGGGCATCAACAACTCGACCAACGCAGCCCTGCTGGCCATCCGCATACTCGGCACGTCCATCCCGCGGCTCACAGTCGAGATGGAGAAATACGCCAAGAGCCTGGAAGAGGAGGTGCTGCAAAAGGCCGAGACGCTCGAGGCGGAGGGTTGGGAGAAGTACGCCGCGGACAGGCTGAAGAAGTAATAGAGGCATTGTATACCTGCCATGCATCTGGGCATAAGTTTTGATTTGCCCGTCGCTGGGCCACTCTGCGCCGATCCCGCTTCTCGCTCCCAGCACTACACCCCACCCAGGTCAATCGCTGGTACCGAGAGCCATGAGACAGCGGCGTCCACTTTATGCCCGCTCCAGCTTGCGGGCAGCCTTGACGCGAAGCCCCTCGATCGTCTCCCACACACCTTCCATGAACTCCTCGTCCACTCCATAGCTAATGTTGAAGTCCGGCACGAAACCGCCCAACAAGGGCAGCTGCTCTCCTTCCGCCAGCGACCGGAAGGCATCTTCCACGTCGTCGTCGCTGGCTGCCATATCGATGTCTCCATCGTTCCTGACCGAGTAGATCTCGTTGTCCGCCTCGCGCTCAACATGTCGAGCTGCCGGGAAGTGGTGCGAATGTATGTTGGCCGTCCTGAGCTGATCCTCCTCTCCGTGCGGTCGCGTTGGAGAGGTCTTCCTCTTCTTGCCCTCACGGTCGAATCGCCTCGGATCGGATTCGGGCTCGGGTTCCGGCTCTGCCTCTGTGAATGCTGCAGGTACAGCTTCCTGCTGCTCGATCACGGCGGACTGGGTGAAAACATCCGCATTCAAGCGCAGTGCCTGCTCATCCGCGACCTTTTCAGCTGCCGCCAATTCCTCGCGCTGTCGTTTCCGCCTCAACGTCCCCCTCGTCGTCTTCCTCGCCGCTCTCGCAGCGGGCCCAGGCGTGTGGTATTCGGCTTTCGCTTCGCCCTTGACGAATACGGGCGAAAAGATCCGATCGGTTCCGGGCTCGCGTTTGATCGCAGGCGAGAACTCGACTTTTACCCCAGGCGTATCGGTCCGTTCTGAGGCGGCTCGATATCGCGCAGGCAAGAGGTCGGGTGATGGTGGTGGCGGGAAGTTATCCGGCCATTCGTACGCTGCACCGTCGTCTTGTGCGCCTTCGTCCTGCTCGTCTTCCGCAGCATCGTCTTCAGCTTTTAGCTGTTTGATGGGAGAGCTTCGGCTTTGCTTGACCTGTGTTGCAATGGCCGGCCCCGCGCCGGCCCTGTCGTCGTGATCGCTGGTCATACCCCTTTCTCTGTCGTCGCCCGATTTATCCGCCAGTTCGGCCGGTCCGCGAGACCCTCTGTGGTCCTCATCATCGTCTCCTGCTTGTGCCGTTCGCGATATTTGCGTCGAGCTCTTGACAGCTCGAGTTACAGCCCGGACCACGTTTATCGGATTCAGGTATGCCAACGCGCCCGAGCTGACTGGCGACGAGCCGGATTGCTGCGCCGAGGACCCTTGCTCTCCGGCTGCATCGACCTGCCTTTTTCCTTGCGAAGTCCGCTTCGCCCGCTGCCGATCGGATGTGTTCCCTGCCCTTCCCGCCGATCTCGATGGACTTTCTGGTGAGGTCGTGCTTGAACCGTCTGGCGTAAGTTTTGGCTTCGTCTCGTCAGAGTTCTCCACGAGGACCTCGTTCGTGCCGCCCGGAGCTCTAGAGTACCTCGAGAGCGACCGGTCCTGTGTTGATTTCTGCGACGCTGAGAATGACCTCTCCTGCGTCGAGGTCTGACTGCTTTTGACGTGCGGTGTAGCATCGGGCTGGACAGGCAATGATTCCCGTTCGGCGTCCTCGGCATCGTCCACGGATGACGCTCCATCCGCATCGGGATCTTGTCGTGGGAGAGCCCGGTGCGTCCGCTCGTATTCTGATAGTCCGTCATCCTCGTCATCCTCGTCGACGACCCCGACGTTGCTAGCCGATATGGCTCTCTCCATGTCGATAGCCGCGTTGTCGCCCTCGTCCTCCTCGCCAGAAGGGGCCAGGCCGCCCGGATGGGACGAAGCCTGCGACGGAACGTGATCCGAGAATGCGAGTGGGTCTCTGATTTTCCGCGGAGAAGTCCTCGCCGGCGCGTCGATGTCATTCCCATTCTCCTCCGGTTGCTCTGCCAGATCTTGTTCTAAACCACCGTGAGCGATCGCTTGCGTGCTATGCGCCTCCTGGTCCCAATCGATACCATCTTCCGCCTCTTCCTCTCCGCCGTCAACCCCTTCCCGCATCCACTCTGCGGGCTCTAGATAGTCCCTCTTATCAGGCGTAGGCAGACTGAGCAGTGCCTGCCCCGGCTGGGGGAACGACATAGTCGAAGGGGCCAGGGCCATTTCTTGGCTGATAAGCGACGGGTCCGACATCGAGGGTCCCCCTGCGCGCTTCGATGGTCCTCCTGCTCCAGCGGCGCGTCCTTTCCCCTTCGGAACAGTCGTCTCCTTCTCTGCCTTTGCGCACGAAGCCGCCGGATTGTCCAACGCCGTTGTGAGGGGAGATCGAGGAGGAGTAGGTGGAGATCCGTCAGGCGGCTCGGTGTGTTCTCGGCGATTCGCATGTCCCTCCCCGTGCTCGGTCTCGCCCTCATCAAGGATGTGCTTCATGCCAAAAACGGTGATAATGTCGAGAGCTTCGGCATCCTCTTTCGTCTTGGCAAAGATCTTGTCTGGAACAGTCTTGTCCTTCGCTTTGTAGGGTTCGAGCACCTGGTCCAACGTGACGCAGGGCATATCGACCGTCTGACGTGAGCCGCGAGCTTGTGACACAGCTTGGAAGTCCACTTACGTTCCTGGATGTGCCAGCTCTTGGAGCCATGGTGTGTCAGTCGTGCTGCGGACCGTCGTCAGGTTGGATGTCCGGACTAGAGCAGCCGGGATCGTCGTACCGGAAAGTTCAGCCCGTACCTCCTTCCCCGTGGGCGTTTGGAGGGTATGGTTTCCGAGAGCGGTATGAATCCACGTGTGCAGTCGAAGGGGTCGAGGCGTCTACGTGTACGTATACTGCTTGCGCATGGTCAAGTCAATATTCCATCATCACTGGTCCTGTCAACTTCTGTTCGGGCATTCTCCCTTCCGCGACGCGTCCACGGTCATGTTTCAGCTCGCAAGCTGGGTCCACTATTTGATTCCGCTCACGTGACCTCACCTTTCTGGTGTCCTTTCCGGCGGAAACCAGTCCGCTCGAGCCGCCCAGAATTTCAGAACCAAAGCGAACTTGCGGCGACGATCTTGACCGTATCCCGTATCATTGCCTTGCGGCTCAACTACAAAATGCCGTACGATTTCATTACGACGATAGACTCGGACGACGAGCAGCCAATCCAGAACGGTAGCAGTTCGAAGGCCGCCTCCAAGCAACAAGGACCGGCG
>Ga0308169_10004328_pt1 | contig 13336 bp, 16 predicted proteins | sample PhyBR1_2_FD_202139 | JGI IMG/M metagenome (GOLD analysis project Ga0308169, IMG submission 202139) | Phyllosphere microbial communities from UC Gill Tract Community Farm, Albany, California, United States - DLSLSB.R1 | ecosystem: Host-associated > Plants > Phyllosphere > Unclassified | place...
CACGCCGGAGAGGGAGAGGCGGCCCATGTCTGCCTTCACGGGACGAGACTGGCCACGGACGACTATGATGGATCGTATCCGCGCACAGGGTGCCACGGCCACTCCCTCTTCTCGCGCTGGCGTAGCCAGGCGGGACACCATACCCTGGCGTCCTTCCAGCGTCCAGCCTCGCATCCGCGCGACGTACCACGGTCCTCGGCCATCGCTCGTCACGGGCTCGACGTGGAGCCGCGGCTTCGCGGCACAGGGCGGGCATGACCAGTCCACCGCGGCCGGAGGGAGAGACGACTCAATCGGTGGTGTCGCGTCCCTGTTTGGAGATGACACACCGACGAAGCCCGGTCGGAAGGGCCTGAACAAGATAAGCCCCGATATCGCCCGCCGCGCGAGCTGCATCACGGGGCGAAGCGCCAGCGGGCAGAGTGGGGCTCGGGACAGCCTCGACCTCGAGTCGCCCATACGGGTTCGGCCGAGGGCACCGTCCACTTTGACTGCTGGGACTCAGCTGCCCGGCGGGGTTGCTGGTGGTAAAGTCGTCGAGGCGGTGGACCCGCTGGAAGCGGTCAAGGCCAAACATGCGCTCGAGCTCGTTGCGATCCTCGAGGCCCTGGGCGGGAGTAAGGCGGAAGCTGCGGGGTTGAGGGAGGAAGTGGGGGCGCTGAAGAAGGAGCTGAATGACTGTCAAGGCCACAGGGACGTATTGCGGGGGAGGGTGAGAGCATTGGAAGCGAGGATCAGGGAGCTGGAGGGCAGCCCCAGTGCGGGGGTCGGCAAGGTGGTGCAGCCCAGTCAATCCGGTGAGTGCTGGAGGGTCCTCTTGCAGGTGATTGTGCAGTGCTGATGACAGGGAGCACGACCCGCAGACGCTCTGCATCAGTCACGTCGTCCCTCCTGCCGGAGCTGGCAGTGCCGGACCAGTCGCTCGTGATGGACGCGTCGCCACTCCCCTTGGCACCCTTCTCGCCGGATGACCATAGTGAGGACATCGGAGCAGACGAATTTGGGCGCAAGCGGGATTCTGCCATCGGGCTGGACAGGATCGTGCATGGCCGGTCGAGGGCGATGGCCGGACGTGGTGGCCGACGGGGAGGAGAGCGAGAGGGTGCTAGCTTGTTTGATATGAGTCTCGAGGCGAGTTTTGCGGGGAGCGAGGGCGTCGGCGGGATCAGCACAGCCGGGGATGATGAAGACGCAGAAGAAGACGGTGTGGACGGCCAGGGGTGGACGTTGCGGTTGAGGCGGGACGATGAGGCGCATCTGGACGATCTGTGATGCGGTTTGATGGGTAATCTACAAGCGATGCCAGATGAGAAGCTCAGGTCGAACATGTGTACGATACCGCCCTCGGAAGAACCCGCCTCTTTGCCCGCGATGCTCAAGATAGCGCACCTCCTGTATGTATCGGACCAAGACGGGACCGAGGCGGGTTCGACTGGATGATTGACGTGTGCATGTTGGTTGATTATTGACAGACCCGCCATTGGCTCCAACGACCCCATCGACCCCATCGGCTCCATCGAGACCGGCTCGACCGGCTGAGATTCGCCCCTCACCAAGCGACCGCCTTGGGCTTCACCTCCACCTCGTCCCTGCGCGTCCAGGCCCTCCTGAGCGGCGAGTCCGCGAGCAAGCGGGCCTGACGTTGTTGGGCGTAATCTGCTGGGAGGCCGTGAGGTGACTCTGTGCGGATGACCTGCGCGTGAGTGGTCGGTCCCGGGGGCGTATGCTGTCGACGGGCGTCAAAGCGGGAGGGCAGTGCACCGAGACCCCACCCGGAGCCGCCGGTGCGGGGGCGAAGAGAAACGGGGGTGGAAAGCGGCGTGACGCGCGGAGGACTCACCGATCCTATGCTCATGAAGAACCCGAAAGTGGCGGCTGACGAGCCCATGAACTTGCCCAGCGTCGCGATGGATCCGTTGGGTCCCGGCCCTGCCCGCACGATGGACGTCAGGCCAAAGATGAAGCCGATGGTGAGACCGACGCCGGCTGCTCGTCAGTGCTCGTGCTCCACCGTGCCCGTCTGGGAAGGCATCGAGGCGGGTCGGGTCGCTGTGCCCGCCAATCTTTCCACTCGATGCTACCGGCGCGAGATGCCAGCCACCAGCTCCGCCGCTCCAGGCTGTGGACGCCCGTAGAATCGTCGCGGTGGGCATGCCTCGCGAGAGCGGAGCCGCCCTTTCCGCGCAGGTGTCCTTCTCCCTTCCCCCCAGCCAGCTCCACCGGCCGCGCTGGACACCTCTCTGCCCGTTCCACCCGGGACTCGATCAACGGCCGCCCTCAGCCTCCTTCCTCCCCGCATACATCCCATGCTCGTCTCCGTGCCACGCTTCCTCTCCCAGATCGTCCGGCGACTTGATATGAAGCACAAGACACTCACTGCCCATCATCCCGCCCATGAGCACTACGATCAGCTCCGCTCCGTCACCTGCCGACGAGCTCACTCTTATCGAACGTCGAGCCGCCAGCGGTGGTCTGAGGTGGAGGGGGCATCTTGTTTTCGTTGTTGTCGATCTGGTTGTTGTGATGCAGGGGGTGTTGTTGAAAGTCGGCTCGGGCGCAAGACCATCTTTTACGGCTCGCAAAGTCACCGGCTGGTGGCGCAACGTGCACCGTGGGAAACGTACGTGGCCAACTCATCGCAGCCATTCGGCACATCCGCACATGGCACTCGATGCATCGTGACGTGCAGAGGCAATCTACCTAGACCTATCGAAGAACAATACGGACCGAGAGAGAGCAGGGGTGCAAAGGTTGGTCGATGAGACCAGGAAGGGGGTTCAAGGGTATGACCGGAATCGTTACAAGACATATATCAAACTTCTTCTGCTGTCGCTGTCGCTATTGCTTTTGCTCGCTTGCACAACACGTTCGCTCATCTAGCAGCTCGCCGAGCGTCCTGCTGTGTCCACCGCGTGAGTACGACACTGCGCGCGCGCACTCGTCGCTATGTGTGGTGCTGCTTATTCTGATGTCGCTTGAGCGCGTCCATCCTGCTCGTCAGCTTACACCAAATCACGCTGAAAGATGCCAGACTCACCGGGTGAAGCTCTCGCCACAAGAGTTGCACGTGACCTTCGGCTTGTCTTTGATCGTCTTCCACAAGAGCGCCTTCTCCTCCGTGAGCTTCCCCTCATACACCAGCTCGCCCTCGCGTCGCGCATGCCGCGCCATATGCCTCGGGAGGTCGTACTTGCGCGTAAAGATGTCCTGACAGCGGTTGTACGGCTGCGGGTCAGCATTCCATCCAGCTCTCATTCACGTCCATGCTCACCGGAAGCGGGTTGACGTATTCGCACTGCACATTTGCGGGATTGATCGCCGAGCTGACTTTCTTGTTCGATCCTCCTCCGCCTTTACCCCCTCCACCGCCAGACCCATCTTTGTCGCCTTCGGACTTTCTGGCCTTCTTACTGCCTCCCGCTTTTCCATTACCGCTCGCGCCGTTGGTGGCGCTCGTGCCGGTGCTCGCGCGGCCTTTACCCTTCTTCGCGCCCGTTACGGCCTTGCTCCTCACGCCGCTCTTCTTCCCTGAAGCCGGCTCGCCCATGTACTCCGGGTCCTGCGTCGAGTCCAGACTTGCCACACTCTCGTATTCGGACCCGCCAAAGTTGCTGCCCGCATCCGAGCCAGAGTGCTTCGGGTCGTTCGCGTCCGGCGACCCAGCGTGCATGTCGATATCCTTGACCTCTTCGTCGAACGTCCCTCCCGCATTGGCAAGCGTCGGCGGAGCAATGGGAGCATCAGCATCGCGCAGAGCCGGATCGATCTCTTCCATCCCGATCTCGCTTCTCCTCCGTTTCTTGGACAGGCGTTTGCTCTCCTCATCGACTTTGACATCGCTCGGTCCAGAAGGGATCCCGCCTTGACGCCACTGCGCGACCGCCTCGGCGCCAGCTTTACGCTTGCCCTTGCCCTCCCCGGCCGGATTGGCTTGGGCAGATTGATCGTAGGGCGAGTTGGTGTTGGGAGCTGGCTTGCCGTCGTGTGCCGCCTTCCACAGAAGGTCGAGGCCACTCTGGTCCGAATGCGTCGAACTCGATGAAGAGCGGTTGCGGCGACCTTTGCCCACCGTGCGCTCTTCGTCTTCGTCCTCGGCGACGGCGTTCGCATCCACATCAGAGGGCAGTGCGCTTCCGGCTCCGGCGCCAGTGTCTGGAAGGCTCCTCCCGTTTTTAAGTCCACCCGGCGAATGCGCCGTGGCGCCCAGAGGAAGACTACCTAGCGGTCCGATCAGAGCCGGGCGTTCCCCCGAAATCCGCCGACCCGCACCCGCACCCGTTCCAGCCGCGTTGGGCGGGGCCATCTTGCCCGGGCTCCGTCTTGTCTGCGCGCCCACTCCGATACCATACGGCGAGTTCAGGAATGTGTTGGCCGACCCGGGCGACATGACCTTGGCAGTCGTGTTGACCCATTCGATACGTGGGATACACAGATCGCTCTCCTCGCTGGACGTGCTGGCCGTGGCCGAGCTCGAAGTAGAGCTCTGGCGGTGGATGTTGAAGTCGGGCGCGTCAGGCCGGACCTGCGGGTTGACAAAGTCGGCATAGCCGCGCGGGAGGGCATACGGGTCGTTGACGGTGGGGATGGCAGGTGGACCTTGGATGACGCTCGAGGTCCCGTTGAGCTGCTTGATCGCTTCGTCAGCCTGCGCCACGGCCAGAGCAGCCTGTGCTGTGAGTTGCATGTCCTGACTCGTCATGGGCCCGTCCTCCGTCTCGTTCGTGCCCAAGGGGAAGCCCTCGGGGCCGTAGCTTGATCCGAAGGCGGTCGGGGGGTGGGGGCCCGACTCGGAAGAGTTGGTTTCGGTCGAGGCGGTATCTTTTCGGGTTGCTGCGCTCGAAGCAGCAGCGGGGACGCCTGTGCTGTTGACATCCTCCATGATCTGATCGATCGACTCGGCGGTCGGTGTGGGGCTCTCTACGACGGGCGACTTGACTTGCAAGTCGTCCACACCCGTCGTGATCTCGTTGGTGCCAGCTCGACCGTTGCCGGCGGGGACAGTCTCCGGAGACTTGAGGCCCGCAGCCTTGGCCTTGGGTGTGCGCGCTCCTCCGGATCCGGGCGAAAGCGGCTGGGTGGTCATTCTGGGGGTGGTCGCAGTTGTGTTGGAAGCGTTTGATCCGCTGGACAATACGCGCTTGAGCAGTTCTGCCTGGGGCTCTGTTGTGTTTATGCCGGTGCCGATGCTATCGACCTGGACGGGTGTCGTCATGTGATTGACCGCGAAGACGTTTGCGTCGATGTCGTGAAGTGGTATGTGGCTTGGCGGGGACAGCACCGCCGTGGTCATCGAAAAGTCGGGCGGGTCGTCACTGCTGATCTCGACGCGGGAGCCAGCGTCAAGGAAGGTGAATGGGCAGGGAGTGGGGAAGAGCGAGGGCGAGCAGGTCGCCGCGTAGGTATACCTGTGCCGAAGCCGAAGGCGAGTGGGATGGTGGAATGAGGGTAAGACGTAAACCGGGTACGGGGTCGCAGAGGCGCAGAGGGCGGTGCGTGCTTTACGTTGAGAGGGTGTGTGGAGTAAGACTATACGTGTTAGCATCATGATCATCGCAAGCTTCCTCCCGTTCTCGCCCGCCAGCTTCCCACCGCATCGCGTCTGGTCGACCCCTTGCTTGCTGCCGAGGGGCATGAGGGGAGTTGGGAGGGGAGGCTTGGCTGGACGAGCGGTCAGACGCGCTCGACTTACAGGAAGGCTGGGGATGTGGGCCGCGCTCCTGCTGCAGCACACAGATAGTGGGGTGATGATCAAAGGTCCAAGAGAGACCAGTAGGGTGGTGTGATTACTCGAGGGTGTATGGTTTGTGTGTGAATAGGATGAGCGTGCTGAGTGTGCTCGAGTGATGATGCGCGGCCGTTGTTAGCTAAAGGGGTGGCGAATCAGCATTAAGCGGCTCACTATTTCCGACAGTCGCCGCCGAGTGGCAAAAGATCAACCCGGCCCCCAAGCGGACTTGGATACCCATCTCCGTCTCTCCCTCTCCCATCTGTCTCTCTTCTGATATTTCAGCGTACAGTGCATGTTGATGGGTGTTGTGCAACCAACACGTAACATCGTCAACACGTCGCTCCCTCGGGCATGCTCAGAACCATTCGCCATCGTCTTGGACGGATACCGCATTCGGCTACATGCCAAAGGCTCGCTGGTCTATCCACCTCGAGTCCAGCCGCTCACCGAACACGGCCCACCACGTCTGATCCAGACGTAGCCGACAGGACGAGCTATGGCTTGAACCACGGCACCAATGCCGAGGCGGGCCCGAGCCGATTTCGAGGAGAAACCGAGCCTCGGAGACATAGTAGAGAGTCTCCTCCTCCCGTAGCAATAAAGAGCCGCTTCGAGTACAGCCCGGACGGCCGCCTCATACCTCGCACGCCGCCTCCACCAAAGCCCACGGGTGAGCCATCCCGGTCGAATGCCTTCGATGCGCTCGACCTTGGCTCTTTTGGCAGCTCGGTGCCAATCGCTGCCGAGCTCGTAGACGGAAACACAGACTCTCACTCTCGAGCTGGGCCAAATCTCACCTCGTCCAGCCAAGTATCCGAGGATCCTGCGCATTCGCCCGAACCCGCTCAGGCGACATTACCCTCCTCGCCCAAGCTGGACGAGTTCTTCGGAAGCTACATAGAATCGACACCAGAATCAACCTCCTCATCATCTCTCACTCCCTCATCCAACGCATCCGCCTCAACATCAGCCATCGCGACACCGACCACAAAGGTCCATTCCACCGCCGCGGCCCCGCTCGCATCCTACACCCCTCCCACCCACTCGGGCGTCGCGCAGATCAAGTCCTTCCTCATGGAGCACAAGTTTCTGTCAACGCAGGAGATATACCAGATGGGGACGGGCTACCTGCGCGCACCGATACAGCCCAGCCACGTGATCAGGCCCGATGGGCGTATCAAGATGAAGCGGGTGGCCACGATGCGCGAGGGTCGGCGGACCTGGATCCCGCCTGCGACGGCCAGCTTCCCAGAACACCCCTTTCGTTCTGTCCGGTGAGTCGAGTGCGAGTGCGACTCTCACAGTCATGTCCATATACAACACCATCTGAGAGCCGAGTCTGACCTACAGTTTCCTGAAAGAAACGCTGCTCGCCTCGTTGGAGAACGCCGGACTGATACATAAACGCTGCCTCGCCCGGCCGCTCGAGACCGAGGAAGAGCACGAAGAAGCTGTCAAGAGAGCCGAGTCGCAGAACCGAAAGCTCGAACGACGGGCAGCGCTCAAGGGGCTGCCGACGCCGCCGGTCAAAGCGCCCGCGACGAGCGTGTCCATCTGGGGATGGATGCTTGGACCGCGGCCCGAGCTCGTCGTTCATCCCGAAGATGTGGAGTACGCCAAGCGACTCGAGAACGGCGCCGTGGACGAGGTGGATCTGAGCAACGACGAGAAGGAGCGGCGGTCGCTCAGCGGGGAGGCGATCTATCGTGAGGGCGAGCTGGGCCTCGACACGGGGCGACTGGACGCGCAGGACCAGCAGATGGATTACGAGGTGAACCATCGGCGGTCTGATCCGTCGGGTGCGGTTTTCGGACGGCAGATGGACGGCGAGTCGGAGAGGCGATCGTGGGGTCAACGTGGTGCTCCGCCTTCGCGCATCGAGGCGCAAGAGCCCTTCAACCGCCGCGCATTGCTCGACCGTGAGCCGGACGGATCCGGCGACGGAGCGGCCGCCCCGGCGCCGCGTATGCGCAAAGTCCGGCGGATCTTCCCGCCTCCGTATTCGATCGAGGATGCGCGCGCAAAGGACGACTACGACGTGTCGCATGCGCAGTGGCGCTGGGCTGAGACGGCCGAGTTCGAGTACCACAAGGCCAAGCTCGCCGAGGCCGAGGCCGCCGCGGAGCGACAGCAGGTCCGCCGCGCGCGGAATCGGGAGCAGGCGGAGCTGCAGAAGGCGGACGAGGCGAGGATCGAGCAGGAGGGGCTGGCGGACGAGGCGAAGAAGGAGAAGAGGAGGCTGGAGGCGATCGAGCACGTGCTGGATTACGCGCGCTTGACGGGAAACGACGTCAGTGGATGGATCGGGGAGATGCAGGGGAAGCTGGGCGAGTATATCCCGTACGAGCCGAGGTTCGAGCATCGGGGAGGGGCGGTGCCCCGGGGGAAGAGCCCACGGGCGGGGTGGAAGACGCACAGCTTCCCGATCAATTAGGTGTTGCGGAGGAGTGGATCACAGAACGGGAGGTGTTCTGCCGCGAGGAGGACGGGATTCAGGCGAGATCTCGCGCAGACCGTCCGTGGCTCATTCATTGCATGCGGATGTGGGAAAGCTGTGGGAAAGCTGGGGGGAACTGTTTGTTGTGCTTCATATGTCATTATACGCATTTTACGATCATCATCATCCATCAGCCATGCACCACTTGCACCTTGGTACCTCGTATGCCAGGCGTGCTCTTGGCGTACTCAGCTCATTTGCCATTAGCCTTCGCCGCCTTGCCCGGTCTCGCCTCTCTCCGCTTCTTCAATGCCTCCATCCGCGCCTTGAGCGCCAACACCCTCGAATCGGCGTCTTCCCTGTCCTGTCAGCTCTTCCCCTGCTGTACCGTGCCGGGGCGGCGCGACCTGATAGACTCACTGAGCCCGCTCCTCCTCTTCCAGCCGACCCATGATCTCCTCCCGCTCCTCTCGCGCCAGCCTCTCCCGCCTCTCTTCCTCCGTCTCCTCCGGCTCGGCCGGTTCGTCTCCTCCCTCGGCATCGTCCGTGGCCTGGTTGAGCAGCACCGGCGCAGCGACATACGACGCCACGCCCGGAGTGTCCAATGTCGAGCTGCTCTGGTACCCCTTCTTCTTCTGTATCACCGCCGGCGTCCCCGAAGTCCCTGCTGCCAATGCTGCCGTCGCCGTCTGCGACACGTCCAGGTTCGCGGGCGTGTCGTCCTCGAGCGACGCGAGGAAGTCGTCCAGCTCCGCATCTCCCGTCGGTTCGGGTTTCGACTGAGAAACTGCCGCTTGCGCCGGTGGGCCTGCCGCCGATCGACCCTGTGCAGAACTCGTCCCCTCTCCCTCATCGGCTTCGTCGCTGTCGTTCGCGGTGGATGGGCGGTTCCCAGCCGAGAAGAACCCAGCAGGCAGCCCGGCGGGTCGACCGTCGTCTTCCTCCTCATCCTCCGCCTCGTCCCTCGCACCGTTCCCGGTCGCACTTCCAGTCTGCGCATCCAGCCGAGCGCGTTTCGCCGATGAGCCAGAGGATGACTCTGGCGCAGCTCGTTTGGCCGCCTTGGCCTGTAATGCCTTTTCGCGGGCGAGGGATGTCCGGTGTTGTTTCGTCAGGAGGTGTGCGTCCCACTGCTTCACTGCCGGTCAGCTGGGCGCAGCTCAAGCTAGCGGTATGCCCTGCCAGCCGTTTCCTTCCATCGTAAGGTGGGTGGAAGGCTTGTCGAATGGTTGAGACGGGGCGGAAGAGGTACATGTATAGGCAAAAAGGTGCAGACCACATACCTGGAACAGCACAGATGGAGCATTTCAGCACGCCCGAAGCCGAGTACGAGGCATACGGGTGCTCGATCCGCGCTTGAGCTTTCTGCGCACGCAGCAGTGATTTAGCATCCATGGCTAGCGACGAGGACAAGTATGCTAAACGGAGACGAGCGAATACACAAAGTCAAGGCCGCTCAAGAAAGGGCCGATCGGGTCGAGTGGATGACGGTTACGTAAGCCTCCTTGACACTAGTCCTCCTTGTGTGTTGCCGCGAGACCGAGCTCCATGCATGGAGTTTGTGCGTCTCGCAGGCGGAGGAGGATGGGCACAGGTGAGTTTCAGGAGTGGCGCATGCAAGAGGGATGCTGCGCGACAAGCGGAATATTGACGAGAAGCTGCCCCGTGAGTGCCGCCACTGTGCGGGGTCCAACCTGAAACTCGTGTCCGACCGGCTATGAACGAAGGGAGGGAATGACCAAAAGTCAAAGTCGATTTCATTCGCAATCGCTCGACCTCGACCTCGACCGTGACCGACGTCGGCTTTGCCCTCCTACACACCCAGCACATCGATACACAGCACATCTTCTGGCCCACGATGCGGACCAGAGCATTCTCCTCGCTAGCCTCCTCCGCTCGGCAGAGCTCGAAAGCCGCGCTTTCGCGACCGACATGCCGCTGTCTCGCGACGCCGTCTACTTCCCGCGGGCTATTCGTGCAAGCGCGCATGACAACACGGCCCTTCTCATCCACCCGTGCCGTCCTTCAGACGCCACCGCCATCTGACTCCACGGTCCCCATCAAGTACGTCGTCATCGTCGTTCTCGACCGGTACAACGCCCTCACTTCGACGGTCCCCCGTGGCCGGCACATGTTTCGCGCCCTCGCAGCACCCGGCTGACCCCAGGCATCTCACCGCCTCAGAGTATGACCGTCTAAGCGAAGACGACATGGAGACAATGCACGAGCGCCTCGAGGAGCTGTGCGAGGAGTACCTCACCGGCGCAGAGGTCGAGTACTCGGTGAGCGATCTCGCGACACAGCATCCGCGTGAGGACGGCCCGCCCGCTGACCGCAGTCCGGAGTGATGACCCTCTCCACCCCACGCGGCACCTACGTGATCAACAAGCAGCCGCCGAACCAGCAGATCTGGATCTCGTCTCCCATCTCCGGACCGGCGAGGTTCGGGTACTCCCCCGACGGCGTGTGGGTCCATCATCGGCTGGCGGGCGTCACGCTCGGAGGGATACTGGACAAGGAACTGAGAGAGATAGCGGGAGAGACAGAGTGGGAGGGTACGGGGTTGAGGTAGAGCCGGCCGTTACGCATCGATTGAGGAGGCTGTCAATCCCGGATACGCCGAGGCATGCGGCCCACGCTTATGGGGCTCGGTGGACGTCGCAGCCCGCCATGGATAGGCGGTGAGGCGAGAGTTGCAAGGTCAGCAGCTTGGTGTAGTGAAGACAACAAGGTCGATGCACCCGTTGTATCCACACTCACCTCTGCATTCTGGCGTCGATGCACAGGGACAATGAGTCGACCGCCAGCGCCACGCAGAGTCAGCACTACGGCGGCAAAGGGGCGTCAGCTCCGTCCAGGCATAGTCCACAAACTCGGATCATCACATACATGCTCGTTGATCTAACTGGGAGGCTGATTCATAACATTTCGTAGTCTGCGAGTCGTGAAGCGACTTCCCCGATGTCTACGTATAACAAAGACCACCAATTTCGAACCGAGTTCTGGAATGACGGGTGTGTCACAAGTATCGCCAGGAAGCAGGAAAGATGGTATCGCGAACCCTAGACGGCCGCGTCTATCGCTCAAGCATTATCATCCCGTCGTCAAGAGTCTCGTAGCACGGTGGCACGAGTGTCGAAGAAATGACCGAGTTGAGTCGAACCGAAACGTCGGTCGCTAAGGTGTCTTCCAAGACGTCAATGTGTGAACTCAGTAGACGAGGATGACATGGCGGATCACCTCCGCTGAGCGAGTTCGAGCGCTACCGTGTGACAAAGGAGTTGAAACGTTCAGGCAGGTGGTCATGGAAAATGCAGGATGGGCCTCACTCCGCTCATCGGACGATCCAGCAGATAGCCCTACTCCCCGTGTGTCGCGGCAGCAGTCCATCAGCTGCGATGACCTCGCTGTGCAAGGACGGCTCACCTGCAGGGTGGCCGGCGGCCCTGTCGCACGCCACCTGACGCAAGTGCAGGAGGAGCTTGTCTCGCCTCGCCTATCGTCAATCCAACTTGACACTTTGCAGACGATTGCGAATCACGAAGGTGCGGCCGCACTTGTCGCACACATGCGACTTGACATTAGCTGCAGTCAGTGCGGTCCGCCTCCAAGACGTCTAACGTGACTGACAGTGCTTTGTGGCCCAATGTCGCTGCGATCAGCTGCGAGCGACAGATGTCAGCCCAGGCAGGCTCACCGGTATGTCTCCCGGCCTCGAGAAGGTCATATCGCACACGGTGCAAGTCACCCGCTCCGCGTCGGGTACCTTGCTGCCAACACGGGGCTGACATGAGCTGGTGGCTCGGCTTTCATCAGCTGATACCATTGACTGACCTTGGCGAGTCCGCTTTTCCTCCTTCCGGCCCTACCGCTACCCGTTTGATCCGTTGCACTCTGAGCTATCGAGACCGGCTGTACCCCCTCGGTCATTGACCGCAAGACCGGAATGGCGATCATGGCGGGTGCGATGGTGCCATCGGGTATATGGCGGACCGGACTCGACCGCTCGCCGAAGATGTATCCCGGTGGCTTGGGTATGTGCCCTGTCTCAGAGTCGCATTGATCTGTCGATGTATTCGCCATGTCAGAAGGGCCGTTCTCGACTTCAGGGCCTGGTCGCTGGCAGGTCTGCTATCAGCCCTGAGACCTCGGGGCGAGCGTGTTCATAGCCTCGGCATGGGGACATGACTCGAGGGAGACACTCAGCTGCTGCGGCACATCGAAGGCTTGACCCGCCATGGTCTGGTCCCTGGCAGCATTGGCGTCTGCTGCTGAGAGTCTCGTTCTGCCTGCAACCTGTCGCTCCGCGCTACAACGGGAGGGCGTCGCTTGTTCGCCCACGAGTTGACCATGGGTAATGTCCGCGTAGGCCGAATCCGGGGAGTGTAAGTACTTTGCCATTTCCTCATACTGCGACTCCAGTTCGATGTCGGTGTCGCGGCCAAGGTTTCTGGAGTCGGTCGCGGTGGCGGAGGAGGGGGTCGGTTTGAAAGAGAGAGATGAGGCGGCCACAGGGGGCAAGGTGAAAGATGGCGGCGAGGGATCAGGCGGGAACGTGTACTGACAATGAGAATGGTGCTGATCTTGTCCCGAGGGCCACGCTGCCGGTTGAACTTCCCACGTCTCCCAGGATGGCGGGGGGGAGTGGAGATTGTGTGTCGCCGTGTGGAGAGAAGCGTGGACGACCGCTGACGTGGTCGTCGACGCCGCAGTAGACGTCGTCGGCCACATCAGCGGCCCCGGGGACGGGAGACCTTGGCCGTATTGGGCCGGGACCGGGACGTACAAAGTCCCGTCTTGCGCCAGGATCATATAGGACGAGCCGAAATGCAATGATGGGTTTTGTCGAGAGCCCCTGTGCCACGTAGGCCCCGAGGATCCGGCCAGACTCGGACTCCGTGCCCGTGGATGCCGCCTGGTCGAAGGTGGAGTGAGGGACGGGGGCAAGGAGACATTAAGGCTGGCGAAATATGGAGAGACGAGGGCCTCGGCGGTCAGAGGCGAGAGGGGCGGAACGGTGGGAATGGCGATTGAGGTCGGGCCGGGCGTGGACCATGTGCTGCGCGCCGGGGCTCGAGGTTGGAATCGGGTCATGACGAGGGACGGGCGGACGGTCAGGGTGTGAGTGGGGCGTGATCGTCGCCGGTTGTGGTGGGCGGTGTGGGGTGCTT
>Ga0308169_10004329_pt1 | contig 13334 bp, 11 predicted proteins | sample PhyBR1_2_FD_202139 | JGI IMG/M metagenome (GOLD analysis project Ga0308169, IMG submission 202139) | Phyllosphere microbial communities from UC Gill Tract Community Farm, Albany, California, United States - DLSLSB.R1 | ecosystem: Host-associated > Plants > Phyllosphere > Unclassified | place...
CCACTTTGGATCCCTGTCCGTATTTCGGTTTCTTTCCTTTATTTTGTTGATTCGTTATTTCACCCAATTCGATTGTTGAAAGTTGAAACAAACGAGAAGAGTTCAACAAGTAGGTGTTTTGAGGATCTAGCGTTGACCAGGGAGTGGAAGAGAGGGAGCGGAGGAGAGAGGGAGGACATGTTGAGTGATCTGGTGGGAGTGATTTCTGTGAACGAGATGAAGTAGGAGGTCGAGGTTCACCTGGTGGTCGAGGTGAAGGTTTAGGAGTTGAGGAACGAGAGAGAGAAGAGGAAGAGGAAGAGGAACGAGGTTGAGAGGGAGGAGGGAGTAATGAGAATGTACTAGGCTGTTTAGATTGTGATGATTGCTGCTTAGTTGACCTGAATGATTGAGTGAGTTGAGTGGTTAATAGAGTGTGAGTTGTTGAAGTTGAAGGAGAAGAGCAAGAAGGGAGAGTGCGAATCCTCCTGTTGCCAGTGGTCGGAGTAGCTGACATTACTCTCTCTCTCTGTGTTGATTGAGTGAGAGCGAGAGTGAATAAGGAGAGGAGAGAGAGAAGAAGAAGAGAGTTGTGTTTCATCAGTCAACTTCAGTGAAATTCGTCGGTCAAAACGATAGAAGCTAGCTCTCCTTCTCTCTCTCTCTCTACTCTACCTCACTCCTTATCATCATGCCAATTCCAATAGATCTATCAGATTTCGACCCTTATTCACCAACAGCTTTAACTAGTTCAACTTCTGAAAGGGAACCCACGTCGGATCCTTTGAATTTGTTCAAACAACTCCAACTCTCAAACACTCCTACTACGCAACCAGGGAATCAGAGCAATCTAGCCGTGACTGCACAAGATGAGAGACATTCTCAGTTCCTCCTCGACCACTCGTCGAACCGACAACCCTTCCACTCTCCTCCACTCCCTTCTCACGTTCCCTCGACTGCTCCTACACTCCCACCTCCAATCCCACTTCCCATTCCCTCGACTTCAACTGTCATTCACTCTCGTTCCCACCCAGTCAGACCCGGTCGTAGTCAATCTGGTTTCTCACCCCCTCGACGCTTATCCTCTCTAATGAACGACGAATTCCCCTCTCATTCCCCTCCTTCCCCCTCCTTCACCTCTCTAGACCCATTCCATCCTTTCCCTTCCCCATCTTCCAACTCGACCTCCCAGAATCAAAAGAAAGGTCGTTCACGAGAGCGTTCAATCTCGAACGAACTATATTGGGGTGAATTTCAAACTGCTACACCATCTCTCACTCCTTCTCCCCGAGCGACCCCTCCCCCTCCATCACCACGAACGAAACCTCCCTCGCAACCTCATCCGCAGAGAGCTGCAACTTGCCCAAATCCAAGAGATTATCATTTGAAGAACCTCCCTCCACCTCCGAGTAGTAATACAGCATTCGATCCTTTCAATCAACCTGTCAAACTCGTCGGACTCAGATCGGGTACTACTCAGATCCTATCAGAAACTATCGCTGAAGGGGTACGATTTTTCCCTCCTCTCCTTTCTCTCTTTCTCTCGTCCCTTAGCTAACCTTACTCTTTCAAGATAGATTCGACCAGCTCTCCCTCCACGCCTCCGAATCTCTCCAAAATGGACCCTGCTCTACTCGTTAGATCAACACGGTACCTCCTTACAATCCCTCTTCTCGTGTATCTCATCAGGGCTCGCGAGAGGTTCCGGAGGTGGATTCGTTTTGTGCGTCAAGACAGAAAAGGGGAGAGTGTTTGGTGGGTACGTCAGTGAAGAGTTTAGGAATGATGAGAGTGGAATGAATGGGGGTAAGAGGGGAGGGAGGAGCGTCGTTACTGGGAATCGAGTTTGGGGTGGAGATGGGAGTTCGTGAGTTTCTCGATAGTCTCTCCTTCATATCATTCGAATCATATTCGATTGACACTCTCTCGAATGAGTAGATTCTTGTTCACTACATTACCCCTCCCACCTTCCGACCCTCGTTTATCTCCACTAATCAAGACCTACCCTCCAACATACCGTAACACATATTTCCAACACTCTTCTCTCTCTTCGGGCATAGCGTTGGGAGGAGGAAACGACGGGAAATTTGGAATTTGGATCGATGAACGATTAGAAAGAGGTTGGACGGGTGAAAGCGAGACGTTTGGGAATCGACCACTGACGGAAATGGGTGATGGATTGTCATTTGGTCAAGAGGATGAGGAAGACGGAGAGGATAGAGGGAAGTTCGAGGTGGTGGGATTGGAGGCTTGGGCCGTAGGGAGCTAGGCAGTACATATTCACGATGCTTGACGGCAATTCGATGCGAAATCTCTCGCTTGATACGAGCAGGAGTCTACGAGAAGATACAAGGATCGAAGACGCTGGCTAGGACTATTGAACGCGAAATCTCTGTCGTTTCAGATCCCTAAGAACACTCAAGATTCCCTATCTCTCTCTCATCCAACTACATTCTCCGAAACAGTATAGCGCCTCACTCTTGTGATCATGCATCAGACACCTCCTTCGTTCCTCTCCTACCGTCCACTGCCTCTGTCCATCTTCAGTACCAACTCCTTCCCATCTCAAACCAATCCCCTTTCGATCGCAAGCTTCCTCGATTTCTTCCTCCCTCTTCTCCCTAAACATCGTCCCGACAACTGGAGCACCTCCGAGCCGAACGTCTGAGAGAATACGGGAGATCTCGAGCTGGCAAAGTGGTAGATTGGTTGTAGTGAGGAAGTGAACGAGTTGATCTGAATCGAGACGTTCGCAAATCAAGAACAGGGTTTCGAGGCTTCGAGGTAGTGCTCCGAACGCAGGGAATCGCTCGGCTGCGCTAGTCGACCAGCTTGATAAGCTCACCTTGAGGGTACGAAGGGACGAACAAGCTTTGATGATTGAGATCAAAATCTCGGAGTAATCGGTATCTCCAGTCTTGAATCCTCCAGTAAAGTCGCTCTCGTACTCCCGGTACACTTCGAGAGAGGTCACCATGTCGAGCTTCAGACCGGGGAGGAGTTGTAAAGCGCTGAAAGGTACTTTGATCTCGTCGATAACCGTTCGGTTGTCCTTGAGGTGAGCGAGGATTCGAAGCACTTTGTCGAATACCATGTATGAGGCGATCTCCAGACGTGTTCGAGTCTCTAGTCGATGAGTCGGAGAGAAGGAGCGAGAAGCGGTAGAATTCGAGGGATATTTCATGTAGGGGTCACTTGAACTGGTGTCTGCGGAGGAAAGGCGGACAGGGTAGGAGATAGGACAGTCTTGATCGATTCTGGGCATGTAGAAGTCGAGAGAATGGAGACGAGGTGTTACGGCGTGAAGAATCGAGTCTGGGATTGGGCAACGGGTGAAGGAATCGACGGGGGAAGAGAGTCGAAGATGACGAAGATTGACGCTAGCTCGTAGGAGATGCATGACCTCTTGGAAATCTTCTGAATGTTCGTCCTGTATGACAGCAGCGTTGATCGAGAGACCGAGAGATTTGAGGTGTCTTGCGAGAGAAGGGTTGAGGCTGATCGAACGGAAGAAAGAATCGTGGAGAAGGTGCCATCCCCCGTAAATTCCAGTATTGATACGCCTGCGAAACCAAGGTGCTCCAACGGTGAGATAGACGTGGTGATAGAGGAGAGGTCGGGCGAAAGCGAGAGCTCTCTTCGATACGAGGCAGAGAGAGACTAGGTCGGCTTTCGTGAAAGGATAGTAGCTGAACCTATGATCTTCGAGAGGTGGGGAATGGTAGCTCATGGTGTTGAGGGAAGGAGGGAAAGGCGAAACTAGATCAACACGATCAAGGTTCGTTAGCGGTCATCTCGGCGTGGAGGAGGGCAGGAAGTATACAGATAGTGTTGATTGAGCTTTTCGGTGCTTCTGTAGCTTCCACGGAGAGAATTCTAGGGTTGTCGAGCTGGAAAGTGGAGCGGAGGAGAGAAACAAGAAAAGCAGCGATCTCGCACGAGACTTGACGAAGTCGAAGGAGTACTCACCAGCTCTATCGTGCTCCCAGTGCTGAGCTTACTCAAATTATCGACCAGAGCAGCGATCCTTTCGCACGGGAAGGGCAATTCACATCTTTTGCGGAAATACGTGCGAAATCTTCGCAAATCGTTCGAATCACGGGCTTCGCACATCTGGCAGTGTGCGTTACACTTTCGTAAAGTAGACCTTTCCAATAAGTGACGAAACCTCGAAGAGAAAGCAAACCGAATCTATTCAGGCGACAACTCATCCTAGTTCAAGCGTTTACCCGTTTATTGAACCTCTAGATAACAAGACATGATCACACTCCAACCTCTGGCTAGGCATAATCGCTGATAGCATCGTCGACGCCGTCGTCGGTGTCATCTTCCGTCTTGTTCCCATCCCAATACCTGCACCTGCTCACGCTGTCGTTGTAGTCCTTCATCGCAGTGTGGAGCGCTCCCTTGTGCAGGAGTGGCGCAAGAAGGCGACCCAGTAGTGCGTCCTGATAAGCGTGCACGGGCTTCTCGATGGAGTTGTGAACGTGTCGATACTTGGCTCGTACATATTTGTGGACGAGCTTTTGGAAGTCTGGGTATCGATGACAGTCGACAGAAAGAGCGAGCACACCTGTTGACGCGTGCTAAGCTTATAAACGGCGCTACAGGACACAGCGGAACATGACTTACCTCCGTTCTTTGTGGACAGTTTCGACTCAACGTCTCGCAGAGCGAATACAGCGAGTTTATCGAGACGAAAGCGTTCGGCGAGACGACTAACCCGTCGAAGACTATCAGTCAATCAGAGTTCATCTCTTACCGAAGAGAAAGTGTAGACATACTAAACAGAGCGAGGCGAAACCGGCACGAGGCAATCCGAATCTCCCTCGATTTCCGCGTTGATGACCGCTGTGCGATTCTCTTTATCGTTGATCGAGAGAGGGCTTTAGATTGTGCTGTATCAGCATTCATACCAACGAGACAGAGAGGGGTAGTGACCGACGCGAATGTGATTTGTGAAGTGCGAATCCAGCCATAAACTGCCCGCAATGTAGACTCGGCACATTCGGGTACATCTATGACCTTCATATGCTCGCAAGGATGATCTGAATGCGCAAGAGCGTGCTCCTCCGCTTGTTCGGCGTTCCCACCATTTTCTGAGCTTTGCCTTGAGGTTCGCTCTTCACCTTGCTGACTTTCGATTGGAACCTGAGTACTCGGAACAGCGTCAGTCCCGATAAGTCGGCAACAAGATGTCGCGGGCTTACAGCTTGGGTTCCAACGCTCGACTGATTATTTACTCGCCTCTTCTTCTCGGGAGGTCCTGGTTCTGCCGATCTAGCGTCCCTTCCTGGCCTTGCCCGCTCGACCTCCTCCTGATACCTTTGAGAGTCCTCCTCCTCATCCGAGTCGTACAGCACAGGCTCAAGTGAAGAGCGACCATCAAGCGTTCTCGTCGCTTTCGTTCCATCCTTGGCTTCGACCAGCTGGTGGAGATAAGAAGATGCGGAAGCGATCTTGTCTTGCTTGACATAGACGTACGAGACACGGTCTGAGGTTGGCGACGTCAGGCGCAGGGCGAGCCTCGGAGGATGAGAGAGTGATCCTCCAATGTTTCTAAAGGTCGAAGCTGGCCAGGGAGAAGGGAAAGGGTGGAGCGCGTCGGACAACTGAGAAGACTGTTGCTGTAGAGTACCGGGAATACTGAAAGCGAGTCGGACAAGCAGTACCCACGAGGTTTGTCCGCGCTTGGCGAGTTTGAGCGGTGTCGTAGTCGAAAGGCTGAAACGCGGCGTACTTCCTTCAGGCCACGTGTCGGAATCAGTGACGAGAGCTTGACGTTTCCAATCGACGAAGATCCACCTAACCTTCTTCACTCCTCCGATCTCCTGAATATCCCGCACTCCAATCTGCCCCTCAACATTTCCTGCAGTCCTGCTCATACTTCCCCAGAACGGATCCTCACTTTGCTCTTGCTCCCTTTTACTCCATACATCCAGCTTAAATAATACTTGCGCGGACTGATTGACAGCAACCTCCTTGCGTGTAGGCACAAGTTTGAACCCGAACGGTGCTTTCTCCCATATTGCCTCTCTTTCGTGAACCCAGCCGATGTCATACACGACCTGGCATTCAACCTTACTGACGATAGTATGGGGGACTATAGGCGTGGCGAATGTGACTTGCGGCATAACGGCTGTTGTCCTTCTGAGTGATGGTGGGGGATGTAGGAGGAGAAGATGTCGAGGAGAGGAAAGATTTGATCGAGAAGAGGAAGAGTCAGCAGGACATGTCTCATTATTTCCTTAGTCGAGCGTGACGAAGCATGAGCAAGAAGCCGAAGGCGAACACCGACAGCCTCGACGTCAAAAGAATGTTTCGAGGATGTGAAAGCGGTTCTCAGAAGCGGCACAGACTGAGCTCACCGCCGAGGAGAAGACTGCAAGCCCATGGAGATAACAAGAGCCGATTCGAGAGCATTTGGAGTTGAGAGGGAAATGGTCGACGTGTGTTGACCGAGAAGGAAGGGAGAAGAGGTTGTGAAATCGGGTTTGACGAGGACAGGGAAGGGTGAAAGATAGAGTCAGTACAATATAAATCAGCGATTTGTTGTTCCCCGGAGCGGGATACTGTTCTTGGCTCCCAACTGGGAGCGAGATTGTCCCCTAAAGGGAAGATGAAAGAAGAAAGTCGAGTTGAGAAGATACGACTCTGTTGAGGGGCGCGAAGCGGATCTGAAGCATCGCAGAGTTCTTGTACTTCCCCTGCTATTCGTCTATTTCCCCCTAATGTTGATGCCCTCTCCAAAGGGCGTTGAATTGATTGAATTGATGAAGTCGAATTGAGGTCTGCTGAGAGTGCTGGTACTGCTTGAATGGTGCCGAGAGTAACATTGAAGTGCTGTTTAGCTGATAGATCGAGTAGGCGAGTAGGGAAGGTGAAAGTGAGGTGAAGGAAGGAGAAAAAAACGAGAGAGCGATTTCGCAAGAGCTGAAAACGACTCGACTCAACTCTTGCATTCGATGATCGGGAGTGGCTACAGCGAACGGCTCAGCTTCTCGTATATGATGAAGTGAGTGCGTGAATCGAGAAAAGGAGAATCTTCGCAAAGATTTCGCAAAGTTTCGAAACGATCAAGCTTTCTCCGCCTCGTATCGAGCTCTCGCCTCATGCTAAAGTATGGCACACTCTAGTAGAGATCTGAAGACGATATTGACAAAACAAAGTGATTTCAAGCGCACAAACGAAACTATACAAACCATTTTTCTCCAAGGATCCTCCTCACGACTGACCGAGCTTACAGAGCGCATCCACCATTGCCTCTTCCATCCATGCCGAGATCTCGCCACTACGCTGTCCCTTCACCCGACCTCCAATCCATTTCAAGTGAATATTAACGGCCTCGCAAATCTCCTCCATCCTGTCTTCGCTTCCTTCATCGTAACTAGTCGTACCAGAGGCGTCGGAGCGGTCTTCTTCTCGGAGGAGGCGGGAACAGTCGAGCCGAAGAAGACGATTTTGTGGAGACTGAAAGTAGTCGGAAAGATAGTCGCCGCTGAAGTTTACCGCCTCGAGAGCAAGGGCGCGTAGGGTTGTTGGGAGGTGATGGAGCATTTTAAATGCCTCGGAGTGCTTCATCGGTTCGCGCTGAACATAGAAATCGGTGGCTCGGATCTCCAGATATTGAAGCGACTGGCAGTTTTTGAAAATCTCGACCAGGTCGAAGGCGAGATTCTCCGAGTAACCCGTCGAACGTCCATGTGAAGTCCTAGTTCCGCCGCGGATAGACAGTCGGGTGAGGTTGGAGAGACGCTCGCGCACGAGGGCCTGGACTCCGATAAAGTCGATGACTAGAGAAGAGAGGGAATTCGACGAAGAGGTAATGGCGGAGAAGAAGGAACGGCCGCGGAAGGGATGCGAGAGACTGAGGGAGCGAAGGTGGTCGAGGTGAGGCAGGGGTTGATCATGGTCGAGAGGTGACAGTCCGTCCGTGGAATTGGCGAGAGAAAGAGTTTCGAGAAGGGAGAGCTTGTTGAGTAAGGGAAGGACGAAAGTCGCTGGGAGCTTGGAGCTTCCGAGGTGGAGAGATCTAACGGAAGTAGGAATGTGCCGGATGAGGAAAGAACCGGTGGCTTTGTCGTAGGCAGAGTCGATTGAGACGACTTGCAGATTGGGACAGGATGAAAGGAGATGACCGAGTTGGCCAGCACCAGTATTCCCCTCCACCGACACGTCGAAGTCCAGATTGACCTCGTGAATGAGTTTCTTCCTGTCTTGATGTGCTTCGAGTGTTTCGATGAGCTTGTTTTGACGGCGTTCTCTTCCTTCGAACCCAGCCTTCGCCTTATTCATGACTGCCACGGGATCCTTCTCTCGACCAAGATACAGCCGCATATCCCTCGCAACATCCTCTTGAGCTCTTTGCCACGAATCGAGGTGAAGTTCAATGGAGCGGTAGAGGAGAGGTAGAGCGAGATGAAGGAGAGATTTTGAGACGAGGCAGAGGGAGTAGAGGTCTGGCTTCTCGAGATCGATGATAATATCTTCTTGTAGCTCGGGAGGGAGTGTAGTGAAGCACATGTCGATTAGCGGTGTAGGAGAGATCTGAGGAATAGAAACTGAATCAGCGAGACTAGATGCGCTCTGGAGGGTATGAGGAGACTCACCTCAAAGTAGTTAGGCAGCTATGAGTACTCAGCACTCGACTTGGCGAGCTTCGAGAGGAGGGAGTGAAGGGAAGGAAGGAAAGAGAGGAACGCGCAACTTTCGCACGGGTCGCTCACTGTCTCACGATTTCGCTTGAATTAATCTCGGAGTAGTGAGGACAAAAGTGTGGAATCAACCTTGCTGTGGAGCTGAGAATAGGAGTACTTTAAGCCGAGTTCGTTGATCCTCGTTCGTCGATTCTTTTCGTCCAGAACTTTGTCTCCTCTTGCCCGTCCTTATTCGTCGTCCAGCGATGATAGAATACAGGAAGAGAGCTACCCTTATAGATTCTCGACTTCTATAGCATCCCCCTCCTCGAAGCCCCACCAAGCAATGTCTCTCCCTTCCTCCTTCGCAGGTATCTCGACTCTCATCCACTTCTCTCCTTCCGCCCCCTTCTTCGCATCCCTAGATCTTAGCCATGCGACAAGTCGATACTTTGTCTTTGGCAGAGGCTTGCCTAGTAGTCGAGAGAGCTGAGTTCGAAGGAGGAGAGTTCGCAACGTCGGAAGAACGGAGAGCTCGAGAGTCTCATCGAGAGTCGGCGCTTCGGATGAAGTTGAGGGAGGTGTATGGACGATGCGAAGACCTGAAAAGGGAGATCAAAGGTTAGATTCGGCAGAGTAGGCCAGTCAACGAAAGAAGGACTTACGCATCAGACGAGACTTGAGGCTCGGTTGAGACGGCGGCGCGGGATTCGGCGCCTTCAAAGCAGTAGAGTCTATCAGCTCAGTCGAGAAGTGCTCTGAAATTGTCGAGCAAAGTCAGCACGCTTCGATTACTCAGTGCGAAGGGAGGGACATACTCTTCCTCAATTCCTCGCATCGGTTTCGCGACCAATCGCTCCGCTCTTCTGCAGCTCCTTCATAGTCTCCTATCCGAGTGACCCAAAATCGTTCCGCATCTTCTCTTTCTACCGTTGTGATAGGCGTGTTTTCGAGCGAAGTGAGGAACGGTAATCGAGCGATAAGCAGGAGTCGCAGGTGTAGATCTGTTGGTTCTCGAGTCGTCGAAGGATCGTCTGCCGATTCCGGATTGGCGATCGAGGAAGAAGGCGAAGTCAGAGGGTTCTTCTCGAGACGAAGGCTTTCGAGCGAGGGGAACGTTGAAGATGCCGATTCTCCAAGGGCGTCGAAACTTGTCGACCATGACGAGAGTAGATTAGAAGTGAGGGAGAGGTGTCGAAGTTTTCGCAGACAGGTGTCGGGTGAAGAAGGAGGTAAAGAGAGGTTGTCGAATCGATTCGAAGCGAGGACAAGCGTAGAGAGACTGTGGTATCGACCCAGCAACATGTCAGTAACGAAAGCGATTCGTGCTGGAGAGATCGACGCACCTCGGCAATTTGCACAATTCGCGAATCGTTTCCGTCCAATCACTCAACTCGTTCGCTTCGAGATTGAGCGTTTCCACTTTCGGTAGTACCGGAAACTCAGCTCCAGCAAAGGTTGAAGTCCCCGACAAGGGTTCGAAAACCTCCAAGCGATTGAAACCGAATTGGAATTCGATGAGATTGGGCAGTGACGGCGACAGGCGAACGACCTGTAGATGGTACATCAGTAAACAGATAGCGGGTCTTGTGAAGACTTGAGAAGCTCACGTCTGGCCAGGTCAAGAGAGTGTTATTGAGTTGCAGATTCCTCAAACGTTCGAACGAAGGATAGTACGGCTGAGATGGGAGAGACTCAAAACGGTTAGAGCTGGTGAGGCAAGCAGATCTAATCAGTACACAACTCGGGACAATTAACGGAAGACCGATGTAAGAGGAGAGAGAGCTTACTTGAGTGACAGGACGGTAAGTTTAGGTAAGACCTTGACGATTCGCTCGGCCTCTTGGAGCCGAGGTATCATAGAGCAGCTCAGATTGAGCACCTCCAAGCCTGGAAAAGAGAATGATGATAGCGTTCGAGAGTTCAGCTTACGAAGACCTCGAGTGAAAGCAACCTTCGCTCACCTGAGAGTTTCGTCCCAAGCTGGGCCAAGCCAACTTCACCTTCACCGCTTTCCTCCTCTTCCGCCGCCGACGCGCGATCAACGCATTCCCATTCCAATCCAGCTTCCCTCAATCTCCCCAACTCTCGAAACCTCTTCGCAACTTTCTCCGACATGACGACTTCAACTTGGAAATTACTCTCCGTCTTGTAGAACTCGCTCGTCGTGGCTTCGCTTCCAGCTGGCGAAGAGCTAGATGTCGAGAGATCGAGATACTTGTCCTTGAAAGCCTTAACGAAGGATTTCCCTTCGAGGACCAGTCCAGGTGCATTCGGTCGTAGAAAGCTTCCTGCTCCTTCGACCCTTCCTCAGCAATATTGTCAGCTGTCAACCGGTAAGCTAGCGAGGGAGTGGAAAGCTATAACTCACCTTGTTCTGAAATATCTGATCCCTGTCTTCTCGTAAACTCCACTGTGTTTGCCTCTGGATGCATCATCCCATTCGATACCTAGCCATTCACCTCTCGTAGGTGGGACTGTGCCACGATAGAGGATTGTCCCAATTTGAGGTTGAGGTGGGGAGGAAGAGGAAGAAGAAGAAGGGGGAAGGTATTGAATACGTTGATGCATTCTTGACTATCGATAGGTCATCTAGCGAGCGGAACTGGAGCGAATGGGAAGGCGTGAAGTGAAAGGAGAGGAAGGGAAGGAAGAAATTCGAAAACTCGCTCAAACTCTTTCGCAAAGAAGTGAGAGAGAAACATGCATTAACAAAGAGAGGCAGATAACATCGTCTATACTACCCAGACCTGACCACTAGACAATGTGCAAACGAACAAAAGAGAGAAGCAAAACCCAGCGAGAAAAGATAAGTGTCCATTTTTCTTGATTTATCCACAAAGTATCGCCCACCCCCTTGCGCCCTGATTGATGCACCCTGCACACACGACTGAAGATGATATATACTGTCCCCAACCCTTCTAACCCCAAATAGATGAACCAAAAGCCGGTCTTTTCCTACTAGCATCCTCGAAACTAGCTCTCCTAACCCCTTGCGAACCACCCTGATCCCCTACTCCCAATTTACCCGGACTACCTCCCGAACCTCCCCCACCTGGTGTCGAACTACTACTCTCCGTCACGACTGCCGAAGGAGGAACGAAACTTTTCCTCCTCTCAGTTTTCTCCATTGCCAACCTCAACTTGTCCTCTTGCACTTCCTCCTCACTTTCTTTCACCCCTCGATCCTCTTCTTCGTAATCTGAATCACTCTCTTCGGCCCACCCAGGTTGAGCGATCACCCCTCCCGCACTGATTCGAGGGTTCGAATTCGAATTCCTCCCTTGTTCTTGTAGTTTCAATTGACGAGCCAAGTCAATCGCCAAATTATCGCTGACTGAATGTTGAGGTAATCGAGGTCGCTCACTACCATCCATTGATAATTCGGGGGAGAGAGAAGGGGCTGAAACGGATTCCAAAGGTTGACTAGCGCTCGCCATCAAGTAAGGTCGAGAGTTTCGAGTAGACGATGAGGAGTGAGGTCGACCATCGTTGGGGAGAGTGGCGTCGGGAGTGGAAGCTTCGGAAGAAGGTGGGTGAACTTTCTCGAGATCGGTCGAAGAGGGAACGGGAGGGAAGTAACTCGCTTCTACTGAATTCGAAGGTGCAGCTTGAGGAGTGGGGTGATCTCCCCCGTTGATCGGGTACATCGATTCTTGCTGCTGCTGAAGTTGCTGCTGCTGTAATTGAAGTTGTTGTTGCATCGGATGACCGTTGGGAGTGGGAGGGAAAGCTGGGAACATGGGATTGAATCCGAAACCTGGACTTGGTGCGCCTACTCTCGAGGACAACGAATTAGCTCTCCTCTACACCAGAGAAAGAGCGCGAGTAAAGAGCGTACCAGGAGCGACATTTTGAAAATGACCCATTCCTTGACCTGGACCAAAGAAAGGCGAACCGATTTGAGGTGAAAAGGGACCGATCCCAGGCGAGAACAAAGCATGAGGATGAATCGGAGGAGTTTGTGCACTGAATCCACCGAACGTGAACGCAGGCATCGAAGGAGTCATCGGAGGAAGATTCGCTCGCATCGGAGAGAAAGGTCCATTGTTTCCGTTTCCGAAGGGGAGAGGAGGAGGCATGGCGATACGTGAAGGAGCTGCTGCGTTCTGTCGGAGGAGAGATGGAGAGGTCGAGGAAGAAGTAGGTTGAGTTCCAGAGGAGGTAGCTGAGGAAGAACCAGCGGTGGGGTCTAACGACGACGACGGAGAGGTCGAGCCGTTCTCGCCTGACATTGACGGTGGTTGACGAGCTTGTAAGCTGGGAGAAGGCGATCCGATAGGTGCTTGAGCGGTTCCTGGTCGACTCGACGAGTCTCGTTGGAGCGCTTCTCCAGGTCCCTGGAATGGAGAGTAAGCGAATTGACCTCCTCCTCCTCCTTGTTGTTGTGACTGTTGCTGTCTCTGTTGTTGCTGTGCCATGTACTCTTGTTGCTGTCTCTGCTGATCAGAAGAAGCGTAGTTCGGTGGTCCTCGCGACGAATCTCTTCCGATTTGAGCATTCGGTTGTTGATGTTGATGAGGGTACTGCGGCAGAGGTGGACCATCTTGTCGATATCCTCCTCCTGCTCCGTTCCTGTTCTGTTCAGAAGGATGATTCGAAAGAGGTGATGGTTGATTGATTCCAGCTCCCGAGAACTTGTCGAAATGAACTTTCAAAGTTCGACCTTGGAATTCATATCTGTGGATCGAAAACCATGCAACACTTAGTTCATGCAAG
>Ga0308169_10004330_pt1 | contig 13333 bp, 15 predicted proteins | sample PhyBR1_2_FD_202139 | JGI IMG/M metagenome (GOLD analysis project Ga0308169, IMG submission 202139) | Phyllosphere microbial communities from UC Gill Tract Community Farm, Albany, California, United States - DLSLSB.R1 | ecosystem: Host-associated > Plants > Phyllosphere > Unclassified | place...
ACCCTCCTCGGTCCTCGTCTGCATGTCGACGTGTCGAGCACGCGCGAATAAGTCGCTGACGACGACCATCTCCTCCCCCTCTCCTCCCTCTCTTCCCCCCTCCCTCCTTCCGGCTGCGCCGCACGTCCAGTCCAGCTGTGGCACCGCTCGAACTACCACTGGTACCTCAAGCTGTCGCTCTCGCCCTTCCTCGCCTCGCCCTCGTCGCCCTCATCGGCACTCGCCGCCGCCGCCGTCACGCCGCACCTCTCGCTCGAGTCGCGCGGCTTCGCGTGGCACCCCGAGAAGGCGCACTCGCTCGCGCTCGTGACGCCGAGCGGCGCGCAGGCGTACGAGCTGTGCTGGGACACGTACAGGAGCGAGCGGGCGGCGCCGATGGACGACGGGACGGTCGCCGTGGTCGACGGAGGTGCGTCGCCTTCCTCTCCGTCATCTATCGACGACAGGCTCTTCGAGAGCTTGTCCTGAAGGTGAGTCGATTCGGAATCGCTCGCGATGCTGACTTGCCCCTTGCACAGCCGACGTCAAGCTCACGCCGTTCCGGCTTCAGAACGTCCCGCCGCCGATGTGCGCCACGACGCTCCGCTCGCCGACAGCCTCGGCGTCCCGCCCGCCTGCGCACATCACCTTCGCACCTTCCTCTTCGACCCCGACCGCGGCGGTCTCGTCGGCCCCTCTCTCATCGGCCTCGACCTCATCCCCGACCCCGCCTCCGACTTCAGCCACCTCGCCTCCTCTTCTCTTGGCAACCCTCTACCCCTCGACGCCCGCCCGACCCGCACGCGTCGAACTCTACGCCTGGGCGCTCCCGCTCTCGGGCTCGGCGCAGGCCAACGCGCGCGCCGGCCTACCCGAGCCGCAGCTGCGCTGGTCCGTCGACCTGCCCGCCGAGGTGCGCGGCGTGCGGCAGTGCGCCGTGCGCGCTCTCGGCACCGATGCGGCCCCGGCCGAGCAGGAGGAGGCCGTCGTCGCGGTGCTGGGCGAGGACAGCGAGGGCGAGGCCGTCGTCGTCGTCGGCGAGAGGGGCGTGCGCGGCGTCGTGCGCGTGCAGGAGGGCGCGAGGAGGCTCGTGGCTGCGGCGGCGAGGCCGTGCAGTGCGAGCCAGGAGGAGGAGACTGAGGGGGACGACGAGGCGGAGGAAGACGACGGCGCGTTCGTGCTGGAGACAAAGGAGGGGGAGCTTCTCGAGGGTGCGTCCAGCGCCCCCTTCTCCGAGTGCTGCTCGGCCCCCTGACGCTGACGCGCGTTGCACACAGTCTCGACGAGCGGTATCGATAACGACTTCGCCCTCCCCTCATCGACCCTCTCGCCCTTGCCCGAGTTCTGCCCGCACATCTCGCACCTCTTCCTCCCCCCTTCCTCGCCCTCCTCGACCTTCCGCATCCCTTCCCTGATCGGCCTCGCACCCTCGGGCAGGCTGTACGCCTCGTACCGCCTCATAGCGTCCGACGCGTCTTCGTTCGCCCTCACCGACACGTTCCTCATCTACACGACCTTCTCGCACGAGGCCAAGTTCGTCCCGCTCGCCAAGCTCTCGGCGACCGAGCACAGCGAGTCGTTCGCGCGGCGCGCTCTCGACGGCGGCGCGAGCGCGAGTGCGGCGACGCCCGGGTCGGCCGGCGTCGTCCAGCGCGCGGTCGAGCGCGGCTCGCGCATCGTCGCTGTCGTGCCGAGCGCGACGTCGCTCGTCCTCCAGATGCCGAGGGGCAACCTCGAGACGATCTGCCCCAGGTCGCTCGTCCTCCGGGTCGTCAGGGCGCTCCTCGATCAGTGCGTCGGCCTCTCGCTCAACATGCAGTACGCGCCACAGGGACAGGCTCCTCCTGAGTCCGAGCGGCGCGTTGCGCAATCTGTAAGTTGAGCTGACCCAGTGCACAACGCCTGCAGACACCGCTACCGCGCCGCCTTCCTCCTGTGCCGGCGCCACCGCATCGACCTCAACCTGCTCCACGACCACGACCCGGCGGCGTTTGTCGACAACCTGCACGAGTTCGTGTCGCAGGTCCGCGACGTCGACTTCCTCAACCTGTTCCTCACCGGGCTCAAGGACCAGGACGTGACGGCGACCATGTACCGCCCGCTCGTCCCCGACTCGAGCACGAGGTGCGCTCGATGTCCTCCTCCTGCGCTCCTTCCTTCACCTCTCAACCGCCTCGCTCCTCACCTCGTCGTTCGGCACTGACGCTCGGCCGACACGCCCGCAGCCGCGTCGACTTCGGCAACAAGGTCGACCGGATCTGCGACCTCGTCCGTCACGACCTGCAAGAGCGCGGCGACACGTTCCACTGGGCCAACACGATCCTCACGGCGCACGTGCGCAAGCGTCCGCCTGCGTACGAGGACGCGCTCAAGGTGCTCGTCGACCTCAAGGGTGCGTCCACCTCCCGCTCCTGCCACCGTCTCTGTCGCGAGCCAGGCGGCGGCTCACGTTGCGGAGACTCTCCCCGTACAGCCCAGGACTCGGAGCGCGCAGAAGACGCCCTCAAGTACATCATCTTCCTGAGCGACGCCAACAAGCTGTTCGACCTCGCGCTCGGCATGTACGACTTCCCGCTCGTCCTCATGGTGGCTCAGCAGTCTCAGAAGGTGCGCGGCGGTCTCGCTCTTTCGGCTTCCGCTTCTTCGAGAAGGGCACCCGTTGATGCAGAGCTTTGCGGCCGTGCAGGACCCGCGCGAGTACCTCCCCTTCCTTCGAGCTCTACGCGCCCTTCCGCCTTCGCTGCAGCGCCACCAGATCGACGACCACCTCGGCCGACACGCCTCGGCGCTGCGCAACCTCGCTCAAGCCGGCGACGAGCACTTTGACGGCGCCGTGCGCTACGCCGCCAAGCACTCGCTGTGGGAGGTCGCGCACCAGGTGTACGAGGGCGAGTCGAGCAAGTACGAGGTGCGTCGTCGACAAGAGTCCCGGTCGGCCCTCTCGCTCGTCAGGGTCACGCGCATGCTGACCTACGTGATCTTCTCGACTGCACAGACCATCCTGTGCGCGCACGCTGAGGACCTGTTCGACAAGTCCAACTACCCCGAGGCCGCTCTCCGTGCGTCCTTTTCTCTCACAGCGCTTGGCTTCTCTCTCGTTCGGCTCACTGACTCTACTTCGTCCGCGACACAGTGTTCCAGCTCGGCAACGAGCCCGAGAAGGCGCTCCTCGCCTACCAGCGCGCCAACCTGTGGCGCGAGCTCTTCACGCTCGCGCGCTCGTCGGGCATCGTCGACGAGGACGCCGTCAAGGAGCTCGCAGCAGACGTCGCAGGTGCGTGTGCCCCGACCTCTCGCCCACCCCCGAGTGTGCGCGCTGACGTCTTCGACGTCCTCGTTCTGCAGAGAGCCTCTCGGGCAAGCGGCGCCATGCCGAGGCGGCGCAGGTCCTCCTCGAGTACGGCGAGGACGTCGACGGCGCTGTCTACTACCTCTGCGAGGGGTCGTTGCACAGCGAGGCCATCCGCTCTGTGCGTCTTCCCTTCCTCCCTCCAGTTGCCGGTCCGCCCTCCTGACGCCCCATCGTCCTCGCCCACAGGCCACCCTGCACGACCGTTTGGACCTAGTCGAGTCGCGCGTCAAGTCGAGCACGCTCGAGCTGCAGCAGCGCCTGCTCGACGACTTTGTCGAGATGCAGGAGCAGCTCGACAAGCAGATCTCGCGCTTGAGCGACCTCAAGAGCAAGTACGAGGAGAACCCTTGTGCGTCCTTCCCTTCCTTCTCGCCGTCGAGCAGCAAGGCCTGACGATGGTTTGCGCTCGCAGACTACTACTTCTGCGTCGACGACCCTGCGGCCGCCCTTGAGAACGTCGAGCTCGCGCCCGACGGCATGTCCGACGCCGGCACCGCCTTCACGCGCTACACCGTCAACCCGACGACGCTCGCAAGCAGTACTCGAAGGACCTCGTGCGTCGACTTCTCCCTGCGCTCTGTCCTCCCCCTCCCGCCCTCGCGCGCTGACCTTGTGCCCGTCGGCCTTGCCCGCTCGCAGGAAGACGGCGACCTCTCGACGACGTGCGGCGCTCAAGCGTGCGGCAGGAAAGAAGGGCACCGTCTACGAGGAGATGTACCTGCTCAACTCGATGAAGAAGGCGGCCGAGGTCAAGCTTGCCGAGCTCCAGAGTGCGTCCCGCTGCTCTCTTTCTCTCTCGCATCCTCCTCTCACTCTCACTGCCGCAGCGTGAACTTGACTGACTTTGCCCCTCACGTTTGCAGCCGAGACGGCGACGCTCCTCCCCGTCCTCCTCACCCTGCGCTCCCCGCCGCACCGCTCCGCCGCCCTCGAACTGCACTCCTCCCTCGCCTCGCTCGAGTCGACCCTCGCCCGCGCCCTCTCGACCGTGTGGGACCCGCTCGAGTCCACCTGGGCGGCCGAGCGCGCCGAGGAGCAGCGCGTGCGCGAGTCGGGCGACCCGGTGCGGCTCGCCGAGTGGGAGCAGCGGCCGAGGCCGGTCGAGGGCGAGGAGGAGACGAAGCGGGTCGAGCGGCCAAAGATGGCGAGGGAGAAGTGGAGGCTGGGGATGCTCGAAAGGGGTGCGTGAGCGTGCAATGGATCGCGCGCTCGTGCAAGGACGCGGTCGAGAGCTGGAGGAGGTCCGAGAGTGTCCACCTCGCTCGCCTCAGGTACCTTGCTTGCCGCTCCTGCACGCTCATAACAGCTTCGCACGCATAGGCAAGTCGAGAACAGCGAGCCAAGCGAGAGCGAGGGTCGACAGGCTCGCCGCAAGCACCGCCTCCTCCCCCTCCCTCCTCCGACCACCTCGCGCCTCGCCAGCACCGCGCCAGGGCAGCATGCAGACCGCCGCAGAGCTCCCTCCACTGCCTTCCTACGCCTTGCTCAAGCCCGCACCGCGCTCCAGCCCCGCCATCGCCGCCCTCGAAGCGACCATCGGCTCGCTGTACCGCGTCACCGTCGCCCACGCCTCGCGCCAGTTCCTCGGCACCTTTGTCTGCATCGACCCGCAGGGCAACCTCGTACTCGACGCGACGCTCGAGCTCGAGCTCGACAGCGAGGGCAGGGTCGTCGGCGACCCGCGCGGGCGAGACGTCGGGCTCGTCCTCATCCAGCGCAGGTGGTGGACCAGGGTCGAGCGGCTCAAGTCGGACGACGAGCTGAGGGACGAGCTCGTGCGGGCGCAGCAGGCCGAGGCGCAGGGGTGTGCGCCGTCGTGAGCGGGTCCGGCTGGACTCGAGCCAGAGCAGGTGCGCTCCCTCTCGCTCTTTCCTCTCTGGGTGTCTATGTGCTACTGCAGGACGACGAGCTGACTAGGTATGCTCTACAGCGCGCGCCGATCATCTACATGTCGCCAATTTCCGCCGGGTCAAGCCCGCTGCAGGGCGCCGACCGCCGCCGCAAGCCGGCTCGCTCGCCTCGCCCGCCGATCCAGCGCATCACGTGCTCTGCAGCGCCGTCGTGTCATCGAGACCGACACCGTCGAGGTCGACGACCAGCAGACCGCCGTCAGCAGCGCCCACTCGGCGCGTCGTCGGCCGTCGAGGGAGCCGAAACGAGGACGGGCCCGCGGCCGCCATAGACCGCGCGCACGTCGCTCGACGGGACGAGCAGTCAGCAGGAGGCGAGTCGTGTCATGGACTGGAGGAGCGTCGTGCAGGGAGTGCAAGGGAGCCAGTGCGCCGTTGAGCCGGGTCGAGCGAGGCGAGCGAGGCGAGGACGCTTTCTCTTTGTCAGCTTTCCTCCTCACGTCGACCTCGTGAGCGTTCCAGCAAGCTCTCGCCTGCATCATGCGCGTCGGCTGGTGACGGTAAAGGCGTCGGCGCAGGTCCGCGGAGGAGGAGACGGGACCGCGCGGGCGGGGGACATCGCGACGAGGCTCGACCGGGCGGGCGCGCGCTTCCCTCCCTCCTCCCCTCTCTCTCCCTCCTCCCACATCGCACTCCTTCGTTCCTCGACCTGTACCGAGCCGCCTCGACCTCGCACCTGTACCCTCACGCCATGAGCGACCGCCCCCTCGCGCCCGCCGTCCCCGACGTCTTCTCCTCGCCCTCACCTCCTCGGCCGCCCCCGCCCTCGACCGCCACGCCCACGACCGCCGTCGAGCCGCCTCTACTCGCTCCCGTCACGCTCGACTGGGTCGACGCGAGCGCCTCAAGCCTCGGCGACGACCAGGCGCTGCAGGCGGTCGACGACCAGGACGACTCGGTTCACTCGGGTGCGTCTCGCTCGCCTCTGGCTCCTCGCTCCAGCCCCTAAGCTGACTCAGACCCAACTGTTCGTGTACGCAGCCCGCTCGCAGGACTCGGGCGAGCAGCGCGACGCCTTCCCCGACTTCCTCCCTCGTCCCTCGACCCCGTCGGCCTCGCCTCTCCTCGCGCACAACAACGAGCGCCACTCGGTCACGTCCAGCTCGCTCAACGCCAACCTCTACCGCACGCCCGTCAAGCCCGGCGCGCGCGAGCGCTCCAACCTGTCGCCCGAGTCGCCCAGCTTCAACCCGGTCGTCGGCTCATCCTCGTGCGGCACGACGCCGACCCGCCTCGACCCGCCGTTCAAGCCCGCCTTCCGCTTCGACCAGCTCGCCAAGTCGACGTCGGACCCGCCGACGCCCATGCGCTTCTCGCCGTTCGAGCATGGATCGCCCTGGACGCCCGACCGCACCAAGCCGACGACGGCACCGTCGCCGTGGACGTGGCCGCCTCGCAACGCCAAGCCCGACGAGGACCTCAAGCTGCACTACCGCGAGCCCGCCATCTCGTCGATCGACGGCCCGCCGCGCCGCTACGACGACGACGGGACGCCGACCAAGGTCGGCCGCTTCGCCTCTTCGTCGTCGTCCGCCCTCCTCGACTCGCCCTCGCCGCAGAGGCCCTACTCGGACCCGCCTTCCGTCGCGACGCGCTACGTCCTCGTCGAGGGCGTGAGGCGCGACGTGAGCGAGACGGACCTGCGCGAGATGCTCCTGGTGCGTCCTCTCGCTCGCTCTGCCTCGAGGTCGCTCTTCCGCCCCTTCGGCAGTCGCTGACGCCACCTCTCTCCTCTGGCTCGCAGCCCCGCTGCGCCGGCCTGAGCGCCCGCGGCTGCTACAGCGCTCGCCTGCGCGTCCACGGCGAGGTCGTCCTCTTCTTCCACGACGTGCGCGACGCCGTCGCAGCGGCACGCCTCGTCCAGTTCGACCAGTCGGGCCAGCTCGCCCTCAAGGTGAGGTGCATCACGCGCGAGGCGTTCGAGCAGGTGCGCTCGCTCTCTCCTTCTCGAGCACCGCGACCTTCCCAAGTTCGCTTGCCTGACGACTTTCGCGCCCCCCCCCGCCCGCAGCTCGTCGGCAACGGCCACGCGTCGGCGCTCCTGTCTCGTTCGGAGGGCGTCCTCGTCCTGACGCTCACCGGCACCCCGACCTCGTCGCCGTCGCTCGCGCCCGTGTCGCTCCTCGTCCGGTTCGGCGAGGTCCGTGCGCTCAAGGTCGTCGAGGAGCGCTTCCACGTCGTCGAGTACTGGGACGACCGGGCGGCCGAGCGTGCGCACGAGGTGCTCGACGGTCGCGAGCAGGGCGGAGCGAGGTTCGAGTGCAGCTTCGAGCCGGGCGTCGCAGTGCGTCCCTCTTCTCCCTCTCGAGCCTCACGCCGCCGCAGACCTGACTCGCGCTCCCTCTCTCGCTCGCAGAGCACCGACTCGCCTTCATGGACGACGACGGCGACCTCGACGACCTCGCAGAACGTCGCTGAGCCGCTCGACCCGTTCCTCCCGCCGACGCCGGCCGCCACGCCCAGGTCGACCACGAGCTTCGACCGCGCCTACCTGTCGTCACCCGCGCCCTCGTCGACCTTCAGCTTCGGCTCGGCCGCCCTCGCCAAGCCGTTCACGTCCTCAGTCGCGCCGTCGCAGCCGCACTGGACGGCGTCGCGCCCGCCTGTCACGCCCGCCGGCTTCCTCCGCCTCAACCCGTCCTCGCCGCCACCTCCTCCTCAGCAGCACCAGCAGCAGTCGCTCTTCACCTCGTCGACCCAGCCTCGCCCCTCGACCGCCTCGACCGCCTCGACCGTCTTCGCCGACGGCCCTCGCGCCTTAGCGACGCTCCCCGCCTGGCCCGCCAAGCATCGGTCGCACATCGGGCAGGAGTACGGCATCGTGCGCGACGACCGCATCCCGGCGAGCAACGTCCTCAACTTTGAGCGGATCGAGCGAGGTGCGTCGGCTCGTCCTGCTCTCTTGCGTGCTCTGCTGGGCGACTCGCTCGGCAGCATGCTAAGGGCAAGCGACCTTGCCGTGCAGGTCTCGACGTGCGCACGACGGTCATGATCAAGGTGCGTCCTTGCTCTCTGCGCGCACGAGCTCGAGCCGTCCTGACGCCTCGCCCGCTCGCCCGCCCGCAGAACATCCCGAACAAGCTCAAGGACTACGAGGTCATGGCCTTCATCGAGGAGGTGCGCGACTCACTCTCGCCGTGCTCGCTCTGCGCAAGCCTCGACTGACGCAGCCTCGTTCGCTCGCAGGTCGTCGGCCGCTCGTTCGACTTCTTCTACCTCCGCACCGACTACTCGAACGTGCGTCGACGCCTCTCTCTCGCTCGGCCCTCATCCTCTTTAAAGAAGGTGAAGCTGAAACGGCAGCTTTACACGCGCAGGATTGCAACGTCGGCTGTGCGTCCTTGTCCCCTCCTCGTCCTCTTGCGTCCTTCGGATCGGCGGCTGACCTACCTCGTCCGTCTCCCTCGCACGCCCGCAGACGGCTTCTGCAATTTCACCTCGACGACGGCGCTCCTCGCGTTCGCCAAGGCCCGTCTCGGCACGCGCTGGAACCTGTGCGCGTCCGACAAGCTGTGCGTCCTCAGCTACGCCAACATCCAGGTGCGTCGAGCGCTCCCTCACTCTGTCTGTCACAGCCTCACGAGCTGCCGACTGACCGTGCCCTGTCTTGCTCGGGCCCGCACAGGGCAAGGCGTCGCTTGTCAACCACTTCCGCAACTCGTCCGTCCTCGACCAGGCCGAGAACCGTCGCCCCAAGCTGTTCGTCACGAGCGGGCCTCACGCCGGCGAGCCCGAGCCCTTCCCAGGTGCGTGCGCGTCCTTCTCCGCTGTCAGATAACTCCTCGCTCCGAGGCTTGTGGGCTGACTGAACCGGTCCCCCGCCGCACGCACGCAGTCTGCGACGACCCGGTGCGCAAGGCGCGCTCGGCGCTCAACGCGTCCAACGTCGGGCTCTTCCCCGCTCAGCGGCCCGTCTTCAAGCTCGCGCAGGCGTTCCAGGGCGTCGGGCTCGGCGAGTCGTCGGCGTCGTCGGCGTCGTGAGCGAGGCGTCCCTCTCCTCCCTCTCTCCCTCCCTCCCTTCTTTCTCCTCGCACCTTAGCTAGTCGTCCTCCGTCGTCGTACCTGTACCCCTCTCTCGCTTGTATCCTCCCCTACCACCTGCCTGTCTCGCCTTCTCCCCCTCGTCTCTCCTCGCTTGATCTCTCCCTCCCTCTTTCCACCCTCCTTGCCCTCGTCTTCCCCTCTCTTCGCCTCTTCCCTCTATCCACACTCTCTTCGTGCTCCTGTCACTGTGTCGGACCCCTCGCTTGCCTTCCTGTAGCTCCTCCCCAGCTCGTAGTCCCCGCCCTGTCGTCGGAAATCGCATCCCCGCTTTGACCTCGTGCCTCGGCTCGGCCTCTCGTCGTGAGCAGCTCGCTCGACAGCTCGACACGCCGCGCTCACAGAGCATGTCCGCTCTCTCTGCGACAAACTCTCTGCGAGAAGGAGGGCGAGGAGAGCGACGTTGCGGAGCGAGAGACGGTCGGATGGGAGAGAGGACCGAGCGCTCGAGGGGAGGCTCGCCGGCCTTGGGCTCGGCGCGCCGCTCGTCCGCACTTGCGCGCGCAGCGTCTGCTTGCTCGCAGCGGCTCTCTCGACCGCTCCTCGCCCCAGGCTCCGTCCTTTCAGAGCGCCGTGCGACGCTTCGTTCCCGCTCTCTCGCTCTCTCGAAGAGGCTGCAGCACGACGAGAGAGAGAGGAAAAGCCACGAGTTGCGCGCTCGGCGAGAGGAAGTCCGAAAGAGAGAGAGAGAGGGAAGGAAAAAGCTACAGAGTGCGCCCGTGCCCCTTCGATGGGCGGGCGTGGGGCGCGTGCGCACGCAAAGGGGACGAGGAGAGCGGGAAGGAGAGAGAGGGAGAGCGAGGGAGGTACAGAGAGCGAAAAGGAGGACGAGGAAAGGAAGGAGCAGGACAAAGCGTGGATCGGTTGGGCACAGAGAGGAGGGGAGAGGGAGGGGTTGCTAGGCTGAGGGAGAGAGAAGAGGGACGACGAGCGCGAGGGAGAGGGGAAAGAGAAGAAGAGGGCGAGAGGAGGCCTACCACGGCATGTCGGGCGGGATCTCGCTGTGCAGCGCGTTCTCGAGCCCGCGAAGCTGAACACCAGCCTGCGCGGACGTGGCAGCGTCGCCGCATCAGCACGCGTCGCTCGATCGAGAGCGCCGCACGGTGAAACACGAGGCGAGAGAGAGAGAGAGAGCCGCAGACGCACCTTGCGCGGCACGTCGGCCGTCACGCGGTTGTTGCCATGGAGGAACAGGATCCGGAGGCGCTTGCAGCCCTCCTGGAGCGCGTGCACGACAAAGTTGTCGGTCGCGCGCACGAAGCTCAGGTCGAGGACCTCGAGGTCGGGTGCTGCGCCGCCGCGCGTGACGACGTCGGTGAGGAGCGGGGCGTCGAGCTCGTCGCACGAGTGGAGCGAGAGGTGGCGGAGGGTACGGCCCGAGTGGGCGACGAGGGCGCGCAGGGCGAGCGGCGAGAGCGAGCCGAGGCGGTGCAGGTTGAGGGTGTGCAGGCCGGGCGAGGCCCAGGGCGTGTGGTCGACGACGGCGGCGGGCTTGTCGCCCGAGTCGGCCTTGTCGCCCTCGCCGTCGCGCTCGCCCTCGGTCGCCGCCGCGCCCGCCGCCGTGCCCGCCGCCTCGCCCGTCCCCTCGGCGCCCTCGCCGCCCATGTCCTCGCCGTCCGGCACCGGCGTCGGCGTCGCGCCAAAGAGCGCCTCGACGCCCTCGGTGTGCACCTCGACGCAGTCGCCGAGGCTGAGCTTGCGCAGCGCGCCGCAGTGGCGCTTGACGCCGTCGACGAGCACCTTTTCGGTGAGGAGCTCGTTGCCGTCGAGCGTGAGGCTGACGAGCCCGGCGCCGACGTGCGACAGGAGCGCGACGACGTCGTCGTCCTCGAGGACCTGGCCCTGGGGCGTGCCGAGGCGCGCGAGGTCGAGCGAGGTGAGGTGGCCGTGCGCCGAGAGCGGGTGCAGGGCGGCGAGCGAGGGGCTCGTGAGGCGCCCGAGCTCGGCGAGCTGGAGCGTGACGAGCGACGGGTTGTGCGCGATGAGGGCGGTGAGGGCGGCGTCGTCGAAGCCTGCGCGCGAGGGAGACGGCGCTCGACGTCAGCGAGCGGCGCAGGAGGGAGGAGAGGGAGGTGAGGGAGAGGGAGAGGGAGAGGAAGGGACGCACGGGACGACATGCGCAGCTCGAACGTCTCGAGCTCCGGGCGGTCCGAGCCGCACTGCTCGAGGAACTCGACCCACTTCTTGGCCGTGACGAGGTACGGCGCTGTGCGGTCGGCGCATCCCGTGCAGCAGATCAGTTTCCCGAGCGAGCGAGAACAGGATCCGCACGAGGCCGAGAGAGAGAGCGCGCCGACGCACCGTAGAGCGAGAGGTGCCGCAGCTCCTTGAAGCCCTTGCTCCACGCGTCAATGACGTCGTCGTCGAGGCGGCCGCACAGGTTGAGGGCGAGGCGCTCGAGGTGCGGGCAAAAGGTCGAGATCTGGGCGAGGTCCTGGTCCTTGACGACTGTGCGCGCGCGCGCAAAGCGTGTGACGATCATGCATCAGTTCCGCCCTTTCCTCGGTCGCAGCGAACGAGGACCAGGCGACGATGACAAGGGGACGAAGCGCGACGCACGGGTGCAGTCGTACAGGCGCAGCTCGCGGTGGCCGACCTCGAGGAACAGCTTGAGGTTGTCGCCCGTCAGGGCGCGGTTCTTGCACAGGACCTTGGCGACGCGGTCGAGGTTCTTGAGGCCGATGTCGCCGAGCGCCTCGATGTCGGTCGCGTACTGGCCGACGACCTGCGGGCGGAGGGAGGAGGGTAGGAGGGTCAGTGCGCTGCGCGAGGAAGAGCGTGCGCGGCGGGCGATGAGGGAGGTGCGAGGGCGCGCGTGAGGGGCGAGGGAGAGTGGAAAGTGGGGTGAGAGAGGCGGTGGAGAGGGATCGAGGAGCGGAGGGAAAGAGGAGGGAGCGAAGAGGGAGAGAGGGAGGGGCAAGAGAGGGAGGGGAAGAGAGGGAGGGAGGAGAGGAGGTAGTTGAGGAGGGAGGGAGGGAGGAGCACGAAGAGAAAGAGAGGAGGAGAGGGAGAGGGGACGCACGGCGAGGCACGTCTGCTGCAGCGTCGGCACGGGCGTGTACAGCGTCTCGAGCTCTGCCCTCTGCGCCTTCTTCTTGGGCGGCTTCTTTGCCGCCCCCGCGCCCTTGGACGCCGAGGGGAACGACGCGCGGTCCTCGATCGACTCGGTCGTGCACGGCGCACACAGGACGCCCGCGCCGTGCGGGTTGCTCGCCGTGTACTGCGGGCGGGCGGGGGCGCTCATCTTCGTCAAGACCCGCTCACGGCACCAGAGTGGCACATGCCGAGAGAGAGGAGAAAGAGAGAGAGAGAGAGCGAGGGACGCACCTTGGAGACGGTGAACTTTTTGCCGCACTCTGCGCAGACGGCAATGCTGCCCGGCAAGCGGTTCTCGTACCGGCCCTTCTTGGGCGCCGAGTGCGGGACGCCCGCGAGGTTAAAGTCGTCGCCGTCGACGTCGGGCTTGTGCTTCTTCTTCTTCTTGGCGGCGGCGGCGGCGGTCGAGTCCTTGGTCTTGCGCTTCTTGGTCGACGACGAAGACGAGGGCCCGGCCTCGGCGTTGGCGTCGGTCGAGGGTGCGACCGAGGCGGTGACGGACGACGAAGAGGAGGCGACTGCGGCACCGTCTGCGGCGGTGAGGTTGACCGAGGTCGAGTTGTTGTCGTCGTCGTCGTCGCTGTTGGCGGCGGTGGTCGAAGCGGTGGTGGTGGCGTTGGTGGTGGTGGAAGGGGTGGGAGCCGGGCGGCGGTTCGAGTAGTTGAGGCGGGCGTTGTTGCCCGTGATGCCTTGCTCCTGTGTGCGGGTAGCAGGCCTGGTCAGGGCTCGTGTGCGAGGGCGGGAGGGAGGCCAGGACGAGGAGGGAGCGAGCGAGGACTGACGCGGAGGAACGAGGTGAGGGCGGAGCGCGGGCCGGTGACGGGGGCGGATGAGCCGCCCTGAGCGTTGTCCTGGGTGTTGCGCCTGCGCGGAGGCATCTTGGGCGGGTCGTGGGTGAAGGGGAGGAGGACGAGGAGCGGCGAGATGAGTTGACATCGGCTCTCTCGTTCTCCCA
>Ga0308169_10004332_pt1 | contig 13332 bp, 13 predicted proteins | sample PhyBR1_2_FD_202139 | JGI IMG/M metagenome (GOLD analysis project Ga0308169, IMG submission 202139) | Phyllosphere microbial communities from UC Gill Tract Community Farm, Albany, California, United States - DLSLSB.R1 | ecosystem: Host-associated > Plants > Phyllosphere > Unclassified | place...
TCTTCGTCATCGCCGCCTCGCTCCTCCACCTCGTCGCACTCAGCACGAGCCTCGCCGGGCTGCTCAGCAGCGCCCCTCATACCGACCGCGACAGCCTTCCCAAGTCGGCCCTGTCGACCGTGCCCGTCGCGCTCGGCGTCCTCGTCGCCGCGCGCATCGGCGGCGTCGAGCTGCGCGCGTTTGCAGCGTCGTGCGCCGCAGCAGCGAGCGGCACGGTGCTCGTCGGCTGGGCGGCGCGCGCTCGGCTCTCGGACGACGCCGACGAGGAGTGGCTCGACCCGCCGCGCGTGCGCATGTCGCCCTCGGGCGCGCGCACGCCCTCGCCGCGCAGCCGCTCGCCCCCGGGCGTGACGCGCCGCGCGCCGACGAGCCGCTCGATGCCCTTCCTCGCCGTCGTGGCGTTCCTCCCCGCGCTCGTCCTCCTCCTCCAGGCGCTCCTCCTCAACGGTGCGCCCCTCTCGCTCCCGACGCTCCCGCTCGGCCGCCTCGACCCCTACTACGCCAACCGCCTCGGCCTCTTCGACCACACCTCGTCCCCCTCCTCGTCCTCCTCCTCACGGGGCACCTTCTTCTCGCCCCCGACGCTCGACGTCGTCTTTGCGTACTACGACTCGCCCGTGCCCGAGTTTGCGGCGCACGTCGCCGAGACGCTCGGAAGGGGGACGGTGACGAAGTTCAGGACGAGGGTGAGCGTGTATGACAAGGGCGCGGAAGGGGAGGAGGGAGCGGGAGGGGAGGAGAGGCGGAGGGCGCTGGAGGGGATCGAGGGGGTGGACGAGGTGGTGCAGCTGGAAAACGTCGGGCGGGAAGGTGCGTTCCTTCGCTCTCTCTCTCTCGTGTACGAGCTGCCCGGGCGAGCAGAAACGAGGAGGCGCTGACTCGAGGCCCGAGCGCGCGCAGGCGGCACGTACCTGCACCACATCCTGCGGCGGTTCGACGCCCCGACGGCGGCCGACCGGGCCTTCCTCGGGCCCGAAGCGCACGACCGACCGACGAGCCACGCCGACATGACGCTCTTCCTGCAGCACCGTGCGTCCGCTCTCCCTCTCGCCTCTCCCTTTCCCTCCTCCTCCCTCCCTCCCTGACTGCCTCGCTCGCGCACGCGCACAGACCTCGCCTGGTCCTGGGTCGGCGCCGGCCGGTTCGACCACGTCGACGCGCGCACGGGCTTTGTCAGCCTCGGGCCGTACGTCAAGAGCGACTGCGGCGTCGACCAGCGCGTGTGGGGCGACTTTCGCAGGATGCGCGAGCTGTACAGCATGGTGCGTCGAGCTTGTCTCTCTCCTTCGTCCAGATGTGCTCTATGAGTGCGTGCTGACGAGTACGGGCCTGCGGGCGACGCAGTTCCAAGAAGACGTGCGTCCCCTCCCTCCCCTCCCTCCTCCTCCTCCCGAGCGCCGCTCACAGCCCCCTCCTCGCCCGCACGCAGCTCTGCCCGCCGACGCTCCAGCTCGCCTCGTGGGCCGCCCAGTTCTTCGTCTCGCGCGCGCGCATCGTCGCCAACGCGCGCTCAAAGTACGCGCGCGTCAAGGAGCTCCTCGAGGTGCCCGAGGGGCACTGGCTCGGCGAGGAGGGGGCGAGCTGTGCGTCGACGTGTTCCTCTTCTCGGCGGCGTGCTCGTTGTGAGCGTGAGGCTGATGGACGTGCGAGTGGTTGACGCAGTCGGCTGGGGCGGCGAGATGGGCCCGTCAAACCCGTTCTTCGGGCACGCGCTCGAGCGCTCGTGGCCCGTCATCTTCAGTGCGTCCCTCCTCTCCTCCCCTCTCCCTCGTCGTCTCGAGCAGCAGGCCGAAGCTGACCCCGCCGTGCCACCGCGCGCGCGCGCAGACTGCACGGACCCGGGCATGGCGGACCGGTGCGGCGACGACGTGTACGACAAGGAGGCGTGCCAGTGCCGGGATTGGTGAGCGCGGGAGTGGGAGAGTAGAGTGGGGGGTGCATCGCAGAGTTAGATTGCTCGGCTTGTCGGCGCGAGGGAGAGCGAGAGAGCGATGGTCGAGGGCGGAGAGAGAGGGCGAGACGAGCGAGGAGAGGCCGAGGGAAGCCGAGGCTGAGCTTGTTCGAGTCGTGTGACTGTGCAGAGCAGGATGGACTGGAAGCTGAGCCTGGAAGAGCGAGAGGGAGAGGGGAGATGAGCCTCGTCAGCGGTGGTCGCGGTGGAAGCGACGAGGCGGCGGCGGCGGCGGCTCCCCCTCCTCCTCTCACCACAACCCTCCACCACCAGGAGAAGACCACTTCGCCCAGCATGAGCGACGACCCCAGCCGCGCAGAGAAGGTCGACGACTCGGCCACGGCCATCCTCCGCCCCAAGAAGAGGTGCGTCGCCCCCCTCTCCTCCTGGCCTCGTCATCCTCTCGCGCTTCAGCCACACAGCCACTGACCGCGCCCGCCGACCTGCAGCCCCAACCGCCTCGTCGTCGATGAGAGCACCTCGGACGACAACTCGGTCGCCCAGCTCCACCCCGCCACCATGGAGCTCCTCCAGCTCTTCAGGGGCGACACCATCATCGTCCGCGGCAAGAAGCGCAAGGACACCGGTGCGTTCCTGCTCTCCTCGACCTGGTCTCTCTGGGGCAGCTCTCGAGCGCGATGGCAGCTCGAGGGGAGCTCGCGCTCGAGGTGACGACGCCAGCACCTCGTCCTCCCCCCGCCTCGGGCAGCGCCAGCATGCACCCACTCTCCCCTGAGCGCGACGCTGACTCGCCTTCCTGCCCCGCCTGCAGTCCTGATCGTCCTGTCCTCGGAGGACGTCGACGAGGGCAAGATCCAGCTCAACAAGGGTGCGTCCCTGTCCCTCTCCCTCTCCTCCTCCCTCCACCTCCACCCCGCTGACCCTGAGCTCCTCTACGCCTCGCAGTCGCGCGCAACAACCTCCGCGTCAAGCTCGCCGACATCTGCACGGTGCACGCGTGCCACGACATCAAGTACGGCAAGCGCATCCACGTCCTGCCGTTCGACGACTCGATCGAGGGCCTCACGGGCGACATCTTCAACGTCTTCCTCAAGCCCTACTTCCTCGAGGCGTACCGCCCCGTGCGCAAGGGCGACACGTTCCTCGCAAAGGGCGCGTCGCGCAGCGTCGAGTTCAAGGTGGTCGAGACGGACCCGGCCGAGTACTGCATCGTCGCCCAGGACACGGTCATCCACACCGAGGGCGAGCCGATCAAGCGCGAGGACGAGGAGAACAACCTCGCCGACGTCGGGTACGACGACATTGGCGGCTGCCGCAAGCAGCTCGCCCAGATCCGCGAGCTCGTCGAGCTCCCGCTCCGCCACCCGCAGCTCTTCAAGTCGATCGGCATCAAGCCCCCGCGCGGCATCCTCATGTTTGGCCCGCCCGGCACGGGCAAGACGCTCATGGCGCGCGCCGTCGCCAACGAGACGGGCGCCTTCTTCTTCTTGATCAACGGCCCCGAGATCATGAGCAAGATGGCCGGCGAGTCCGAGTCCAACCTGCGCAAGGCGTTCGAGGAGGCCGAGAAGAACTCGCCCGCCATCATCTTCATCGACGAGATCGACTCGATCGCGCCCAAGCGTGACAAGGTGCGTCCTCTCTCGCTGCGTCGCCTCGTCCGGTCGCAGATCTCGCACTGACCCCCTCTCCCTCCTCCTCTCCCTCTCCCTCCTCTCCTCTCCTCTCCTCCTCTCCCCTCCCGTCACCTTCGCACACGCCCTCGCAGACCAACGGCGAGGTCGAGCGCCGCGTCGTGTCGCAGCTCCTCACGCTCATGGACGGCATGAAGGCGCGCTCGAACGTCGTCGTCATGGCGGCGACCAACCGCCCCAACTCGATCGACCCGGCCCTGCGTCGCTTCGGCCGCTTCGACCGCGAGGTCGACATCGGCATCCCCGACGCGACCGGCCGCCTCGAGACGCTGCGCATCCACACCAAGAACATGAAGCTCGGCGACGACGTCGACCTCGAGAAGATCGCGGCCGACACGCACGGCTACGTCGGCGCCGACATTGCGTCGCTGTGCTCCGAGGCGGCGATGCAGCAGATCCGCGAGAAGATGGACCTGATCGACCTCGACGAGGACACCATCGACGCCGAGGTGCTCGACTCGCTCGGCGTCACGATGGACAACTTCCGGTTCGCGCTCGGGACGTCGAACCCGTCGGCCCTGCGCGAGACGGTCGTCGAGATCCCGACCGTCGCGTGGGACGACGTCGGCGGCCTCGACAAGGTCAAGATCGAGCTGCAGGAGACGGTCCAGTACCCGGTCGAGCACCCGGAGAAGTTCCTCAAGTACGGCATGTCGCCGTCGAAGGGCGTCCTGTTCTACGGCCCGCCCGGCACGGGCAAGACGCTCCTCGCCAAGGCCATCGCGCACGAGTGCCAGGCCAACTTCATCTCGATCAAGGGCCCCGAGCTCCTGACCATGTGGTTCGGCGAGTCCGAGGCCAACGTGCGCGACGTGTTCGACAAGGCGCGCGCGGCGGCGCCCGTCGTCATGTTCTTCGACGAGCTCGACTCGATCGCAAAGGCGCGCGGCGGCGGCGGCGGCGGCGACGCCGGCGGCGCGGGCGACCGCGTCCTGAACCAGATCCTCACCGAGATGGACGGCATGAACGCCAAGAAGAACGTGTTCGTCATCGGCGCGACCAACCGCCCGGACCAGATCGACCCGGCCCTGCTCCGCCCCGGCCGCCTCGACCAGCTCATCTACATCCCGCTCCCGGACGAGGCGTCGCGCATCTCGATCCTGACGGCGGCCCTCAAGCGCTCGCCCGTCGCCAAGTCGGTCGACCTGTCGTTCATCGCCAAGAACACGCACGGCTTCTCGGGCGCCGACCTGACCGAGATCTGCCAGCGCGCCGCAAAGCTCGCCATCCGCGCGTCGATCGAGGCCGACATGAAGAAGGACCGCGAGCGCAAGCAGCGCATCGAGGAGCTCGGCGAGGACGCCGTCGTCAAGGACGAGGACGACGCCATGGTCGACGAGGAGGACCCGGTCCCCGAGATCACGATCGAGCACTTTGAGGAGGCCATGCGCTTCGCTCGCCGCTCCGTCTCGGACGCCGACATCCGGAGGGTGCGTCCTCCTCTCTCTTTTCTCTTTTTCTCTTTACGTCGTCGTCGTTGAGCGCGAGCTGACTCTCTTCCCCCTCCCCCTCGCCTCGCCTCGCAGTACGAGCTCTTTGCGCAGAACATGCAGCAGTCGCGCTCGTTCGGCTCGTCGTTCAAGTTCCCCGAGGGTGCGGATGCGGCGGGCGCCGAGGCCGGTGCCGGCGCCGGTGCGGCGGGTGCGGGCGGTGCGGCGTTCGGCGCGCAGGACGACGAGGACGACCTGGTGCGTTCTCGCTCTCTCTCTCTCCCTCTCCCTCCTCGTCTTCTTCCTTGGGCTCGTACTGACTCGCTCTCTCGCACTCGCACTCGCAGTACTCCTGAGCTGCTCTCGCCTGCGCTCTCTCGCCGCCTCGAGTCGTGACCTCTCTGTGCCTACCCCTCTCCTCTTCCCTTCCCTCTCCTCGCTCGCATGTGATTCCCCTTCCCCTCTCTCTCGCTTTGCCGCGTTTGCCTCTCTCCTGTGTGAAATCAGATCCTGAAGTCGAAGCGTCCCTCGGCGTCGTGCGCGATGAAAGGGACGAGCGAGCGAGCGAAAGTCGGGCGGGAAGCTGAACTTGAGAAGGTCGTGCTCTCGCTCTCGTGCACGGACCCTTTCACTCGGCGAGGCTCTCGAGAGAATACAGCTGCGGCTTCGAGCGCGAGAGACGAGTGCGTGCGAAAGAGACAGCGAGAGGGGAACGACGTCGAGTTGCACAAGCTACGGCCGGCACGCCTCGACGAGCTTGCGCATCTCGTCCACGTTGAGCACAACCTCCTGCTCCTTGAGAAAACGGTCGTAGCTGAACCCCTGCGCCATCGCCGACACTTTGGCGCCCGCCTTGAACCATGCGCGCGCGTCGGCTCGTCGGCCCAGCTCAGCGTGACGGCCGGCGACGAGCAGCATGGACTGGACGACGTTGTGCTCGTAAAAGACGGGCAGCGCGACGACCTCGACGCCGGTCGACGTGCGCCTGAACTCGGCGCCGGCGGCGGCAAAGACGCGGTCGAACACTGTGAACGCGAGCTTATCGCACGCAGGGGCGTACTCGCTCAAGGCCTGGAAGAGCGCGAGCTTGACCGGGCCGTGCTGGGGCGGGTACGACCGCTCGAGCAGGTCGACCGTATGGCCAAAGACCTGGAAGGCGTGCCGGTGCGAGGCCTCGGACGCGTTGGCGTCGCCAAGGGTCGCCCGGGCTTTGGCCCAGTCGGACGACGGCCCGGTGAGGTCGGTGTGGCGCTTTGCGCGCTTGGCACGGCCGGGCGCGCTCGCGCGGCAGGCCTCACAGGTGCAGCCGTTGGGGAAGTGCGGCTTGAGGACGCCTTGGCGGAACGGCTCGGGCGAGTCGAGCGGGACGTAGGCGATGTGGACCTCGGCGCCCTTCGAGATGGCCGTGCGCGCCCGGACGATCTGCACGTCGCCGATGAACATGCTCGACGCGTTTGGCACGCACGCGTGGTTGAACAGCGAGCCGCCGAGGAAGAGGGCCGTGCGAGCGGCCGACAGGCTGCAGTCGTCGCGCGTGACGGTTCTGCGGGTGGGGGGAGCAGAACGTCAGCTACCAGCCGTGCAGCACGAGAACGGTGAGAAGGGGACGCACCCAGAGTAGACGGCGATGCCCTCGATGCGCTCGATCTCGGCAAAAGGTGCGGTGCGGTCGTCGAGGTCGAGCTCGCGATCTTGGTAGGCGCAGAGGGCGGGCGTGCCGAGCGGCTCGAACTCGGGGCCGGCGTACAGCGAGTAGAGGAGCTTGGCGCTCGCCGAGTCGTCCTGGACCTTGGCGACGATGGCGGTAATGAGGGCGACGCGCGGCCTCGAGAGGAGCACGTCGTTCTTGAGGTTGTAGCCCTTAGACGCCGCGTCCTCGCCGATGACGAACGCCTTCTCGACTGCGAGCGGGCGACGAGAATCAGGTTTGTGCACGACGTGAGGCGCCCTCGAGAGGCGTTGAGGCGAATGAGAGAGAGGGAGAGGAAGACGCACCGAGGAGGACCTCGCCGACCTTGATGTCCCTCGTCGCGCGGATGCCGCGCCCGCCTCCTCGGCCCTCGACCGGGACGACCTCGATCGGGCCGACGTAGTCGCCGACGCTGAATCCAAACTCGAGGCGCTGGTCCTTCGGCCCATCGTCGACGAGCTTCATCCAGTCGTGCTTGCCCGTCCTCGTCGACTCGAGCATGCGCTCGACGCGCCGCTTGCCGCTCTCGGCCGCGACCGTGGACTCCGGGTCGAAGAACCCGATGCGGCGGTACTCCTCGCACGCGCGCGTGAGGAGCCGGGCGCCCTCGAGCGCCATGGCGCGGCGCAGCATGGCCTTCTCGACGGCGCGCGGCGGGCCCTGGATGCCGTCGCTCAGGAGCGTGAGGGCGTCGGTCGTGTCGCGGCACGCCGAGACAAAGGCGCCGAGGCGCAGGCGGGCCATGGCGCGGTTGAGCTTGAGGACGAGGTGCTGCGCCGGGTCCTGCAACGCGCGGATGCCGTCCGAGTAGGCCTTGACGGCCGGCAGGTCCTGCTTGTGGCTGAAGCACATGTTGCCGAGCGCCTTGTAGTCGAACGAGGGCGGGTAAGTCTGGCGCGGCTTCGAGGTGGCCCACTTGGCGTTCTTGACGAGCGGGTCGTGCGGCGACATGAACTCGAAGTCGGTCGGCGAGTCGATGCGGATCGCAAAGTTGGACGTGTCGCGGACCTCGGTGCGGTACGTCGGCTCGCGGATGGCGAGGATGTCGCCGTAGTAGAACAAGGGGTCGGCGCCGTCGCCGAGCGGGACGCCGTCCATGTCGAGGTTAAAGATCGAGAGCGTCTCGCTGCAGGAAGGTCGTCATTAGCTCGAGGGACGACGAGCCGGCACGTCGACCTGTGCGGAGAGCCAGCAAGAGTCTGACGAGGGAGAGAGGGACGCACGCGCGACCGTCTTGGTCCTCGACGATGAAGGCGGCGCTCGCCGTCAAAGCTGCACGAGAAAGACATCTTCGTCAGCTTCTCGTCAACGTGCAGGGTAGGGCGAGGAAGTGAGAACGCACCAGTCTTCGAGATGATGCGGCAGAGGAGGAAGCGGCCCTGCAGCAGGCGAGCGTTAGCTCGCGGGCGTGGTGCGGCTTGAGGTTGGCGACGTGGTGCGCACCTTCTGCGTCTTGGTCGCGAGCATGTCCTTGATGCGGACTGCGGGAGAAGGACTGGGTCAGCTCGGCTCGCGCAGACGCTCGACGGCGCGAAAGAGGAAGAGGAAGAGGAGGACGCACTTGGCTGAAGCTCGTCGAGCGGCGTCTTGCTCGAGGACTTGGCCATGCCGAGGTAGACCTACGGCTGCCCGTTGTGCCGCTCGCGCGCAATGATGTCCCGCTGGCTCTCGAGGCGAGCGATGAGCTCCTGGCGGTCGGCGACTCGAGGACGACGAGGCTCGCGCGCCTTCTCGGCCGCGTCGACCATGCGCGCGACCCGGATCTGGTCGATGAACTCGGGGTCCTTGAGCGGGTCGCTCTCGACCTGGACGGACGCCATGGACGCCATGGCGCCGAGGAGGGCCTCGGAACCGATGTCGGCGCGGGCGCGCTCGAGGATGCTCAGGTCCGGGTTGGGGTTGCCCATGGCCGCCGAGAGCTGGGTGAACATGGCGGCGAGGCTGTCCATGCTGGCGAGGGCGAGCTGGGAGCGGTGGAGGAAGAAGAGCCGGTCGCGCCGCAGCGCGGAGAGCGATCAACTTCAGCGGCCGGCCGCCGCGGACCTTCGACCGCCGACAGCAAGCGCCGAGACTGAGCTGCAGACTCGCTGAGCGCACGTACTACATGAAGCTCGAGGAGACTGGCTCCAGCAAAAGTCGGGTCGCCGCAGCTCTCGCTCTCCTCTCGACCTCGCCCGGACCCTCTCTCACCTCGACGCAGACAACCGCTGAGTGTGTAATGATAGGTATACATCGGTCTAGCACCGTCTACTCCGTATTGGCGAACCGCGAGTTCTTGCGGAACTTGTGCCCCATCTTGAAGAAGAGGAACGGGAACGGGACCATGGCGAGGCAGAGAAAGGCGACGAGCATGAGCGAGTACTGCGTGCCGAGCGTGTTGAACATGGCCGTCGTGAAGAGTGGGAAGGCTGCGCGCCGACGAGGAGTCAGTGTGTGATACAAAGGAGGAGGAGGGGAAGAAGAGGGAGGGAGGAGGCGCACCTGCGGCGAAGGAGCTCCTCATGGCCGAATTGGCGGCCATGGCGCTCGCAGCGACGGGTCGGTACGCGTCGACGAGGTAGACGAAGACGGCCTGGAACGACCACACGAGCCCAATGCCGAACGGGACGGTCGAGATCTGCGAGCGAAGAGCTGCAGGGTCAGCGCCGCCGACGAGCACGAGGACGAGAGGGGCGGGAGGAGAGCGACGCACGAGCGAGACGATCCAGTGCACGCTCGTGTACGTCGTGAAGGCGAACCAGAAGAGGGCGAGCGGGCACAGGACGACGCCGTACAGGCCCTTGCGCAGGTGCTCCTCGGGCGGCGGACGGCGGCCGAGCTGCTCCGTCTTGCGGCGGTAGAAGCTGCGCGCGCGGTGAAGGCTCGAGTCAGGCGCGGCGAGGAGGAGGAGGACGAGTGCGAGTGGCGGACGAGGTCGAGGAAGGGAGACAAGGTCGAGGAAAGGGGACGCACCCTGCCCAGATGGGGTGGCACAGCGAGCCGATGATGATGCCGAGGCCGAGCGGGATGTAAGTGAGGCCGATGATCTGGGTCGAGCTGCGGGCGAGCGCGGCGCGAGGGTCAGTAAGCGGTTCGAGAAAGAGGTGTGCGTCCGAGCGACGAGGACTGTGCGCGCTAGAGGGGGGGCGTCGACGCACAAGCCGTAGGGGCGGTACACGGTCGAGAATGCAGAGAAGAACATGTAGAGGATGCCGAGGAGGATGGCCGTCCAGGTGCACAGGGCGAGCGCCATCGGCTCGGTGAGGAGGATCTCTGCGCGCACCGAGGTGAAGTGGGTCAGCTCTCCGCGCCGGTCCAGCTGCGCGACTCGCATCGCGGCTCGACGAGGACGAGGGACGCACGGAATGGCCGGCTGCAGCTCGTCTTGAGCACGCTCGGGATGGTCCTCGTGTCGACCTCGATCTGCGCGCGCACGTCGGTCCTGCCCGCCTTGCGCAGCTTGACGGCCTTTTTCTTGAGGACGGCGGGCAGGTACGTCTCGGGGACGACGACGATGAGGAGGACGAGCTCGAGGGCGGCCCAGCTGCGAGCGAGTGAGGGTCGGCGAGTCAGTCCGGCGGGTCCGTGCGAGGGAGAGTGGCTCGAGAGCGCGAGCGACGAGAGGTGGAGAGGACGCACACGATGAGGATCCACCACGTCCACCGCCAGTCGAGGTTCTGGTTGATAAAGCCCGAGATGATCGGGCCGACGACAGGGCCGCTGCAGGGTCACGCCATCAGCGGGCGAGGTCGGCGAGGACGAGAAGCTGAAGCTGGAGCGAGACGCACAGGAAGGGTCCCGAGGTGTAGAACGACATCGGCGCGCCGACCTCGCTCGGCTTGAAGACGTCGGCGACGGTCCCGCCTGCGACCGAGAGGAAGGCGGACCCGGCCGCGCCGCCGAGGAAGCGGCCGATGAGGAGGCACACGATGTTGTTCGAGAAGGCGACCATGAAATTGAACGCGATGTAGAGCGCGAAGCCGACGAAGTAGACGGGCGAGCGGCCGTACCTGCGGAGCGGGGCGTCAGCGGGGAAGGACGAGGAGGACGCTCGAGGAGGAGGAGGAGAGGGGACGCACCATTCCGACAGCGGGCCGACGAGCAAAGGGAACAAGCCCATACCGAGGACGAAGAGCGACAGGCCGAGCGTCGCGACCTCCTGGCTGACGTGGAACTCGTCCTCGACGCCCGGGTACGTGAAGGCGATCATAGACGAGCAGCAGCTGCGGGCGAAGGAGGGCGGAGTCAGCGCGAAGCTCCTCGTGACGCTCGCTCGCCGAGAGATGCTGGGCAGGTATTGGCGCAGCCGAGGCCTGACGAGAAGGCGGGCGAGGGACGAGGCGGACGGAGCGGAAAGGGTGGGAGGAAGAGGAGGAGGGGAGGAAGAGGAGGAGACGACGCACGTTACGCAGAAGGCACCCGACGTGACGACGATAACGATGAGCCATCGCTGCCATTTGGGCCGATTGAGCGGGCTGCAGAGAGAGGTCGTCAGCGGTCGAGCGCTGCGGCGAGATGGACGGAGAGGAGAGGGAGGAGACGCACGACATGGGGTCGTCCGGGCCTGTAAGGCGCACGATAGGCACACCATCCTCCATCGCGACGCCGTCCTCGTCCCGCTCTGGCTCTGCTGCGTCGCCGCCCGCGCCCGATTTCGCCGCCTCATCTCCGCCCGCGCCCTTCGAGCCATCCTGCTTCTCGACATCGCGCAGTGCGGGGCCCGACTGGCCCTGGTCCCCTCGAGCGGTCATGTGGTCGCCCGTCTGGGTCGCGTCGGAGTGCACAGAGAGGGTGCTGTCGTCGGACGACATCGTGTGGAGGGGCGGCGGGCGAGCCGAGGGGCGGCGAGTCGGCGAGTGCGGTTCGCGGGCGGCGCGCTCGTGCTGCAGATGCTGTGCGAGCGTAGAAAGCCCTGGTATAGTCGGTTGGTCGAGTAAGAGCGAGTGTGAGGAGCGAGCCAAAAGCGGTGCGAACCTGGCCCAGGTGGCCCAGGTTCGCACAGAGCAAGCCGACGGCGTCGGCCGAACTTCGGCATGGGCACGAGCCCGCTCGGAATCGCACTCGTTCGGGCCGACTCGCTTCCAGCGGGGAAGTGTCCAGATTGCAAAATCGTCTCGTAAGCAGAGCGGGGCGGGTCCGCTCGCAATGTCAACTCGAGGGACGAGGAGGAGGAGGGTGTGCGTCGTCAGCCTCTGCCTCTCGGCTTTGCTCTGCTCGACAGGTCCTTGCCGAGCATCTTCACGGAGCGCGAGCTGGACGAAGTAGAGGCGCAGAGCAGGTGAGGAGAACGAGGTCGACGTCTGGCTGACGAGCTCTCGGCGCACTGCCTCGCTCAGCTTCCGGCTGCTATTATAGGTGCGCTCACCGCATCGTAGGCACTCGAGAGAGCGCGCACGACCGAAAGCGCGACCAGCGAAGGTCAACGCTCGAGCAGGCCGAGGCCGGTCGCGCCGCCGCCGGGGCCTCGCCGTCTCTCTCCTCCCTTCCCTCACCTCGTCCTCGCCTCGACTCGCCCGTGCAGCCTCAGGGCCACTCGAGGCACTCGCTCGAGCTCTCTCTGAGCCCCCTCCACCACCGCACGCCGCCCCGCACGCCGCCCAACGCCCGCCTCGCCCACCTCCCGCCCGCCGCCATGTCGTCGAGCGAGTCGGACGACGACTCGACCATCTTCGCCGGCCTCACTTTCTTCATCCACGGGCACTGGGCCGGGCGCACGTACGGCCGCGTCGCGAGGGAGATCAAGGAGAACGGCGGCCGGGTCGTCAAGGACGTCACCGACATCGACCTCTCGCACGCCGTCGTCTCGGGCCAGCTCTGGTCCAAGCAGGGCACCGTCGGCGCCGACCACACGATCCGTGCCATCATCGCCGCCAACGAGGGCAACCGCAGCGAGGAGGACGAGGACCAGAACGTGCGTCTCCTTCTCCCTCTCGCTCCCGTCCTCCTCTCCTACCTCGACCCGACTCGGCGCTGACCCAGCTCGACGGTCCTGCCCGCCCGCAGCGCGTCTGGCTCCTCCCGCTCGAGTGGCTCGAGGACTCGATCAAGCAGGGCGAGAAACTCGAGGAGCGCAAGTTCGACTTCGAGCGCTCGGACGACGTGCGCAGGGCCGAGAGGGCCAAGGAGCTTGCCGCCGGTGCGTCTCCTTCTCACTCTTCCCCCTCGACACCGACGCTGCTCAGCTCACGCTGACCCTCGTGCCGTACCGCATCGCAGAGAGGAGGGAGTATGGCGGCAAAAGCAGGTTCGGGCGCGGCGGGCGCAGGCGCTTCGAGCGCGAGCAGGCCGTCAAGCAGGAGCTCGCGATCCAGGCCAAGATCGACAAGGAGGGCACGGCGCTCGGCGTCGACGCCTTCAGCGGCATCGCTCCCGTCCCAGGTGCGCCTCTTTCCTCCTCGTCCGTTCTCGGCTCGCTGCGCTGAAGCTGACGCTGTCGCCCTCCGCCCGCAGCCGCCTCGCCCAAACAGGAGCCCCTCAAGCTCAAGCCCGACAGCTCGGCGCCGATGACGGCCGAGAACAAGGACAAGGCGGCGAGGGCGGCCGAGCGCCGCGCGAAGGATAAGAAGGCTGACGGTGCGTGCACTTCCTCTCGCTCTCCTTCGTCCCACGGCGCCCTTGCTGACTCCC
>Ga0308169_10004336_pt1 | contig 13329 bp, 10 predicted proteins | sample PhyBR1_2_FD_202139 | JGI IMG/M metagenome (GOLD analysis project Ga0308169, IMG submission 202139) | Phyllosphere microbial communities from UC Gill Tract Community Farm, Albany, California, United States - DLSLSB.R1 | ecosystem: Host-associated > Plants > Phyllosphere > Unclassified | place...
TCGGCCAGGTAGCTGAAGCCGAGGGCGCCGACCCTGTAGTTCAGTGAGACGATGACCATGGGGCCCTTGGCGGCCAGTACTGACCCGTTGGTTTGGGGCATGGCGTTTGAGCCGCCTTCGAATCCGCCTCCGTAGAGCCATACGGCTACTGGGTGGTCGGTACCGGCGTTCGGAGCCCAGACGTTTAAGTTCAAGCAATCTTCGGAGAACCGAATGTCCTGCGGCAGCCATGGTGAAGGAAGTTGCATTGGGCTGGGGCCATAGCCGCGTTCAAGTGGTGCGGAGTGTTCTGTTGGTGTTGGCGGTGCGAAGCGGTGCTCGATCTCCGCGAAGCGGATCCCGAGATGAGCACGGACGTCAACAGTCGCCGGGCTTTCAGCGTGGGCAGTTTCTTTGTCGGTGTTTGATTGCGTCATTTTTGGGCCGCGATCCGGGGCATCCGGTGGTTTGCTGGAACGTCGATGGTGGGAATCGCGGATATGAGGCGTTTGGTGTATTCCTGCTGCGGGTTTCGGTAGATCGATTCCTTTGTTCCTTCTTCAACGAGGTCGCCCAGGTACATGACGCCAATCCGGTCTGAGAGGAATTCGACCACCGATAAGTCGTGGGAAATGAAGAGGTATGACAGGCCCATTTCGTCTTGAAGATCCCTGAGTAGATTCAGTACCTGGGCCTGTACGGAGACGTCCAGGGCGGAAACGGGTTCGTCCCCGACAATGAGTTTCGGTTCCAGGGCCAGGGCGCGTGCGATCATGATGCGCTGGCGCTGGCCGCCGGAGAAACTGACGGGTTTACGTTCCAGCGCCGATTGGGGGAGTCCCACCTGGTCCATGAGTTTGAGAGCCCGTTCGCGGCGTTCCTTCGGAGTGTGCATCCGGTGGATGACCCACGGCTCGGTGATGAGTTGTTCGACGGTCATCCGGGGGTTTAGCGCACTGTATGGGTCCTGGAAGATGATTTGGACGTCTCGCCGGTAGGCAAACTTCTGTGCGGCGGTCATGGTGGAGACGTCGCGTCCGTTGAACGTGATCGTTCCTGAAGTCGGCTCTGTGAGGCGGGAGACTAGTCGGGCTACGGTGGATTTTCCGCTTCCTGATTCCCCTACAAGTCCGTAGGTTTTGCCCTGTTCGATGTTGAAGGAGACGCCCTTGACTGCCTGCACGGTTCTCTTCCTGAAGGATGGTCCCGTACGGAAGGTTTTGGTGAGGTTGCTGACCTCAAGGATGTTGCTCATCGTGTTTCCGTCCCTATGTCCCGGCGTACCCAGTGAGAGTCGCTTTCCTGAACGAGTGTGGTTTGGGGGCGTTGATCACGGGGAACAAGCCGGGCGTCGCTCAGCCAGGGAGCTGTGGTGGCGATCGTGGGCAGGCGGTCCCTCTTGTCGCCCAGTTGCGGTATGGCTGCCAGCAGGGCCTTGGTGTAGTCGTGCCTGGGGGAGTGGAGGAGTTCGGCGGTGTTTGCCGTTTCCACGACTTCGCCGCCGTACATAACGGCCGCTGAATCACATACTTCGGCGACCACTCCCAGGTCGTGGGTGATCAGCAGCAGGGAGAGGCCCATTTTTTCGCGTAGGGACTGCAGTAGCTCGATGACCTGTTTCTGCAGGGTGACATCCAGTGCCGTGGTGGGTTCGTCTGCAATCAGAAGATCCGGGCTGCAGGAGATGGCCATGGCGATCATCACGCGTTGGCGCATTCCGCCGGAAAGCTCCCCGATGCGGCTATCCGCGATTTGGCGTCCCTTCGACAAACCTACGAGGGACAACAGGTCACGGATTCGTTCCTGTCGTTCGGCTTTCGAATAGTCAAAGTGGGCCCGTAGTCCTTCGCCGATTTGTTGCCCCACGGTCAGCACAGGATGGAGGGAGGACATGGGCTCTTGGAAAATGAAGCCGATGCGACTGCCTGCCAGCTGACGCCGTTTTTCCCAAGGCTGGCCGACCAGTTCAATAGCGTCGAACTGGATGGACCCTGATGCCCGGAGTTGGGGGGCCAACAGGCCGGCGATGGAAGAGGCCGTCAAGGATTTGCCGCTGCCGGATTCGCCCACCAAGGCCAGGGACGCGGTCCTGGGCAGTTGAAAGGTTACGTCGCGGACAGCGTCATAGGGCCCTGCCGTCACAGATAGGTTCCGCACCGAAAGGAGAGGTTCTGTACCCGTCACGTTCTCTTCGAGGCCTCGTTGGTTTACTGGTGCTGTCATTTGATTTTCCTGGCCAGTTGGACGCGGGGATCGACCACCGCGTAGAGGAGGTCAACAAGGAGGTTCACCACGATGATCACCAGGCCTGTAAAGAGGACAATGCCCTGTACAAGCTGGTAGTCGCGGCGCTGGACTGCGTCCAGCAGGAGCCGGCCCATCCCGGGGAGACCGAAAATCGATTCGACCACGGCGCTGCCGGAGATGAGGCTGGCGCTAAGTAACCCTGCGACAGTGAGTATTTGAAGAGAGCTGAGCCGGAGGATATGGACCCGGTTGATCCGGTGCAGGGGGATGCCCAGTGATTTTGCTGTCGTGACGAATGGTTCCTGCATAACGTCGAGGACTGCGCCGCGGGTGATGCGGCTGACGAATGCTGTTTCCCCGAGGCCAAGGGCGAAGGCTGGGAGGATTATGGACCGGATGTGGGGCCACGCTCCGGCTGACCACGGCACGTACCCTCCCACGTTGAACCAGTGGGCTCCGACCGCGAAGACCAGAATCAATACAAGTGCGAACAGGAATTGGGGAACGGAGATCCCGACGATTCCGAGGGCTGTCGCGGCACGGCCTCTCCTGGTGTTGCGCCGCAGAGATGCGGAGCTTCCGAGGGTGACTCCGAGCACCAAAGCGATGATGAGGGAGAGCACCCCGATTTCCAGGGTGACGGCGGCGTATTGGGGAATTACTTCGACGACGGGTCGGTGCAGGAAGAGGCTGTTGCCCAGGTGAAGTGTAAGGACGTCACCGAGGAATTTCAGGAACTGGGCGATGAGGGGCTGGTCGAGGCCAAGCTCGGTCCTAAGCCCCGCAACCTGCTCAGGCGTTGCCTGATCGCCGAGAAGTATTGCGGCGGGGTCGCCCGGCGCGAGCCTGAGGAGCAGGAACACCAGGATGAGGGGGACGGCGACGGTGGGCAGGAGAGCCAGGACGCGTTGGAAGGCGTAGGAGAGCATTTACTTATCCGCCTCACGTGGGTCGAGGATGTCGCGGCTGGCGTCGATGACGATGTTGACTGACAGGACTGTGCCGATCAGGGCCAGGCCGGGGAAACACCACATCCACCAGGCAGTGCTGAGGTAGCTGCGGGACTCGGCCAAGGCGGCCCCCCAGCTGGGGACGTCCGGCGGAAGTCCTGCACCAATGAAACTAAGCGCGGATTCCACCAGAACGGCAGCTGTGAAGACGATTGCCGCTTGGACCAGCACAGGGGTGGTGCAGTGCGGGAAGACGTACCGGAAGAATATCCGCCACCGGCCCGCCCCTGCCGACTTGGCTGCGTCGATCATCGGCAGTTCGGAGACCACAAGAGCGGTGCTTCTGACGACTCGGGCCACGCCAGGAAAAAACACGACCACCATGCTGATAACGACAGTGACGAGGCCTGGTCCGAGAATGGCCATCAGAGCCAGGGCGAGCACGATGACGGGAAAGGACATGACGCCGTCGACGATCCGCATGACGATGAGATCCACGGTGCGGAACATGCCGGCGGCGATACCAACGGCCGTGCCGATCACGGTGGTGAGGAGGCAGGTGATGGCGCCGACCAGAAGGGATGCACGTGCACCGTAGACGACCCGGGCCAGGCCATCCCTGCCCAGGTTGTCAGTTCCGAACCAGTGGGCTGGGCTGGGTGGTCGTAGCCGTTCAGTGGCAACAAATGAGTTCGGGTCACCTACGATCAATGGGGCGGCGGCTGCCGCAAGGACCATAAGGACGAAGAAAGCGATCGCGCCGACCGTTGCGGGCCTGCGAATCAGCTTCCTTAGCAGTCCTGCAGGGCGCGGAAGTTCCGCAGGGGCGTGCGGGGCGGGAGCCGCTGGCGTGGATACTGTACTCATAATGACTTAGCCGTTGAGCCAAGTGTTGTAGTAGTAGCCGGCCAGCTCATCGGGGCGCTCAACCTGGGTGCGGCTGCTGACGGCGAAGAGGACCTTGGTGGTGCCAAACTTCAGGAACGGGACCTCGGTCCAGACGAGCTTTTGGAGCTCGTCCCAGGCGGCTTTGCGGGCGGCGGGGTCGGGTTCGGTGGAGAGTTTGGTCAGAAGGGCGTCGCGTTGAGCGTTCTTCCAGCCGCCGGGGAAGCTTTCCTGCAAGTACGGGAGCAGGACGGGATCAGCGTAGGTGGGGATGCCGGATGAGAACAGGTCGTATTTGGACGGGTCGGTGCGTCGCGAAATGAGCGTGGCCTGATCCACGACCTGAACGTCGACGTTCAATCCGGCCGCCTTGAGCTGTTGCTGGGCCGGCAAAACCGGGGCGTACCAGGTGTTGTCATCCTTCGTGGTGACCCAGGTGATGGGTTGCCCGTTGTAGCCGGCGTCCTTGAGGAGCTGCTTCACCTTTTCAAGATCTGGCTTGTTGTAGTTTTCGGTGCCCGCAGTCGACGCCCAGGTCTTGTTAGCCTCCGGGATAATGCTCCCGTCAACTGAGTAAAAGTCCTTGTTGCCGAAACCGGCGCCCATAATGTCGGTCATGTTCAGAGCCGCAAGGAAAGCTTGCCGCATCCTGGTGTCAGCCATGACGCCGGAGATCTTGTTGAAGACAACGGTTGAACCACTCAAGGGACTGGTTAGCAAAGCCTTGGCCGTTCCCGATGAGGACACGGAGTCGTAAACGTCGAGCGGCAGGCTGCCGGCAATGTCGACCTGCCCGGTTTGTACTGCCTGAAGTCGCGTGGAAGCCTCGGGCAGGGGAGTGAAGACGATCTTGTCGGCGTAAGCCTTTTTCTCTCCCGTTCCTCCGTCGGAAGGACCCGAGGGGGACTTGTAGCCATCCCAGCGCTCAAGTTCAATGTTCTGGTCTGCCGTGTACTTGGTCAGCTTGTAGGGTCCAGTGCATACAAGGTCGTTGACCGGACTGGTGATCGGGCGATCCTTCACAATGGACGCCGGCATCATGTAGGCCGTGGTGAGGAGGGTGGGGATCGCCGCGCTTGGTTGTTTGAGCGAAATGGTTACCTGGTCCGTGCCGCTGCTGGTGATTCCGGTGGTAAGGCCTTTAAGGATCGAACCATTGCCCGGAGTCAGCAAGTAGCGGCTGAGGCTGGCGACCACATCATCCGCGGTGAAGGGCTGACCGTTCTGGAAGGACACTCCGGAGCGCAGCTTCAACGTGTAGGTAAGTTTCCCGTCGTAGTTGACGGTGTCTACCAGGACGGGCTTCACCTCAAAGGAGGTGGACACGTCAAAAAGAGGCTCGCAGACGTTCCGGGCCGTGGTCCATGCCGCCTGCAGCGAAGTGGCGTACGGATCGACCGTTGGTGGGATCGCGGACAATGCCACGGTGAGCGTTCCGCCCCGCGTTGGCTGGGCGGATTGGCCGGCCCCTCCACCGTCCGCCTGGCCGCCGCAACCGGAGACCAGGAGTGTGACGCCCGTGGCCAAGGCAGCCGCCCTAATTGCGACCGTCCCTCGCGCGGTTGGGCGCCGGGAGGCCAGAAGTGACTTTGCTACGCGCTGCATCATTGCAAACCGTCCGTTCAGGTTGAGAATTCGGTCTGCCTCGACCGTTCAAACATGGGTTGAGGACACTGTCCTCAGTGAGTACAGTAAATAGTGACGCGAATCATAAGTCAATGTCCGCATGTAAAGAACCTGCAAACAAAGATCTATAGAGTGTTTTCAATTGAACTGCGACAGTCATCGGGGCCACGCTCGGACGACGGTCCAATAAACGCAAGAAGGGACTGGCAATGACCCCCGAACGCATCGCAGAACTCATCGGTCAAGCCATCCGGGAGAAGGTCTTCGCTCCTGGCACGCCGCTGATTCAGGAGGATCTGGCTAAGAGATTCAATGTGAGCCGAAATCCGGTTCGCGAGGCGCTGAAGATCCTGGCCGCGGAAGGGGTAGTCTCAATGCCGCCGGGCGGCGCGGGAGCAACGGTGCGCCGCCTCTCAAACCAAGATTTGGACGAGCTTTATCACCTCAGGATCGTCCTCGAACCGGATCTGGCTCCTCACATCATCAACGGCGCCCTTAAGAAGCACATCGATGCCCTGCGGGTACTTGCGGACCGTATGGACGATGCAAAAGAAACGTCATCATGGATGCGGCTGAACTTCGAGTTCCACGCGATGCTGTTTGAGATCGCCGACCGGCCCCACACCGAATCCATCCTTCGCGGGCTTCTCAGTGCGGTCCAGCCATACTCTTTGGAAAACATCGAAAGTCTGGGCGGACGCCCTCAGGCATCAGACGAGCACCACCTCATGGTTCAGGCAATTATGGATGGAGACACCGCTCGACTCGCCGAGCTCTTTGTGGTGCACCTCGAGACAGCCCGGGAGAAACTGGTGGCCTCGTTCTCAGAAGAAGCAAGCCTCGATCCGCTCTCCTCACTGCGAGGGATCGCGTAGAGAGCACGACCTGAACCCGTTCCCATTCGAACCCCTAGCTTCCGCAGGTCGCCGCCGCTCTTTCCAGCCCCTCGATGCTCGAACTCGTCGATCGGCCAGTTCCTGAGTGGCTCGGCTACACCGTCGACAGCACCAGTCCATCCAGCCAAGAAGTTGAACAACTACAGGGTCTGGAAGGAAAACTGTTCGGCGACGGAATGTTCGTCGAGGACTACACCGGCCACTACTCGCAGCTCGCTAGGCCCACCCGCTGCGCGGGTGTCACTCCGCGCAGGTTGCGTCCTGTTCGCCGGTACTTGTCCGGTGGACGCCGTCGCACCTGTTCGGCATAGAGAAAGGTGCCAGCGGGGCCACATGCGTTAGTCAATTGCCGCCGAGACGAGTGAAAAACAAGCGCCGCCAAAACACCGCTACTCATTGGCGCTAGTCACAACCATCCGGCCCTAATCTGACGGTTCAGACGCCCGAATAGGAGGTCAGCTCAGGGTGCAGGTGACACGGCTTGGCAGGCGGTTCGGTGTCTCGTTCGCCCGATGCCTTGGCTCCCTCGACGAATTGGTCTCAGCCGCCCAGAACAATTGACGTGATAACTGCAAGCCCACGGCGACGATGGCCGTGGTTGCGGTGCGCAGGAGGAGCGCTTCCGGGCCAGGCTAGGTGAGGGCGTTCAGCCGGTCTGAAAAACTGGCTCGTGCCGAGCGAAGGAATCTCACCGCGCGACGGGAAACTTACAGCGTGACTTCGCAGCCGGACCCTGCTGGCCATCCCTTGACATCCTGGCTGGTCGCTTCAAGGGCCGCAGGCACACGAGCTCTCGAAGCAAGCAACGGCGAAGACCCTGCGGCGCCCCATAGCCGATGCGATTTCGGGACGCGAAGGCGTATGAGGTGGCCGTTGAATGTGTCCGTTACGGGCTCGAACCGGCCGAGGAAGGCGACGACCCCGAAAGGGTGTGTGGATACTGCCCACACTTTTCGAATCGTACTGGGCCAAACAGCCTTCGGACTGGATAGGATTCCGCATGTTTTCCCGGGTCCTCCGTGTTTGCAAGGGCTGGAATGTAGTTCGGGTCCGACCTCGGGCACGGTGTTCCGCAGGTCAGCGGCTTACTAGCGTGAGTAGTGTTGACAAAGCTTGACCTAACGAAAATCTCAGCCCTATAAGCGCGGCGTTTGACGTCGTGAGCGCCGGCGGCCAGGAGCAGTCTTGTCCCGTGCCGTTCTCGAGGATTTGCTGCCGCTGGTCGACACCCGCCATGACGGCCGCCACGACAATGAAGATTGCTGCAAATATTCCTCCGGCATTCTTGACCAGAGCCTGTCGGGATAGCTTTCTTGCCGTCAGCACGCCGCGGCCGGGATCTTTGGGTGGTCGAGTCGGCCAACATCCAGGTGTCAAGACGACCGCGGCGCCGGGGTGGCCCGAATGAAGGGTCGACATTTCGCTCGGGTCTTAGCGGCTGACGGGCGAGTGTCATTTGGGAGCGCGCCCGAGGAGGCGGAAGACGTACCCCGAGACGCGCTCCCGGTGCGCCTCCATCCATCAGGGAGTAGGCCGGATAGCGGTGTCGGCGCTGTACGAGGTGACCTGGGAGGCGGCGCCGCTGTCGAGCACCTTTGAATGAGTTGTCGATGCATCGAGAACGACGTGCTGGGAAGCGACGTCGCTGACCACGTGGTTGAGGGCGACCACGTTGGCGTCCCCTCCAGCGATCAGGATCTGGGTCGGCTGGGCGCCCGCGGGGGAGATGTTGCCCGGCGGGACGTTGAAGGCGAAGAGGTTGTTGGAGATGAGGTTGTTGTCTCCTGCGACGTGGACGACGCCGTAGAGGTCGTCGAGGCCGTTGCCGCGCCCGATGAACGGTGGAAACCCCTCGTTGGTCCGGCGGATGTGGTTGGCTGTGATGAGGTTCTCCTTGCAGCCGTTCAGCAGACGGAGCATGCCCGGGTAAAAGCCTTGGAGCCTGTTCGAAGAGACTGAGCACCGGTTGCAGCCGGTGAGTTCGATGAGGCTGCGGCCGCGGGGGAACAGGTTGTTGCCCGTGACGAGCAGGCCCTCGTGGTTTTCTGCAAGGAGCGTAACCCCGTCCGGGCCGGCACCCATGAGGTTGTCGCTCACGATCGTTGCCTGGCCTGCACCTGTCAGTTCGACGCAGTTTCCGCACTCGGCGATCATGTTGTCGTGTACGCGCAGTGCGTCCGCGCCGCGGACGATGAGCGCGTGCTCCAGGTAGACGAATCCCATTCCCGTGATATGCAGGGAGTCGTTGTCGGAGGCCACTTCGATCCCGGTCCGGCCGTTGCGGTAACTGTTCTGATCGGGGACGAAGTCCACTCCGTCAAGGCAGAAGTCCCTGAATACGATTCCAGACAGGCGTGGATTGCCGTTTCGCCGTACGAGAAACGCCTGAGGCGTGGCCGAAGGCGTAAGGACGCGGATATGACTTCCGCCTGGTTGAAGCTCCAGCCAGCCGGTGGTGTCCACGTTGCTGGCGATGCTGCGGGAGAAGAAGCCGTGGCCGGAGCCCATTATGGTCAGGAAACTGATGTCGATGACCACTTGAGTGCGAAGGTCATAGTCGCCAGGCGGAATGATGATCACCGCTCCGGGCTTCGAGTCGGGCTTTGACTGCCGTCCCTTGATATCGCTGATGATGTCATTGATGACGGCGCCGATATCGGACTGGGCGGAAACTTCCGGATGCCCCTTAATTTTCCACGCGGTCACGTCATAGGTGTTGGGTGAGCCGGACGGTGCTCCCTTCCCCGCGTCTGCGTTCGCGGTTGAGGAGACCCCAAGCGTCAGTGCCGCGGCCAGGGTACCTGCGGCGCCGGCCCCGAGCATTCGACGCCGACTAGGGCTGGCCGCGCTGAGGTTCTCTTCTTGATACAGCTTCATGGGTTTTCCTCCGTGCAGGTCAAAGATTGCTTCATTGGGATCTTTCAGTCGCCCGAGAGCCAAAAATGACAAAACGATTTAGCCGACGAACTTGAACGAGCGTAGTAAGGGCCGGGAAGTCATGTCAACGCCAAAATCACGTCAGCGGATTTTGTCAACCCCGCTGGGTTTTGACTCTTGACACGCCCCCTCGGGGAGTTCTAATCTGAGTGCCAAGTCGTTTTAGCAAAACGGTTTTTCACTTTCCATTTCAAGTTTTCTCCGTCCAAGAGAAAGGGAGTCGACAGCGATGTCCTCTCGAAAGACAATCTCCAGGCTCGCCAGTATCGGCGGTATCTGCACTGCTGTAGCCCTTGTCGCAACAGGTTGCGGCGCAGGGGGGCCGTCAGCCACTGAAAGCGGCGGCAACTCCATCAACGTTCTGGTCGAGGCCGGCGGCCATGCCGAGCTGCAGCCGATCGCCGATCAGTGCAAGAAAGACACGGGCGTCAACGTCAACTTCGTGGAACTCCCGTACGACGGCTTGTTCAACCGCCTTTCCAGTGAGTTCTCCTCCGGCACCGTCTCCTTCGACGTTGCGGCACTTGACTCCGTCTGGCTGCCAAGCTTCAAGGACGCCCTGCAGCCCATCGATGAACTCTTCACCGACGAAGCGAAAAAGGACATTTTCCCTTCCTTGGTCAAGGAAGCCAACGTCGATGGTCACTTCATTGGAATGCCGGCGTGGACCAACGCCGAGATAGTCCTCTACCGCAAGGACCTCTTTGAGGATGCCAAGAACAAGGCCGACTTCAAGGCCAAGTACGGCTACGATCTTGCCGCGCCGAAGACTTGGCAGCAATACCAGGACATCTCCGCTTTCTTCACCAAGGACGGCATGTACGGCACCGACGTCAAGGGTGGCGTTGAGACTGAGTATCTCGCCCACGTGCTGCAGGCCGGCTCTCCCATGGTCATGGACAGCAACAACAACGTGATCATTGACAATGCGGCCCACAAACAAGCACTGGATTTCTACACAAGTCTCGTCAAGGACGCTCCGGCAGGGGCTGCCCAGGTGGACTGGGCCGCGGCTCAGAACCTCTTCAACCAGGGCAAGACGGCAATGACCCAGTTCTGGGCCCATGCATACCGGCAGATCCCCAAGGACTCTCCCGTCTATGGCAAGGTCGGAACCGCGCCAATGATCGGCGGTTCCGCCGGTGTGGCCGGTGTACCCGGGCCCTGGTATCTTTCGGTCCCGAAGGCAACGAAGAATGCGGATGCTGCGAAGAAGTTCGTCAAGTGCGCCTTCGACCACAACGACCTGGCCATCCAGTCAAGCCTGGGCCTGGCTGCACGGGTATCTGCCTTCCAGAAGTACCAGGACCAGCCCGGCTATGAGAGCTTCAAACCGCTGATCGAAACACTCAACGCGCCCGCGACGGCAACACGTCCGGCAACGGCCAAGTGGCAGCAGATTGTCGACACGGTACTCGTGCCAATGCTCCAGAAAGCCGTCGCCGGTGGAGACAGTGCGACCTTGTTGGCCGACGCCAAGACCAAGATCCAAGGTCTCCTCAAGTAAAGACTCCGCGGCCGGTATCAAGCAGATGGCACTGCCAACAATCGCGGTGCCGGCCGCGGCCCCAACCAGTGGAAGAAACCTCCTGTGCGCATCCCTGATCGCCGCTTTGCCCTGTACCTTATGACTCCAGCAGCGCTGTTCCTGGCAGTCTTTGTTGCTTACCCGTTGTTCCGCCTGATCTCGGACAGCTTCTTCAAGATCTCCCCGCTCGTGGGGGGTCCCCGCGAATTTGTGGGCCTGGACAACTACGTCCGAGCCTTCACCTCCCCGGACTTCGTCAGCGCGGGTTGGCGGACGCTCGCCTACACCCTGGTGGTCGTTACACTCGAGTTCGCCCTCGGTCTGGGCATGGCGCTCCTGTTCACTACTCTGGGCAGGAAATCCCAAGTCTTGCGGACACTGTTCCTGTACCCGTTGATGATCGCGCCGATCGTGGCCGGCCTGCTCTGGAAATTCCTTATGATCGACAACTTCGGGCTGCTCGGCACCCTGCTGCACCAAGCTGGCATCCTGCAGGACCCGAATCAAATCGGCTGGCTCTCAAACCCCGACATCGTCCTGTTCTCCGTCGCCGTCCCGGACATATGGCTGACTACCTCGTTTATGTGTCTCGTGCTCTTCGCCGGGCTGCAGAACATCCCGGGGGATCTCATCGAAGCGGCCAGGCTCGATGGCGCCCGGGCACCATCGCTTCTGTTCCGCATCATCCTCCCACTGCTCCGGCCGGTCATCGCCGTCGCGCTCGTGGTCCGCGGCATCGACGCAGCGAGGGCTTTTGACACCATCCTTATCCAGACAAACGGCGGGCCACAGTCCGCATCCGAAACCATGAGTCTGCTCATTTACCGGACCATGATCCGCTTCGGCGATCCCGGGCTTGCAAGCGCCATGGGCACCATCTACCTGTTGGCCATGCTCGCCATAGCCTTCGTCGCAGTCACCACGATCTGGCGGCCAGGAAAGGACACCTGATGAGCATCGCAGAAGCCAACAACCACGGCAGCATGGGAATCGTTCCTGCCGAACCAGGGGCCGCAGGCGTGGCACACCGGAACGCCCAGGCCCCGGAGAGAACGCTGGCCGGCCGAATACCCCGGGCAGGGCAGACCATAAAGACGCCGGCCCTTGCAGGCGCCGGACGCCGGCGGCGGGGCGTCAACCGCGAAGGACTTGAAGCCGGAAAGCGCAGCACCAGGACCATCCTGTGGATCCTGCTCGCAGCCTCACTGGTTCTTTACGGCTTCCCGTTCCTTTACCTGCTGTTCACGTCTTTCAAGACGCCCATCGACACCATCGCCGTTCCGCCCACGATCCTTCCCCGGGAATGGACGCTGGAGAACTACGCCAATGCACTGGGCCGCAGCGGCGTACCGGCCTCATTCATCAACAGCATTCAGACGGCAGTCATCAGCACGGTCCTTTCCCTTGTCCTGTCGGTGCCTGCGGCCTACGGCATCACCCGGTACAAAACCCGCAGCGGCAGGATCTTCATCATGGCCGCCTTGGTGACCCGCATGGTTCCGCCCGTGGCCATCGGTATCCCGTTGGCATCGATGATGGCCTCCGTCGGCCTGGCCGATACCCCCATTGCCCTATCCATCGCGCACACCACCATCTCGCTGCCCCTTTCGATCTGGCTGATGTCCAGCTTCTTCGAGGCCGTGCCGAAAGACCTGGAGGAGGCTGCAACGGTGGACGGTTGCAGCAGGCTGGGGGCCCTGTGGCGGGTGGTGATCCCCGTGGTGTCCGGCGGCATCGCCGTCACCGCGATCTTCGCCTTCCTGGCGTCCTGGAACGAGTTCCTCTTCGCGTTGCTGATGACTGCTGTCCGATCCCAAACCACACCCGTGGTCATCGCCAACTTCCAGACCCAGTTCGGACTGGACTGGGGATCCATGACAGCCCTGGCCGCCGTCTACTCCATTCCCGTCATCCTCCTCACCCTTTTCCTGCAGCGCAAGATCGTCGCCGGCATGACACTCGGCGCCGTCAAGGGATAGACCACCAGTACCGAGTAGCCTTCTGGTAACCCCCAGGGGCATCACCAACCATAAGGACGTGGGACACAGATGAGTAACAGGAACATCGGAATCAAGGACGTGGCCGTCGCCGCCGGCGTGTCCGTGACGACCGTTTCCCACGTCCTGAACGAGGTTTCGTATGCCCGGATCAGCCCCCAAACCCGGGACAAGGTCCGGACTGCGGCAGAGCAGCTGGGGTACGGCCCCAACCGCCTTGCCCAGGCCCTTCGCACCCAGCGGACCGGCATGCTGGGTTTGGTCAGCGAGGACATCGCCACCAC
>Ga0308169_10004338_pt1 | contig 13326 bp, 10 predicted proteins | sample PhyBR1_2_FD_202139 | JGI IMG/M metagenome (GOLD analysis project Ga0308169, IMG submission 202139) | Phyllosphere microbial communities from UC Gill Tract Community Farm, Albany, California, United States - DLSLSB.R1 | ecosystem: Host-associated > Plants > Phyllosphere > Unclassified | place...
CGACAAGGTCGCCGAGGAAATGATGGCCGGCCCCGAAGAAGGCGACGATGCCTAAAGCTACTTTCCCTCTCCCTCAGGGGAGAGGGAGGGACCCATTGCCTTCGCAATGGGGGGCACGCGCACGGTTCATGGCTCATGGCTCATTGCGCCAAAGATGCTCACGGCGGGTGGTTCAAAGACATGGTGAACTGACACGGCGCCAATCCACCTCCCAATACCACCCCGGCGAAGGCCGGGGCCCAATTGGTATGACCCCGCAAATAGAGTCCTGTGCCGAGCCAAGCCTTGTCGGATGATCAACTCTGTGTTTGGCAACACGCCCATGTACGCTTGATATCTTGCACCCTCTTGTTCTCCCGCGAAGGCGGGAGCCCAGACTGGATACCGGCCTTCGCCGGGAAATTGGGAAACGAAGAGCAGCGTGCTAGGCTTGGGAAACCCTCGAAATCTCGCAACACCAAACCCACGCCAGCGTCTACACTTCCTATACTTTACTCCAAACCACCGCCCCGAACCGCAACCAAAAAGCACCCCAGCCCATGACCACCGCCCAAGACTGGACCGGCAGAATAGGCGACGTCTGGGCCGCGGAATGGCGCCGAACCGACCGCAGCTTCACCAACCTGACCCCGCATTTGAACGCCGCGATCCTGTCCGCCGCCACCCCCCAAACCCGCAAGATCATCGACATAGGCTGCGGCGCCGGGGCAACCTCACTCGCCACCGCACAAGCACTCCCGAACGCGCAAATAACCGGCATAGATCTCTCACCAAACCTGATCGAAATCGCCAAACACCGTGCCGAAACCCAAACCAACGCCAGTTTCGAGTGCGCGGACATCGCCGCAGCCGCCCCGAACCACGCCCCAATCGACCTCTACGTCTCCCGCCACGGCGTCATGTTCTTCGCAGACCCCGTCACCGCCTTCACCACTTTGGCTGAAGCCGCCGCTTCAGACGCAACGCTAGTCTTCGCCTGTTTCGCCGACCGCGCCGCCAATCGCTGGGCCACCGAAACCATTACCGCGACCGGCGGCAATGTAGACGCGCCAGCAACCACCGCACCCGGCCCCTTCGCCTTCGCCGACCCGACCTACGTCGCGAATATCCTGCAAAAATCAGGCTGGCATGCCGCTTCACCCGAGCGAGTCGAATTCGCCTACCGGGCTGGGAAGGGCACCGACCCCGTAACCGACGCCGTCGATTATCTTCGTCGCATCGGCCCCGCGGCATCCGCCATCCGCGACGCCGCCCCAGAGGAACGCGAGTGCCACATCGCGCGTCTCACTCGGGTCTGCGAACAGTACCTAAATGGCGACACGGTGGAATTTCCCGCCGCCGCCTGGATCTGGACCGCGCGCAAATCGTCCGAATAAAAAACAGGGGGCCCAGCATGATCATCGTCCACCACCTCGAAAACTCGCGATCGCAGCGGATCCTCTGGATGCTCGAGGAACTCGGTCTCCCCTACGAGATCAAGCGCTACGAGCGGAACAAGGCAACGATGCTCGCCCCGCCCGAACTCAAGCAGGTGCACCCGCTCGGTAAGTCGCCAGTGATCGAAGATGATGGCCAGGTGGTCGCTGAAACGGGCGCGATCGTCGAATATCTTGTCGACAAGGCCGATGGCAGGCTCGGCGCCCCCGCCAACCGCACCGACGCGCTCCGCTACCGCTTCTGGCTCCATTATGCCGAAGGTTCGATGATGCCGCCGCTGCTGCTGAAGCTCGTCCTCGCGCGCATCCCGATCATGGGCAAGGTCGCGGTCAAGAAGATCCAGCCGATGATCGACGTTCACCTCGACTACGCCGAAGCCGAACTGTCGCAGCGCCCCTGGTTTGCCGGCGGCGAGATGACCGCCGCCGACATCATGATGAGCTTCCCCCTCGAAGCCGCCCGCAGCCGCGGTGGCCTCGACGAGTCCCGCCCCGCTACGATCGCGTGGCTGGCGAAGGTGCACGCGCGGCCAGCGTATCAGGCAGGACTCGAGAAAGGCGGCCCCTACGCCTACGCCTAAGTAGCGCAAGTCGGGAACCAGATCGGGGCTAAGAAGACGACCTCTCCCCAAACACCACCCCGGCGAAAGCCGGGGCCCAGTTGGAAATGTTGTAGTAACGGGGCGCGGCGGTCACCATCGGCGTCCCCAACTGGACTCCGGCCTTCGCCGGGGGGTACTTCTTCAGTGGACCGCCAGCGTAAAGGCGCATCCTTGAGACGTCATCGGCTCAACATCGCCAATCATCTCAAACCTGTCCCGGCCCGATCTTCTCGTAGCTGTCCAAGTCGACCTTCGGCCCATGCCCACTCGGCGCATGCGGAAAGTCCCGATCCGCTGGCTCGCGCTCGTCGAGCCCGCCCTCCCACTTCGCCACCACGGTCGCCGCCACCGCATTGCCGATCACGTTGGTCGCCGAGCGCCCCATGTCGAGGAAATGATCCACCGCCAAGATCAGCAGGATCCCCGCCTCAGGGATCTTGAACATCGACAGCGTCCCCGCAATCACCACCAGCGATGCGCGCGGCACGCCCGCGATCCCCTTCGACGTCACCATCAGCACCAGCAGCATCGCGATCTGCTGCCCGATCGGCATGTGGATGCCGTAGGCCTGCGCGATGAACAGCGACGCGAACGTCATGTACATCATCGACCCGTCGAGATTGAACGAATAGCCCAGCGGCAGCACGAAGCTCGCGATCCGCGGCGGCACGCCGAACCGGTCGAGCGCTTCTAGCGTCCGTGGATACGCCGCCTCCGACGACGCCGCCGAGAACGCCAGGATCAACGGATCGCGGATATACCGTACCAGCAACCGCGTCCGCGGCCCGATCAGCAGGAACGCGATCCCGATCAGCATCGCCCACAGCAACGCGAGGCCGATATAGAAGGTCAGCATGAAATAGCCGAGCTGGCCGAGAATGGTCGGCCCCCGCTCGGCAAGCGTCGCGGTCACCGCCGCGAACACCGCGAACGGCGCGAACCGCATGACGTAATTGGTGATCTGGAGCATCACCGCGACCAGCGCCTCGATCGCCTTGACCAGCGGCGCGGCCTTCTCGCCGACCGCGGTGATCGCGACGCCGACGAACACCGAGAACACGACGATCTGCAAAATCTCGTTGCCCGCCATCGCCGCGATCATCGAATCGGGCACGATATGCGAGATGAACTTGGCCAGATCGAACGCCGCGGCATCGACCCCGCTCGACGCGGTCGCCGGCGGGATCGCGAGTTCCAGCCCGACGCCCGGCTGCAACACGTTGACCAGGATCATCCCCAAGGTGAGCGACAACAGGCTCGCGCAGATGAACCACCCCAGGCTGCGCAATCCGACCCGCCCGAGCGCGCCGGTATCGCCCATATGCGCGATCCCAACGACCAGCGTCGAGAACACCAAAGGTGCGATGATCATCTTGATCAGCCGCAGGAACAGCGACGTCACGATCGAGAAATACCCGGCGATGTCCTTCAACCGCGCGGCGGACTCGGGCGTGCCGTTGTCGATCAACGCGTTCAGGATCCAGCCGACGACCATCCCCGCGACGAGGCCGAACAAGATGTAATAGGTTAGCCGCTTGGCCATTAATCGCTCCCGAGAAGTGCTAACAGGGAAGGGGATTGCGGCGCCCGGGTCAAGGACCCTATCGTCCGGCGATGCCGACCGCACCCCACAAGCCCGCCTTCAGCCCCTCGCGTCGCGACCTGCTGAGCCTCGCCATCGCGGCGCCGTTGCTGTCGACCAGCGCGATCCTCCGCGCCGCCGAGCCCGATTTGTCGGCGCTGTCCGACATCACCGGCGCGACCAGGCCGATCGATGCCGCCGAACGCGCCGCGCGGCTGGTCCGCGCGCAATCGCTGATGAAGGCGGCGGGCATCGGCGCGGTCCTGATCGAGCCGGGATCGTCGATGATCTACTTCACCGGCGTCCGTTGGCACACCAGCGAGCGGCTGACGCTGGCGATCCTCCCGGTCGAGGGCGAACCGTGCATCGTCACGCCGTTCTTCGAGAAACCCTCGGTGCGCGAGACGCTCGCCGTCCCCGCCGAGGTCCGGGTGTGGCAGGAGGACGAGAACCCGCTCGCCGTCGTCGCGGGGTTCCTGCGCGACCGGAAGCTTGCCACGCGGCCGATCGGGCTGGAGGCGGAGGTGCGCTACTTCGCCTATGCCGGTCTCGCGCGCGTCCTGCCCGACGCCAAGATCGTATCTGCCGACCCGGTCGTCCGCGCCTGCCGGATGATCAAGACTCCCGCCGAGATCGCGCTGATGCAGGCGGCGACCGAGGTCACGCTGGCCGCGTATCGCTGGACCTACGCGCGGGTAGAGAAGGGCATGACCGGCCCCGAGATCGGCGCGCTGATGAACGCCGCGACCCGCAAGCTTGGCGGGGCCCCCGAGTTCGCGCTCGCACTGATCGGCGAGGCGTCCGCTTATCCGCATGGCAGCCGCGAGATCCACCGCGTCGCCGACGGCCAGGTCGTGCTGATGGACTGTGGCTGCACCGTGCAGGGCTATCAGTCCGATATCTCGCGCACCTGGGTGCACGGCACCGCAACCGCCGACCAGCGCAAGACCTGGGACCAGGTCGCCCGCGGGCAACAGATCGCGTTCGCCGCTGCGAAGATCGACGCGCCTGCGGGCAGCGTCGACGATGCGGTCCGTCGCTATTACGAGACGCTCGGCTACGGCCCCGGCTACAAGCTCCCGGGCCTGTCGCACCGCACCGGCCACGGCATCGGCATGGACGGCCACGAACCCGTCAACCTCGTCCGCGGCGAGACGACCAAGCTGGCGGCGGGGATGTGCTTCTCGGATGAGCCGGGCATCTACATCCCCGGGAAGTACGGCGTGCGGATCGAGGATTGCTTCCACATGACCGACGCTGGCCCGACATGGTTCAGCGTGCCGCCCAAGTCGATCGACATACCGCTCTGAGGAAAGGGACAACATGAAACCGCACGCCGCCATCGCGATGATCCTGCTGCTCGGCGCCAGCGCACCGCCCAGTCCCAAGGCGACATCGACGCGTCCGCCGACACGTGTCGGCACGTGTGCCTTCACGACGGTTGGTGTCGTGACGCAGCGACTCGAAGACAACGGTCGTCCAGTCCCCGACTCCGGATCGAGCATCACCCTGAAGAACGGCGTCTACGGCGTCTCCTATGATCAGGTCGCGGCCGTCCAGCAGGCGCGCGTCGGCGACCGGGTGATGACCTGCCTCGCCAGGCTGCCGACGCACTGCCCGCCGGGCGACCAGCGCGGCAAGTGGTACACGACCACCAATCTGCGCACCGACGAGTCTTGGACGCTGCCCGATGCGGAGCACATGTGTGGTGGTGCCTGATTGGCGCGAACGGGATTGGCGAGCCGCAGAAGTCGGTTGAGGTACCGTTAGGGTAGGCGTCATTCCGCACTCGCCACCACCCCGGCGGAGGCCGGGGCCCAGTTGGAAAGGTGGCAATAATCGAGCGCGGTCCTTCGTCACCCACGTTCCCCAACTGGGCCCCGGCCTCCGCCGGGGTGGTGGGCTTTTACCGAACCACAGCCTCCGCTACTTTGTTCTCCCGAAGGCGGGAGCCCAGTCTGGATCCGCGCCTTCGCGGGGAAACAAGCTTGCTTCGTTTCAATCGGATACGTCCGAGCCTCCTCACACACCTCCCTTGAGCGAACCGCCCCGCTCGCCTAAGTCCCCGCGCATGACATCGACGAACGACATCCGCCGCGGCTTCCTCGACTATTTCGGATCGCAGGGGCACCAGATCGTGCCCAGCGCGCCGCTCGTGCCGCAGAACGACCCGACGCTGATGTTCGTCAACGCCGGGATGGTGCCGTTCAAGAACGTCTTCACCGGCCTCGAATCGCGCCCCTACACCACGGCCACCTCGTCGCAGAAATGCGTCCGCGCCGGCGGCAAGCACAACGATCTCGACAATGTCGGCTACACCGCGCGCCACCACACCTTCTTCGAAATGCTCGGGAATTTTTCGTTCGGCGACTATTTCAAGGAACAGGCGATCGTCCACGCCTGGACGTTGCTCACGCGCGAATGGGGCCTGTCGCCCGACAAATTGACCGCCACCGTCTACCACACCGACGACGAGGCGTTCGACCTCTGGAAGAAGATCGCCGGCCTCCCCGATCACCGCATCATCCGCATCCCGACCAAGGACAATTTCTGGTCGATGGGCGACAACGGGCCGTGCGGGCCGTGCTCGGAAATCTTCTACGACCACGGCGAGCACATCTTCGGCGGGCCTCCCGGCAGCCCCGACGAGGACGGCGATCGCTTCGTCGAGATCTGGAACCTCGTGTTCATGCAATATGAGCAGGAGAATGCCGAGATCGTTGGCAATTTGCCCAAGCCGTCGATCGACACCGGCATGGGGCTCGAGCGCATCGCCGCCGTCATGCAGGGCGTTACCGACAATTACGACACCGACACGTTCAAGGCGCTGATCGCGGCGTCGGGCGCGCTGACGCACACCGCGACCGATGGCGCCAACACCGCCAGCCACCGCGTGATCGCCGACCACCTGCGCACCGCGGGCTTCCTGATCGCGGACGGCGTGCTGCCCGCGAGCGAGGGCCGCGGCTATGTCCTGCGCCGGATCATGCGCCGCGCGATGCGCCACGCGCACATCCTCGGCGCCAAGCAGCCGCTGATGCACCGTCTGGTCCCCGCGCTCGTCACCGAGATGGGCGCCGCCTATCCCGAACTGTCGCGCGCTCGTCCGCTGATCGAGGCGACGCTCAGCCAAGAGGAAACGCGCTTCCGCCAGACGCTCGACAAGGGACTGAAGCTGCTCGACGAAGCGACCACCGGGATGACCGACGGCACGCTGGCCGGCGACGTCGCGTTCAAGCTCTACGACACCTACGGCTTCCCGTACGACCTGACCGAGGACGCACTGCGCGAACGCAACATCGCGGTCGACCGCGAAGGCTTCGACACCGCGATGGCTGAGCAGAAGCGCGCCGCCCGCGCCGCCTGGAAGGGCTCGGGCGCGAAGGCCTCGGACGACATCTGGTTCGACATCGTCGAGCAGACTGGCGGGACGGAATTCCTCGGCTACGCATCGGATACCGGCGAGGGCGAGGTCGTCGCACTGGTTAAGGACGGCGCGCGCGTCGACCACGCCACCACCGGCGATACGGTCGCGATCGTCGTCAACCAGACGCCCTTCTACGCCGAGAGCGGTGGGCAGGTCGGCGATGCGGGGGACATCTCCAACGACGCCGGCCTGCACGCGAACGTCACCGAGACGTCGAAGCAACTCGGCCGCGTGTTCGTCCACCACGCGATCGTCGACGCCGGCGAGATCAAGGTCGGTGACCCGGTCAAGCTCCAGATCGACGTCGCCCGCCGCGCCCAGATCCGAGCCAACCACTCCGCGACGCACCTCCTGCACGAGGCCTTGCGCGAACGCCTCGGCACGCACGTCGCGCAAAAGGGGAGCCTCGTCGCGCCCGATCGCCTGCGGTTCGACTTCTCGCAGCCGGTCGCGATGACCCCCGCCGACATCGCGCAGGTCGAGGCCGACGTGAACGCGCAGGTCCGCGGCAACGGCGCGGTGACGACGCTGCTGATGACCCCCGACGACGCGATCGCGATGGGCGCGATGGCGCTGTTCGGCGAGAAATACGGCGACGAAGTCCGCGTCGTGTCGATGGGCTCGACCGAGGACGGCACCTACTCGATCGAGCTGTGCGGCGGCACGCACGTCACCGCGCTCGGCGACATCGGCCTGTTCAAGGTCGTCGGCGAAGGCGCGGTCTCCAGCGGCATCCGCCGTGTCGAAGCGCTCACCGGCGAAGCGGCGCGCGCGTATCTGACCAGCCGCGACGACCGCCTGCGCGAAGCCGCCGCAGTCCTGAAGTCCACCCCCGACGAGGTTCCGGCACGTGTTGCGTCGCTCCTCGAAGACCGCCGCCGCCTCGAACGCGAACTCGCCGACACGAAGAAGGCGCTTGCGCTCGGCGGCGGCGGCTCGGGCGAAGCGGCTGGGCCGGAACAAGTCGGCGGCGTCGCGTTCATTGGCCAGGTGCTCAACGACTTCGAAGCCAAGGGCCTGCGCGGCGCGGTCGACGAAGCCAAGCAGCGCCTGGGTTCCGGCATCGCGGTAATGGTCGCGATCAACGATGGCCGCGCCTCGGTCGCGGTCGGCGTGACCGCGGATCTGTTGGCAAGCCACAACGCGGTCGACCTGCTCAAGATCGCCGTCGCGACGCTAGGCGGGCAGGGCGGCGGTGGCCGTCCCGACATGGCGCAGGGCGGTGGGCCTGACGGCGACAAGGCTGCGGATGCGGTCGCTGCGGTGCGCGCGAAACTGGAGGCGGCAGGCGCCTGAATCGCCGCCGTCGTAATTTAACCCCAGGCAGCGTTCCCCCGCGGAAGCGGGGGCCCAGCTAAATACCGTCAGCGTACGTGGCTCCTGGCCCCCCGCCTTCGCGGGGCAACAGGCTGCGCTAATGAAGTCACCCGCTACCACCACCTCCACCCCGGCGAAGGCCGGGGCCCAATTGGCACGTTGGGAGTAACGGAGTACCGCCCCTCGTCACCACCGTCCCCCAGTTGGGCCCCGGCCTCCGCCGGGGTGGTGCTTCTCATCGGATGGCATCGGTGCTGGAGTTCAGCCCTCACGCACCTTCGCCAATGTAGTCCCCGCGGTAATCGCCTCGATATCCGTCACCAGATGCAGCATCCGCACCCCGCCGCGCCCCATCGCCCGGTCCAGCGTCTCGGCAAAGTCCTCCGTCCGCGTCACCGTCTCCGCCCAGCACCCATAAGCCCGCCCGAGTGCGGCAAAGTCCGGGTTGCGCAGTGCCGTCCCAGACACCCGCCCCGGATACTCCCGCTCCTGATGCATGCGGATCGTCCCATACCCGCCATTATCCACGACCAGCACCAGCATGTCCGCGCCATGCGCCACCGCCGTCGCCAGTTCCTGCCCGTTCATCAGGAAACACCCGTCGCCCGCCAGCGCCACGACGGTCCGCTCCGGATACCGCAACGACGCCGCCACCGCCGCCGGCACGCCATACCCCATCGCCCCGGCAGTTGGCGCAAGCTGCGTACCCGGCCCGGCATAAGCCCAGTACCGATGCCACCACCCCGAATAATTCCCCGCGCCGTTACAGATAATCGCATCCGCCGGCAGCCGCTCGCGCATCGCCGCCACGCACGGTCCGAGGTCCATCACCAGATCGCGCGGCGCCGGCGTCGACCACGCCAGCCACTCCGCATGCGCCTCCGACCCGGCAGTCCGCGGCGGCAGGTCGACCGCCAGTAACGCCTCGGCAAACTCCGCCATCCCCGCACACACCGCGACATCCGCGCGGTACGCCCGGTGCAACTCGTCCGGATCGGGGTGCACATGGATCAGCCGCTGCCCCGGATGATCGGGCGTGATCAGCGCATAGCCATCGGTTGTCGCCTCCCCCAGCCGCGGTCCGACGACCAGCAGCAGATCCGCCGCCTTGACCCGCTCGACCAGCTTTGGACTGGGCCCATACCCAAGGTTTCCCGCCCAGACTGGGCAGTCGTTCGGAATAGCATCCTGCCGCCGAAATGCCGCCGCCACCGGAATCCCGTTACGATCCGCCCAGGTCGAGAACGCCCCCGACGCGGCCACATCCCAGCCCGCACCGCCAACAATCGCCACCGGCCGCTCGGCGGTGGTCAGCAGATCGGCAAGCAAGTCCATCGTATCGGCGTCGCAGCCTTGCGCCACCCGCTCGACCTGCGGCCGATCGACCGCGTCGACCACATCCAGCAGCATGTCCTCAGGCAACGCGAGCACCACCGGCCCCGGCCGGCCCGACATCGCCGTCGCATAGGCGCGCGCGACATATTCCGGGATCCGTCGCGCATCGTCGATCCGCGCCGCCCACTTCGCGACCGGCGCGAACATCGCCTGGAAATCGATCTCCTGAAACGCCTCGCGATCACGCGTGCCGCGGTCGATATCGCCCACGAACAGGATCATCGGCTGCAAATCCTGCATCGCGACATGCACGCCGATCGATGCGTTGGTCGCACCCGGCCCGCGCGTCACGAACGCCACCCCCGGCCGATGCGTCAGCGTCCCGTCCGCGCACGCCATGAACCCGACGCCGCCCTCCTGCCGACATACGACGAGGTCGATCGCCGGCGTATCGTGCAGCGCGTCGAGCACGGCGAGGAAGCTCTCCCCCGGCACGGTGAAGATCCGGTCGCAGCCCTGTGCGACGAGTTGGTCGACCAGGATACGGCCGCCGGTGCGTGGTGTGATCATCGGCGCATCCTGCCGTCCGTTGCGCGCGAAGTCGAGACGCGGTTACGCTGGCGTCGAAGCCGGGACCAACCCGACTCGCCCGGAGAGGATCATGACCGAGTTTACCACCGTCGCCGACGGCCTGCGCTTTCCCGAAGGTCCGGTGGCGATGCCCGATGGCAGCGTCATCCTCGTCGAGATCGAAGCGGGCCGTATCACGCGCGTCGCCCCCGACGGCACGAAAACAACGGTCGCAGAACCCGGCGGCGGCCCCAACGGCTTGGCGATCGGCCCCGACGGCAAGCTCTATTGCTGCAACAATGGCGGCTTCGCGTGGCGCGAGACCAACGGCTTCCTCACCCCGCACGGCCAGCCGGACGACTATTCGGGCGGCCGGATCGAGCGGATCGACATCGCCACCGGCGCGGTCGAGATCCTCTACAGGAATGGCGATTTCGGCTGCTCGCTGCGGGGGCCCAACGACATCGTCTTCGATTCGCACGGCGGCTTCTGGTTCACCGACCACGGCAAATCACGCGAGCGGGCGCGCGACATCACCGGGATCTTCTACGCAAAGGCCGACGGCAGCCACCTCGAAGAAGTCATCTTCCCGAGCGAAAACCCCAACGGCATCGGCCTCTCCCCAGACGGCAACACGCTGTATGCGGCGGAAACCTACACCTGCCGCCTGATGGCGTTCGACATCGTCGCGCCCGGTAAGGTCGCGAGCGTCTCGGGCACGCCGCTCTACCGCCCCGCCGGCTACAAGTTCTTCGACTCGCTCGGCGTCGAGGCATGCGGCAACATCTGCGTCGCGACGATCGGCGAATGCGGAATCAGTGTCATCTCTCCCGCCGGGGAGCTGGTCGAGTTCGTCGCAACCGACGATGTGTTCACCACCAACATCTGCTGGAGCGGCGTGGGCGGCATGGACGCGTACATCACCTGCTCGGGCAGCGGCCGGCTGGTGAAGACGCGCTGGAAGCGGCCGGGGTTGAAGCTGGTGTATTGAGAATGACTCAAATCCTCCCCCGCCAGGGGGAGGTGGCAGGCGCTTGCCTGACGGAGGGGGAGGCAAGGGAAACGTCTGTTCCGTGTCCTCCCCCTCCGTCACCTTCGGTGCCACCTCCCCCTGGCGGGGGAGGATCGCGAAAAGTCGATCCGCGCTACGTTGCCGACCGACCACCAGCACCGTATGCGAGACCCAATACCTGAGGAGGATGCATGGCGAACAAGCGCTACACCGATGCGGCAACGGCACTCGAAGGCGTGCTGTTCGATGGCATGACGATCTGCGCGGGCGGGTTCGGGCTGTGCGGCATCCCCGAGCGGCTGATCGACGCGATCGAGGCATCGGGCGTGAAGGACCTGACGATCGCCAGCAACAATGCCGGGATCGACGGGCAGGGCCTCGGCAAGCTGCTCCGCTCGCGCCAGGTGAAGAAGATGATCTCGTCCTATGTCGGCGAGAACAAGGAATTCGAGCGGCAATATCTCAGCGGCGAACTCGAGGTCGAGTTCTGCCCGCAGGGCACGCTCGCCGAACGCTGCCGGGCAGGGGGAGCAGGCATCCCCGGCTTCTACACCAAGACCGGCGTCGGCACGCAGGTCGCCGAGGGCAAGGAGACGAAGGTCTTCGACGGCCAGGAATACATCCTCGAACGCGGCATCCGCGCCGATCTCGCGATCATCAAGGGCTGGAAGGCCGACGAGAGCGGCAACCTCATCTTCCGCAAGACCGCACGCAACTTCAACCAGCCGATGGCCACCGCGGGGAAGATCTGCGTCGCCGAGGTCGAGGAGATCGTCCCCGTCGGCAGCCTCGACCCGGACACGATCCATCTGCCCGGCATCTACGTGAAGCGGATGATCGTAGGCGCGCCCTACGACAAGCAGATCGAATTCCGCACCGTCCGCGAGCGGGTTTCCGCATGATCCACTCTCGGTTCTCCTGCGAACGCAGGAGCCCAGGGTCACGGGCGCTGCGCTTGGTATCCTGGACCCCTGCGTTCGCAGGGGCACTGGCTCTACAGGGATGCGTCAGCGTGTCCGCGCCGACGTCGATCGCAGCGACGCCGACTGTCTCCGCCCCCGTCACCGTCGACGGCGTGCCAGCCGGCATGCAGTATCTCTACGCCTCGGGCGAAGCCGCCGCGGTCAGTATCCAGGTCTGGAACGCCCTCGTCGGCTACGTCCGCACCCAACGCACGCCGACCTCCGTCGTCCTCGCACAAGGCGCCTCGCTCGCCGCGCCGACCTTCACCACCTGCGGCACCAAGCCCAAAGCAGCCGTGTTCGACGTCGACGAGACCGTCCTTCTCAACCTCGGCTTCGAATACGACGCATCCTCCGGCCAACCCTGGTCCGACCCGCGCTGGCAGGATTGGGAGCGGACCGGCGTCAAGCAAGTCGCGCCCGTCCCGGGCGCCCTCAACGCACTAACCGCCCTCCGCGCGATGGGCATCACAGTGATCTTCAACACCAACCGCTCCGCCGCCAACGCCGCACAGACTGAGGCCACGATCGAAGCCGCCGGTCTCGGCCCCGCCCGCCACGGCGAAACCCTGTTCCTCGCCGGCGACGATGCGCTCGGTTCAAAGAAGGACGGCCGCCGCGCGACGATCGCCGCGAAATACTGCGTCGTCGCAATGGGCGGCGACCAGCTCGGCGACTTCAGCGACCTTTTCAACGCCGGCCAGACCCCCGCGGCCCGCCGCGCCACGGTTCAGTCGCCCGCGGTCGCGGCGAAATGGGGCGCAGGGTGGTTCGTCCTGCCCAACCCCGTCTACGGCACCGCGCTCAAAGGCAACCGCGACGAGGTGTTCCCGCCAGCAGTCCGCTGGGCCCCGACAGGAGGCGTACGCTAATGGCCGAGCATCCCAACGCGATCGTGCTCGATAAAGGCGCGAAGCTCACCGGCGAATCGGTCGAGGTGGCCCGCATCTGGATCACCAACGGCGCCGGCAGCAACGTGCTGATCGACGCGGGCATCCTCGAGGATCCGACCGTGTTCGGCTACCTCCTCGCCGACACGATCCGCCACGCCGCGCGCGCCTATGCGGGCACCTGGGGCCTCGA
>Ga0308169_10004339_pt1 | contig 13326 bp, 14 predicted proteins | sample PhyBR1_2_FD_202139 | JGI IMG/M metagenome (GOLD analysis project Ga0308169, IMG submission 202139) | Phyllosphere microbial communities from UC Gill Tract Community Farm, Albany, California, United States - DLSLSB.R1 | ecosystem: Host-associated > Plants > Phyllosphere > Unclassified | place...
TACATCTCGTCCAGATGCCAGCGCCAGTGACGGAAACCCCGCATACGGCTTACCCGCTGGCGGCGAATGTCACCTGCGAACAGCGGACCGAACCTGTTCCACCACAGCCGCACCGTCTCGTGGCAGATGTCGATGCCGCGCTCGAACAGCAGGTCCTCAACATTCCGCAGCGACAGGGGGAAACGCACGTACATCAGCACCACCAGCCGGATGACCTCAGGCGACGAGTTGAAGCAGCGGAATGGCGAGGCAGGCTTGCGGGCGCGGGCATGGCCACACTCCTACCCTGCCCTCCTTACCAGCAGGTGCATCTGGTTTGACGGAGCCCTCTCTGGTACTCGCGAGCGCCGTCACGGACGATGCCGCGAGCCCTGCCGCGACCGCCATCGCCGCGTCGAACAGCGCCGCAGCGTCGACTGCGCGTGTCACAGACCGATCGATACGGCCTCCGTCGCGTCCAGCCGCCGGTTGGCCAATGCGATCTCCTGGGCATGGCGCAGGCCGACCAGCCGTGGCAGAAGCCAGCTCGTCCCTGCATCCGGGGTCAGGCCGATCAGCCCGTAGGCCGTCGAAAACGAACTCGCACTGCTCGCGAGCGCGACATCGCCCATGATCGCCAGGCCGAAACCGGCGCCGGCGGCGGCACCGTTGATCGCAGTGACCAGCGGCTTGTCCATCCGCAACAATCCGACGATCGCGGCATGAAGGAACGTCGTCAGCTCGGTGACCAGGGCCGGTGTGTCGCCTCCCGCCGCCGCGAACGCCTTCACGTCCCCGCCGACGCAGAACATCCGTCCGGAGCCGGTCAGCAGTACACATCGCACCTTCGCGTCGGCTGCGCATGCCAGCACGGTTTCGAGGAGGGACCGTGCCAGAGCCGCGTTGATGGCGTTACCGTGATCCGGACGGTTCAATGTGATGACGGCGACGTCGCCGTGCCGATCGAGCAGAACTTCGTTCACTCTTCTGTCCTTTGAAAAGGTGCGGGGCACGTCCTTCGCACGTCGGTGTCGGCATCAGGCCGCGGTCCCCGTGCCCTCTTGCATGGCGGCATGGCCAAGTCGTGCGAGCCTAGGGAAGTTGGCAGCGCGTTCGCGGGCGTGAAGCGATGCCGCCGTGCCGCGGATCACCCGGCCCTTGATGCCGTGGAAGATAGCGGCGAGCCGGAAGAAATTGAACGTGACGTAGAATTGATAGTCCGGCATCGCCGAGCGTCCGGTCTTGGCGCAATAGGCGGCGACATAGTCCCGTTCGGTCGGGATGCCGAGCGCGGCAAGATCCGCGCCGGCCAGGCCGGCGACGATGTCGGGCGGCATCCGGTACATGAGCGCATGATAGGCGAAGTCCGCGAGAGGATGGCCGAGAGTCGACAGCTCCCAGTCCAGAACCGCCAGCACTCGCGGCTCGGTGGGATGGAAGATCATGTTGTCGCAACGGAAATCGCCGTGAACGATGCTGCTTTCATCGCCGTCGGGAATGTTGGCGGGCAGCCATTCGACCAGGGCGTCCATGTCTGGATCGCGCCCCGCCTGCCCGTCGCCGAGATATTGCGCCGACCAGCGGGCGATCTGGCGGGCGAAGTAGTTTCCCGGACGGCCATAGTCGCCCAAGCCCACCGCGACCGGATCGACGCGATGGAGCGCCGCGATGGTGGTGTTCATCGCGTCGAAATAGCGGGGGCGATCGGCACGCGGCACGTCGGGAAAGGTAGCGTCCCAGATGACGCGCCCCTCGACCATCGCCATCACGTAGAACGCCGTGCCGATGATGGCATCGTCCTCGCAAACGCCATAGACGCGCGTGACCGGCACGTCGGTCGCGGCCAGCGCGGTAAGGACGCGCGCCTCGCGCAGCACGTCGTGCGCCCCTTTCAGCAAGGTGCCGGGCGGTTTGCGGCGCAACACATAATCCTGGCGTGGCGTGGACAACCGGTACGTGGGGTTCGACTGGCCGCCCTTGAACTGTTCGACGCGCAGCGGTCCGGCGAAACCATCGACGTGTCGGGCCATCCAATCGGCGAGCGCGCGCTCGTCGAAGCGGTGTGCGTCGCGCACCGCCATCGTTCCGATGTCCGCATCGGACGCGGTCACGACCCCGCCTTCCAGTCGCGCTTGATCTTCTTGGCGAGGCTCCATTTGTGGACTTCGGTCGGCCCGTCGTAGATACGGAAGGCACGGACTTCGCGGAACACCTGCTCGACGATGGTGTCGCCGGTGACGCCGGTCCCGCCCATCACCTGCACGCAGCGATCGGCGATGCGCATCAACGCCTCGGACACCGCAACCTTCGCCATCGAGCTTTCCCCGCCGCCAAGTTCGCCGCCATCGAGCACGCCGGCGCACCAGTCGATCATCAGTTCCGCTTGCTTCAGATCGATCAGGTTTTCGGCAAGCATGAAGCCGACACCCTCGTGGTCGACGAGCGGCTTGCCGAACGCGTGGCGGCGGCAGGCGTAATCGGTGGCGATTTCGTTGGCGCGGGTACAGGCACCGAGCCAGCGCATGCAGTGCGTCAGCCGTGCCGGGGCGAGGCGCACCTGCGCGAGCTTGAAGCCGTCGCCGGGATTGCCGAGCATCTGGTCCGCTGGCACGCGCAGTCCGTCGATCGCGATGACGGCATGTCCGCCGGGCATCGAACTGTCGATCGTGTCGAGCACCCGCTCTATGCGAATGGCGGGATCGGGCAGGTCGACGAGGAACATCGACGCACCTTCTTCCGCCTTCGCCATGACGATGCCGACCTGCGCCCCGTCCGCGCCGGTGATGAAGGCCTTTCGCCCGCTGATGACCCAATGGTTGCCGTCCCGCGCGCAGGTGGTCTGCATCATTGACGGGTCGGACCCGGCGCCGCCATCGGCGGCGGGCTCCGTCATGAAGAACGCCGAGCGCGCCTCGCCGCGGACCAGCGGGTCGAGGAAGCGGCGCTTCTGTTCGTCGCTTGCCACCCGCCCGAGCAGATACATATTGCCTTCGTCCGGCGCGGCGACGTTGACCGCCACCGGCCCCAGCGGCGACAGACCAGCGGCGCGCAGCACCACGGCGACCTCGGCATGGCGAAGATGCTCGCCGCCCGGCAGGATGTGGGGCGTCAACACGCCGGCGGCGCGCGCCTTGTCGCGCAACTCCGCCACCAGGCCGGCGGCAGGACCATGGGCGCCGCAACGCGGATCGCGTTCATAGGGCGCCACGGTTTCCCGGACGAAGGCCTCCACACGGGCGGCGATGGCGTTCGCACGAGCGCTCATCGCGGCGCCATCCGAATCGCGCCGTCGAGGCGGATCACTTCGCCGTTCAGCATCGGGTTGGTGACGATGGTTTCCACCAATGCAGCGTACTCCTCCGGGCGACCGAGGCGGCTGGGATGGGGAACCTGGATGCCGAGCGAATCCTGCGCGGCCTGCGGCAGTCCCATCAGCATCGGGGTAAGGAAGATACCCGGCGCGATGGTCATGACCCGGATGCGATGCTGCGCGAGATCGCGCGCGATCGGCAGCGTCATGCCGGCGACCGCCGCCTTAGACGCCGCATAGGCGACCTGCCCGATCTGACCGTCGAACGCGGCGACCGAAGCGGTGTTGACGATCACGCCGCGCTCTTCACCGATCGGATCGACGGCGGCCATGCGCGCGGCGACGTGCGTGATGGCCGTGAAGGTACCGATCAGGTTGATGTCGATGGTGCGTCGGAATGCGGACAGAGGATGGACCGCGTTCTCCTTGCCCACCGTCTTGATCGCAGGGGCGACGCCGGCGCAATTGACGAGGATGCGGGCTACGCCTTGCGCCCGCTCCGCCGCGTCGAGCCCTGCGACGACGCTAGCTTCGTCGGTGACGTCGGTCTGGACGAAGCGACCGCCGATCGCTGTGGCGTGCGCGGCACCCGCCTCGGCATTCATGTCGAGGATCGTCACATGCGCGCCACACCCGGCTAGCATCGCCGCGGTGGCGGCGCCCAGGCCCGAGGCGCCGCCGGTGATGACCGCGGCCAATCCGTCGATGTTCATTCTGCTCTCCTAGTGTCTGCCGACCCGTTCACTGCGCGGTCGATCCGCCATCGACGACGAGTTCGGCGCCGGTCATGTAGCTCGATCGATCGCTGGCCAGGAAGACGATCGCCTGCGCGATATCCTCTGCCGTACCGATCCGCCCCATCGGCACGTCGGCCAGCAGCCTGGCATGGACGGCGGGATCGCCGTGCGCCGCCGCCGTGAGCGGCGTTTCGATATGCCCTGGATGGATGGAATTGGCGCGCACCCGGTTGCCCAATGCCGCGCATTCCAGCGCAAGGGCCTTGGTGAACAGCCTGACGCCGCCCTTGGCCGCGCAATAGGACGCGGCATTGGCGCCGCCGGCGATGCCTCTGATCGACGACATGTTGACGATCGCGCCGCCGACCGGGGACTTGGCCAGCATCGGCAGCAAGGCCCGGCACCCGAGGAAGACGCTGTCCAGGTTGACCGCGATGATCGCCCGCCAGTGATCCAGCGTCGTATCCGCGATCGAGCTGAATGTGCCGAAGCCCGCATTGTTGACGAGGATGTCGAGAGACCCGCTGCTCCGTTCGATCTGCCCAGCCAGGTCCACCCAGCCGTTTTCGTCGGTGACGTCCAGCACGACTGCACGATGCCCCGCGCCGGGGAGCTTGGCCAGCGCCGCCTCTGTGCCGGGGCCATCGCGGTCGACGAGGATGACGTTGGCGCCCTGCTTGGCCAGCGCGATCGCCGTCGCGAGGCCGATGCCGGACGCTGCTCCGGTGATCACGGCAAGACGACCGGCCAGGTCCCCCACAATCTCGCCTGTCGCTGTGCCGGTCTGCGTCACGATCCGTCTCCTTATCCAGCCCGTTGCCCGGATGATGACCCATAGGAGGGTTGCCAGCCGCATCCATACTGCCCAAAAGGACGGAAAGTCACTCCCGTCCAACCGGTCGGGCGATAATGGCGATGAGAGGATGATGACATGGCATCGGATGTAAGCCCCCTGCTTTCCGTCGGCCGGTTGCGCGCACATGCCCCCAAGACGATTGCCGGATTTCGTCGCTTTCGTGCGGTCATCGAGACGGACGGCGCACTCCCCTCGACGATCAAGCGCCTGTTCTTGTCCGCTGCGGCGACCGTGAAGGGCTATCTGCCGATGGCCGAGCGCGAACTGGCGGCGGCGGCGGCACTGGGCCTCGACGTCGAGCACGCCGCCGCGGCGCTGACCATCCTGTCGAGCAGCCGAGGCGAAGGTGCCGCGCTGCGCTTCGCCGGGGTGTTGGAGGCGGTATATGGCGATGCCGCGACATTCGCGGCGGACGAAACGCCGATCGAGGTGACAGATGGCGAAGCACGGGACAACTTCCTCGGCTATTTCGGCAATATCCCACCCTCGCTCGGCACCTTGCTCGATCTCGTGCCGACCGGGGCGGAAGCCTATTACCTGATGCGGGAGGGAACGCTGTCGGGCACCGCGCTGGAGCCGCGCTACGCCGAACTGCTGCTGGTGACGGTATTGGCGGCGGATTACAGTCCCTGGGCGTCGGTCCATATCGATGGCGCACGCAAGGCGGGTGCCAGCGAGACGGAGGTCGCGGAAGCGGTGCTGTGCGCGGTGCCGGTCGCCGGACTGTCGGCATGGGTCGTCGGCGCGACCGCGATGGCGCCGAAGGCGTGATGGACACGTTCGGGCCGCAATTCTAGGATGTCGCCATCATGCCACGGGAAAGCGTAATGCCCGCAAAGGGAATGAAACGTCCACGCACCGAAGCGCACGACGAAAGGCGTGGCGAGATCATCGCCCATTGCGCCGGCCTGTTCGACAAGGTCGGATTCCACAATACGTCGATGCAGATGCTGGCCGACGAGGTGGGTCTGGGCAAGCCGACGCTCTATCATTACTTTCCCAGCAAGATCGCGATCCTGTTCGCCATCCACGACACGCATATCCGGGCGCTGCTGGACGGGCTGAAGCACGGATCAACGACGGACCCGACCGCGTCGTTGCGCGGGGCCTGCATCGACATCCTGCGCCAGATCGCGGAGCACCCCGGCTATGTCCGTGCGTTCATGGACAATTACGGTGATCTGACAGGGGACATGCGGGACCAGATCCGGGCGGCGCGGCGCGAATATTTCGGGGCGATCCACCGGCTGATCGTCGAGGGCGTCGAGGGTGGCATATTCCGGCCTTGCGATCCGATGATCGCGACCTACGGCTTCCTCGGCATGTGCAACTGGGCGTACAAATGGTACCCGCCGATGGCGTCGGACAAATCGCCGGAAGAGGTTGCGGACGCCCTATGTGCGCCGTTCTTCGACGGTTTAAAGGCGAGTTGAACCCATGCAGATCGCCGACGAACTGTTGCAGGCGGTACGCGTCAATGGCGTGGCGGGCATCCGCGCCGCCGCCGAGGCGCTGCGCGACGGGTCACGGGATCTCGCCGGGCTGCGAGTCGCCGTGACCCACAATATCGCCAGCACGACCCCGATGCGGGACGCGGACGGCGCGATCCTGGCAGGCGACGTCTTCGGTGCGAGCGGGGACAAATGCTGGTGGACGTTGCCGCATCTGGCCTTGACCTCGCCCTTGCCCATGGCCTGTCGGATCGAGAGCGAACCGTTCTGGTGCAACGCTGCAGGTATCCATACGCGATCGCCCAATACGTTGCTCGCGGAATTCGACCTGTCGAAATTCCGCGAACGGGCGTTGACCAGCGCCGCGATCGTCGCCCCCATCCACCTGCCGTTCGGTGAAATCGGCGCGGCGAGCTTCCTGTCGCCCGACCCGGAGATCGACGATCTTGCGGCAGCGTTCGAGGCCCATGGCGAGGCCCTTGCGTTGCTCGCGCGGATATTCGTCGCCAGTTACGTCAAAGTGACGGAGCGCCGATCCGCGCGCGTGGGTGCGATCGTGTTGACCAAGCGCGAGGTCGAATGCCTGCGCTGGGCCGGTGCCGGCAAGACGAACGACGAGATCGCCACCATCCTCGGGTTGCAGCGGACCACGATCCGTTTTCACATCCGCACCGCGGCGCAGAAGCTGAATGCGGTGAACCGCGATCAGGCGCTGTTCAAGGCGGCGCAATTGGGCTTCCTCGGCACATTGCGCTGACCCAAAGGGCAGCGGCGGCGCCGCCCCCGCTCCGCTAGGTCATCGTGCAGGAAGAGGAAGCACGATGCCCGATTGGCCACCCCCCGTTGACGATCGCCTGCTGTCGCTGGATGCGAGCGGCGCAATCACGCTCTATGCGGCGCGGGACCGGGAGAGTGGACGACTGGTCTATCCGCCGCCGACGGACGACGATCGCTTTCAGCTGGAACCGTTGCCGCGCGACGGTACGTTGTGGTCGTGGACGGTACAGCGCTTCCGCCCGAAATCGCCGCCCTATGCCGGACCCGAGGCGTTCGAACCCTATGCGGTCGGCTATGTCGCGCTGGGCGATGCGTTGATCGTCGAGGGGCGGCTGACCGGGGCGGCGCTCGACGGCTATCGGATCGGCATGCGGATGATGGTGACGGCGCAGCGGTTCGAACGGTCGGACGGCGGCGTGCAGACGACCTTCGCCTTCGCGCCGACGGAGCCGTCGGCATGAGCGGCGTGCATATCATCGGCGCCGGCATCCACCCGTTCGGCCGCACGCCGCAACGGACTGGCTTGCAGCAGGGCGCCTATGCCGTCCGCCAGGCGCTGGCGTCGGCCGGGCTCGACTGGCGCGACATGCAATTCGCCTATGGCGGCTCCGATGCGGCGGGCAAGGCCGATACGATGGTGTCGGAGCTGGGGCTGACCGGCATCCAGTTCATCAACGTCGCCAATGGCTGTGCCACCGGCGGATCGGCGATGTTCGGCGCCTATGCGACGATCAAGTCGGGTGAATTCGACCTCGGCATCGCGGTCGGCTTCGACAAGCATCCGCGTGGTGCCTTCGATCCCAAACCCGCCGAATGGGGCCTGCCCGAATGGTATGGCGACACCGGGCTGATGCTGACGACGCAATTCTTCGCGATGAAGATCCAGCGCTACATGGCGATGCACGGCATCACCGCACCGACCCTGGCGGCGGTGGCGGAAAAGGCGTTCGACAACGGCACGCTCGCCGATCACGCCTGGCGCCGCGAGCCGGTCGATGCGGCAACGATCCTCGCCGCGACGATGGTGAGCGATCCGCTGACCAAATTCATGTTCTGCTCGCCCGCCGAGGGCGCGGTGGCGCTGGTCTTCGCCAGCGAGCGCAAGGCACGCGAACTGGGCAGCCGCTCGGTCAAGCTGCGCGCCGCCGCGGTGCGCAGCCGCCCGCCCGGGTCGTTCGAAGTGTTCTCGCCCGCGCTCGAGATCGAACGCGGGCCCTCCCCCACCGTCATCGCCTCGCGCGCGGCATACGACATGGCGGGCGTCGGACCGGAGGACATCCAGGTCGCGCAGTTGCAGGATACCGAGAGCGGCGCCGAGATCATGCACATGGCCGAAAACGGCTTCTGCCGCGACGGCGAGCAGGAGGCGTGGATCGCCGAGGGCGCGACGCGGATCGGCGGGCGGCTGCCAGTCAACACCGATGGCGGATGCCTTGCCTGCGGCGAGCCGATCGGCGCGTCGGGGCTGCGGCAAGTGTACGAGAATTACATGCAGCTGACCGGACAGGCCGGCGCGCGGCAGGTGCCGGGCGATCCGCGGCTCGCCTACAGCCACGTTTATGGCGCGCCGGGCGTGTCGGCCATCGCGATCGTGGAGCGCTGAGATGGACCTGACCCTGACCCCGCCGCAGCAGGCGTTCCGTGACGCGGTGCGCGCTTTCCTCGAGACGGCGCTGACCCCTGATATGCGCCGTGGGGCGACGTTGACGTCCGGCGTGTTCGCCGAGCCCGATGTCGCCGGGACGTGGCAGGCGGCGCTGGAGGCGCAGGGATCGCTGGTGTATTTCTGGCCCGACGCGCACGGGGGCCCGGGGTGGAGCGCGGTCGAGCGCTGGATCTTCGAGACCGAATGCGCGCAGGCGGGCGCGCCGGTGCTGCCGGGCATGGGGCTGAAGCTGGTCGGGCCGGTGATCTATACATACGGCACCGATGCGCAGCGCGACCGCTTCCTGCCCGCCCTGCGTCAGGGCGAACACATCTGGGCGCAGGGGTTTTCGGAGCCGGGTTCCGGGTCCGACCTCGCCAGCCTGCGCACCCGCGCGATGCGCGACGGCGACGAGTATGTCGTCAACGGGCAGAAGATCTGGACCACACAGGCGCAGTTCGCCAACTGGTTGTTCGCGCTGGTGCGCACCGACCCGGAGGTGAAGGCGCAGCGCGGCATATCGTTCCTGTTGATCGACATGGCGTCGCCAGGCGTCACCGTACGCCCGATCCTGAGCGCGTCGGGCGATCATGAGCTGAACGAAGTATTCCTGGAGGACGTGCGCGTGCCCGTCGCCAATCGCGTCGGCGCGGAGGGCGAAGGCTGGTCGATCGCCAAATTCCTGCTGGAGAACGAGCGTGGCGGCACCGGCTATGCGCCGCAATTGCTCGCCGACCTCGACCGCCTGATGCGGGCCGCCGCATTGACCGGCACGCTCGCCGATCGCGCGGTCCGGCTGCGGCTGGAGGCGGAGGCGCTCGAGACGACCGAACTGCGCACCCTGCTCGAGATCGAGGCGGGCGAACCGCCGGCGCCGCGCAGCCTGGCCAACAAGCTGATCGCCTCCGAAATCCGCCAGGGGATCGAGGGACTGGCGGTCGACGCGTTCGGGCTCGCCGGGCTGCAATTGCGCGCCGACCGGCCCTTTCACCACGGCAAGGGCGGCTTCGAAGGTCCGCCCGAAGCGGGGCTCGCTGCCGCCCGCTATCTGAATGCGCGTGCCTGGTCGATTTTCGGCGGCACCAGCGAAATCCAGCTCAACATCATCGCCCGCGCCGCGCTGGGCCTTTGAACCGCAAGGACCGTCACATGCCCGAAGCCTATATCGTCTCCGCCCGCCGTACTGCCGGTGGTCGCCGCAACGGTCGCCTCGCCGGCGTCCACCCCGCCGACCTCGGTGCGCGGGTGATCGATGCGATCCTCGCCGAAACCGGCGTCGATCCGGCCGCGATCGACGATGTGATCATCGGCTGCGTCAGCCAGATCGGCGAACAGACGTTCGCGCTCGGCCGCAATGTCGTGCTCGCCTCGTCGCTGCCCGACAGCGTGCCCGCCGTCACGATCGACCGGCAGTGCGGTTCGTCGCAGCAGGCACTCCACTTCGCCGCACAGGCGGTGATGTCCGGCACGCAGGACCTGGTCATCGCAGGCGGCGTCGAGAGCATGTCGCGGGTGCCGATGGGATCGCCGATGATGCTCGCCGCCAACGCGGGGATCGGCGAAGGCCCGTTCGCCAAGAGCATCCAGCAGCGCTACGGCGTCGAGAGCTTCAGCCAGTTCGTCGGCGCACAGATGATCGCCGACAAGCACGGCTTCTCGCGCGCCGACATGGACGGCTTCGCGCTCGCCAGCCATCGCAAGGCAGCAGCGGCGACCGAGGCCGGCGCGTTCGCCGACGAGATCGTGCCCGTGACCGTCACCGGACCCGATGGCGACACGATCGTCCACGACCGTGACGAGGGCATTCGCGGTGATGCGACGCTGGAAAGCATCGGATCGGTCAAGACGCTGACCCCCGACGGCTCGCTGAGCGCAGCGACGGCAAGCCAGATCTGCGATGGATCGAGCGGTGTGCTGGTCGCGTCGGCAGCGGCGGTCAAGGCGCATGGCCTGACCCCGCTGGCGCGCGTCCACAACCTCACCGTCACCGCAGGCGATCCGGTCATCATGCTGGAGGAGCCAATCCCGGCGACGCGGCGGGCGTTGCAACGCGCCGGCCTGTCGATCGACGACATCGGCTTGTTCGAGGTCAACGAGGCCTTCGCCTCCGTGCCGATGGCGTGGCTGAAGGAAACCGGCGCGGACCCTGCACGCCTCAACGTCAACGGCGGCGCGATCGCGCTCGGCCATCCGCTTGGCGGGACGGGGACGAAACTGATGGCGACGCTGATCCATGCGCTGCGCGCGCGCGGTGGACGCTATGGCCTGCAGACGATGTGCGAGGGCGGTGGCATCGCCAACGTCACCATCGTCGAGCGGCTGTGACGCCATGGACTTTCGGGTCAGCGACGAACAAGCCCTGCTCCGCGACATGGTGCAGCGCGTCCTCGCCGACGGCCTCCCCGCCGCCGACGCGGGGAAGCATCCGATGCCGGCGGCAGACTGGCACGCGATGGGTAGGCTCGGCATCCTCGCCGTCGCCTTGCCGGAACAGGCGGGCGGCATGGGTGGCGGGCCGGCGGACGCAATAGTCGTCGCCGAAGCGCTTGGCGCCGCCGTCGCGATCACGCCATTTGCCGAAGGCATATTGGGGGCCGCCGACCTCATCGCACGCCGTGCCACGGCCGATCAGGCCACGCGGTGGGTCTCGCCGGCCGCCGAGGGGCGAGCATCGGTCGCGCTGGCGGAAGGCGACGTCGTCGAACGCGACGGCATGCTGCACGGACGCTGCCCGCTGGTCCGCTGGGGCGCGGATGCCGAGGCGTTCGTGGTCATCACCGCGACGCAGGCATGGCTGGTTGCGGGCGACGCGACGGGCCTGGCCCGTGCCGCGATTCGGCTGGCGGACGGCAGTATCGCCGCCACGCTGACCCTCGACGGCTGCGCCGCCACGGCGTTGCCGGTGACCGCCGATGATATCGAACGCGCGGTTGCCATGGCGCAACTGGGCTATATCGCGGAAATGGTCGGGATGATGGCGACGCTGATCGACCTGACCGTCGATTATGCGCAGCAGCGTCGGCAGTTCGGCATGCCGATCGCAACGTTTCAGGTCGTGCAGCACAAGCTCGCCCGGATGTTCATCCGACTGGAACAGTCGCGCTCGCTGTTGCTCAAGGCGGCCGCGACGCCGCGCGATGGCCCCGACTTCGTCCGTCACGTCATCGGCGCCAAGGCCTATGGCGCCGACGCGGCACAGCATGTCGCCGAAGAGGCCGTGCACCTGCACGGCGGCATGGGCGTGACCGATGAACTGGTCGTCGGAAGGGCCCTGCGGCGTATCATGGTGCTGACCCATGTGTTCGGCCGGGCGGATGAGGCGCGGCAGAGGCTGGCGGCATGATACCGAATCGACGCTGGACGCTGGCACGCCATCCTGCCGGTGCCGCGTCGATCGATGATTTCGCCCTGGTCGATGGACAGTGCGACGACAGCCCTTTGCAGGACGGCGAGATCATGGTGCGCAACCATGTGTTCTCGGTCGCGCCGACCATCCGCAACCGGCTTAATGCACCGACGGCCGGTCATCGCAGCGCAATCCCGATCGGCGGCGTCATCGGCGGAATGGCGGCGTGCGAGGTGATCGCGTCTGCGCATGCCGGTTTCCCGGTCGGCCGCAGGATCGTCGTGCTGTCGCAATGGGAGGATGTGAGCCGGTTGCGCCCGGATGCCCTGCCCATTCCGGTGTTCCCGATCGCCGAAGACATGTCGTTCGATGCCGCCCTGGGCATATATTCGCCCAATAGCCTGACCGCCTATTTCGGGATGACGGCGATCGCGCAGGTGCGGCCCGGAGAGACCGTTCTGGTGTCCGGCGCGGCGGGATCGGTCGGGTCGGTGGCCTGCCAGATCGCAAGACTGGCCGGCGCCCGCGTGATCGGAATCGCCGGCAGCGCCGACAAATGCCGGTGGCTCGAGGAGGCGTGCGGCGTCGACGCGGCGATCGACTATCGTCATGAATCGGTCGCCGATCGACTGCGGGTATTGGCGCCCGATGGCATCCATGTCTTCTTCGACAACGTCGGTGGCGAGATACTGCAGCTGGCAGTGGACCGCATGCGCCGGCATGGCCGCATCGTCGTGTGCGGACAGATTTCGGCTTACGACGGCGCCGGCGGAGCGGCAGGGCCGCGGGACATGATGCGGATCGTCTATGGATCGATCCGCATCCAGGGCTTCGTGGTCGGCGATCATATCGACGACATCGACGTCGCACGGGCCGACCTGCGCCGCTGGTATGAAGCCGATGCACTGTCAATGCGGGTCGATCGTCGTCGGGGGCTTGGCCAGTTGCCGTCTACACTCATCGATCTGTTTCGCGGGGCCAATGCGGGTACGTTGCTGGTGGTGAACGACGATGCGCCGGCCGCGAAAACGCAGTGAAGCGTAAAGGAAAACGACCCATGCGTAACGCCGTTTTGCCCGTGGACCGCATGATCCGCGATCGCGCCAGATGGCGCCTGACGCTGGTCGTCCCGGCGTTGATGGCCGGTTCGGGCGCCCTCGCCCAGACGCAGACGTCACCGGTTGCGATGCAGCCGAGCTACGATCTGGGTCAGGTGGATCAGTTC
>Ga0308169_10004340_pt1 | contig 13325 bp, 9 predicted proteins | sample PhyBR1_2_FD_202139 | JGI IMG/M metagenome (GOLD analysis project Ga0308169, IMG submission 202139) | Phyllosphere microbial communities from UC Gill Tract Community Farm, Albany, California, United States - DLSLSB.R1 | ecosystem: Host-associated > Plants > Phyllosphere > Unclassified | place...
TCAAGCATGAGCTTGAGGAACCGGTCCTGCCGTCCGTGCTGGTCATCGTGGAAGACGACGCCCCCGTGGACCGCGGCCGCCTCACCCGGCTGGCTGAACGGGGTCCCGACTCAGGTGTCCACGTCCTGTGGGTGGCCACCGACATCCAGGCGCTCCCTGCAGCCTGCCGCGACTTCATGGTGGTGGACGGCGACCACGGCACCACCACCGGCCAGGTGCGCCTGGGCCGCCACACTTACCCGGTCAGCTGTGAAAGCGTTGACGCGGAACTGGCCGCGCAGCTGGCCCGGATGCTGGCGCCCGTGGTTGACGTGGGCAAGCCCGTCAACGACGATTCCGACCTGCCGCGCGCCGTTTCCTACGCCACCTTGATCGGCAAGGATTTCCTGGACAACCCGGAGGCCGTGGCCGAGCGCTGGACGGAGAACAACTCCGTGCACGCCACGTCGGTGGCCAACCGCAAGGACAACGGCACGCTCCGGGCCCTGGTGGGGTCCAAAGGCATTGAACCGCTTTACCTGGACCTCAAGAACGAGGGGCCGCACGCGCTGGTGGGCGGCACCACCGGCGCCGGCAAATCCGAGTTCCTGCAGTCCTGGGTGATGGGTATGGCCGCGGCCTACAGCCCGGACCGGGTCAGCTTCCTGTTCGTGGACTACAAGGGCGGCGCCGCGTTCGCGGACTGCATCAACCTTCCGCACACCGTGGGCCTGGTGACGGACCTGTCCCCGCACCTGGTGCGCCGGGCCCTCACGTCGCTGCGGGCGGAGCTGCACTACCGGGAGCAGCTGCTGAACCGGAAGAAGGCCAAGGACCTGCTGGCCCTGCAACGGGAGGCGGACCCCGATGCACCGCCGTACCTGATCATCATCGTGGACGAGTTCGCCGCCCTGGCCAACGATGTGCCCGAATTCGTGGACGGCGTGGTGGACGTGGCCGCCCGTGGCCGTTCCCTGGGCCTGCACCTGATCCTCGCCACCCAGCGGCCGGCAGGCGTCATCAAGGACAACCTGCGGGCCAACACCAACCTGCGCGTGGCGCTCCGGATGGCCGACGAGGACGACGCGACGGACATCCTGGGCGTCCCGGACGCGGCCTACTTCGACCCCGCCATTCCCGGCCGCGGTGCAGCCAAGACGGGCCCGGGCCGCATCCAGGGGTTCCAGACCGGCTACGCAGGCGGTTGGACCACCGACAAGCCGCAGCGGCCGCAGATCGATATCGTGGAGATGGCCTTTGGCTCGGGTCCCAGCTGGGAAGCGCCCGCCCCTGACAAGCCCGTCGCCCAGGAACCGGCCGGCCCCAACGACATCGCCCGGATGACCTCCACCATCGTGCACGCCGCGGATCGCCTTGCCATCCAGCCGCCGCGCAAGCCGTGGCTGGACGAACTCGCCAAGACCTACGACTTCTCCAAGCTGCCCAACCCGCGAACTGACGAACAGCTGCTGCTGGGCGTGGCCGACGACCCCGTCCACCAGGACCAGCCCACCGTGTTCTACGAGCCGGACCGGGACGGCAACATGGCCATTTACGGCACGGGCGGTTCGGGCAAGTCCGCCGCCCTGCGCGGCATTGCGATTGCCGCTGCGGTCACCCCCCGCGGCGGCCCGGTGCACGTGTACGGCATCGACTGCGGCTCGGCAGGGCTGCGGATGCTGGAGGAGCTGCCGCACGTGGGGGAGATCATCAACGGCGACGACGTGGAACGCGTGGGGCGGCTGCTGCGCCTGCTGCGGGACATCGCCGAGCTGCGGTCAGCGCAGTTCGCGGAAGTGCGTGCCTCCACCATCGTGGAGTACCGGAAGCTGGCCAACCGGCCGGATGAAAAACGGATCTTCGTCCTGGTGGACGGCATGTCCGCCTTCCGCGAGGCCTACGAGCACAGCAAGCTTTCCGGGCTCTGGGACATCTTCCTCCAGCTGGCCACGGACGGCCGGACCCTGGGCATCCACCTGGTGGTCACGGGTGACCGGCCCAACGCCGTCCCCGCGTCGCTGCTGGCCTCCATCCAGCGCCGGCTGGTGCTGCGCCTCTCCAACGAGGACGACTACATCTCCATGGACGTGCCCCGGGACGTGCTCACTGCCAACTCACCCCCCGGCCGCGGCCTCCTGGACGGACTGGAAGTCCAGTTGGCCGTCCTGGGCGGCAACTCGAACCTTGCCCTGCAGGCCCGGGAAGTCCACAAGCTCAGCGAAGCCATGCTGCGGCAGGGCCTGGACACTGCCCCTGGCATCGAGCGGCTCCCGGAACAGGTGGACCTGGACGTCCTGCCCGCCGGCAGCCCGGACCTGCCGGTGATCGGCGTGGACGACGAGTCCCTGCAGCCCGCCGAGATCATGGCACGCGGTCCGCTGCTGCTGGCCGGCCCGCCGGGTGCCGGGCGGACCGTAGCCCTGGTGACCCTGGCCTACGCGCTGCGCCGGTCCAATCCCGGCACTGAGTTGATCTACCTCGGGTCCCGCCGGTCCGCCGTCGCGTCCCTTCCCATCTGGAACCGCTCCGTGGTGGGCCCGGATGACCTCGCCGAGGTGGTGGAGGACCTGGTGGAGCATTCCACCGGAAACCCGGGGACGGTGGCCTTCTTCATCGAGGGCCTGACGGAGTACACCGACACCATCGCCGAATCGGGCATGGCGCAGCTGGTGGCGGCGTCGCTCAAAGCAGAGCAGTGGGTGGTGGGGGAGTCCGAATCCTCCACCTGGTCCAGTGCTTGGCAGCTTGCCCAGCCCTTCAAATCCGGCCGCCGCGGGCTGCTGCTGAACCCGGGGGACATCGAGGGCGACAGCCTGCTTAACACCTCCCTGGGCCGCGTCAGTCCGGAGTTCATCCCCGGCCGCGGCTACGTGGTGGGACGCGGCAAGGCACGGAAAATCCAGGTGGCGCTGCCGCCGGAAAACCGGGACTGAACAGGTCCGATGACTGCGGGGCCGCCACCGCTGCGGATTTGCGGCCCCGCAGGGCGCTGTAGAAGACTACCGGGGACACCAGAAAGCCGTGGTGGGGGGCTGCGCGCATCGAAAGGTAGCAATGACCCTGTCCGCACCGATCCGCCAGGCTGTTTCGACGACGGCATCGGCGGCTGTTCTCGCCCTGGCCTTTGGCGTGTTTCCCGCCGGCCCGGCGTTCGCCGCCACCACTGCACCCACGCCCGTCCCGGCGTCAGATCCCCAGGCTCCGTCAGACTGCGGGCTGGTCTGCCTGCCCATCCTTGCCGGCAGCCCGGACACAGGGCAAAACGGCCGGCCCCGGAAATCCAAGGAACCCGTGGCTCCGCCCGCCCAGCCGGCGCCGCCTTCCCAGGCGCCTGCAGAGCTACCTGCCGCGCCACCTGCCCAGACCGCGCAGCCCGTCCCGCCCCAGCCGCAGCAGGCAGACCAGCCTGCCGATCCGGCCACAGTCCCAGCCACGGCCGGGGCAGCCCCGGAACCCGCCACTGAAACCGCCTCTGCCGCCGCCGGTTACCGGCCGCCCACCGGTCCGTCCAGCGGCCAGGACTGGAACAGCCCGGTCAGCCGGTCCGCAAGCCCCGCCCAACTGGCTGCCGCTGCCCCCGCCGGTGGCCCGGGCAGCGACGGGCCGGCCCTCCTGCCCATCGTCGCCGGGGCGGTGCTGCTGTCTGTTTCCGCCGGTGCCTTCGCATGGTGGAACCGGAACCGCAGCCGGCTGCGGTCGCACTGAACCGGTCATACGGAGCCGGTCATGCCTGGCACGCTTCTTGGTTGCCAAGCCATGCCGGTTACGTGCCTGCCACGCTTCCTACATGCCCGGCCGCGCCGGTGACCTGCCGGGCAGCGTTGGAAAGTGCCTGTCAGGGCTGTAGGGCAAGATAGGTCTGTGAGCACAGGACCAGGACCCGCAGAACAGACCGCCACCCGGACCGCGGCACCGCACGAGCCCGAAGCGATCCCCACCGAGGAAATCCGCGAGGAATACGAGAACCTCGCTGACCTGGTGCGGAAGTACCGGTTCGCCTACTACCAGGAGGACGCGCCATTGGTGTCGGACGCCGAGTTCGACACCCTCTTCCGCCGCCTCGAGGAAATCGAGGCGCTCCACCCCGAACTGGTGGCCAACGACTCACCCACCCAGGAGGTGGGCGGCGAAGTGTCGGCCGCATTCGCGCCGGTGGAGCACCTGCAGCGGATGTACAGCCTGGAGGACGTCTTCTCGCTCGAGGAGCTCGAAGCCTGGCTCAACCGGGCCGAGGCCAGCATCGAAAAAATCGGTGACGGCGGCGTCAAGGCCGCCTGGCTGACCGAACTCAAAATCGACGGCCTGGCGGTCAATCTCCTGTACCGCGACGGCAGGCTGGTGCGCGCCGCCACCCGCGGCGACGGAACCACGGGCGAGGACATCACCCACAACCTGCTCACCATCAAGGAAATCCCGCAGGAACTGCGGGGCAGCGGCTTCCCGGCCGAGATGGAGGTCCGCGGCGAGGTCTTCATCCCCTCCAAGGCCTTCGCTGAATTCAACGAAGCACTCATCGAAGCCGGCAAGGCACCGCTCGCCAATCCGAGAAACGCCGCAGCGGGGTCGCTGCGCCAGAAGGACCCTGCAGAGACGGCCAAGCGGCCCCTGAAAATGTTCGTCCACGGCATCGGCGCCCGGGAGGGACTCGCGGCCGGGAGCCAATCCGAAACCTACGGGTTGCTCAAGGAGTGGGGCCTGCCTGTCAGCCCCTACTTCGAGGTGCTGGAAACCCGCCACGACGTCCTGGCCTTCATCGAACGGTACGGCGACCAGCGCCACAAGCTGCTCCACGAAATCGACGGCATCGTGATCAAAGTGGACGATTTCGCTACCCAGCGGGCCCTGGGCAACACCACCCGCGTTCCCCGCTGGGCCGTGGCCTACAAATACCCGCCGGAAGAAGTCCACACCAAGCTCCTGGACATCCAGGTCAACGTGGGCCGGACCGGCCGCGTCACCCCCTACGGCGTCATGGAGCCGGTCAAGGTTGCCGGGTCCACCGTGGAGATGGCCACCCTGCACAACCAGGACGTGGTCAAGGCCAAGGGCGTCAAGATCGGCGATATCGTGATTCTGCGGAAGGCGGGAGACGTCATCCCAGAAATCGTGGGCCCGGTCCTGAACCTCCGCGACCAGCAGGACCCGCCGGTGCGCGACTTCGTGATGCCCACCGAATGCCCCTCCTGCGGTACGCCCCTGGCCCCGGCCAAGGAGGGGGACGTGGATGTCCGCTGCCCCAACGCCAGGTCCTGTCCGTCGCAGTTGCGCGAGCGGGTGTTCCATGTGGCGGGCAGGGGTGCCTTCGACATTGAGGCCCTGGGCTGGGAAGCGGCGATCGCCCTGACCCAGCCCGCGGAGCCCGAGGTGCCGCCGCTGACCTCCGAAGCCCGGCTGTTCGACCTCACTCCCGAGGACCTGGCCGATGTCCGGATCCGGCGCGAAAAGAAGTCCAAGGGCATCCCCACGGGCGAGTACGAGCTGGTGCCGTACTTCTTCAGCAAGGGCACGGCCAAGTCGCCGTCCAAGCCCACTGCCACCACCCAGAAGCTTTTCAAGGAGCTCGAAAAAGCCAAGACCCAGCCCCTGTGGCGCGTCCTGGTTGCCCTGTCCATCCGGCACGTCGGCCCACGCGCGTCGCGGGCCTTGGCGCAGGCATTCGGGTCCATGGACCGCATCCGCGCGGCCTCCGAGGAGGAACTGGCCCACGTGGACGGGGTAGGCCCCACCATCGCCGCCGCCCTGAAGGAATGGTTCGCGGAGGACTGGCACCTTGAGATCATCGACCGCTGGGCCGCCGCCGGGGTGCGCATGGAGGACGAACAGGACGAATCCATGCCGCGCACGCTCGAGGGGCTCACCGTGGTGGTGACCGGTTCGCTGCCCAACTTCAGCAGGGACGAGGCCAAGGAGGCCATCCTGCTGCGGGGCGGCAAGGCCGCGGGCTCTGTTTCAAAGAACACCAGTTACGTGGTGGCCGGCGAAAGTGCAGGCAGCAAGCTGGACAAGGCGGAGCAGCTGGGCATCCGCGTGCTCGATGAGGACGGGTTCCGGCAGTTGCTCGACGGCGGGCCGGCAGCATTGGGTGACGGCGGCAATGAAGAGGCGACCGTGCCAGCCCCTGCAGGGGAGAACGCAGCAGACGAAAACGCAGTGGAGGAGAACGCATGACGTCCGCTTCGGAACTTTTGGAGGTTGCCAAGCAGGCTGCCGCAGCAGGCGCCCGGGTCCTCTCCGGCCGGGACGGCAACGCGTTGGACGCGAGCAACAAGGGGGCCGCAGGGGACTGGGTCACCGCCTACGACGTTGCCGCCGAGACCGCGGTCCGGGATGCCATCGCCGCTGCCCGCCCCGGCGACACCATCACCGGGGAGGAACAGGGGACCACCCGCCCTGCCGATCCCACCGGTTACCGCTGGTCCATTGATCCGCTGGACGGCACCACCAACTTCATCCGCAACATCGTCTACTACGCCACCTCCGTGGCAGTTGCCGATGCCGACGGCGTCTGGCTGGCCGGCGTCGTCAACGCCCCTGCGCTGGGCCGGGTGTACTACGCTGCCCGCGGACAGGGTGCCTGGCTGGAGGAGCGGGGCACGGTCACCAGGCTCGACGGACCGATACCGGGCCGCGCCGGGCAGATCCTTGCCACCGGCTTCAGCTACGAGCCGGACATTCGCGCCCAACAGGCCGCCGCCTTCGGCAGCTTGATGGACGGCTTTGCCGATGTCCGTCGGCTTGGTTCCGCCGCCCTCGACCTGTGCATGGTGGCCGATGGAACCCATGACGCTTACGGTGAGCGAGGGCTGAACGAGCATGATTTCTCGGCCGGTGCCCTGATTGCCGAGGAAGCCGGCTGCTGGGTGCGCAGGCCGCGCCTGACCAGCCCCGTGGACGGCGGTCCCACGGACGACGAGCGCCTGGACGCGTGGACATGTGCCGCCAGCCTGGAGCTGTCCGGCAAGTTCCCGCTCTAGGCACATCCCGTTTTGCCCAGGCACCTCTCGTATTGATAGTTCGGTCACGGAAAGCGCATTTCCACCGGTCCCACGGCGCGCCTGCTACTACCATTGACGGGTGCAGCAGCAGTTAACCATTCGTCCCGCCGTCGAGGCGGACTTCCCCGCCGTTGCCCGCATCACGGGCGACTCCTACCTTTCCGCAGGCTACTTCGACGACGCTGCGCACCCGTACATGGTCAAGATCATGGATGTAGCGGCGCGGGCTAAGCAGGCCACCATCTGGGTGGCCGAACGCGAAGGAACAGTCATCGGTTCGGTCACGCTGGCGCTTGCCGGTGAACCGTACGCGGACATTGCGCTGCAGGACGAACTGGAGTTCCGCATGCTGGTGGTGGACCCTGCCGTCCAGCGCAGCGGTGCCGGCAAGGCCATGGTGGACGCCATTCTCAGCCACGCGAAGGCCCTTCCCGGCATCCGTGGGGTTTCCCTCACCACGGGCCAGGCCTGGGAAAGCGCGCACGGGCTCTACCGCAAAACCGGCTTCCAGCGGGTGCCCGAACGGGACTGGTTCGTACCGGGAACAGACATAAAACTGCTGGTTTACCGGCGCGACCTGTAGCAGCCCTACAGTGGTGGCGACCCATTCCAGCTTTGAAAGGCCCACCCATGCGTAAAACCTTCGGCAGCGGATCCGTCTGGGAACAGACCCTCGGCTACTCCCGCGCCGTCCAGGTGGACAACACCCTCTACATCTCCGCCACCGCTGCGAGCGGCGACGACGGAGTGGTGGGGGATGACTTCTACACCCAGACCCAGTACATCCTGCAGAAACTCGGCAAGGTCCTGGCCGACGCCGGCTTCGCCTACGAGGACGTTGTGCAGTCCAAGCTGTACCTGACGGACATCAGCAAGTGGGAGGAGGCCGGCCGGGCCCACGGCGAAGTGTTCGGGGAAATCCGCCCCACCCTCTCCCTGGTCCACGTGCTGCCCTTCCTGGACCCGGAGATGCTCGTCGAAATTGAACTCGTCGCGCAGAAGAGCGCGTAGTTTCCCCTGCCTTACCGTGCCGGCAGGCCGTAGCGGTGCTCCGGCCTGCCGGTGGTGCCGTAGCGGAGCTGGATGTCCACCGCGCCGTCGTCGGCCAGGGAGGACAGGTAGCGCTGCGCGGTGGCACGGGAGACGCCTACGCGGGAAGCCACCTCGGCGGCAGAATACTGTTCCCCCGGGGCCAGCGATTCAAGCACCGCCGCTTCAGTTGCGGACCGGGGTTTTGACGACGGCGTGACATCGCCCGCGATCAGCGCCCGTTTGGCGCGTTCCACTGCCTCCTGGTCCAAGGCCCCGGGCTGGCCGAGGAGCCGCCGGTAGCGGGCGTAGGAACGGAGTTGCTGGGACAAGGACTCCGCCGTGAAGGGCTTCAGCAGATACCCCAGGGCGCCGCGCCGGAAGGCCACCCTGACGGATGCCGCGTCGGAGGCGGCGCTAAGGATGAAGGTGTCCACATCCAGCTGCTGCAGCAGGTCCAACCCGGAGGCATCCGGGAGGTACACGTCGAGGAGCACCAAGTCAGGCCGCAGGCTGTGGATCGACTGCAGCGCCAGCGACGCCGTCCCCACCGGCGCCAGGGCAAGGAAACCGGCCACCGAGTCGACGTATGCTGCGTGCAGCTTGGCCACGTGGAAGTCGTCATCCACGATCAGGACCCGAAAATCGTCAGCCATTCCTATCCTTTCCGGCTGCCCCCAGCTGATCGGCAGCGGGTTTTCCCGCCGTCGTATGCGGGAGGCTTGCCATAAAGACTGCTCCCGGTCCGCCCCTCCTGCCGCGTTCCAAAACCTTGACATCGCCGCCGCGCCGCCGTGCCAGCTGGCGTGCCAGGGCCAGGCCGAAGCCCTGCCCGCCACCGGCACGGTGGTTTCCGGAAAGGGCGCCGGAAGCGGTGGTGAAGCCTTCGGCGAACACGGCCTCCGCGTCCGTGCCTTCAGCCAGCCCGTCACCCGAGTCCGCCACCACGACGTGCAGCGTGCCGCCGTCGTCGCCCGGCTCGTCCAGTACCTCGAGTTCAACCCACCGGTCGGTTGACGAGCCGGCCACCGCCGCGTTCACGGCGTTGTCGATCAGGTTGCCCAGCACCGTCGTGACGTCCTGGGCCTCCGTGACTTGCCCCCGGACCAGGGTCTCCGGGCCGATGCGCAGCGCCACCCCGCGTTCGTCCGCCTCCACGCCCTTGGCGCCGACGAATGCCTGCAGGTAGGGGTCCTGAAGCAGTTCAGCCTGGTCCACCGGGAACCTAAGCGGGCCAGTGGCGGCCAGCGTGGCCAGGTAGTCGCGGGCTTCCTGGTGCTGCCCGATGCCGAGGAAACCTGCGAGTGTGTGCAGCTGGTTGGCGAACTCGTGGCGCTGCGCCCGCAGGGCGGTGGACATGGTGCCCACGGCGTCGAGTTGCCGCGTCAGCTGCTGTAGTTCGGTGCGGTCCCGCAGCATGATCACCCAGCCCAGGTCCTCGCGGCGGTGCAGCGCTTTGCGGGCGTTCACCACCAGGACGCGCCCGCCGGCCACCAATTCCAGGGCATCCCGGCCCGAGCCGCTGGTACCGGCGGTCGTTCCGATAACGGCAGCGCCGGCAGCACCGGCGCCCGGCCGGGTCAGTGCCTTCAGCTGCTCCGGCACCGGGGCGTCCTCCCACCGCGAGCCGGAAAGGTCCCCCAGCCCCAACAGCCGCTGGGCTGCGGCGTTGAACACGCTGATCCGCCCGTCGGCACTCACGCCGATGACGCCGTCGTCCACGCCCTGCAGCACCGCCACCTGGTCGTGCACCAGGGTGCTGATCTCTTCCGGCTCCAGTCCCAGGGTGAGGCGCTGCAAACGGCGCCGCAGGAGGAAGGACCCCAGGACCCCGGCCAGCAGCGCGCCCGCGGCGGTCAACGCCACCGGTCCGATGTCGCGCGCCACGCTCTGGGCCACGGTTTCCATGGAATAGCCCACGCTCACCTCGCCCACCACGGTGCTGGTGCCAGGGGCGTAGACGGGAACCTTTGCCCCGGCGGAAGGCCCCAGCGTGCCCGTGTTCCGGGTGGTCACTTCCTGCCCGGACAGTGCCTCCGACGGATCCGTGCTCACCTTCTCGCCAAGCCGCTGGGGATCCGGATGAGCCAGCCGGATCCCCGTTTCGTCGGTGATCACCACGAACAGTGCGCCGGTCCTGGTCCGCGCGGCTTCGGCCGAGGCCTGGAGGGGCCCGGCCAAGAGTTCTGCGGGCGGAGGAGTGCCGGTTTGTCCACTGATGCCCCGCACGTCGGCCCTGACCTCAGGATCGGAGGCCAGGGTCCGGGCCAGGGTCAGGGCCTGGTTTTCCGCGTCGCTGCCCACCCGGTCATAGGTGAGCCAGGCGTGCACCGCGGCGCTGAGCAGCACCACCAACAGCACCACCGCCAGTTGCAGCAGCAGCGTCTGGGTGGAAAATCGCAGCGGCTGCCGGGACGCGGGACGCTGCATTCATCCTCCTTGACGGGTCTGGCGGTGGTGGTTTTCAGTGCGAAAAGTCCGGTGAGCACAATGAGCAAAATGTGCCCAATAAGCAGTATGCCAATCAATTGAGCCAAAGGCACTGCCGTGACGAACGCCACCCTACAGTCTGTAGCACGCATCACAACGCTGTGGTGCCGTTCACAAGAAGGAGCCGGCTGTGCTGGTAATACTTGGATTCGCCATGATCGCGGTATTCATGGTGCTGATCATGACGAAGAAGTTGACGCCAGTGCTGGCGTTGATCATCGTCCCTACTGTTTTCGGCCTGTTCGCCGGCGCCGGCCTGGGCATTGGCGACATGGTGATGGACTCGATGAAGTCCATGACGTCCACCGCGGCCCTGCTGATGTTCGCCATCATCTACTTCGGCCTGATGATCGACGTCGGGCTCTTTGACCCGCTGGTGAAGTTCATCCTCCGCAAGCTGGGCAACGACCCCGCCAAGGTAGTCCTGGGCACCGCCATCCTCGCCGCCGCGGTGTCGCTGGACGGCGACGGGTCCACCACCTTCATCCTCACCACCGCAGCCATGCTGCCCGTCTACCTCCGCCTCAAGATGAGCCCCGTGGTCCTCACCTGCGTCGCCGGCCTGGCCAACGGCACCATGAACATCCTGCCCTGGGGCGGCCCCACGGCCCGCGCCGCCACCGCCCTGAAGATCGACGTCAATGATGTCTTCGTCCCCATGATCCCGTCCCTCGTTGCCGGCCTGGCAGTCGTCCTCGCCTTCTCCTGGCTGCTCGGCCTGCAGGAACGCCACCGCCTCCGCGCCACCGCTCCCGAAATCTGGGGCGTGCCGGATACGGCGGAAGAGTTCGACGGCGGCACTTCTGCTGGTGCCCCCGGAACCGGCAGCCGCAAGGGTGGCAATCCGCACGGAGCAGCCCCCGTCGTCGACGGTCCCTTGAATGGTTCCCTTGCAGTCCTGGAACGCACCGAGACCCTAGTGGATGAGCACGACTCAGCCATGGCGGACACCGCCCTGGACCCGAACCGCAGCACCCTGCGCCCCAAGCTGTTCTGGTTCAACCTGGCCCTGACAGTCGCCGTCATGGTGGTGCTCGTGGCCAACGTCATTCCGCTGCCGTTCGTGTTCATGGTGGGCGCCGCAATCGCCCTGCTGGTCAACTTCCCCAAGGTCAAGGACCAGGGCGCCCAGTTGACCGCGCACGCACCCTCCATCGTGGCCGTGGTCAGCATGGTCATGGCTGCCGCCGTCCTCACCGGCGTCCTCAAGGGCACCGGCATGGTGGAAGCGATGTCCGCATGGCTGGTCCAGATCATCCCCACCTCCATGGGCCCGTTCATGGCCGTCATCACTGGCGTGCTCAGCATCCCCATGACGTTCTTCATGAGCAACGACGCGTTCTACTTCGGCGTCCTGCCGGTGCTGAGCGAGACGGCAGCGCACTACGGCGTGGGCGCCGCGGACATGGCCCGGGCCTCCATCACCGGCCAGCCGTTCCACCTGCAGAGCCCGCTGGTTCCGGCCATCCTGCTGCTGGTTTCGCTGGCCAAGGTGGACCTCGGTGACCACCACAAGAAGGTCCTGTGGCGCACCGCCGTCATCTCCCTGGTCATGCTTGGAGTCGGCATGCTGACCGGAGCCATCGGTATCGGTTAGTCTGTAGCTGCCCGCGCTCCTGTCCCCGTGACACGGCCGGGCATCGAAGGTGCCCGTCTGACGCCCGCTGGGGGATGTCAGACGGGCATCTGCGTTTACCCGACTAGACTGGATCGGAAAACAATTCGAACTTTGCAGGGGAGATCCATGGCTGCGATCAACCGTGACGACGTCGCGCATCTCGCGCGGCTCGCTCACATCGAGATGAGTGCCGAAGAGCTGGACAGGATGGCCGGCGAACTCGCCGTCATCGTCGATTCGGTCAAGTCCGTCAGCGAGGCCGCCGGGGACGATGTTCCGGCCACCTCGCACCCCATTCCGCTCACCAACGTGTTCCGCGAGGACGTCGTGGGACACACCTTCACGGCGGAACAGGCACTCTCCGGCGCCCCGGACTCCGATGACAACCGTTTCAAGGTCCCGGCCATCCTGGATGAGGCATAACCATGACTGAACAAAACCACACCGGCACCAGCGGTGAAACCCTGATCCGCCTGTCCGCCGCCCAGCTCGCGGAGAAACTCCGCGCCGGCGAGGTCACCGCCGTCGAAGTAACCCAGGCCTACCTGGACCGCATCGCCGCCGTTGACGGCAAGGTCAACGCCTTCCTGCACATCAACGCCGAGGAAGCGCTCGCCGTCGCCGCAGAGGTGGACGCCATCCGCGCCGCCGGCGGTGCCGAAGCCGAGGCCCTGCACGTCCTGGCCGGTGTTCCCATCGCGGTCAAGGACCTCATCGTCACCGTCGGCCAGCCCACCACGGCCGGCTCGAAGATCCTCGAAGGCTGGCACAGCCCGTACGACGCCACCGTGGTGGAGCGCCTGCGTGCCGCCAAGATGCCCATCCTGGGCAAGACCAACCTCGATGAATTCGCCATGGGCTCCTCCACCGAGCACTCCGCCTACGGCCCCACCCGCAACCCTTGGGACCTGGACCGGATCCCCGGCGGCTCCGGCGGTGGCTCCGCCGCGGCTGTTGCCGCCTTCGAGGCGCCCCTGGCCCTGGGCACGGACACCGGCGGCTCCATCCGCCAGCCCGGCGCCGTCACCGGCACCGTGGGCGTGAAGCCCACCTACGGCAGCGTCTCCCGCTACGGCGCCATCGCCATGGCTTCCTCGCTGGACCAGATCGGCCCCGTCACCCGCACCGTGCTGGACTCCGCCCTGCTGCACCAGGTCATCGGCGGCCACGATCCCCGCGACTCCACCTCCCTGCCCGAACCGCTGGCGGACCTG
>Ga0308169_10004343_pt1 | contig 13322 bp, 22 predicted proteins | sample PhyBR1_2_FD_202139 | JGI IMG/M metagenome (GOLD analysis project Ga0308169, IMG submission 202139) | Phyllosphere microbial communities from UC Gill Tract Community Farm, Albany, California, United States - DLSLSB.R1 | ecosystem: Host-associated > Plants > Phyllosphere > Unclassified | place...
TGTGTGACAAGTTCAAGTCCGGTCTGCAGTCCATATGCTTCCTCGCCAATTCGCCTCTTTCAGACCACCATTCCTCGTGATCGTAGCTTTGCATCCTTCACTGTATCGTCTTTTCCGTGTAGCATAGCATAGCCCCACCACACATCGAATAGTCAATCTTTTGCCATCGAGCACATCGACACCGTTCGATGACCCACCATCTCCCTTGACCAAGCCGATCGATCGAACCTGATGTGTAACCCGAAACATCGTTAAATCGCGTTATCGCCCAGTGAAACCCAACTTTTGTTACCGCCCCGACCCTTCATCGAGCACCACCATCATCGGCCTCTCGATCGTTCAGTGATCCTCTGCTTCTTCTTGTCTACCTCGACGTCGTCGCACCGGGCCAAGCAAGCTTTGACATTCGCACCATGTCGACGCCTGTATCGCCCGTGCGGTCGGCCATCATGTCGCCAACAACCTCGACGATGAATCAGGACAGGGCACGATCTCCACCTCCGTCATATCATGCATCCCCTCCACTTGTATCGCCCAAGACCGCAACGACCCATCAATTCGCCCACCACGCATCCGGCTCATCCTCTGCATCATCCTCTGCACGACCCACGCCTCGACGGATGTCTTCCCAGTCCGAGATCACCGCATCCTCCTCCCGATCTTCCGTCTCGACCGCTCCGACCACGCCCAATCTCGACGGGGGGCGAATGGGTCATTTCACCCGATCGTGGAGGCCGACAGCGAATGTCCCGCCCGCGATATCGAATCGGCGTAGAGTGGTGGATGAACATGACGAGGAGCGGAACAGATGGCTGAGCGAGGACGAGGGGCTGGATGGCGTTGCACGCACGATCGGGCGGAGACGTCGACGGCAATCGAGCGGGGATGGTGTCGGCGGTGGTGGTACAAACGGGCGCAACTATGGACCCGGTCCTTCATCGACACGCCAACCTCCCGATCCCGATCGGCAATCAAACAACAGACCTGGTGACCCTGGTCCGTCGGCCATGAGTCGACTCGAAGACAAGATCAACTTGGCCGTTGCGCCCAAAGGTCGTCCCCACGCCCGCCGCGCCCGATCATTCGAAACGAGTCGACCGGAGCCGGCGGCTTCTTCCTCAATGCGAGCTGCCGATGTTACATCGCAGACCTGCGGCGGGATCGGTTCACAGCCGCCCCGTATCCAGGACATCGTACCGGGTCCATCATCGCCGGTCAACGTGTTCGGTCTTGGTCTTTCGCAACAAGAGCCTTCGCTCGAAAAATCCGGTATCGAGCCGATCGACACGAGCGTGGGCTCAGTGCCGGACTTTGCATTGGGTCGAGGGGGCGATGGGATCGGAGGGATCGGTCTGCCGGTTGGTGGAGTCGCAGACGACATCGATGAAGCCGCCGCAAGGAATGAGCGAGAATCCAAGCTGCTCGATACTCTTCGCAATATTCTAGGATGGTGAGCTGGCGGTGTACTTGCCGTGATCAAGCTCATTGCAGCGCCCTCTGCCCGTCCGATCGAGGCAACAAGCCATGCCTACACCATCCCGTTACCCTTCCATGCGGTCACACCCTCTCCGCCAACCATATATCCATCCCCACGCCACCTCCCCTGGAAATCACATCGACACAACCCCATGACATCTTCGCTGCTCAACAACGCCAGCATCAGCAACGCCTAAACCTCTGGGCCGGAGTCATGTGCCCGATCCCTACCTGCAAACGATACTCCGCCACAGCCAGCGCGACTCCAGTGGTGGAGGTTCCCGATTTCGACACTGGATCCCCCACACTACCCGCCAACTCGGGAGCTCAACGAGGCGAGATGCTCGCCTCAGGGGTGACCTACTACCCTCCGCCGCCATCTGCTCCGCCGGCATATACGGCCGACCCACCTGATCCCGCCGATGCCGCCGCCTCGTCCTTCGCAGCTGCCACTCTCCTTGATGTCACCGTCGACAAGATTCTCGGGCTCGTCCTGCAAGAGAAAAACCGACGCGAGGTAGAGCTGACGGCGATCCGGACACCGAGCGGTACCGAGACGGACGATTCGGATGACGATGCCGCAAGCCACACGCAAGCGGTGTACCACGGTCTTCGAAGTAGTCTCTCTCGTGACATGTCCGAGCTCGGTAGGTCGTCCGCGGTCCCGCCCTCGCCGCTCGCCAGGCAGTCGTCCAAGCGTCGACGGAATAACATATCCATTCCTACGCGTGCGCGCGCCAGCGGCTCACCCGACGAATGGCCGTTCAAGAAGGAGCTTGCCAGTGTGCTGGAATGCGACGTCTGCGCGATGATGTTATACGAGCCGGTCACGACGCCATGCCAACATGTAAGTGTATCGTGCATCTTGAAGCCCGCAAAAATCTAATAACAGTCGTTCTGCTCGAAATGCCTGTCCCGGTCTCTGGATCACTCGTCCCGATGTCCGCTATGCCGTCAAGATCTGCCCAGCTTTGCGTTCTTCCAAGACCACGCGGTCAATCGCGTGCTTTTGACCATCAGTAAGTCGCGTGCCGTCATCGATGACTGCCTTGCGTGTCTCGGCTTTTCCCGAGAGCGAGTCGTGCAGTTCCCGTCGATGTCGCACCTCCGCGTGTCGGGTGACTCGCCTCGATTGCCACCTGGGCTGACTCATCAGTCAAAACGGCTTTCCCAGAAGAGTACGCCGACCGGTGCGCGTCAATCGAGCGGGAAGAGCGCGACGAGCGGTTGGACACGCCGATATTCGTCTGCACGCTGGCGTTCCCGGGTATGCCGACGATCTTGCATGTCTTCGAGCCGAGATACCGACTTATGATCCGACGATGTATCGAGAGTTCCAAGCCGACTTTCGGTATGGTCTTGCCCGCCCGTGGAACCGGTCCTGGCGGATTGCAGGGCGTCATGGAGTATGGAACGATGTTGGAGATCCAGTCGGTGCAGATGCTGCCTGATGGGCGCAGCATGGTCGAGACGGTTGGTACGCACCGGTTCAGGCTGCTGGAGAAGGGGAACCTCGATGGGTACACTGTTGGGCGGACGGAGCGGTAGGTGCAGCAGAGCTACCGAAGCGTTCTGTTGGCTTATTGCAGCATCGACGACATCTCGCCGGAAGAGGATGCGCAGTTGCAAGAGGCGGCGGTACGCGCTGCGGTACTACACAACCAGCCCGTCCAGTCCGGCGTCGCGGGTTCAGGATCCGGCTCGACTCATCGCGTGATCAGCTCCCCGTCGCTCGGTCATCCCCTGCCGCAGGCGCCTCTTCCGGTCGACGACCAGGTGCAGACCACCGAAGAGTACATGAATATCTGTCGGTCGTTCATCTCGCAGCTAGAGAGCGGCTCCGCGCCGTGGCTGCTCCAGCGCCTGAACAACACGTACGGCCGAATGCCGACGGACCCGAGCGAGTTCTCGTACTGGATGGCTCTGGTGAGTGGTGTTCGGCATATTCCGGGACAAGCCGGTTGACGGCAGGTGATGCCCATCGACGAGTACGAGAAGGCGCGACTCCTGCCTATCCGCAGCCCGCGGCTCCGCTTGAAGCTCATCGTGCACTGGGTCGAGAGCCTGCGCTCCTCGTGGTGGTGAGTCCAACATCGTTTGCACAGGTCTCAGCTGACCCGTAGGTTTTCGAGCGGGTAAGTCCGATACCGGCGCAAGGAACACTCAGCTGACGCGTCTTCTTCCGTCATGGATCGTTACGATATACAGGTGTGTCGTAGGATGACTCTGACGAGCGTCAGCTCGGTTGACATAGTTCCGCCCTTGTCATTCTCACTTCCCTATCCTTCCTACTCCCATACATACTCTACATTCTCCTCACCTCTCTATATCTACGCGGACATGTCGATCGGGTTGATGCGCTAGGATCGGACGGTTTCTGAGCCGTTTCGGGCGGGGCTAGGTGGGCTCGGCGAGGGGAGCATTTGAGAAGATAGTGGCGACGAGGAGGGTTTTGCGAGGTTGACGCTCGGTGGATGACAGGGTGGTTTCCGTGTAGGACCGTGCGGGTGACAGGCGCACTAGCCATGGGGCCTGTAGTGGTATCGTGGCGTGGTACAGCAGCTCCGACCGAGAGCATCTGAGAGAGAGGAAGAGAAACGACAAACACGATCCCATCAAGTCATTATAGTCTCCTTGGCATCGCGCCGCACACACAGAACGTGAATTACTGTATTGTTAGATACATGCACGGATGTGACTCGCTCCATGCGTGACGCGGCGGTCGGTGACGAGGTGAGAGGACGGGAATGCCTTCGAAGTGGGTGGGCTGTGGGCGGAGCGGCGATCGCCGGCTTGACGTTGTTCCGGCTAAACCTGGAGATTTTGAAAGTCGACAACACCTCGTCCCCGGTTCAAGACCTGTTATTGCACACTACACCCAGCTTCATAGTCAATCATGGCGCCCAAGTCGATCCTGAAGACCAAGTCGAGCTCGCACGCGGGTCCGTCTTCTTCGTCACGCGGCGGCAGCGGCGGCGGACGGGACATCGAGCGGAACACGAAGATGAACGCGGGATCGAAGTTTCAGAAAAGTTTGCAGGTGGAGCGGACGAAGGGCGGGCGGGCTGGTAATGGCGGTCCCGCCAACGGCAAAGGCAAGGGCAAGGCGCAGGCGCAGGCGCAAGGTCGACGGGGGAAGGATGGAGATGTCAATGAGGATTATGTCTCTGACGAGGGCGAGAGCAGCGACGGGTTCGGCGGTGCGGGCGCAGAGGACGTGGAGATGAGCGATGATGGGAGCGTGGACACGGATGAGGAGATTGCAAGGGGCGGAGCAGGCGGGGAGAAGAAGAAGGGGACGAGTGAGTGGATCCGACTCTTCCCAACCTCTGATGGGAGAGGTCTGGTGGGTTGGGAGTGTACTCATGGCAGAACGGAAACGCACGGCGACCACGGCCGAGACGTTCGGATCGACGTTGACCTCGCTCCTGGCCGAGCCGACTACAAAGCCCAAGAAGTCGAAGAAGGCCGCAGCGACGACTGACGGCGCCGAGGCAGACGAGCCGCCGATCAGGAAGGGCAAAGAAGCCGCAGCGCCATCGGCAACATCAGCCATCCTGTCGCTGTCGCATTCCCGTCCGCCGCCTTCCCGGTCGGCAGAGATCCTCGAGCGCAAAGCGAAGAGACACCTGCAGGTGCTCAAGGAGGAGAAGGAGGACCGGGCACGGGTGCGCGACGTCGTGGAGGGGTGGGCGGCGCGGCCGATCGGCGTCAACGGCGAGGTGGTGGGCGGTCAGGAGTTCGAGAAGGGCCTGAGGAAGACGGCGCAGCGAGGAGGTGAGTCGGGCGCAGCGGCGGCCGACCAGTTGTTGACACCCAGTGATCAAGCTGTTCAACGCGATCCTCATCGCGGCGAAGAACGCTGAAGCGGCCACGACGTCGCTGTCGGCCAAGGCGGGAGTCAAGGACGAGGCGTGGAAGGGCGGCAAGCGTGAGAAGGACAATATCATGGGTCGCGGAGGCAAAGAGGCCGGCCTGACGCAGGAGAGCTTCTTGGATCTGGTCAGGAAAGGGTGAGCCTGGGCGTCGCGCAGCACAGCGTAGCGGGGGATGGACGGCGTGGACGCGTCACAGTGGCTGCGTCGACGGTCTGAGATTGCTCGTCATCCTCGAGATGTATCAGTATCATGTACGCAATTTATCTGCGCGGGGCATTGTGCAATCCTTATGGAAGACCCCTTCACATTCAGCTGATTTCTCGATCCGTAGCACTCTCAAACGCGTAACCAAGTGGACGATCAACGTCGATATAAATAGCAGATACATTAGATATATAGAAGCTGTCTAATTGATACATGAATCGTAATCGAACCACCTCCCAATCCCGCATCCTCATCCTCCGCCTCGACACGCTCTGACATAGTCGACCGATCCAGCGGCCGTCACACATGGACCGTATCAAACGCTTTCCGAGTTCCGCATCACCGGGATGCGGGATGCTTTTTCGTCGTATCACGGCTCAGTCATCGCCGGGACGACCGTCTCTCCACGTCTCGCATATCTCTCTAATGCACGGCCATCCCACCCCCGTGGCCGTGGTTACCATGCCACCTCAACTTCCTCTGGCCCCCTTCCATCCGCTTGGCCGCCCTCGCCGCGACCGTGCCCGTTCCGCTCGGGATCTTCTGGTACAGGTTCATCTTGTACGACCCGCCGCACCGCTGCGAGGGGTCCCCGGCGCAGTTCATGGTGCACCCAGCCACGCCCTTGGCGTCGATCGCGCGGCTGAGCTTGTTGCCGCACCAGCACTGGTTCCAATTCTCGGTTCCGGCGTAGGTCCATCCGCGGTCGGCGCAGAGCTTGATGCAGGCTTGCGGGGTGTTTTTCGCGGTGTTGATCGACCAGCCGGCGAGGAGGCGTGCCGAGCCGCTATCCGCCTGACAGCCCAGCGAGGTCCACCCGGACGGGAGGGCCGTCGATGCGGCTGCGCTCGTAGTGGCGGACTTCGAGGTGAGAGAGCTGGACTTGGTCGAGGTGGCAGTGGAAGTGGCGGGAGAGGCCGATGGCTTGGTGGTCGTCGAGCTCGCAGCTACGGCGGCTGCAGTGGCCGATGACGCCGCAGCTTTCGACGACGATGCGGCCGCCCCGACCTTGACGTACACATTGAGCCTGTACGATCCGCCACAGACGGTCGCGCGGTCGCCGGAGCACGCGACATTGCACTCGTCCGCGCTAGCCAGCTTGATGGTGTTGCTGCTGGCCGAGCTGCCGGTCCAGCACTCGGAGCCATACTCCACGCCAGCGTAGGGGAGGCCCTTACTCTCGGCGAGGGCGATACACTTCGCGATCGTGTTATCCGTGTACGTCACCGATCCCTTGTCGAGTGCACGGGCCGTCGGCGAATCGATGACGCATCCGACGGCGGACCAGCCGGCCGGGATCGATGTGGAGGCGAGCGTGGTCGGCTTGACGGTAGCGGCGGAAGCGGTGGGCGAGGGAGCGCCTGCGGCTTTGTAGACGCTCAGGCGCCAGTCGCCGCCGCATGTCGACCAACCGTCGCCGGAACACGGGGACTTGCAGTCGGAATCGGGGGCCGAGACGAGCGTCGGCTCATTCGAGCACCAGCACTCTTTGCCGGACTCGATACCAGCGTAGGCGTATCCGGCTTTGGCACAGGAGCCGACACAGCCGGAGATGGTCTGGCTGTCGGACGAGCCCATGGCAACCTCGAGGGAACGCGGGTCCTGGTCTTTATAGCACCCCATACTGGACCAGCCAGATGGCAGGGTGGTTGCTGTCGCCGCGGCCGCGCCTGCCCCCGCGGCGGTGGCTGCCGGAGTGAAGATATCCGTCTGCGCGCCGTCGGAGAAGCCCCACTTGTTGTTGTAATTGGGTGGGACCGGGAGATCGGGCAGGTTGTTGCCCGAGGCCTGGTAGAGGTACATGGGCGTCTTGGGGCCCTTGACGCATTTGGACGAGTCGGTCGAGCAGTCGACCGGGACCGCCCCGCGCTGGACCTTGTTGGCCGAGTTGGTCTGGCCCGTGACGGTACACCTGTACAGGTTGTTGTAGATCTCCTGGCCGTATCCCTCGCCGTTGCCCGTCTGGTGGATCCAGTTCCAGGTACACAGGCATCCGCCCGAGGGGCAGGGAGGAAGACCCGCCGGGATGGCGTATGGCGTCTCGCGGAACCACACCGAGTAGTGGTTGACGGAAATGACGGTCAGGTCGTTTGGCTGCAGGTTGTCCACGTCAGAGGTGTACGCGATGGCGAGCGCCGTGCCGCCGAACCACTTCGGGTCGACGTTGGAATTGTTGAAACGGTTGACGACGTGCAGGGCGCCTTCGCCGTCACACGCGTATTTGGGCAACGGGTCCGTACGTGCCGGATCGCGCATTTTCGTGCCGGCTCGATTGCAGTTGAGGTCACCTGTGGGTGAGCGGATATCCTTCCGATGATGTACACAAGCGATGACCAAGATGCTCACCCATATAAGTACCCCCGGCGGGCAGGACCATGAAGTCCCCCGACTTTGGCGGATACCCCTTCAGCCCATGGCCGAACCATTGGTCGGTGTTGAGACCATCGGACTGTCGGAGAGGGGTGACCGGCTGGTTGTTGTTGTAGTTGTTGCTCGAGGCTGGAGTGAGCGGCTATCCTCTGCGACAAGGCTGCAGGTCTCACAGCTAGCTTGGTAAGGGTAGTTGTATCCGAACATGCCCTTGTCCCATAGGGCGACACTGTCGTCAGCTCTGAGTGGGCTAGCGCATGCCGATGTGACTCACTGCGCAGACGCCGAGGCGACCAGCGTGGACACCGCGAGCAGCTTGGCGAGCATAGCGGGCGGGGGTGATCAGGAGTCTAGGTAGGTGGTAACAATCGGAGCAGCGATGCAAGCCGAGATACCGTCAGGTATGTGTATGCCGAGAGGTGCCGTCCAGCAGCAAGGGCGACGCTCTGGAATGGTGGTGCTGGTGGTGCTGGTAGAGGGTTATATCCCCGGGAGCGTGAAGGCAATCGCGGGGTGAAAACGTCGTGTGGAGCGTGACTCGGGCCAGTCGTACGTATGTGATCGTCGTGGGGCGGGCGAAAGAGTATCGCTACAATCGTGATTGACAGCTACAGACGGTCGAGGGCAGATCGAGCGTGGTATTGATCCCAAATAACCAACTAGTCAGTCGCTGAAACGGGGTGACCGGTGTTGGGGAGCCCTAGAAATCGTACGAAGCGATGTTGGTCGATGAAGAAAGAACTTCGAGTGGTATCGTGGAGCACAAGGGGTGGCCCGACCTCGTCCTCTTTATAGAATCTTCTCGCTATCGACTCCCACTCGATGACACGGCGCGACAACCGGTGATGCAATGACTGACGACGGTGCGGAGCGAGGTTCGTTCATCTCCGGCTGGCCCTGCGCGCCCTTTTGCTCCGGGCGCCCGCTCTTCAGCCGCAGCATGCTCTCGTACATCCTGCCGTAGTGTATCGCAGGCGCAGCGCTCGGCGTGCAAAGGGACCACATACTCCCACGGTACGTCGCGGTTTGGTAGAGTTGGGGCCGGTGACGCCCCTGTTCGATGTCGATCACGCCGTCCGATCTCGCGTAAACAGAACCCGCGCTCGGAACCAGCGCCGGGAGGACCTGATCAAACTGTAAACCCAGGGTTCAATTACCGTCGGCGGGCGACAGAGTTCGAGGACGTTCGTCCTCGAGCAAAAGGTCTGGTAGGTTTGCTGGATGGTGCAAAGATGCCGATTCCAGTCGGTGGCCCTGGGCGTCGCGTGGCGTACGCCGCCCTGGTGGCTTCGGGAGGCGCTGTCTGGAGACCCGACATTCTCTGGGACGGTCAGGGCCAGCGAGCGGGGAGGGCGAGCACGATGCATGAGATGAACCGGTGGAAGAGGAAGAGCAGGGGCCGAGATGGAAGGGAAAGGCCGAAAGACGATTTGCGTCCGAAAGCGGCGTTTTGAGGCGCAGAAGCTCGGCGCAGGCCCTGATTCACCCCTAACGTCAGGCGGGTAGATATCATATCATCCGCCGATTGATATCGCTTCCCCAATCGACGCATCCGGCAAGTCAGAGTCAGGCAGCGGACGCTATGAGGGCGATGACTGTACGACTCGCCCGGCCAGTTTACAATCAGAAAGCAGGGCTCGCGACAAATCACAAACCTTGCGGCTTGGATCCCAGTAGGTTTCCCACAAATTGGGCGTATGACGATCACAGCGCGAGCACAAACAAGTTGGGCATGTACATCATAGTACAAGTACCGGCATTGCTGACAACGAGGCAAAGCGTTGACGCAACTTGTCTTTGAGCTTATGCTGGTTCCACACGTAAGCTCCTCCGGCCCAAACAAGGTATGATCGCCGTCCAGAGCATGCTCAAACGTGGCGGATCGTCACCTGGACCTCGATGACGATCGCCGCCGGCGCCACCTATTTGAGCTAATCCAGCTGAGCTCCTCCGCGCCGCACCTTGTCAGCGAGGATGATCGCTGATGACGGCAGTCGGAACGACAGCCCACAGGGCAAGGCATGGCATTCATTGCATCATAAACCAAACTATCAGGCGCTTCCACCGTCGATCGTCACTGTCGTCTCCAATCCCCTTGCCGTCCATCATTCTCCGTCAAGTCGTCCTTTTCGTTTGCATGTGCTCCAATCGAGATCCCAGTCTAAGCTACCCCCAGCCGTGAGGACCCACCAAGAACCTCTGCTTGGGTCGGCCTGGTGCTCCACGTCCATCATACAACCTACCAAGCCATGTGCCGTATCGAAATCGGATCCACCGTCCTGCGTACCGTCATGAAAAAGGAGAAAGGATTGAGGCCCGAAGAAAGATGCCATCAGATTGGCCGGAACATGTGAAGATGGCGAACAAGTAGTCAAAGAAGTCATGCACAATTGCAAGGTGCAAAAAGGGCGATAGTGATGGCACAAGGGGGTCGGTATTGTTGACAGGAGTGTATTGGTGTTTTGGACAAGGAAGAAAAGAGCGGTCATTGCCGTGAGCGAGGTTCGGGTGTGTACAGGGTGAAGGAAGGTCGAGCGGAAGGGGGAGCGAAGTCGGGCAATCATACATCGTCGATATCGGGCACCGAATGGAACAAGTGTCGAGATCCGCATCCAGGGAAGCCGTCCACCAAAGTACCAGGCCCGGCATCTCCGACGGTCCCCAGCGTCCGCATTCACGCCTGCGCCTGAGCAGCCTCCAGCGGGCTCTCGGCCTGTGACTCAGCGCTCATCGGCGCATCTGAGCCCGTCGATGCCGAGAGGGGGGCCAAGCTCGGCGCAGTAGCGAGCGGAGGGACCGTCGCTTCACTATGTCGTCTCCCCTGGTCGTAGAAGGCCCCGCTGCCCGCCATCCCCGTCGTGTCGCCCACTCCGCGCAGGCTCATCGTTGGGGTCGTCTGGTAGCTTGCTCCTCGGCGGGCATATGCGGCTCCATACGGGCTGCTGGAGCCGTACGGCTGGTTGTGATCGGTGATCTGTGAGTATCGCTTGTACGTCGCAGGGGGGTGGAACGACGATGTCGAAGCCGTGTGTGGGTAGGACATGGATGTGGCGGAGATGGCGGACGGCATGGGCTGATGTTGCGGGAAGGTGACGTCGGTGGTGCTTGACGGGGTGTGCTGTGACGGGACGGACGAGTCTGGAGTCAGGGTGATTCTGGGCCAGGACGGGTGCAAGCGGCGGCGAGCCATCTGTAACAGGGGTCCTCTACTCACATAGGCTTGACGAAGGGGAGGGCGAGACTTGGCCGGTGCGTTGCATCGACAACGGCGGGGGCGCTTCGCGCCTGAACCCAGTCGCCGGCGCCGTCTTCCGCAACTTGGACTCGTCACCCTGGGGCGGGCGTGCTCGGCGGTGCGTCCTTTCGTAAATCCCACATTCTGTTTCATCAACACAGCGTCCTACCCGTCTTACACGATATCGGAAAGACATGGGCACACGAAGCGCAGGAGAAGGACATATAGGTAGACATACTGTTGCACAGCTGGTGTTTAGCTCGGGGGAAGGGAGTCCGGCGCTTGACTCCACTTACGATGCGACCGGGGTTCATCACCGACTTTCTCCACGAAGGGGGCGTCTTCGCCTCGCAGTTGAAGCACATGCGCTTGAGCTGCGGGTCAGCAATGTCTATCCTCTTGCAAGTCTCGATAACCCACCTCCGGCGTCTGCTTGGCCTCGGCGTCCGTCGTGTATTCCACCCCACCCTGCTTGTACGTCCTGTCCCAACCCGGGGTCTCAACTCCACTGTCGGCAGTCAGTGGCGCCGGAATGGTTGCCGCACTCTCCACATCGCTGTCGTCGGACCTCCCGACCGACGTCGGGGAAGGTTTCACCTCACACCGCGTGTCCTCCTTCTCGCTCAGACTCGAGACCGATTGTCTGCGCTCGGTCAGCCGGCCCTCGGTCACTTGATTTCCGGCCTGGTTCCACCCCGAGAACGCTGAGGGCTGAATCGTCCCGCCCGAGATGCCGTAGTTTGGCTGCGCCGGAGGGGTGTAAACCGACGCCGGGGTCCCAGCGCTGGTAGGAGTCGAAGACGGGTGAGGCGGATGCGGCGGGTAGTGCTGCGAGTAGTGCTGATAGCCCGGGTGTGGTTGATGCGGGTACGCGGGATAGGCATATGGCTTCTGCGCATAGTGGCCCGTGAGGTACGACGGGGCGCCGGGGTAGTGAGGATGCTGCGCCATCGACGCGAAGCCCTGGACGGGCGGCGCAGTGTGCAGTTGCGGGTGGACATGCGAGGCCAGAGGGGGCGGTGGCGCCTGGTGTGGCGAGTACGAGGGCTGCCAGTACGTCGATGTACCGGTGGGCGGGTAGGCTGTGCGGATCGGCGGGAGCATCGCGGTGTTCGTGAAGGTAGGGTGGATGACCCCTGTGAGCTGCGGATCGTCGCTGTCATGAGTATCGCGATGCGCACATGTATGTCCAGCACTTACGCCTTTGGCGGCCACTGGGGCTGAGGGACGTTGTTTGCCTGAGGCGAGGCCGTCGTGGCGGTGCTCCGTCTGCGTGTCAGTGCATGTCCAGACCTCGGTGCCATCCACCCACTCCTGCGAGGTGCTGTTGTACTCTCCCGTGCCGTACGCGTACGTCTGGGCGTGTATGAGTCCCGGCCTCGTCGGCGGGGTCATGAGCACCTGTCTCGAGTCGATGAGGTCGTCGAACTCGAGGGCGCTGCAAGTGGCGGACGAAGGGGGGTGGTGAGGCGAGGGCGGGTAGAGCGGCGGCGGGGTGAAGAGCTCCGAGGTGTTTGCGGACGACGCGGTGCCGGTGCCAGTTCCGTTGTCGGGCGAGGACGAGAGCAGGTGTCGCAGATGTGGGCCGGTGTTGGGCGGCAAGAGCGGGGTCGAGTGATGCGATTTGGGCGTGTGCCTCATGGACCGTTTCTTCCGGATGATCCAGAGGCGCTAGGTGAGTGACGACGAGTGACCAACCTCGTCAAAGGACGGGCTTGTGCGTCGCGGGATGGGATGGGATGGGATGGGGGAAACACAAATTCGCCGATGGCAATACCGGGTTGTGTGATGGCGGTGATGATGATGATGATGATCGAATAAGAGGGAAGGTGTCCTATCATAAGTCAGTCGGACGAAATCATCCCCGAATCACACAGTGGGTGATGTAAAGGAAAGGGGAAGAACGATGAGGGGAAGGGTGCAGCATCGTATGTATATGAGCAGTCGAGAGAACACGGCAATGGGACGAGCATGGGACGGTGACTAAGCTGTGCTACCCCCAGCGCAGCGGAGAAGGTCGCCCGTGTGAGGCAAGGAAAGGGAGGGGGCAGGCCAAGGATCCGCACCACCATCATCCACAACCCTCCTTTGGATCCATCTATCCCTGACCTTCTGTTCTCATTCGGATATCTTCCGATCGTCACACCCGGGGGGGGGGG
>Ga0308169_10004345_pt1 | contig 13319 bp, 14 predicted proteins | sample PhyBR1_2_FD_202139 | JGI IMG/M metagenome (GOLD analysis project Ga0308169, IMG submission 202139) | Phyllosphere microbial communities from UC Gill Tract Community Farm, Albany, California, United States - DLSLSB.R1 | ecosystem: Host-associated > Plants > Phyllosphere > Unclassified | place...
GAGCGCTTTCGATTTCGTTGTGACGGTAGCGCTGGGATCGACGCTTGCCACCGTACTGCTGTCGAAAGATGTTCCGCTGAGCGAAGGGGTGCTCGGCTTTGCGGTGCTTGCCCTGCTGCAATTTATCATCGCGTGGTTCGCGCAACGCTTCGAGCCGCTGGAGGCTGCGGTCAAGGCCAATCCAAGCGTGCTGCTCCGCGACGGCGTGATCGATGCCGATGCCATGCTCGCCAAGCGCGTGACAAAGAGCGAGATCGCCGCAGCGGTGCGGCAGGCGGGCTATGGCGACTTCTCGATGATCGCGGCCGTGGTGCTGGAAACCGACGGCAGTTTCAGCGTCGTACCACGCACCGAAGCCGGCGACCGGTCGGCCTTGCCGTCTCGAGGAACATAAGAAGCAGTGGTTTCACGCCTGTCATTGGGACAAACCAGTTGGCGACCGGTACCCGCAGGCATGCCGGCCATAAATCCCAACGAAATGCCTCCACACTCACCGCACCAGCATCCACACCGCCATGCCCACCATGAACAGGTTCTCGGTCAGCGAAACGAAGCCAAGCGGCACGGTGGTTGCCCCGCCGACACAGGCGCATTTCAATTCGCGCCGATCAAAATATACCGCCTTGATCACTGAAACCGCGCCGACGCCGCCAATGAACAGTGCCACCGGCACCGATAGCCACGTCAGTATTCCCGCCGTCATCAGCACCCCGGCCAGGGCCTCGCCGAACGGATAGAGGTAGGCATAAGGCACCCACCGCCGGGCGAGCAGGTCGTAGTTGAGGAACATCGTCGAGAAACGCTCGATGTCCTGAAGCTTTAGGATCGCCAGCACGCACATTGACAGGCTGACGAACCACATTGCCGCCTGCGTAGTGAACAGGGTACCGAGGACGGCGGTGCTGGCGGCCATCGCCATCGCCGCAGTCATCGCGAACACGGCGACGACCGGGCGGTAGCTGGTCTCGTCCTTGGTCGGGACATGCCCGCCGAAGAAGCGCGTGAGGTCGTCGTTACCGCCGATCCGCTCGCCGCCGACAAAGGTCTGCGGCGTCGTCGTTACCTTGTGGTCGACCTTGAATGCATCGGTCTCCTCGCGCGTGCGCAGCCAATGGTCCTCGACCTCGTAACCATGCCGTTCGAGCTGCCACTTCGACTTGAGCCCGTACGGACAGACATGGCCGGGCATCACCATGCGGTAGAGTGTGGCGGTCTTGGTCATGAGAAGGATCTCCGTCTGGTACATCGGACGTTACGGCCCATATGGGACCGTACCTGGGTACGGAGACAAGCCTTGAGCCGATTGACGATTGCCAAGCTGGCGCATGCGGGCGGGGTAGGGGTGGAGACGGTCCGCTACTATCAACGCCGGGGCCTCCTAGCGGTGCCGGAAGGCGCAGTCGGGCCGGGCACCCGAGGTCCCGTCAGGCATTATGGAGATACCGACGTCAAGCGACTGCGCTTCGTGCGATCGGCCAAGTCTGCCGGCTTCTCGCTCGACGAAGTAGCGGAACTGCTCCGGCTCGACGGCACCGAGGACCGGGCCGCGGTGCGTACGCTGGCAAGGCAGGGCATTGCGAAGCTGGACGGCGTGCTGGCGGAACTGGGAGCTGCGCGTGCCTGGCTGGCAGGACTGGAGCAGGCCTGCGCAACCGAGATTGCAGGTCCGTGCCCCATTCTCTCGGCCTTCGAGAGTGCCAACTCCCGTCCACAATAAAGTTACCTTGCAGCTGGCACTTTCTGCTAATTTCTAAGTTTCTCACGTCTTGAATGCCGCTCATTTCACGACAGTAGGTACCAAGGCAGCTTCGAGTACGTTGCAAAATTACTAGTTATGCATTGCCGATTTTGCGAATAGTGCAAGCTGGTACGTTACGATGGCGGTCCGAAACGATCCTAACCTGACACTAATGCTGACGGAGAGCCCCACTCTGCACAGCAACGACGTAGAATGTCTCCGATTCAAAGCGGACACGCTCGGTTAAGCGCCCCAGAATCGATCTGGCGGATACAGCAAATTCGGCACGACCGCGCTCGATAGTATTTAAGTCCCATTCCGCAAGGAATGACAGCCAATCAGAACGCAAACGGTCAAAATCGTTAGCCGCAGCTATCCATAATTGTAGTCGGGAATCGTCAATTTGAGCTTGGCTGAGGCCGGACAGTAACGCTTCCTCGTTATGGAGGTGAGCTTTGACAAGATTCTTTAGATTATCCAAGCCGGTAAACAGGGCCCCACTTAGTGCTTCCTCACCCTCAAGGCTGTCGCATATTGCGATAGCTGCGGCTTCAATCCCTAAATGCTCGGCGACTAGAATATTATAGGTAAGCCCTTCGTCCATACCCAATCCTTTGCCTCGCCAAATTACAGCCCCGACTCGTGAAAACACTTACACTAGCTCAATTAGCTTGTTCATACTAAAAAAAAGTCAATTCGTTCACAATGTAAACTTAAAGTTTTACATCAGATTGCGGGGTAGGCATCCTCAAAGGAATTGATTAAAGATGGCAACCGGTACCTGATTTACGATAAAAGGAAAAATGACCCCAGGTAAGTTCATTGCCTTTCAAGAGCGCAGATTAATGCGTCGGCTTACAACTGATGAGACCGATTGCTTGAATACGGCTCGATATGCTTGTGCGGGGGGAAAGCGGGAAACTGTCAAAGCGATGTGGGCGGCACTGGACGATTGCGTGGCTGTCGCACCCTCTAAGCGGGTATAACGTTCACCTACTTGCCCGTTATGATGGAAAAGCACGAGTTTTGCACTAACGCGGTAGGCAAGCGGTCGGTCGGTTACAGTTGAAAGACGTCTTCGGTTTCAGGACGAACACAACCGCGACGGTAGAGGCACTGCAGGCTGAGATCGTGCCGGCCGTTCTCAATCGCATTCATTGTCTGTCGCGCAGAGAACGTTAGATCCTCCGTTTTGAGGCCTAATGCCGATCCAGATTCGCGGCTGAACTTAAGGCTGATGGCAGCCGGACTGCGGCTGCAACCTTCCATTGGGATTGAACCAGCGCTCCGACGCTGAACCCAGCAAACCAGGCAAGAACGGCTTCATGATCCTGGGAAGGCCATGGACACGATGGGGGGGCTACCATGCGTGCTCTTCCGGCTTGTAGTCCTTGAGCATGCGCAAGCGCTACGGGATGAAAGGTGTCTAACATTGCGTAAGGATACCAAAACTTTGTTCCGTTACAATGGCATGGCCCGTCCCTCGCTCTGATCACGCCGAACCGCGAGGTCGATCGTTTCGAGATAAAATCGAGCAAACGTGCCATCACAAACTCGAATTTGTCGCTTTGATGTGGCTAGGTCTTAAGCCAAGTGGCACGCGGTCGGGGCGCGACGGCTACACGTGATCCGATTTAGATCAAAAGGGGGGGTAATCGTTGGACTATCCATGGAATGAGCAAGCCACATTGGTACGCATGGCGAGCGCCGGACTGGCGGATGATCAATCCTGTGAAATACTATTCGAAAGTACCTTATTGGCGTTGGCCATTAAGGTGCGTAATATGAAGACAACTGATCGGCGCGGCCTTCGCTTGTCTCTGCCGGACCGGCAAGTTCGTCCTCACACGTTTCAGGGGGAATCGTTGGCTGCACTGATCGATCGCGTTCCACAGTCGGCATAACGGCAGCATCTCCTGCATCAGTAATGTAAATTTGTAACCGAGGTTTCCGCGTGTGGACGTAACCGGCAATGATAGTGTCGCGGATGTCCTAATTTTTGCGACAGGGCACTATAAACTCGATTTGTAGATGTCGGCGATAAGTGTCGCGGATTGTCAGCGCTAAATGGCGGCCCTGGATGCCGGGACTTGCCTGATCATGCGGCCTTGGCGAGCGCGGCAGGTTGACGGTTGAGCGTCCGGTATACGGTCGGCCGTGAGATGGAGAACAGCTCGGCGAGGTCGCTGATCGAGTAGTCCCCGGTGTCGTGCATGCGGCGGAGCTCCTTTTGCTGACGGTCCGACAGCTTGGGTTTCTTGCCGCGCAGCTTCCCCTTGGCGCGGGCGACCGCCATGCCCTCGCGGGTCCGCATCCGGATCAGGTCGGCCTCGAACTCGGCGAAGGTGGCGAGGATGTTGAAGAACAGCCTGCCCATCGGGTCGGCCGGATCGTGGACGCTGGCGCCAAGCTGGAGCTTCACTCCGCGAGCGGTCAGGCTGTCCCCGATCGCGCGTGCGTCGGGTACGGATCGCGCGAGCCGGTCGAGCTTGGGGACGACCAGCGTGTCGCCGCTCCGCACTGCTGCCAACGCTTGGTCGAGGCCGGGCCGGTCCCGGTTCGTGCCGGTGAAGCCCTTGTCGGTGTAGATCCGATCGGCCGCCACACCGAGTTTGAGTAGCGCGTCATGCTGAGCAGCGAGGTCCTGTTTGTCGGTCGAGCAGCGGGCATAGCCGATCAGCGTGTGCGTCATGCGCCGGACTGTAACGTATGAGGCCCCATCACTGCAAAACATATGGTACTATCTATGTGAGACTCGGAATCCAGCTGTTTTCCGTGCTGTAAACGCGCACGCTATTTGGCGGCGTTATAATCAGGGTATCTGTCAATTGCCCGACCCGATCACGAGGCAATCGCGGGCAGCCTGCACGATGTCGGCGTTGACCTCCTCGACGCGGTTGAGCGTCATGATCCGCCGCATCTGCGCGAACAGGCGTTCCATCAGCCGGAAGTTGCCTCGCGTGATCCGGATCACCGCGGCCTGAGCCTCGATCGCGTCGAGCTGTGTGGGATCGAAACTGATCCCGAAGTCGGCTGCATGGGTCGCTAGAAGCAGACGCATCTCCGTCTCGGTGAGTGGCTTGAACTCGTGGACGAACCCAATGCGCGAGTAGAACTGCGCGTAACGAGCAAGCCGCTTCTCCAGCCCCGGCATGCCCATCAAGATCAGGCCAAAGCGGTGCCGATCGGACAGATCGCGCAATTCCTCCAGCGACTTAATGGAAAGCCGGTCCGCCTCGTCCACGATGACAAGGGGACACGCGAGCTGCGCCTGGTCGATATCGACGCCTTCGGGAGAGCCGGCCGCGACCGTCAATCGAGCATAGCCGAGTTTCGTCACGTTGACGCACAAGCCGGCGTCGATGGTCCTGGGGGTGTTGCTGACCCCTGCCGTGTAGAAGAGCGCCTTGCATCGTGCGATCTTGTCGGCCAGCGCTGGGCCTATCGCGTTGCACGCGACATAACCCCGAAGGTCAGGGAAGCTGGCGAACTCGCGTGCGGACCGCGTTTTACCGACGCCGGGGCGGCCGTGACATACGCCGATATAGCGATAGCGTGAGCAGGCCTCGGCGAACTCAACGAAGCGCGCATGTTCGCGCGTCGGCAGGAACGGTTGCTCTGCCGCCAGCTCAATCGTCAGTGGCGTAGAGCCGGAGCCCTCGGACGGTGGTCGGTCGGGCAGCCGGACCCGCTTGGTTGCCATCGTCAGCCTCCATGATGAAAGATGCGTCCAGATCGCGTCTCTTGGCTTCACGACGCGCGCGCTGGATATCGCGCAGCGACGGCGCGGCCAGATGCTCGGGGCTTAGGGCACGGCAGACGAACCGGCCCTCATGGTAGACCCGCACCTCGGTTAGATCGCGGGGATCGTAAAGCACCGTGACCCTCTCGCCGACAAACGCCGCAAGGGTAGGTTCGACGTAGCGGCAGCCCAGCAAACGGATGCCGTCGCGCAAAACCTTGCGCGGCTTGGGAACATGCACCAGCAGCATGTCGAGCTGATCGAGGCTGTCGGGCATCGCCGGTAGGAAGCCCCCCTTCTGCCAGCGCGCGACTGGCAGTTCGCCAGTGCTGCCGTGAGGGCGCTGATGGTAGACGTTGCATACGAACACCTCGAAGCGGGCGCGCAACTCATCCAACGATAAGGTCGGTGACGACAGCGGCTTGCCCCGTATCAGGTGGCCTGAAAGGTCGGGCAGGAACATGTCGTTGATTGTGCGGAACAGCCGCTCGATCTTGCCGCGCCCGCGAGGACGCCCCGGAAGGGAGTGGGTGAGGCGTATCCTGAGCGCCATGCACGCCTGCTCAACATGCTCGGAGATAAAATCCGCGCCATTATCGACGTAGAGCTGTTCGGGGATGCCGGTGACGATCCATTCGGGATCGGCCTTGCGCCAGATGGCATGGCGAAGTGCGAGCGCGGTGTTGAGCGCGCTCGGCGCGTCCAGGCTGATGAAATACCCGGCGATGGCCCGGCTATGATCGTCCAGCACCACGCTCAGCCACGGACGGACTGGCTTCCCCGCATCATCCAGCACGAGAATGTCGAGGACGGTATGATCGGCTTGCCACATCTCGTTCGAGGCCGAGGCCTCCCGGCGATGCACCAGTTCGTGATGGTCGCGGTAGGCGGCGGGATCGTTCTTGGCGGCGATCCGGCTTTCGGGCACGCTGTCGGCGATGCGGGCAACGGATGAATAGCTCGGGGCCTGACGCCCTTCGGCAATGGCGAGCGCCGCTACTTTGCGGTGGATGGCGCTGATTGGGGGACGTGGGCGCTTGATCGTCAGCTCGCGGACGAGCGCGATCAAGTGGTCGGGCATATGCGCCTTGCCCCGGTCGCTGCGCGCCGATCGGCCAAGACCAGACAATCCTTCGACACGATAGCGCCGTAGCCATCGCTGCAACGTCCGCTCGCTCGCGACGCCGGAGCGCGCCAACTCTGCAAGGGTGACGCCATCGATCAGGTGCCGCTCCAAAGTCCGGTAGCGTTCGACCGCCAATGGCGGGGCGAGCGACGGGTTGGTCACCGCGGGCGGCGCGACCGGCGGGGTAGGAAAACGGAGGATTGTTTTCCCATGACGCTGCCAAACCTGCTGACATTGCGAAACCGAATGATGCAGGGTAAATCTACCCGGTAAAGAAATCTGGGGCAAGATAATCCGCATCATGACGGCTTTCCTTCCAAACTGCGTCCAAGCCGCCCGCATTTCGGACAAGGCATGAGGATCGGCTACGCGCGCGTTTCGACCGCCGAGCAGAACCTCGATCTGCAGCGCGACGCGCTAAAGGCAGCCGGATGCGAACGGGTCATCACCGACAAGGCATCCGGGACGGTTGCCGTCCGGCCGGGGTTGGAAAAGCTGAAGGAGCAACTTCGTGCCGGCGACACGCTGGTGGTGTGGCGGCTCGACCGGCTAGGTCGATCGCTGCGCGACCTGATCGGGTGGATGACCTACCTTGAAGAGGAAAAAGTCGGGCTGCTCAGCCTCCACGAGGCGATCGACACCACCACCACGTCGGGCAAGCTCACCTTCCACCTGTTTGGCGCGCTCGCCGAGTTCGAGCGCAACCTGATCCGGGAGCGTACCCAAGCCGGGCTGACTGCGGCACGATCACGCGGCAAGAAGGGTGGTCGGCCAACTGCGCTCAATAAGGACAAGCGCGAACTGGCCGTGAGGCTCTATCGCGAGAACCAGATGCCGATTGCCAAGATCTGCACAATGCTCGGCATCTCCAAACCGACCCTTTACGCATATGTTAGAGCCGAGGAAGCTACCGAGAGGGCGGCGTAGGAATAAATGCCTTTGTGTGAACTGGCTCATTCTAATCGCGGGTATGCTCGCGGAACCTCCGTCGTCACCCTTCCGAAACCCTCCTCTACTAAACACCAGCCCATGCGTTGCTCTATTTTGCTCCCGCTATTGCTCGTCGCCTGCGACGGTCCAACTGCAACTGTCGATCACCGCCCCAATTTCGACGCCCCTCTCGACGTGGATGGCGTTCATCTTTTCATACCCGTCAAGTGGAACCGCATTTACCCGTCTGATCCACGGCCTTGGCCCAACGGCCTAAGGATCGACACGGGCGGTTGGGGTCAGGAACAGCCCTGGCTAGGTCCTCTGGCGGCAGCCGAGCCGCTCCCGGCCGGCCAATTTTTTCGGTCCGACAGCACCGCGCAGCCGCTGCCGAACAACCACGTTGACCCGTTCTTGCGCCTCACCTTTACGTTCGAGTTTCCGTTGCGGCCGCGTGAGGATAGCTGGACTCGATCGGACCCAGGCTGGGGCTACCCATTCAGCTATGACCAATTGGAAATGACGTACCGATCGGCTGTCGAGGACAAGGCTCAACCCTACACCGCTTTGTTAGCCGGGTTGCGGCCGTCTGACGGCGCAGATGTTGGAGACGGATGGCGCGAGGTACGTCGCGTCTATGACAAGCGACCAATTCTTCTGCGCTTTGACACGCAAGACTGGCGGATCGGCGCCGACACGCTTCCACGCCGGCTCGCCGCCAGCTTCACCCCCGCAGCCTGGTCACACTTTACTACACTCAGCCAGCCACGTTGGACGGCCAGCTTTGAAAGCACGCGCCTGCCGATTGCCAAATGGCGCGCCCGCTATGAAACCGCCGACCAGCTCTTCGCCTGGCTCCGCACGCCCCCCGAGCGCCGCAATCCCGCTAGACGTTTCACATGGTGGACCAAGGGGCAATACCGACCGGCCCGCTAGGACAGCATGCTGGCGGCTTTCCGTCAGAATTTCACAGTCAGATAATCTATAAATTCAGACATCACGGCTTCTATGCGACAGCTTACTACCGACAATTAGCGCGACCAGAGTGCCGCCACATAGCGTGCACTTTCACATCCGTGCGTCGTGCGATCGGCTGGGACGGGTCCGTTGAACGATCCTCTATCGGACAGGGGCGATAACCATGGTGGTTGATCGAGAGCCGCAGATAGGAAGCGTCGAGACCGCGAAGCGTATGGCCGTGCTTCGTCCGCACTTGCATGATGCGGTGCCGCTGGTGAAGGCGGCTGCTGACGCCGGTGTTCCCATACGCACCGTCCGGCGCTGGCTTGCTCGTTACCGGGCAGATGGCCCGGCAGGACTGGGGCGACCGCCGCGACCTGATACGGGCACGCGCACTTTCCCAAAGGAGATGGTAGCGCTGATCGAGGGCATGGCCTTAATCAAGCCGCCCCCATCGATCGCGACCATTCATCGCCGCCTGACCGGCATTGCGGGCGAACGGGGCTGGCGAAGTCCGTCCTACGGCAGCGTCCGCGATATTGTTCGCCAGATTGATCCGGCGATGCTGATGCTGGCGCATGAAGGCGCTGCGGCCTTTCGCGACAAGTTCGAATTGGTGCACCGACATCGCGCGGATGGGCCTAACGCTACGTGGCAGGCCGACCACACGCTGCTCGATATTTTGATCCTCGATGCCAGCGGCAGACATGCAAGGCCGTGGCTGACGACCGTGGTAGATGATTACTCGCGTGTGATCGCGGGCTACATGGTGTTCCTTGGTGCGCCTTCCGCGCTCAACACCTCGCTCGCGTTGCGGCAGGCTATCTGGCGAAAGGCCGATCCGGCGTGGCCTGTGTGCGGCATTCCCGACGTGCTCCATGTCGATCACGGATCGGATTTCACCAGTCTGCATCTTGAACAGGCGGCAGCCGACCTACGCATTCGTCTGATTTACTCCGCCGTCGCCCGCCCACAAGGGCGAGGGAAGATCGAGCGGTTGTTCCGCACCGTCAACACAGAGCTACTGCCCGAGTTGCCGGGCAATATTCGCAACGGCAAGCCGGCCTCGCCGCCCCGTCTGTCGCTCGCGGAGCTGGATGCCGCAATCGGCACTTATATGGTAGCGACCTACAACGTCCGTTCGCATCGCGGGATCGGCATCGCTCCCGTGGACGCTTGGCGGGGCGCAGGATGGCTGCCCCGAATGCCCGAAACGCTTACTGAGCTGGACTCACTGCTGGTCATGGTCGCCAAGCCCCGAACGGTCCATCGCGACGGCATCCGCTTTGAGGGACTGCGATACTTCGATCCAACGCTTGCCGCCTATGTCGGCGAGCCCGTTATGATCCGCTACGACCCGCGCGACATGGGCGAGGTCCGCGTGTTCCACCGCAACGTCTTTCTTTGCCGAGCCGTCAGCCCGGATCATGCCGGGAAGAGCCTGACACTTAAAGACGTTCAGACCGCCCGCATCGCTCACCTGCGTCGGCTGCGAAGCGAGATCAAGGAGAAGAAGGCACTGGCCGCAGAATACCCACCCCCAATCCTGATCATGCCTAGGGAGACGCAAATCGAGGAGCGCCAGTTAGTGCCGGCACCGCCGGTGAAGTTGGCCTCAATACCGGCCAAGCCTCGTCTTCGCACCTATTACGAGGGCGAATGATGCCTGATGGCAGCGCTCGCCATACGAGTTTCATCGCGACGCAGGAGCATCGCCGTTTCACCGAATTTGCGGATGCTGTCCGCAAGCATCGCTACATCGGCTTATGCCATGGACCAGCCGGCGTGGGAAAAACTCTCTCGGCGCGCCGGTATGCTCGGTGGGACAGTGCGGCAACGATACTCGTGACAGACTGGGGCAGGCGCGACCCATCCGATATCAAGGTCTATGCCGACCTCGCCCGCTCGCGCGCCGTATTTTACACGCCAACGGTGGGCTGCACGTTTCGTGAACTTCGTCAGGAAGTCCCCCGGCTTATGGAGCGGGTGGATATCTGTATCGATGAGCATGTGCGCCCCAAAGGCATATTGATCGAGTCCCGTCGCAAGCGTCTTGTCGAGTTGCTGATCGTCGATGAGGCCGAGCGCTTGTCCACGGTCGCACTGGAATATTTTCGCGACGTGTTTGACCGGCAAGGCATTGGTTTGATCCTGATCGGGATGCCCGGAATTGAAAAGAGCATGGCGCGCTACCCTCAGCTTTTTAGCCGGGTGGGCTTTGCTCACCAGTATCGGCCGTTGCACCATGATGAACTGACCTTCGTATTGACGCGGCGCTGGCGTGATCTCGGGTTGGCGATGGACGATGCAGACTTCACCGATGCACACGCGGTCGCCGCAATCGTCCGGGTTACGGGCGGTAACTTTCGCCTGCTGCACCGGCTATTCGTACAGATTGAGCGCATTTTGCGGATCAATGGTCTCAACGCCATCACCAAAGACGTGGTGGAAGCGGCGCGCAGCACCCTCGTAATTGGCGTCACGTGATTATCAATGTCTGTCTGGCAGCGCCGACTTTGCAATTCCAGCATGCCATTTATCGCTGACAAGCCGTGCCAATTAGCGCTGACATTTACAGGCTGGCCATATGCCGATGTTCGGAAAACGGCCGTTTTCTGCACAAAATCCGGTAGGTCAGCGGTCAGCTTTAAAGGAGGCAAGGCAAGATGACGCCCGCCCTTTCGAGAAAGCCACATTACCCTCTCAGCTTCCGCTCGAAGCGCTTCCATTGGCGTTCGTCCCGACCATAACCGGGAAAGGACGGCGGTAGCGGCGTCGGTGCGATCCTATTTGGCCTACTGCCGCAAGCCGAACACCGCAGATATTTGGGGAGGCATTCGACCGCCATGTTCTTGCGTTTTAGGTAGCACCACCTCGCTAAAACCAGGCGGTGCACGACGCCCTTACGTCCGCATTTCGAGCATACGCACCCCAAATTAGCTTCGTGCTTCGTGAAATCCCCCAGCGTCCTAAACCGCGTGTTGCCCACAGGATCACCAAGGCAACGCCATCTGCGCCGTTTCGGCGTCTACAGGCTGATATAGAGTGCCGTAGACATGCCTTGCGACTTCCAAGCGTGCGTCTGCTCTCAGTCCCTCGCGCGGCGCGGTGAGGCCGATCAAAGCCCATGCAGGCGCGTCCTCGATAATGGCCGCAATTCGTTCCGGCGAAATCACGCTAGCCATCAGAAGCAATCGGTCGAGAACTTGCCGTAGGGTGACAACCCACGCCGCGCGAACTCTGCCTCAATCGGCGCTAGAAGGGTCTCAGGACCGTCTTCGAAGCATTGGAAAAAGATGTTCTGCATCTCGCAAGGCCGGAGCTCTGGCAGGATTTCGGCAATCAGAGTGTGAGTCTGACTGAAGGGCTGTGCGCCGTCGCGCAGCGACTCGGGTGCGTGTTCCATACCCGGACCATAGCGGAACATAAAGAGAACGCTAGGGTGATCCTATCTCTTTCAACTCGGGAGTTTGATTAGCGCTTTCAGCTGCTTTTGGAGCGCCGCGCTACCCAAATGCGATTGCACGTGATCGAAACCCTCCCGCCTCAACTGAGTGCGGATGTCAGTTATCGAGCGCGCTTTGCCGCTCCGCGCGATCTCGAATGCCCGTTCGATGATTGTCATGGCAAAGCGGTAACACGGCCGACCTACTAAGAGGACCGTTTCGGTATGAGTCTGGCGAGCTTGCTGCATTGTGGCCGACAAACCGCCAGCTATCGCCAAGAATACGCGCGTTCGTCGACTTCATGGCGGATCGGCTCGACTTGGCGGGCTGAGGGACGCTCACCGCTTCCTCGAAGCGAACTCCCATGTCGGAAAGGTCGTCGTTATCGTCTGACTCTGCGACAAGCGGTGGAGCCGTCATTGGCTGGGCACGCCCGCCAGGAATTGCCCAAGGTCCGCTGCTGCTGCGCGCCCTTGACGTCGTCCGGCCTCAGCGGCTGGAGCGCGGCTTGAAGGCAGAAGCGGATTTTTGCCAATGGCAGTGCGCGATTGCTCATCAGGCTGTAGCAAAAAGACGTTTGTGCCGTTCGCCCGTAGCGTTTCTAGCTGCTGCGCCAAATCGTCGCCGGGTAACGCTGAAGACTCCCCACCGAGGGGGGAAATGACAATCGCTGCGCTGGCGCCAGCAGCAAGGTCGGCGTTATCGGACGAGCGCACACCACCATCGACAAACCGTTCAGGTCCTACGGTCACGGGCGGCCATATCCCAGGAACCGCACAACTTGCGGCCACAGCGTCGACAAGATCAACACCGGATTGTCTGTCGAACACGACGGGTTCGCACGTCCGCGCATTCACCGCGACCAATCGCAGTATCCGATCTGGCCAAGCGTGACTTGGCAGTCGCGCGGCGATTACCGAACGTCGTGCGGGCTCAGTGACTGTTGGCGCATGGAGTGCAAACTCTCCAACGTGTCGACGGATTTCTGTCTTGTCCGTCGTCGTTGCCCCTGAAGTGAGAAACTTCTGAAAAGCCTCTACCAAGGGTGCGTCGGGCGAGAGCTCATCGACCTGACGCGCCGGATCGGTCTGTCGGGAATACAGTTCATGCAAACTCGAACCGCTTGAAACTTGCGCTGCTACAGTCGCGCCAGCGGACGTGCCGATAAGGCCCTCTACCAAAGCGGGAAGCGGAATCCCCTCCTCTGCGATGCCGACAAGCAGTCCCGTCATCCAAGCGATGCCACCGACGCCCCCCCCGCCCAGAACCATTACCGTACCAGATGTCAGATCTGATTTCATAAGAGCACCTTCTCGCCGTAGCCCGTCCAACAGCTCGACACCCGTCGCTGCCGCATCCGGAAACCGCTTGGTTTCC
>Ga0308169_10004348_pt1 | contig 13314 bp, 8 predicted proteins | sample PhyBR1_2_FD_202139 | JGI IMG/M metagenome (GOLD analysis project Ga0308169, IMG submission 202139) | Phyllosphere microbial communities from UC Gill Tract Community Farm, Albany, California, United States - DLSLSB.R1 | ecosystem: Host-associated > Plants > Phyllosphere > Unclassified | place...
AGGATCGTAAGGTGCAGGAAGACGCGTCAGACCCACTCGTAGGGGCGCTGGTGGACAACCGCTATGCAGTCACCTCCAGGCTTGCCCGCGGCGGCATGTCCACTGTCTATCTGGCCGTGGACCAGCGGCTGGACCGTGAGGTGGCGCTGAAGGTGCTGCACCCCCACCTCGCTGCCGATGACAACTTCCTGGGCAGGCTTGGGCGGGAAGCAAAGGCCGCTGCCCGCCTGTCCCATCCGCACGTGGTGGGCGTTCTGGACCAAGGCAACGACGCTCACACCGCGTACCTCGTCATGGAGTACATCAAGGGCCATACGCTCAGGGACGTCCTCAGGGAAAGGGGCGCCCTCCCGCCCAGGCTGGCGCTGGCCCTGATCGATCCCGTGGTGGAGGGGTTGGGCGCGGCGCACGCGGCGGGCTTTATCCACCGCGACGTGAAACCCGAAAACGTCCTGATCGCCGATGACGGCAGGATCAAGATCGGTGACTTCGGACTGGCCCGGGCCGTCACCAGCTCCACCAGCACCGGGGCGCTGATCGGGACGGTCGCGTACATCTCGCCTGAACTCGTCCTGGGCAGGCCTGCTGACGCGCGCAGCGACGTCTATTCCGTGGGCATCATGCTGTACGAGATGCTGACCGGACGGCAGCCGTTCGAGGGCGAGGTCCCTATCCAAGTGGCCTACCAGCACGTCAACGGTGCTGTGGGGCCGCCGTCGGACCTGGTGCCCGGCCTGGCGGGCGAAGTGGACGAATTGGTCCAGTGGTGTACGGCCAATGATCCCGAGAACCGGCCGGTGGACGGCAATGCGCTGCTGCAGGAGCTGCGCCACATCCGGACCAACCTCAGCGATGCCGAATTGGACCTGCAGCCTCCGGCGGCGGCCGCCGCGTCCCAACACCAGACCGAGGTCCTGGCCCGTACCAGCAACCCCACGACCCTGATGCCTCCCTCCCGGCCGGCCGCGCCCGCCTACCCGCCAGGGCAGTCCGGGCGGTCCGGGCAGGCAGATGGGTACGGGGAGGGATATGTTCCAACGGCCCAGGTGCATCACCAGAGACCCGGACTTGCACTGCCCGACGACGACGATTCCGGCGGGGGCTGGTCTCCCCCGCCGCCGCGGGTGAGCAAGCGCGCTCAACGGCGGGCGGACAAGGAAAACGAGAAGCTGCGTGCCGCAGCCGCTGCCACCCCGCTGCGTACGCTCCGGGACGGCAATCCGCGCCGCCGCGGCGTCCTCTGGGTCCTGGTCCTCATCATCGCCGCGCTCCTGGCCACTGGTGCGGGTTGGTTCTTTGGAATGGGCCCCGGGGCCGCCGCTGCCGTACCGGCGGTGGCCAACAAGACCGTGGCCCAGGCCCAGCAGGTGCTGAGCGGAGTGGGGTTCCGTTCCACCACCAGTGATGTCTTTGACGACGCGGTACCCACCGGACTGGTGGTGGGCAGTGACCCGGCAGCCGGGACTGAGATCCGGAAGTTCCAGCCCGTCTCCCTGCTGGTGTCCAAGGGCCCGCAGCTGTTTCCCTTGCCAAAACTCACCGGGGGGACGCTGGACGAAGCGAAGAGGGCCCTGAACGCCGCGGAAATGGCGCTGGGGACGGTGGCCGAGAAGTTTGACGAAAATGCCGCGGCAGGCACGGTCCTGTCGCAGGATCCGACCGCAGGCACTTCCGTGCGCCATGGCACCCCGGTGGCGATGGTGGTTTCCAAGGGGCCACAGCCCATTCCCGTTCCATCAGTGGTGGGAAAGGCCGAGGACGACGCCGTGGCAGCAATTGAGGCAGCAGGACTGGCAGCCGAGGTAGCCCCGGATGAGCTATTCGATCGAAACGTGCCGGAGGGCGCCGTCGTCGGCCAGTCCCCCGCCAACGGCACGTTGACCCGGGGCGGCACCGTCACGTTGACCATTTCCAAGGGCCCCAGGATGGTGAATGTCCCCAGCTATATAGGCAAGCAGGCAAGTGAAGCCGAACAGGCGCTGAAGAAGCTGGGATTCGAAGTCCGCCGGAATAACATCCTGGGCGGGTTCTTCGGCACCGTGCGTGATCAGTCGCCCGTGGACCGGGAAGTCCCGGAAGGATCGGTGATTACGATCACCGTTGTGTAGTGAAGACGGGCGGGCAGCGCCGGCCCGCCTTCACCCGTGGTTCTCCTAGTGCTTGGCGAGCGCCCCGGCCACCAGGAAGGCCATTTCGAGGGACTGCATGTGGTTCAGGCGGGGATCGCAGACGGACTCGTAGCGGTCCAGGAAGGCCTCCTGGTCGATGGGGTCCGCGCCCCCCAGGCATTCTGCTACGTCATCGCCTGTCATCTCGACGTGCAGGCCGCCGGGAACGGTGCCCAGGCCGTGGTGCACTTCGAAGAAACCGCGCACTTCGTCAATGACATCGTCGAAGTTGCGCGTCTTGTAGCCGTTGGGTGAGGTGACGGTGTTGCCGTGCATGGGGTCGGTGACCCACAGCACCTGCGCGCCGGAAGCGGTGACCTTTTCGACGACGGCCGGCAGCTTCTCGCGAATGTTGCCGGCACCCATGCGGGTGATGAATGTGAGGCGACCGGGTTCACGCTCCGGGTCCAGCTTGTCGATCAACCTCAGAGCGTCGTCCCCGGTGGTGGACGGGCCGAGCTTGACGCCAATGGGGTTGCGTACCCGCGAGAGGAAGTCCACGTGGGCGTGGTCCAGTTCCCGGGTGCGCTCCCCGATCCACAGGAAGTGGGCGGAGGTGTCGTAGGGGAAGCCGGTGCGGGAGTCGATTCGGGTCAGGGCGCGTTCGTAGTCCAGCAGCAGGGCCTCGTGGCTTGCGAAGAACTCGACGCGCTTCAGGGCTTCGAAGTCCGCGCCACAGGAATCCATGAACTTGATGGCGCGGTCGATGTCCCGGGCCAGCGACTCGTAGCGGGCGTGGGCGGGGTTTTCCGTGAAGCCCTTGTTCCACTGGTGTACAGAGCGCAGGTCCGCGAAGCCGCCCTGCGTGAAGGCGCGGATGAGGTTCAGCGTCGACGCGGAGGTGTGGTAGGCACGCAGCATCCGGGAGGCGTCGTGGCCGCGGGACTCGGGGGTGAATTCGTACCCGTTGACGATGTCGCCGCGGTAGGCGGGCAGGGTCACGCCGTTGCGGGTTTCGTCATTGGAGGAGCGGGGCTTGGCGAACTGGCCTGCCATGCGGCCCATCTTGATGACGGGCATGGCAGCGCCGTAGGTGAGGACCACGGCCATCTGGAGGATGGTCTTGACGCGGGCGCTGATCTTGTCCGCCGTGGCGGCTTCGAAGGTTTCAGCGCAGTCGCCGCCCTGCAACAGGAACGCCTTGCCCTGGGCAGCGGCAGCGAGCCGCTCCCGGAGCACGTCCACTTCGCCCGCGAACACCAGCGGCGGAAGCACGGAGAGCTCCTTTACCGAAGCCTCGAAAACTTCCCGGTCCTGCCAGCTGGGCTGCTGGGAGATGGGAAGGTCCCGCCAGTGGTCCAGTCCGGGATAGTTGGCTGCGCCGCTCTGGGCGGTGCTGGACAGCGAAAAGGCGGGTTTTGCAGATAGCTCAGTCACCCTCCAAGACTACCGGCAGGGCGGCGCAGGCGGGCACCGGGCCGTCACGCTGCCAGCTGTCGCCGTCACAACCGCGGAGGGCCTCCGCGAGGTTCCGCTATCCCGCGGCTGTTGTGCCGGCGTCGTCCTCCACGCCACGGTGCCCAGGCGCGGGACTGGCGGGGCCGGCGTCCTGCACAAACTCGCCCTCCAAGGCCACGGGAGCCGCAAGGGGCTCGGACGCGGCGCGGGGTTCCCCGGGCTTTCCGGCGAGCCGCAGCTTCACCACGGCAGCGTATTCGTCCACATATTCCTGCCCCGAGAGCCGCAGCAGGCTGGACATGATCTCGTCCGTGACCTTGCGCTGGACGGTCCTGTCCTCTGCCTGCTCCCGGTACTGGCTGAAGTCCAGGGGTTCGCCGAAGATCATACCGATCCTGCGGATGTTGGGGAGCCGCTTGCCAATGGGCTGGACCTTGTCGGTGCCAATCATCGCAACGGGGATGACCGGGACGCCGGCCTGCAGTGCCAGCCGGGCCACGCCCACCTTGCCCCGGTACAAGCGCCCGTCGGGGCTGCGCGTGCCTTCGGGGTAGATGCCAAGGAGGCCGCCCGCGTTGAGCACTTCCATTCCTGCATTCAGGGAGGCGGCGGAAGCTGCGCCTCCGGACCTGTCCATGGGCAGTTGGTTGGTGAGGCGGAAGAACGCCGCGGTGAGCCTGCCTTTGATACCGGTGCCCGTGAAGTATTCCGACTTTGCCAGGAAAACCACGGGGCGGTGGACCATGAGGGGCATGAAGATGGAATCGGAAAACGAAAGGTGGTTGGAGGCGATGATGGCGGGACCCTGCGCCGGGATGTTGTCCAGGCCTTTGACCCAGGGCCGAAAAAGCAGTTTGATCACCGGACCGAGGAAGATCCTTTTCATGACCCAATAGAACACGTGGCGAACCTCTCCGGAAGGCAGCTTCCAGTCCCGGCATCGGGCCTGGCCAGCGATTCAATGCCACCCTACTCTAGTGAGATTTGGGTGGAACAGTGACACGATGGAGTCATGACTGAAAGCAGCATTCCGCCCCGTCCGGCCGCTTTCAGCTATCCAGGCCATGGCGCCAATGCCCGCATCGGGGTGGCCCTGTGCCACGGATTCACCGGCAGTCCGCTGAGCATCATGCCGTGGGCGCAACACCTCGCCGACGCTGGGTACGCAGTAACCGTCCCCCTGCTTCCGGGCCATGGCACGGACTGGCGCCAGCTGGCCGTGACCGGCTGGAAGGACTGGTACCGCAGCTACGAAGAGGCTCTCCTCGACCTTGCCGGCCGAACGGACGCCTGCTTCGCCGCTGGCCTGTCCATGGGCGGGGCCATCGCGCTCCTTGCCGCCGCCCGCCACCCGGTGGCGGGTGTCACTGTGGTCAACCCGGGACTGAGCTTCTACGACTGGCGCGTGCGGATCATCGGCCTCCTTAAGTACGTCCAACGCACCACCATTCCCCTCCAAGAGGACCGGACCGGCGCCCCCGCAACTGACGACGGCGACTACTCGCTGACTCCACTGTCTGCGGTGCACGAACTGAAGAAATTGTTCCGGGCAGCCGCACGCAGCCTGCCCGCCGTGGACGCGCCTGTCCAGGTCTTCAAGTCGCGCACCGACGCCGTGGTCCCGCCCACCTCCCTGGCCATGCTGCGGAAGGGACTGGGCGCGAACCTTTCGGAAGTGATGGAGCTTGCCAGCAGCGGACATGTGGCTACTCTGGACGTTGACGCGCCCGCCATCTTCGCCGGATCGGCCGAATTCGTCGCCGCCCATGCCCGCCGCACCACCACCTTGGGGACGCCATGACCTCCAGCCCGGACCACAGCCCGTTCAGCAGCGCCTTCAGCGGCGAAGGGCCACGCACTGGAGTGGTCCTCTCCCACGGGTTCACGGGAAGCCCGCATGGCCTTCGCGCATGGGCCACCGCATTTGCCAAGGCCGGTTTCGCCGTCCGGATGCCGCTGCTCCCGGGCCATGGAACCACCTGGCAGGACCTGGCACGCACCCGCTGGCAGCAGTGGCACGGCGCCCTGGATGACGCCTTCCTGGAGCTGGACGCCGAGTGCGACCAAGTCTTCGCGGCCGGCCTGAGCATGGGCGGCGCCCTGGCCCTTCGCATCGCCGCGACGCGCCCCGTGGCGGGCGTGGTCCTGGTGAATCCAGGCCTGGTGATAGACGATCCGCGGGCGCCGCTGGCCGGAATCCTCAAGCTGGTGCTGAAGAGCACTCCCTCCATCGGCAATGACATCCTCAAGGCGGGGGTGGACGAGGGCGCCTACGCCCGCACGCCCGTGGCCGCAGCCCATGAACTCAACAAGATGTTCAAGGACACCGTCCGCCTCCTTCCCCGGGTCACGGCGCCCGTGCAGGTCTACCGCTCCGCCGTGGACCATGTGGTGTCCGACGCCAGCATGGACGCCCTCCGGCGCGGGCTGGCGCACGCGCCCCTGGACGTGGTGCGGCTCGAGAACAGCTACCATGTGGCCACCCTGGACAACGACGCCGACCGCATCTTCGAGGGGTCGGTGGAGTTTATCCGGCGGGTGCTGAAGGAGATGCAGGCAGGCGGCCAAAGGTCCGGACAGGAGGTCCGCAGTGAACAGGCCTGACTCGGAACAACCGGACCAGGGCGCCAACCAGGACGACGCCGTTTGGCTGGACCTGGTGGCCCGGCTGGAATCGGACACTGTGGCAATCCGCCCCGATCCCCCGGCGTCCGGGGAACAGCCGGCCGCCGGAACGGCAGCCGCTGCGCCGCCGGCACCGCAGCCGCCCTCCTTCCGGGACTTCGATCCCCTGGGCCTGGCCGGGACACCGCCTGCGGAATTGTCTGCTGCCGAACGCCGGCGGCCCGGCGGGGACGACACCCCCGGCGCGGACGCGTCCCCGGAGGGGCCGCGCGATTACGAGATGGACGACGACGGCGGCGAGTTCGTGCCGGAGGAACCGCCCAGCCTGGCCGGCACCGAACCGCTGACCATGCTGGCCTGGCTCGGGGCCGTGGGCGGACCCGTGGCGCTGTTGCTGTCGGCGATGTTTTGGCGGTCGGCGCCCCTGCTGGCCATCCTCGGCATCGTTGCCGCATTCGTGCTGGGCACGGTGTACCTGATCATGAAGCTGCCCCAGGAGAAGGACGGGGACGACGACGGCGCCAGGGTCTAGCGCCGCACCCGGCGGCCCTCCGCCGGCCCGCCGTCGGGCGTCAGCTGCGGACGCGGCTGCTGACGCGAGAAAGGTCCGCCGCCCCGATGAGGCCCGCATTGGGGCCGAGGGCCGCCAGCTCGATTCCTGCAGCCGGGCGGAAGCCCCGGCCGGTGAGGTTCCGCGCGAAAGCTTTGCGGGCGGGCTCCACCAGCAGGTCCCCGGCTGAGCACAGTCCACCGCCGATGACGAAGAGGCCGGGGTCAAGTGCCGCTGCAAGGTTGGCAAGTCCGAGCCCGAGCCATTCGCCCACCTCCTCGATCAGCTCGCGCGAGGCGCCGTCGCCACTCAGGGCCAGCTCGGTCACGATTGCTCCGGTGATGGCTTCGGGATGTCCGTTCACGGCCGCCAACAGGTCCTGGGCCATCGGGGAGTTGGATCGGGCCAGGAGCCTGGCTTCACGCCCGAGGGCGTTGCCGGACGCGTATTGTTCCCAGCACCCGCGGTTGCCGCATTCACACCGGTGCCCGCCCGGCATGATGATCTGGTGGCCGAACTCCCCTGCCACGCCGAAGCGGCCGCGTTCGACCCTGCCGTCCATCACCATGGCGCCGCCGATGCCGGTGCCCAGGGTGATGCAGACCAGCCGGTCCTCCCCTTGTCCGGCGCCAAAGCGCCACTCGGCCCAGGCCGCTGCATCGGCGTCGTTGGTGAGCAACACCGGACGGCGGAGTAGCCGCTGGAGGTTCTCGCGCAGCGGCTCGTTGCGCCAGGCCAGGTGCGGGCTGAAGAGCACGGTTCCGCCGGCCAGGTCCATCCAGCCTGCAGCACCGATCCCCACCGACCAGATGCGGTGCCCCTGGCTCAGCTCCTCCACCAGTTCCACGATGACCTGCTCCACCGCTCGTGGATCTGTTCCGGGTGTTGAACGGCGGGCCTCGCTGAGGATGCGCCCTTCGGCGTCCACCACTCCAGCGGCCACCTTGGTTCCCCCGATATCGATCCCGATGGCCAGTCCCTTGCGGCCCAGGCGAAGGTGGCCGCCGGTGCCGCCATGGAGCTGCCCCGCGCGGTACGTGGCGGGACGGCGTCGCCAAGGTGCTGGTCTTTTCAAGGGGCCGGCCTGATCGCCGCGCAACGGTCCGTACATAGTCCACCATTCTAGGCGGGCAGCAGGATTGTCTTGACATATAGCGCTGCCGACCACCTTCATTGACGACTAAGTTACTCGCCAGTAGGTTTATGTACTGCACTGTTCCGCTGCGGGTACTAGTCTTTAGGCAACCCCGTGCGCGGGACTTCAGATATCAAAGGAGCTATAGTGCGCGAATTCAGTGTTCCGCCCCTGGTTGTCGTCCCACCCGAAACCAACATCACGGACCTGGTGTTGCGGCAGGCGGCCAAGCCCGGAAACCCGGCACTGTTCTCCCGCCTGGACCCCGAGGGCTCGTGGCGGGACGTCCGCGCCACCGAGTTCCTGGCCGACGTCAAAGCCCTGGCCAAGGGCCTGATCGCCAGCGGCGTCGGCGCCGGTGACCGCGTCGGCATCATGTCCCGGACCCGCTACGAGTGGTCCCTCGTTGACTTCTCCATCTGGTTCGCGGGCGCCGTTTCCGTGCCGATCTACGAGACCTCCTCCCCTTCCCAGGTGGCTTGGAACCTTGGGGACTCAGGCGCCGTGGCGGCCTTCGGCGAATCCGCCCACCACGAGAACGTCATCCGCCAGGCCGTCACCGCGGAGGGACTCACGGCGGTGCAGCACGTGTGGCAACTCGAGGGCAACGGCCTGGACAGCCTCCGCGAGGCGGGCCGGGACGTCAGTGATGACGAACTGGAATCCCGCCGCAGCGCAGCCGGGCTTTCCGACGTGGCCACCATCATCTACACCTCCGGAACCACCGGACGGCCCAAGGGCTGCGAGCTCACGCACGGCAACTTCGTGGAACTCTCGGACAACGCCCTGGCCATCATCGGCGAGATCGTCCATGAGAAGGCCAAGACCATCATGTTCCTCCCGCTGGCCCACGTATTCGCCCGGTTCATCTCCGTTCTGGCAATGGCGGCCGGCACCACGGTGGCCCACACCCCGGACATCAAGAACCTCCTGGCGGACCTGCAAAGCTATGAACCGACGTTCATCCTGGCGGTGCCCAGGGTCTTCGAAAAGGTCTACAACTCCGCGCTGACCAAGGCCGAGGACGGCGGCAAGGGTGCCATCTTCCACCGCGCCGCTGAAACTGCCATCGCCTTTTCCAAGGCCCGGCAGGACGGGCGGGTGGGGCTGGCGCTGAAGCTGCGGCACGCCTTGTTCGACAAGCTGGTTTACGGCAAGCTGCGGGCGGCCATGGGGGGACACGTAGCCCACGCTGTGTCCGGCGGCGGCCCCCTTGGCGAGCGGCTGGGGCACTTCTTCCAGGGCATCGGCCTGCAGGTCCTCGAAGGATACGGCCTCACCGAGACCACTGCCCCCATCACCGTGAACACCCCGTCGCGGATCAAGATCGGCTCGGTGGGCAAGCCGCTGCCGGGCAACGCCGTGAAGATTGCCGACGACGGCGAAATCCTGGCCAAGGGGGTCTGCGTCATGCGGGGCTACTACCAGCGGGACGACCTCACCGCGGAAGCGTTCACGGACGGCTGGTTCCATACCGGGGACATTGGCCGCCTGGATGAAGAGGGCTTTGTCTGGATCACCGGGCGCAAGAAGGAGATCATCGTCACCGCCGGCGGCAAGAACGTCATCCCGGCCCTGCTCGAGGACCAGATCCGCGCTGATGCCCTGGTGTCGCAGGTCCTCGTAGTGGGCGACAACCGGCCCTTCATCGGCGCCCTGGTAACACTGGACCAGGAGGCCCTGCCGGGCTGGTTGCAGCGCCACAACCTCCCCGCCGACACCACGCTGGAGCAGGCAGCCGCCAACCCCTTGGTGAAGGCGGCGGTCCAGGACCTGATCACTGCTGCCAACACGTCTGTTTCGCAGGCCGAGGCGATCAAGTCCTTCCGCATCGTGCCGGCGGACTTCACGGAAGCCTCGGGCCACCTGACCCCGTCCATGAAGGTAAAGCGGGCCCAGGTGATGAAGGATTTCGAAACCGTCATCGAGGAAATGTACTCCGCTCCCCGTCCCTGACGCGCACAACGACGAAAGGGTCCTCCCGCTACGGGAGGACCCTTTCGTTGTGCCTGGAACTTCCTACTGCTCGATCACCAGCAGCAGGTCCCCGCCCTGGACCTGTTCGACGGCGGAGATGGCGAGGCGCGAGACCTTGCCGCCTACCGGCGTCGTAATGGATGCTTCCATCTTCATTGCCTCGATGGTTGCCACGGTGTCGCCGGCCCGGACCGTCTCGCCGGGCTTGACGGTGACGGTGACGGCGCCGGCGAACGGCGCGGCCACCTGGCCGGGCTGGGCGGGATCTGCCTTTTCGGCGGCCTTGACGTTGCTCACCACTGAACGGTCCCGGACCATCACGGGCCGCGACTGGCCATTAAGGGTACACATGACGGTGCGCATGCCCTTTTCGTCCGGCTCCGAGACAGCCTCCAGCGAGGCGATCAGGCGGACACCGCGCTCCAGCTGGATCTCGTGCTCGGTGCCGCGCTGAAGGCCGTACAGGTAGTCGCGGGTGTCCAGGACGGAAATGTTGCCGTACGTCTCCACGCTCTTCAGGTAGTCCTTGGTGGGACCGTCGAAGAGCAGCCGGTTCAGCGTGTGCTGGCGGGTCTTGGAGTCGGACTTCAACGCGGCGCTGTCCTCGGCACTCAGTTCGACGTCGCGGACCTTCACGCTCCTGCCCTGGAGGGCCTTGGTGCGGAAGGGCTCGGGCCAGCCCCCGGGAGGATCACCGAGTTCGCCGGACAGGAAGCCGATGACGGAGTCGGGGATGTCGTAGTTCTGCGGGTTGGCTTCGAAATCCGCGGGATCGGCGTTGAGGCCCACCAGGTGCAGGGCGAGGTCGCCCACCACCTTGGAGGACGGAGTCACCTTCACCAGGTGGCCCAGGATGCGGTCGGCCGCGGTGTACATGTCCTCGATGGCCTCGAACCGCTCCCCCAGGCCCAGGGCCATGGCCTGCTGGCGCAGGTTGGACAGCTGGCCGCCGGGAATCTCGTGCTTGTACACCCGCCCGGTGGGCCCGGGCAGGCCGGACTCGAACGGCGCGTAAACGCGGCGGACCGCTTCCCAGTACGGTTCCAGGGAACTGACAGCATCGAGGCTAAGGCCGGTATCGCGCGGCGTGTGGGCGAGGGCCGCAACAAGGGCCGACGCCGACACCTGGCTTGTGGTGCCGGCCAGCGATGCGGACGCCACGTCAACGGCGTCCACGCCGGCGTCGACAGCGGCCAGCAGGGTTGCCAGCTGGCCACCTGCGGTGTCGTGGGTGTGAAGGTGGACCGGCAGGTCGAACCGCTCCCGCAGGGCAGCAACCAGCTTGGCTGCGGCCGCCGGACGCAGCAGCCCCGCCATGTCCTTGATGGCCAAAATGTGGGCACCGGCGTCGACAATCTTCTGCGCCAGCCCCAGGTAGTAGTCCAGGGTGTAGAGCTTCTCTTCGGGGTCCAGCATGTCACCGGTGTAGCAGAGGGCAACTTCCGCAACGGCGGTGCCGGTAGTGCGCACTGCACGGATGGCAGGAGCCATCTGGCTGACGTCGTTCAGGGCGTCGAAGATGCGGAAGATGTCGATGCCGGTGGCGGCGGCCTCATTGACGAATGCTTCCGTGACCTCTTCCGGGTAGGGCGTGTAGCCCACGGTGTTGCGTCCGCGCAGCAGCATCTGGATGCAGACGTTTGGCATGGCCTGGCGCAGGGCGGCGAGCCGGTCCCAGGGGTCCTCGCCCAGGAAGCGCAGTGCGACGTCGTAGGTGGCGCCGCCCCATGCCTCGACGGACAGCAGCTGAGGCATCAGGGCCGTGACCGCGGGGCCGGCGGCTACGAGGTCTCTCGTGCGGACGCGGGTGGCCAGCAGGGACTGGTGGGCATCGCGGAAAGTGGTGTCAGTGACGGCTACGGCATTCTGCTCACGCAGTGCCTTCGCGAAGCCTTCCGGGCCCAGTTCGAGGAGCTTCTGGCGTGAACCCGGGGCTGCCTGCTTGTCCTTGACGTCAGGCAGCTTGTGGGCGGGGTCCGAATGCACGGTCAGTTCGCCGTTGGGCTTGTTCACGGTGACGTCGGCCAGCCAGGTCAGGAGCTTGGTGCCGCGGTCCGCCGAGACCCGGGCCTTGAGCAGCTCCGGGCGCTGGTCGATGAAGTTCGTGGCAACGTCCCCGGCGATGAAGTCCGGGTCATCCAGCACGGCCTGGAGGAAAGGGATGTTCGTGGAGACACCGCGGATGCGGAACTCAGCCAGCGCACGACGGGCCCGGGCAACTGCCGTGGGGTAATCCCTGCCGCGGCATGTCAGCTTAACCAGCATGGAATCGAAGTGGGGGCTGATCTCGGCACCGGAGTACACCGTGCCGCCGTCCAGGCGTACGCCGGCGCCGCCGGCCGAACGGTAACCGGTGATCTTTCCAACGTCCGGCCGGAACCCGTTGGTGGGGTCTTCCGTGGTGATGCGGCTCTGCAGAGCCGCCCCGCGGAGCTTGACGGTGTCCTGTGAGAGGCCCAGGTCGGCCAGGGTCTCGCCGGAGGCGATCCGCATCTGGGCCTGCACCAGGTCCACGTCCGTCACTTCCTCGGTGACGGTGTGCTCCACCTGGATGCGCGGGTTCATTTCGATGAAGACGTGCTGGCCTGCCCGCTCACCCTCGGTGTCCACAAGGAACTCGACGGTTCCGGCGTTGACGTACTTCAGTGCCTGGGCGAACTTCACAGCGTCCCGGTACAGGGCCTGGCGGATGTTGTCGTCCAGGTTCGGGGCGGGAGCAATTTCGATGACCTTCTGGTGCCGCCGCTGGATGGAGCAGTCACGCTCGAACAGGTGCATGACGTTGCCCTCTGCGTCGGCGAGGATCTGCACCTCGATGTGCCGGGGGCGGAGGACCGCCTGCTCCAGGAACATTGTGGGGTCCCCGAACGCCGCGTCGGCTTCGCGCATGGCCGATTTGAGTGCCTCAGGGAGGGCTTCGCGGGTGTCCACCCGGCGCATGCCGCGGCCCCCACCGCCGGCCACGGCCTTGGCGAAAATGGGGAATCCGATCTCATCTGCCGCAGCCAGGAGCTCGTCCAGGTCCTTGGACGGCTCACTGGACTTCAGCACCGGGACCCCGGCCTCGCGGGCGGCCTTCAGCGCAGCCACTTTGTTACCGGCTAGCTCCAGCACCTCGGCGGGCGGACCCACAAAGGTGATGCCCGCTTCCTTTGCGGCACGCGCCAGCTCCGGGTTCTCGGAGAGGAAGCCGTAGCCGGGATAGATGGCGTCCGCACCGGATTCCTTGGCAACCCGTACGACTTCTGCGACATCCAGGTACGCCCGGACCGGGTGCCCCTCCTCGCCAATGAGGTAGGCCTCGTCCGCTTTCTGGCGATGGATGGAGTTTCGGTCCTCTTGGGGGAAAACAGCAACGGTCTTGGCGCCCAGCTCGTAGCCGGCGCGGAAGGCCCTGATCGCGATTTCACCGCGGTTGGCCACCAGAACTTTGGAAAACATACTTCTCCTGCATCATTGCG
>Ga0308169_10004355_pt1 | contig 13310 bp, 18 predicted proteins | sample PhyBR1_2_FD_202139 | JGI IMG/M metagenome (GOLD analysis project Ga0308169, IMG submission 202139) | Phyllosphere microbial communities from UC Gill Tract Community Farm, Albany, California, United States - DLSLSB.R1 | ecosystem: Host-associated > Plants > Phyllosphere > Unclassified | place...
AGTGCACCTGGCTAACCTGCAGGGACAAGGACCATACTCGCTCGCACTGAAGAAGATCGAGAATGAGCTGAAGGAGATTCAGAAACGGGTGAACGAGAAGATGGGCGTGCGGGAGTCAGACACCGGTCTTGCCAGCGCGAATCTGTGGGACGTCGCGGCGGACAAGCAGAGGCAGGGAGAGCATCCCTTGCAGGTTGCGCGGTGTCAGACAATCATTCGAGCCAGTACGTTCAAACGCTTGCTCTCGTGACACCGGCTGACCAAGCCTCTCTTTCGCTCCCTTGACCTTCAATCGCCCATGTCCGCTCTTCTGACCCCTCTCACTTCGTTGTACAGCCGAGCCGCTGCCCGAGGGACAGCCCTTGAACCCGCAGGATGGAGCTGGAGCCGGAAACCCGGACGGAGACCGATACGTCATCTCGATCAAGCAGGTCGCTAAGTTCGTGGTTGGATTGGGTGATCGAGTGTCGCCGACAGATGTGGAGGAGGGTATGCGTGTTGGGTGAGCACTTTTACCTGACTGCTTCGAACAATGCCGCTGAACTCTTTTCTCTTTTTTGTTGGCGATCTACAGTGTGGACCGGTATGTGCTGTCTCCTTTGGTCTGGGAAGTGTCGCTGACGGTCAGAACAAACTACAAAATCATGATCCCTCTCCCACCAAAGATCGATCCTTCGGTGACGATGATGCAGGCGAGTCGACGGATATCTCCGCCACCGCTCGAGGCTGACCATACAGGTCGAGGAGCGACCATCGGTCACGTATGCGGATGTCGGTGGATGCAAGGAGCAGATCGAGAAGCTGCGAGAGGTTGTCGAGTTGCCACTGCTCGAGGTGAGCTTACATGACGGCAACTGCTCTGTACGCTGACAACAGCCCGAACGATTCGCAAACCTCGGTATCGAACCGCCGAAGGGTGTTCTGCTATATGGGCCACCCGGTACCGGAAAGACGCTGTGTGCCCGAGCTGTTGCCAATCGAACGGATAGTACCTTCATCAGAGGTAAGCGGGTCGGACTCAACGGCGGTCAGCAGCTGATTGCCAGTTATCGGGTCCGAGCTGGTGCAGAAGTACATCGGAGAGGGCGCTCGTATGGTGCGAGAGCTGTTCGAGATGGCTCGGTCAAAGAAAGCGTGTATCATTTTCTTTGACGAAGTCGACGCTATCGGTGGAGCACGTTTCGACGACGGAGCTGGAGGCGACAACGAGGTGCAGCGAACGATGTTGGAGTTGATCAACCAATTGGACGGATTCGACGCTAGAGGAAACATCAAGGTCATCATGGCCACGAACAGGTACGTGATAATAACGCAAATCCCTTTGGCACCGCTGATACCCAGACCTGACACTCTTGATCCCGCTCTGCTCCGACCAGGGCGTCTTGACCGAAAGGTCGAGTTTAGCTTGCCAGATAACGAAGGACGAACACATATTCTAAAGATCCACGGGAAGAGGTGAGCGAGGCTTTGCATCCCCTGTTCGATTGCTGAGGGGCAGTATGTCAGTTGAGCGAGATATCCGATATGACCTCATCGCTCGATTGTGTCCGAACGCTACTGGTGCCGAGCTCAAGTCGGTGGCTACGGAGGTGGGCCTCGTGGACATTTCTGAGCTGTCGACAGCTAACGTCAGGCGGGCATGTTCGCTATTCGAGCAAGGCGGAAGGTGGCTACCGAGCGGGACTTCCTGGATGCGGTCGAGAAGGTCATTCGACAGGGTACAAAGTTCTCGAGTACGGCGCTGTACGCCCAATACAACTAGACGAAGGAATACCGGTAGACGAGGTGATTTTCAGTAGGACACGAAGACGACCTGTGTATGCATACTTTCAAGACCGGGTCAGCGGGATGAATCTTGCTTGACACAATGTTCAGGTGGAACCCCCAGAAGTTTTGTCATCCGCATACACATGTTATGACATAAATCGAGACATGTTTGTTCTGGCTCTCGACCAACCTGGTCCTCCGATGATGCCCATCCTCCTGGTTTCAACCCATCGATCAGCCTACCAGAAGCTATCGTCGCTCGAGCCTGATATCCCAGTTATCAGGCGTGAAGCTCAGCTCCTCGTTTCCCTTCTCGTATCGCTTCTGCAGCTGCTCAAAGGTTTCCCCCTCGAGGGGAACCGGAAGCAGCTTGAACCGCCTGACGAGGTTGACCACCAACGAGACCATTTCCACTTCGGCGAACCGCTTGCCGATGCACTGCCTCACGCCCATGCTGAAGCCGGTGTACCCCGGTCCCTTGGTCGCGCCCGCTTGACCGAGGTGTCGCGTCGGGTCAAACTTGCTGGGATTCTCCCAGTATCGGGGGTTTCGCTGGCACGCCGGCGAGTCGATGATGATGTGCGAGCCCTTCCTGATCAGCCGGGTACGCTCGGTGATGTTTCCCAAGGCGTCCCAGGTGTGTAGGGGATGATTACGTCTTCGGCGACGAGCTTCGGGAGGGTCATGACGAGGTCGCGGAGGCGGAGGGACTCGTATATCATTGCGAGGGTGTAGGAGAAGGCGTTCATGTCCCGGTAGGCTGGAGTGAGCGGTGCGGGCCTCATGCAAGGAGCGCATGCTGAGGCGCCACAAAGATGGCAAAGGATCAAGAGTGTGAAGTGGTTGGGAGAAGAGATGGAAGAAGATACGAAAGGTGAAACGCACTGGGCTGTTCGTCGTGGCAGACCTGGATGATCTCCCTGTAGACGTTCTCTTGAACATCGGGGAACAGCGCAAGGTAACCAAACACCCATGTCAGGGTGTGCGCAGCAGTCTCGTGTCCAGCACTTGGCATCAGTTTGAAATCAACGCGGCTTCGTCTCCTCACATGATGAAGATGACTGCCCGTCAGACAATGTCTTCTCAACAGACTCCTGACTCACAGGCGTTGCCGAAGACCTCCTTGTCGGTCAGACCGACGATCTTGCCTTCGCCCTTTCCCAGCCTCGCCTGGCCCTCCACCTCCATCTGACTCGCGACGAGAGCGCCGAGAATGTCAGCCGGACCCTTGACCTTCTCGCCTGCGGGCAAATACGCTCGCTCGTTGTTGAGCTGGTCTCGTCGCGCCTTGAGCATGGTGTTGATGTGGTGCACGAGCGACCGCTGCGCTTTGGCACATCGGCGCAGGTAGGCCAACGGCGAGTATTTCATGAGCCACTACTGGTCAGCTCCAGCCATACCTGTGAGCAAGAAGAGCGCTTACCAAGGGCAGGAGGAGCTGGGGAATCATCGTCAGCTCAACAGTGTCGAGTGCCTCGAAAAACGGCACTGAGGTCAGTCTGTCTGTAACCCGTGTCTAGGCAGGTGTTCGGCGCACAGATTGGACCGTCGGTGTGAGGGATGTTCCACGGGACCTTGACGCCGAAGCCTGTGTGTCCGATGACAAGCAGGGTGCACTTGCGTCAATGACACCACCGCTAGGCACCGAGCAGTCTCACCTTGATCATACAATTCTTGACATCCTTCATCAAACCACCATGACTCAGCCCTTCCTCCTCGATCATTGTCTCGCACGCGGACGCCATCTTGTCCCAAGCCTCACGCATGATCGATTCGTTGAAGCAGCCTTTGGCAACGTTCTTGTGCCGCCTGTGTTCCGGTCCCGTCTGCGTGCTGACGATCTGCAGGCCGAACATGTTGATTGCTTTGTATCTGTACATGCTCGTCGGCTTGAGGTTCGCGGTGGGACTATGGGAGATCATGTTCGCGAGGATGGGCGAAGAGCTGATGTAGACCGCGTGTGAGGTGGTCACCTGGGTCAGGGCGATCAGGTCAGATCCGGCAATGTCGTATTCTGTTGTCAGATAGCATTGGGGAAAGACGACCCGGGGCCGCTCACTCGCGAAGGGGTCATCGAGGGTATACTTGTTGACGGGGATGAGGAACGGAATGTGGGGTAACCTGGACCTCGCGCCGGATTCGAAGAACTCGATCCAGGAGTGAATGGCCGGCAACCCGCGGACTTGCTACCGGTCAGCTAGGCTCCGTCGTGCCAGCACGGGCTGCGGTGCACTCACCAGGCGAACTCGGATGTAGCCGTACGCCCACCGCAAAACCAGAGTACCAAAGAAGATGAGACCGCCGATGGCATACTCAGTGTTGGTAAGGCGGTGAGACCGACTGATCAGTTGCTCGAACGACATCGTTGAAGCTGTGATTCCGGGGGAGGGTAAGCGGGGTTCGGGGGTCCGTCTCGAGGCTCTCCTTGAGCTTTATCGACGGAGTTGTCGCGCATCGCGACTGACGTCGTGGTCAGAGGGGCGAAAGCATGATCCCTCATCAGTTGGAGGATCCTAGCAACACCGAGCGACCATCCTCAAAGGGAGAGTGTCGTACCTGCCGGATTTTCGTAACACCGAGCCTATTCGCTCCCGTCAGCAGAGTGGGGGAGTGCACCATGCGGCCAGTGGTGTCGTCGTGGTGGCCGACGAACGTGTGCGACACCATGGCTGGTTGTGAGGCTTGACTCGGGCTTTGAGGATTTGCGTTGTTCCAAAGGAGGGCCGGGGTTGCGTCGTCGCCAAGCCTGAGGGCAGGGGCACGTCAGTGTCAGTGGTCTAATTGATGGTCTGAGCGTTGTAAGCCTCATGAACGGTAAATGAAACGTTGACCAGGATCGACAGTGATGGCGGCGACTGCAAGGGGAGGCGAGGCGGCAGTTACAAAGGATGTTCGCGGCTCAGAGTAGAAACCGTTCCTTGCTCCTGAGACACCCTTGATACCCGAGCTCGGGCGTCACGACACTGCCAATCGTGCACGGAGCCGGGCGGGCGGTGAAGTAGGTGTACGTATAGTTCTATCTGAGGTCGCGGGCGCAAGAAAGCGGCCAAATCTCGATGCGCAAAGGAGGATATACGTCAAGATAGGGTAGTCACCTCGCCGGCACGCCGAGTCCGTCTCATATCTGGGCGGCATGGGCCGAGTCAGGTATCCCGCGCGGGAAGATCCCAACTGCCAAGCGGCGATCTCCGCCTTGACACTTCGCGACCGGGTAAAAGTCAAAATCTGTGCTTGCGACCGTAAACAGATCCTGCATTCTGAATACTAATCACCCCAAACATACACCCTGACAACATGCCGACGGCTCTCACAACCCGAAAGAACAAAGGCAAGGCGCGCGCTGAGCCGGAGAAGGTTACCGCTGCTCTGCCGCTGGGAAAGCAGCTCGCTCACACCGGTTCGTCCACCCTCGCTCTTCAGATTTGGGCGACACTGATGGCCCAGACAAAGCGGTCCGAGACCGAGCTGTCCAGGGTCTCGTTGCGTTCTTATCGAGGGGAACATACGTCGACGAAGAGTCTGGCGAGAGCTCGAGTGGATATGTGCCGTTGTCGGACAGCGAAATGGCCAAGCTGTGGAAAGGGCTCTTCTACTGTGAGCTGCCTTTGGCTCCTTGCCGGGCCCGGGTCACCGAGAGCTCACGACAGGCTTCTGGATGTCGGACAAGCCTTTAATCCAACAGGCTCTGGCAACGGACCTCTCGGAGCTCCTGCTGCAGATCAACCCCGCTTCCGCTGGATCATCGAAAGACGGGGATCAGCTCTTAGCGGCGCTTGGCTTCTTGAAGGGGTTTTGGCAGGCGATTGTACGAGAATGGCCGGGCGTGGACAGGCTCAGGTCAGCTTTCAAAAATCGGGTGGTTCGATTTCAAACTGACGAGCAGGATGGACAAGTTCTATATGCTGATGAGGCGATATGTGAACGCGACGTTTAGGCTGCAAGCTAGACACGGATGGTCGAAGGAGGCGGTTGACGGAGTGAACGAGATCTTGATGGCGAAGACGGGACCTATGACGTGCGTCGCAGCTCGACATCAGGGTTCGTATCCGCTGACTCGCAGGTACGAGGAGCGCAGCGTGCCGACATCGTTATCGACACATTTGGCGGATCTGTATCTGGATGAGCTGGACAAAGTCCTTGCACTACCAGAAGTGAACGCGCAGGTAGGCTCACCACGGCGGGTCATGTATGGGCGGCGCTGATACACAGCCCGCATGTCCCCTGGATGCCGTGCTCAAACCCCACATTACTCTCCTCGCCCGCACCCCCATCTCCACGGTCCACACACGTATACTATCCGCTCTCTTTACGCCATTACTGAACGCCCTCGCTGTTGCTTCCGATACCGAACGACCGGCGAAACGGACACGGACGGAGGACCCGGTGTATGCGCATATCCTGATGGGCAGCTGTATTGGCGAGCAGGGAAGCGAGGAGCGAGCGAGCAGGAAGGCGCTGAGACGAGGGGTCTTGCAAGCGTTGTTCAGGGCTGCGGCGGACCCTGGAGCGAATGAGACGGATAGGCGGAAGATCTACAAGGTGTGGCGAGAGGAGGGCGGTGACGACGACGAAGATGACGAAGATTAGCGTATGCATCACACCAGTCCGCAGCTCAAGCTCAGCAAAGTCGTGCAGGCTTTGACCGGAAAGGGACGGTCACCCAGACAGGTAGGTCACGAGCTGATTTACTGGTTGGTTGTCGAGGTCCTTGTGCGCCAACGAGCAGAAGACGGTTCCCCGACCGGGCCGAAATCGGAACCTCATGCTCCACTGCATGAATGACTGACTTTGAGCAGTCCCAGTTCGCCATGATACTAACACACCAGAAGCTGGTACATATCCGACCCTGCGTGTTACATCTTTTGGACGCGAACCCCTGACATCTTAGCCCCATAAAATGCCTGACGAGACCATGACAGGTCAAGGCTGCGTGGCCGATCACCCAACGATCTGGCGCCGAGCTGCACGCCAGCTCAGCGTATCCACTGATTCCATGTTTCCTTTCACCGACTTGTCTGTTCCCTCGCCAGTGCATTGATCGTCCTTCTGGCAGTACACAACACGCTGGACGGCTTTTGGCGCAGAAAAGCAATGGAATGTTACTTGAACAGGGGTCCCTTGCCGCCTCGGGCACAACATGTCACGGATAGCGAAGGAGCGTCGGCATCGAAGCGTGCGCGACTCGAATGAACAGGCGGGTTGATAGGGGCTCTCAAGAACAGCTGCGCTTACAGAGTCCGCGAGACCAGATCAGATCAGGATGATGGGATCGATCTTATCGTGTATGTAAATGACCGATGCATGCAGTCATGTTGTTGTATGGTCGCGCGCTGATGGGCATCGCAATCTAATCGATGGAATCAGTTCTTTCGCGCCGACGCCGCAGTGGCTGGGTGGAGGTCCGACAACAAGCAGTCCGAATATCGTTCCGCTGTCAACCGCTCTTCGTCTTCGTCAGACATCCTTGTGCACCATATCCTATGTCACACCCACAAGTACCTCAGCGGCGCCTCGGTGGATCTCCACCAACACGTAGTCGCTCATAAAGAGCTGGACCGTCGTATCGCAGCGTCACACCATGACGACCGAACGCCCGGATTCGAAGGACGGATACCCCGCTGGCGGTCTATCCACTGGTCAAGGCGGTCAGGGTGTATTTCGCGACGCAGAGACTGGGCAGAACGTACATGTCTGGGTCGATATCCATCTCACCGCGAGATACTTGATGATCAAGCAGATGGAGGTGAGCTAGCAGACCTCGTTCCTCGCCGTCACGAAATGGACGGACCGACGGCGTCGTGGTGCTACGGACCCGCAACGTGCTTCCCAGACTTCTGTCAATCATCAAAGCTGACCAACAGGAGGAAGGTGCCAAGATAGCCGTTCTCCACTGGGCACCTGAAGTCCAGCTGCTCATCCTTTCGCCCCGCAGCATCGCGATATTCGACATGTACTGTCATCCCAGCTGGCTCACCCCGTCTCGGCGCTGTCATTACAAGATGCTCCAGTCCAAAGCTGCGGAGCAAGGGGAAGAGATGAAGGAGCGATGGCGGAGCAAGGTCATCTTGAAGGAGACGTGGTGGAGGGAGTGCATGAAGGCTGGCAGGTTCTTGGTGAGCAGGTCGACCCTTTCCCAACGACCCAGTTGACGGGGAGGGCGAGGCCGACAACTGGGGCGGTCAGAGAGCAGGAGGGTACGTTCCTTCATGGTTTCACTTCTACGCGGCCACCAGCTGACCATAGTCCGCCAGTCACTTTAGTCACTTTAACACTGAACAAGTCCCCGATCTTCAAGCCTGACACGACCGTACTACAGATCACGCCCGGTCCTGCACGTGAAGCGGCAGCCTCGGATCCACGGCCTCCTCCCTCAATGCCAGCAGCGGCATTGCTACCACCGCAAGGTTCTGCTGCTGTCAGCAACGCTTCGCCTCCTGGTGCGGCTGCTTCTGAAACGGAGGATCCTCGAGCGCTTCGTGTTGCAGACGGAACCCTAGCCAGTGACTCGATTCACGGCACGGCTACTGGTTCTTACTCGGTTTCCGGGAATGCAGTCGAGCAAGAGAGTGACCTCTCGAGTCCGGTCACGGGTGTCGAGGGTACCGCAACGACCATCGTTCAGCCTTCACCGGCGGAGGCTGTCCTCGAGACTGAGTCGGCAGACCCACGCACCTTTCAGCCCCGTCCTGCATCCTCATCTGGACAAGCACAGCTCGGATCGCCTACCAAGCTGACCGCATCGCTGAACGCCCTCAATGAACCCGGAGAGGAGGAAGAGGAACAGGAGGATGTCGAGGAGGTCGAAGAAGTCGAGGAGAAGGGCGCAACGGCTAGTGCCCAGGAGAGACATGTTAACGAAGACGTTGATATGGAGTCGCCCGCCCTCGCAGTAGCAGACATTGCTGTCGCTTCATCGACGTCCGCACCACATCATTCCCCGCCCACTCAAGCCGAAGAACACGGTGCAGTAACATCGGAAAGCCGCTCTGCAGACATACTGGCTGCCAACCCATCTCAACTGCTCAACGGATTGCGAATGTGGCTCGATCCGAAACTCCCCAGTCGTAGCGACTTGCTCGCCCGCATCAAGCGTGCCGGTGGCACAATTGCGATCGACTACCCTCACGCTACGCACGTTCTCGTTCACGACTACGCCTCGAACGCAAAGTATTGGGATGGCGTTATAAAGACTATGACCAAGAGGGGCGTGTGGTTCGTACACGCGAATTGGGCGACGAAGTCACTCGAGGACAATGTCATCCAGCCCGAGCTCGGTTTCTGTCTTCCAGGTGGGACGCCGTCCACAAGTACGTTGCGCGCAGTCCAAGAAGACGCGAAACCGACGCAGCTACTCGGGAAAGGCAAGGAGCCAAGGATATCAACCGAAAACCTAGCGGAGTTGTTCCAAAGGGAGTGGAACGCACACGAGGGTTCCATAACGTCGCTGCTCGATGGGATCTTCGAAAAGGTGTGCTCGCTCGCTGCGCCGTTTCGGATTCCGGGCAACGTCTGGCTAACCGCAGTACGGGGTGTATTCGAGGGGTCATTGGAGCAAACTGTTCGACGAGTTTCGCAACCGGAGAGGCCGATTCACCGACATGCGGCCGCTCGTCGAAAGCCAGTCGGAACCCCTTTCACCGCAGCGAGCTGGTCAACAAGACGGCGTGGAGACTGGGACCGTCTTGGAGAGCCCTCGAACGCTGCGTCAGCAACAGCCGACACAGCCGACCGCTGCGGAGGAATCCCTCGAGCAGATGGATGCGGGAGTGGACGATGATCCTGGTTTCAAACTCCCAGGCGTGGAATCCTTGATGGTGGCCCCGCTCAGCTTATCTGCGAAAGAATCGGCCAACACGGAGCTGGCACGCCCATGGCCAGATTACCAACCGGATGATGCTCAGACTGCGGCCTTGGAAAGGGCTTATCAGCAGGCTCTGAAGAAAAGGCGAAAGCGCGAGAAGCTGCCGGAACCTTTCGTGACGGAGGTGAGTTGACTGAGCCGGACCTCGTGGAACCTGGATTGATGGCAGAGCGGTTTCACCAACCGTGATGAGTGGCTGGTCGCCTACAAAAAGCATCACGATTTGCGGGCATCGTCGAAAATGCCGGCGTCTGAGGTCATCGATGTTCTTCGAGGCGTGCGAATTATATTTGAGGAGAGGAAACAGCGGGCTCTGCGAGCGCGGAAGGATCCCAAGAAGAAGTACAAGGATAGCAATTGGCTATATCCACTCCTGCTTGATCTGGTCCATCGGGTGAGTTGTACATCGCGACCGAGTTAGGGCCTGACCTGCCAGTACAATACGTACGACTACGATGGGTGGATCGAACTGTACGCAGAATGGCGCTCCGGCAACTGGCCATTATCTATCAGCGACGTTCCAACATCTCGAGCCGCCACGATATCACCCGGACCCAAAGCAAGATCGGCCTCGGAGACGACTGTTGGCCAAACTGCGCAAAGATCGACCTCGGCATCGATCTCGGCTTCTCAGAGTCACTTGGCCATTCCGTCATCCGTTGTCCCCGCTAATGCCGATTCTCGTTTTTCGAGCGCCGATCCGCAACCGATCGGCTCCTTCGCTCGACCCTTACGCATCGGACCCGAAACTTCGTCTTCCAGCAAAGTCGGTGTTGATCCGCCCGCCCGCCCGACCCAGAAACTGTCAAGAGACGAATTGGCGACAACCATGTGTGAGAATTACGATAAACTGCTGAGCATGGGCATATACAAGCTCGGTGTCACTCTCGCGGAGCAGGTTAGCGGATGACGTGACCTGGTCGCTTCACTTGGGCTGACCTTAGTATCCGCAGTATACCTCGGCCAAGTGGGCACTGCTTGCCAACGAATGGGACCACGGTCTGGGTCGATTCATGAAGGTCGGCAAGCGGTATGATCCGAGCGGTGGAGCTGTCCTTGCGGCCGCGTCTGCTCGGTGCGAGGAGACCACACCAGCCAACGGCACCGGCAGCTCTGAGCCGATTCTCACCAGGGGTACGCAGCCTCTTATCCCTACTGAGGACATGGATCGGATCTTCAGAAAGTACGGCCCGCGTGCTAAGGGACCGGACGGTCTGTCTTTGTCCGAGCTAGGAGCACTGCTTGAGACCAATGCGAGTGTTGCTTCGTCCTGAGAGAGGGACCACTGACAAACAGCACGGAGGATACAGCGCAGCAACGTGGGCAAGCAGGTACCGTCAGTGGACGAGAGGAGAGGGTCGCTTCGCTGGGAAGAGAGGCAGCGCGTCAGGCTCGTTGGAATCGCGCGGGACGAAGAGGTCCCACGACTCCCCCATGTCGGTCACCGGCTCGCAACCGTCTCAACACAAGCGGCCGAAGCATGCGTACAGCGAGGAGGAGGAGAAGAGGATGGCGGCGTACATCGTATCGAGGCTGCCTCAAGAGACGCTGCCCCGCCCGGCGGACTGGCGAGCGTTCGCAGAGGCAGTGAGTCGAGAGTCTTCCGCGCTGAAGAACAATGCTGAATCACAGAACCCTCACAGGACCCTCGCTGGATACGTAGAACATTATCGGGGCTACAAGGCAAGGATTGATGGCTACGTGCGGGACATGCAAGCGAAGCCAGGCAGGGACGATAGGGGGCTCTCGGTGGGGTCCGACGATAGCAGCGTCGTTGCCTTGGACACGCCGGAGAAGAAGACGGCCGAGTTGATTGATATCACGTTGCTTGACGATGACGAGTGATGGATGACCTGACGATGCAATGATTGTACCGAGGAGGCATGCGATATTGCCACCCTGTGTGTTTGTCTTGTGCTGGACCCGATTTGAGCGGCGATTACCACTCCTCGGGCATCCGGCTGGTCGTTAGCCGTTTTCGAACGTTTGCCCCGTCCTTCCGAACACAGGGCCTCCATATTGACACAGGGGGCATCCTTGAGATCCCGGGTCAAAGTCACCGAGCAGGGACTGATATCAGCACATCCTTTCATCTCCTTCACACAGCTTTTTTTCTCATCGGCTCCCATACACAGCACAAAGCACACACGAACAACGGAGCGACTGCACGAGTACGAGCACCTCTCACACACACACACAACCCTAGCACGCGGCATCGATTCGTGAGCATGGCCGAAACACCATTGTCTCCATTCAACACTCACCATCAGGATGCTGCATGCTGCTTCACCCGGGCCAACCCCCGCATCCTCCTTTTTCGCTCAAGTCAACAACCTACACCGATCGGCGTCGTTCAATGAGGGGTCTACGACAGCACCGCCCGAGCCTGCGGGCGGTGACGAGGCCCCTGACGTCCGCCGCGCAAGGAGCATGAGGGTCGCTGGGCCATTCGCAGCTGGACCTTCTCGACGCGACATCTCGGGCCTGCCCAGCTTCGCCGCTGCTGGGTCGAATCTATCTTCACCTGCTCCCGCGGCTGCCTCACACTACACTCCTCCGCCTGCTTCCCGGCACCCCCTCTTCGCACACCACGCCCTCCATTTGTCCACTTCCCCGACCTTTGGATCCGACCCCGGTCCCAGCGCTCCTGGTACACCTAGCGAAGCGTCCTCGAGCGGATTCTCGCCCGCATCCGCCTTCCTATCTCATTTCTCGTCGTCCAACTCCCTGCGCGCCGGCTCGACTCTGGCGCCCGACAGTCAGGGTGCACGTGTACTGGACTATACCCTGGGAAAGATCGTCGGCCGAGGAGGATTCTCAACTGTGCGCAAGTGTACGCACGTCACGACGGGGGAGGAATTTGCGTGTAAGATTGTCAAGAGGGACGACCTCTCGGACCGATCGGGATCACTGGAGAGGTTCGAGGAGGAGATCAAGACATGGCAGGCATTACCTCGACATCCATCCCTTCTTCCCCTGATCGACATTCACCGCACCCCCTTCGCGACATTTCTCATCTCGCCGTACATTCCCGGAGGGTCCCTGCTGGATGTGTTGAAGCGAGAGGGGGGCTCGGAGAAGACGGCAGCAAAGTGGTTCCCGGGTGTAGTTGCTGCCGTCGCAGCGCTGCACGAGGGATTTCCAGGATTCGATGGGGGGTTACTACATGGGGACCTGAAGCTGGACAACTTCTTGGTGGACCACCAGGGGAGAGTCCTCGTCTGCGACTTTTACATGGCGCAAATTATATCGACACCGGTCGCCATCACCATCCCCCCGCCGATGGCAAAACCCGTCACCCATCCAACACACAGTCGCAGATCATCCCGGCACCCCTCGCCTTCACCCAGCAAACCCAAATCCCGCTCACCCGACTATCAACCTTTGCCAACCCAGCCCTTCCCCTCCGCATCGTTACCCTACGCTCCCCCCGAATTGCTGCGCGCACCTCCGGCCCCCAAGTCGCTTGCGCAGGACGTCTGGGCCGTCGGGATTATACTGCACGCCCTGCTTACCGGTCGGCTGCCCTTCGTGGACCAGTTCGACCCAAGATTGCAGATGAAGATCTTGCGGGGACAATGGGAGATACCATCATGGATTGGCAAGGAGTGGATCGAGTGTCTGTTGGGATGTTTGGATGGCAATCTGGCAACACGGTGGGACATCGGTCGAGTGAAGAACT
>Ga0308169_10004356_pt1 | contig 13308 bp, 16 predicted proteins | sample PhyBR1_2_FD_202139 | JGI IMG/M metagenome (GOLD analysis project Ga0308169, IMG submission 202139) | Phyllosphere microbial communities from UC Gill Tract Community Farm, Albany, California, United States - DLSLSB.R1 | ecosystem: Host-associated > Plants > Phyllosphere > Unclassified | place...
TGCTATCCCCCGCCCGCCGTCGCACGACGATCACCACCGGACGCAATCCCCCCCGACTGCCTCGCCTCACATCGCTCGTTCGACTTCGCAGGCGTCGCTGCACTTGGCTCCCCCGGTGAACGGCGGTTACTCGCCTTCCTTCGACCAACACTCCTCCTCCCCCCTCCCGTTCACCGCCTATCCGCTTGCGAAACCTTACATCCCAAGCAGCCTCTCTCTGCCGGCTCCCTTGCCGCACACATCTTTCATCGGCGGAAGCTTCCCCTCGGCTCCGCCCATGCAGTTGTTCCAAAGCCCCCTCTTCGATGCGCGTACATCGCAGCCGATGATCCGCACGGTTTCGCACGCCCACCCGATGAACTCGGCGACCGACCAGACCGAGTCATCGCGCTATTCATCCTCCCCACCGGCTCACTTTGTCGCCCCTCCGACGGCCGGATACCCCTCCTTCACTTTCGGAGCCACATCGGAGCGACTCGTCAACCCCAACATCTTCAACTCGTACCCCATGTCCCGCTCGACCTCGGGTGGGTCCGACAACGTCGACCTGAACACCCGACTGCTCACCCCGCATTACGAGTCGTCCCACGAGGCGGACTTGCGCAAGGTATCTGATTCGCTCGGGCGCTTCACCTCGAACCGGGTCTACCCGCAGACTCTGTCACCGAACCTCGACCTCGTCAGTCCGCAGCTCCACAGCGACGGCTTTGCCCACCCGCAGCCCGACATGGGCATGTACGTCAGTGCGGCTCGTGGTTGGGGGAGCGAGTACGCCATGTCCGCTGAGCGAGGCAAGAATTCGATGCCCTTTGCGGCGCCTCAGGCCCTGACCGAGTATGAGCGCCAGCGTGAGGAGCAAATCCTGCACAACAGGAAGTTGCTCGCCGAGGTTGGGCTGGGAGGAGATAGCCAGGTCAGTGGATTGGTTCCCGAAGCAGGCCCAGGTTGACTTTTAGATGATGCGCTCGAGGAGTGTCGATGGTGGCGGCCCACGTTCCCGTAAAGCATCCACCCCGGTGAAGAAGCGTCTACCCTCTCAGCTGGGCGGTCCTGGTGCGTTCAATCCCGTCTGGCCAAGTCAAATTCTGACCCCAGTTCGCTCGTCGCCTCGCATTGCATCGCAATACCGCAACACGTCTTACGCCGATCTCGACGGCAATCCAATGCACGAGGAAGACGAGGACGAGTACGATTCAGACGCCGATCAAGACAGCTACGACGACGACGAGTTCCGTCCCGCCAAAAAGTCTCGTGGCGGGTACAAAGCCATCACCCGCAAGGCGGTCCCGAAGAGGGTGAGCTCGGCGCCTTGCCAGAGTGTACATATCTGACGCCCAGTCAATCCGTGGCGAGCTCTCGCTCTATGGCTTGCTCGAGGTGTACCCCCAGATTCCGCACCTCTTCCCCCTCTTCTATTATACACTGCTCAACGACCTGAGCATCAACTCGGACTCGGTCCCCCTGATAGGCTCGATCCCGTCAACGGTCACCCCTACCGAGAAGGCCGACATGCTTCAACAGTTCTTCCACCGCGGACGACGAGTCCTCGCCCAGCTCGACGCGTTTACGGCCCGCTGCGACAAAAAGTACGAGGGTCCCGAAGAGAAGTGGGCCGAGCTCGACTTTAACGTCCGCATCGCTGTGCGAGACGTCCGACGCAAGGTCGTCGAGCGCTGCGAGAACTACAAGTATACGCGCCGTGATGTTCTCGACAAGTGAGTCTGGCGAATGGCTTGCGCACGGTGCAGCCACTGACAAGTAGGACCCTTGGCAAGGGCAAATGGCAGCCGATCGAGACGGGCATGATCGAGTGGCATGCCGGCATGGCACAGAATGACCCGGCCGGGGACCTCGCCAACGTCACGCTCACCCTTCCAACCCCTCCGCCGGGATACCCTCCCCGAGGTGGAATGACCGGCCGCGAGATCAGGCCCATCCCGACCCGACGCATCTCCGGCCTGCCCAGCTCGGCTCGCTCCGTGTCGGTCACGATGGTCGAGCCCCATTATCCCGCCACCGCCTCTACGTCATCCGCGGCGGGGATGATGGGTTTCCCGTACACCGCGACGGGGGCTCAAGGCCTCCCGCCGATGTACACCGAGGAGCAAGTCCCGATGGGAATGAACCTGCCGGGCACGGCCATGTCGTCGCATACGCGCAGCTCACCGTTGAGCGCAATTGGAGGCGCGGGGGCTGACACGCTCGTTCCGCGACCATGGGAGAACAAGGGCGGGGAGCGAGGACTACGCGAGGAGGCCAATGCCGATCAAGGAGGCTGGTAGCCGTAAGAGTGGATTGTGAGGTGGTTCTGTGAACGACGAGTGCGATGGTGTGGATGGACCCTGGTGGGTGATACAGCAAGTGACTGTGCGTATCAAAGGATATCCCCAGCTTGATTGTCGTTGTACATAGTTTTCCCTCCTTTTGAAGGCAGAATCGAACACCTAATCTATGTGGTGATCTCATGGACCCGGATGCATATCGTGGCTCCTATTCACCATCGCCATCCGGGGCTCAGTTGTTCCTCTTGAGGCAAGGGCTCGCTCCCGCGAGACGGGACTTGGGACCAGCGGGTAACAAACACTTCTTGTGACCCCTTTCCCGCACTGACAAGCAAATGGAAGGCGCGCGACGAGGAGGACTGCTCCGTCGACACCGAAACTCACAAGCCTCAGAAAAGCGGGACAGAACGTATCAATCGTCTTCGGCCACCTTTGCCGCTCAAAACCAATGGTTTCCAGGTAGCCCATCTGCTGGCGTCTACGGGAGCACTTTGACTGAAGACCAAGGAGCGTATTTGGAGGAATATTCGGTTCAACCTATGCCAGCAGGATCATCCTCCTCGTTTCAGGTTGCTCAAAGTGCCCCGTTACGAGTCTTGGAAAGTGTTTGGGAACAACCTACCACCTCAACAGGTGAAACAGGAGACTCCGCTGCTCTGTACGAAGAACCGGAAGACATCCCGGATCCAACCTACTCCCGTCGTCGTCGGGGCAAGAGGTAGCCTGGGCAATCCAAATCAAGAAGTGCCGTTAGCTATCGAGATGGTCCCGGTGCGCGAATGGACCTGTTTTCATCTGAGTCGGAGAAACGGAAGCGGTGGAGCATTATTCAACTCCTTATGCAGAAGAGGCAAAGCTGGTTTTTGTTACACGAGTGTATGAAACGGTCTATGAAAGAATCTCCTCTGTGAAGTCGGGCATCTTCGCTGGGGAACGAAGGCGTCTGGGGCGCATCGGGTGTGGTCCTCCAATGTCCTCACTCATTTGTCCCCCTGCGCCGCAAGTCTGCTTTCGAAAACGTCGGATTTCCAATACCTAGTCGAAGGCCTCCCCTCCTTTATTTACTTGCACGGACAGATATATCTACGAATCGTCCACCCGAATATCCAGGCTTCTTCCCACTCATCCGTTTTCCGCCATTACACCATCTGCCTTGCAGCTTGTGATGCCTCGACCAGACTCCATTGCGGCGTCACGAAGCCACTCACCACCGTCTAATCTGGAGGAAAGTCATTACCAGCAGGGCAGTCGATGGTACCCTCGTCACAAAGCTCCTGGCCAGGTCGTGAGCGAGGCATGTGCCACGTGCCAGATCTTGCATTATGGCCCCTGCCGCCACGATGCTCTCAGCCTGGGGACTGCATGCGCCTCATGTGTATATCGGGGCGCCACGTGCTGGTACGGGATCAAGGAAAATCACCCACATGATGCCTCTGAACTCGGTCAACCAACACACTTTGCATTTGCCAATCGAAAAGCGGTCGAAGAGGGAGATCCCGGTGGGGGAACCAACCAAAACACGAAGAGAGGGGCATACATCGGCCGAGATAGAGATACCGACCCGCGACCTGGAGAGGGCTGTACAGAAGGGCAGGGCTCATGCAAGCGTCGCCGAGAGGAGGAGGAAGGCGTGTGGGCCGATGAAAAGCGAGGGCACCGCGGATCGCAGGTCAAACCAGGGGGGAAGCGTGGCGACAACTTGGGTCCGGACTCCATGTGGAGGTCCGATTTCGAGGCGTCGAGCCATTTTTCCAGCGGCGTCTCGGCACATCGAAGCGGTGGAAATCCTCCTGTCGAGGACCGTTATTACGAGACCCAGCGCTCGAGGAACGACTACGTGGAGGATCATATCGACGGCGACAACTTGGAGCACGTATATACAAGGTTGTTTGGTCCTAGCACCGCTGCTGCTCCCCAGCATGCGGCTACCTGTGACCCAAACGCTGTACCATACCCTGAGCGTGTACCTTGCACGTCTATGCGAAGCAGCGGCGCGCGGTGGCGTGGCGCTTTTCGCCAGCGACTCGGCCGGCCCCTGGTCGGCTACCGGATCCGGACCTCTTCAGTCGATTATATGCAACCCCAGACGCCGCCGCAGGACACAATTATGGTCCCACACTCTGTCGTCCCCACTGTTCCCTCCAACCTGATGGCGCAGGGACCAACCAACTCGGCGGGGGCCGGCTATCCGTCAGCGTCGGCTCAGCAGTCTCATCAGATACCGCGTTCAGCGGTCGGTGCGTATGGTTCCAGCGTGAGCGGAACAGTGTCGGTGGCGACCGGTCAAGTGCGTTTTCCTGCCGTGCCTACCTGGCGAAACTCGGCGCCTCTGCATTCGGCGCTACGCCAACAGTGGGGATGGCGGCCAGAGGAAGAGTTGACGCGACAAGGACCACACTCGGCAGTCGATCAAGGTGTTCCACGCGGCTCCATGTCCCACCTCGCATACGCCGGTGATGTGGATAAAACCTTTGAGACCGCCGAGAGCTCGGGACCACCCGCGGACAGGGAGAGCCACCGCGCCCACCGCGGTTATCGGGACACCGGATCACTGGCCCAACCCTTTGAGCTAGTGGATCACCCGCTTGGGCTTTTGACGGGGTCTTGGGCAACCCCTTCAGGCACGGGGATGACAAGCTTTTCAGGAAATGCACAAAATCTCCATAGCAGCGCGTCACTTCGGGCGGAGTACACACAAAGCAATGATCCCTACGGCTACCCGCGCAGCGTCGAAAGCAACCACGATCCGGAGCTCGATTCGTTCTCCGGACAGCCGTAAAATGGGCGCCGGGCGATACTGGGGCGGGAGGGTGGTTGGGATGCACTTGCTCGTGAAGCGCCTACCGACTGCAGCTGGGCCTGATCCAGCTGTGTTGGAGATCCATTCAGACTTGGCATCGGCTGGAAGTGATGAGGGTTGCATGGGCATGGCCCATTGTTTGTACGGTATACTTCGACACGCGTCGGACTACCCAAAGCGTCCGGTATGCTCAGGGCTGCTCGAGTTGTCCAGAGGAAAGCGCATGCAGCCAGAGGAAAGTGCAATACTCGCGACGATGTCTAGCGTGGGAATAAAAGCAGAGTATATTTGTTCGCTCGGGCAAGACGCCAAGCAATGGTATGCAAAACAGCTCGACTCCCGTTACGATTCGAACGGGGGCAAATCGGAGTCGGCAGTGCGGTCAGGGCGAGTTTGTACTAGTCCGGCACGGGGAGTCGCAACAGATTGTGTTTGGCATCATTCTCGAGGTGAGACCGGTGTGCCAGATGGCCAACATCGTCCCTCCGTAATTCCAGAGTTGTTCAAGCGTCACGGGAGCTGGTGCGACGTGCCAGTCAACGTCGCTGACGTGGGTCGAAAGGGAGAGTCAATCCGTTTACCCCTCGGAAGCACCTGTCCTCTGCAAGCGGTCAAGTGCTAGGTGCCCTCTTTCGGACTCGGCCTCGAGTTTTGCAGGATGAGCCGTGGCTGCAAGGGTCTGCTGCCGGAGGCGGCTACCTCCCCGGTGCAATCATTTGCTTTTTCAGCCCGTTACCTGACATGCTAGATTGCAGAGCGCTGCAGCTGAGCTGGGCTCAAAAGACGACGCGCCGCTTTAAGCTCTGCCTAGTCCCAGGCGTTGTGTGCCCAGACTGCCGGTTTCAAGGCGTTTTTCCCTGAAAATGCCGGAAGCGTGTGCTTCCGAGGCAGGGGCGTAATGTTCCGACAACGCCGGATTACTTAAAGCGGTAATGCGCCTCCATGAAACAGCGTTGATATAATTTCGACCCCCGTCCAGGAAGAACACGTGCAACGCCAGGCGAGCACTGGGCCAACGAGGCAGGCTAAGGAGCTCACCAGGTCCCCCTTCCCTACGAGGCACTCGGGTGTATAGCACAACACAAAATCCCGATGCCTTGTTGATCTCTTGCACTCTCATCTCGACACGTTCTTCACTCGACATGCTCACGACATCGATCAACGCAACGTGGAAGTCGCGCAGGCGCGTCTTCTTCTTGTGCTGCCTCGTTGCTGGAGTCTCCACCTTACTGTGGGGCCATGAGGCAGAGTCCGAATGGATCAGGACGAATGTGGGGTCGCTTCCTTCTTTCCCAACTGCTGGCTGGAGGGATAGGCTGCTGGGAGGGACCACGGTGGAGGTCAAGCCGGTGAGTGTGATGACGTTGGACATGGCCACGCTCATGGCAGACCGCCCAGGGCTTCTACGCCGTTTACAACTCGTGGAAGAATAGCTCGGGCGAGGGGTACTGTACGCCAAATATAGAACAGATCACGGCAACGATAGATGGACAGGCAATCGCAGATTTGGACAGGTGAGTCGGTGAACGCGATGGAGCTGATGCCCAGTCTGGACGTATCGAGTCCGCACCACCTGCGCATCGACTCGATGTGTGACGGCATCCCCGGCGTCGGCGACTTTTACGAAACACTCCTCACCACCCCCTTCTACCACGGCCGCATCAATCTGTACAACCAGTACGATGGCACTCACATCGGCGAACCACTTCGACTGCCAGCGGACCTGGTCGAACAGGGGCATCCGATCCGTCTGCAAATATGGCGGCTCTACCGCGATTTTGAGGGCATCGAAAACCACAGGGAGGTGCACGCCCCCTTCCCGGACGGCAAGTACACCCGCGAGGTGATTGCGGATGTGGAGATTGCCGTCTCTGGATCATCGGGTCGGAAGGCCGAGGACCGGCCAATATGCCACGGCTCGGATTTTGACCAGCACGAGTGGACGGGCGGTTTTTGGTGGAGGAAGGAGGAGACTGACGATGCTTGGACGTACTATCTCGCGAACTGCAAGGCGAAAAAGTTCAACCCCGAAGAGGCATCAGAGTGCTTGGCGGGGAGGAAGCTCGTCTACCTCGGCGACTCGACTGCGCAGGGTGAGTTGTGGCGTCGGCTCCACAGTTGGGCGCCTGTGGGGTATGGGGGGAGTGGCTGATTATAGACATGGTACGCAATACATTTTGGACATTGCTCGGAGATGCGTACCCGCACAAAACACACTTGCCCGCCAACTTTGACCGCATCGGCCACTGGAACACGTCTCATCCGGGGCACCCGGATCGGTGGACCTCGATATCGTATCTGTTCAATGGACATTACGACCTCCGGCAGAATCGGCTCGGGATGAACTCGTTCAAGCACCAGGAGATGATTGACAGCCACGACAAGTTTTTCCAGGTCATTGCGGATTCTGGAGCCGAGGTCGACACGCTGTTGATTAACTCGGGGCTACACGACTGCTGGTTGCGCTGGACGCCAGAGATGTTTGCCGACGACTTTGCCGTCGGATGGGAGTACTACATGAAGAAGTTTCGCGAGATTGAGGAGAGGCAAGCGAATGGTCGACAACCGCAGGTCGTGTATCGATATAGCAACACGCCTCCGAACCACCTCGACTCCCCGTTGGCGACGCCAATGAACCCATCGAGCATGGAGATGGTCAACCTGATCGAGCGGGACTATCTGGCGAGGTACAACACGGAGCGGTTCGATGGGAAATTGACCTACCTGGACTCGTACGAGGTCACCTGGCCGTGGCACTTTGACGGGGAGATGAACACGGGGCCGCACTATGGACGGTGAGTCGTGGAGTGGTTGGACGTGCATGTGCTGATGGTCAGAGCCCCATGGGGAGGCACGTCGAAACGGCTAGTGGACGTGATGATGGTGCAGATGTTCTTCACCAGACTCTGTCCAGACGTGGCTCTTAGGAGCGAGGTGTAAAACATAGGCATAGACAGTATACATAACATAGACTTTACCAGGGATCGGGCGCGATCATCATGAACTTGTGTCACTATCGACGCCGATGGAGTAGAGAGTCATGGGCTTTGAACAGCACGCCAACGGCATCATGCACAGTATCCTCACAGCGACGCTCCCGCTTGTGGTGATGCATTCGGATACAGGCTGGTGAATACCGGTGCATGGTCAATCGTGTGTGCAAGCGAGGCCAAAGGTGAAACCAAAGGTGAAACACGCTCGACTTTCGACATTGACCATGACGTCCAGCTTCAAGCTGCTCAGAGTCGCCCTATACCCGCTTGTCGCCCTCGCAGCTCTCTACGCAGTGATATTGACCCTCTTCACCCTCCCGGCACTGCAGACAGAGCAAGTCTGGCCCTAATTGTCGACATCGCTCATATGTCAGGGCTCTCTACGTCCATCGGTTGCGATATCCCCTCTTTGTCGATTATGACAATCCCGAACGATACGGTCTTGCCCGTGAGCTCCCACTTTCACGCTGTCCCGCTCACCACCAGCGTTTAAGGCGCGCAACCTGTACCTGAACACGTCAGACGGCGAAAGGATCGGTGCCTGGCATGTGCTGTGAGTGCGGACTGTAAAGGCCGGCTGACGCCCAGACCTCGCTCAGTGTACCTAAAGTCTGGCCCATTTCCTCCTACAACGCCTCTCCCTACGCTCGTCTTTGAGGAAGCGCTGGCGAAAAGGCCCACCATCATATACTTTCACGGTAACGTGAGTGATGCCCCAACGGTCAACGTCGTTCAAGCTGATTTCAGGCGGGCATGAGGGCAACGAAGCACAGGGTCAGGAGCTACAGCGCGTTCTCAAACACCCTGGACGTGTACGTAGGTGCAGCTTCGAAGGGAACCCCTGTTGACACTCAGGAACGTGCTCGTGATCGACTACCGTGGATTCGGCGATTCGACGGGCACGCCGTCCGAGACCGGTCTGCTCCTCGATGCTCGTGCCGCCTGGGATTATGTCGCCTCGCTCGTGTCCAGCCACGAAGGTGTGACCGATGTCGTCCTCGTTGGTCAGAGCTTGGGTACGGGGGTGGTGTCTGCCCTAGCGGGAAGGCTGGCACAAGAAGGTGAGCAGAATGTCGGACTGGACTGACTTTAGGCACCTTTCCTCGCGCTCTTGTTCTGGTCGCACCCTTCTCGTCACTCCACGAGCTACTGCTCGACTACACCTTGTTCTGGGTCATACCCCTGCTCAAGCCCCTGAAGGCTTTCCCGGCTCTACAAAGTGAGTTTCGACATCATATCGGTTCACAGCGCACGCCCTGCTGACGCGTAGAACGCCTCCTATCTACCCTCGAAGCCAAGTTTGACTCGGCGACTAGCCTCCAGGTACAGCACACGGCAAAGACTCCGCTCACAACCAGCTGGCGAGATCTCCCACCCTGATACTGTGCGCGAAAGACGACTCGATCATACCGCATTTCCACTCCGAGAACCTCTTCAACCACCTCGTCCGTGCCCGCTCCCGCCTACAAGAGGGAGGTGCTGAAGTTACGGAGACGGACTACCCGGGCTGGGGCCGTATCTCGCGTTTGAGTCGTCTGGCGCAAGACGGAGGCGACGTGGTGTGGTGGGAAGGACTGGCCGGTGGGCACAACAACCTCGGCTGGGCAGAGGGAACCATAGACCTGATCAGGGACGTCGCCGCTTTATGAGAACGCCTGTAACGACCCAGACGATGATCATGCATATAGACTAGATTGATGCGCTCAGCAGGTGACACCGCCGCAACCCGCTGCCGGGACCCGCTGTGTCGGCCAGGTCACGAGCCGGCAATTGGCCTTTGTGCGGTGTAGCTAGACCATCGCTGGATTTTGACAACTGACAAGCGACTTGCGGCGCCATGACGCATGTCGTTCAGCTTGGCAACGGCTTCAGCCGCGCCATACAGCGGGACCGGCTAGAACTCGGTCATGCCCGCCTGACTCGGCGCGATCGACTGCGTATCGTCGTCGCCCGCCTTGTACCCAAACGCGTACATGCTCGCCGTAGGCGCATCGCTCGGTGCGACACTGCTGAAGCTGAGTCGTCGGCGCGGGGCACCGATCCCGCCGATCCCGCCGAGGCCGGGCTTGCCGCCGTCCATGCCCATGCCCGCTGGCAGTCGGTCAAACTGCGAAAAGGCGATACTGGGCGCCACAGACATCCCGTCCGGCTGTTGCGAGACAACCGAGGACGCGTACCCCGGGTACTTGCCCTTGGGCATGAGAGGGAAGGCGGACACGGCCTGCGAGACGACGGATTGCGCGTCGGCGGGGATGAAGCCAGCGAGCGAGTCGTGCGTGCGGTAGTATGACGGGTCGAACCGGGAGGGCGCCGGGCCAGGGACGCGGCCCTTTTCGATGTACTCGTTGGCAGACGACTCGTGGCGCTTGAATGGATCCAGCGCGGAGGCGAGGGACTTTTTGGGGCGGGAGAACTGGATCATGGACGGTTGCAGGTTGGTCAAGGGACCCTCGACAAAGCATCCGCGCTCCTTGAAGTGGGTGAGGAGGTATAGCCACAGCGGGTGCTACCGGTCAGCTGGAGACGTGAGACACGACCCACCTTGCTGAGGACCTTTGGGTTGCCTAGGATGACTGCGCCGTACTTGGCCCGCGTCAACGCGACATTGAGTCGACGAGGGTCGTTGAGGAAACCGATTCCTTGGTGCTCGTTGCTTCGCACGCAGCTCAGGATGATGTAATCCTTTTCTCGGCCCTGGAACGCATCGACCGACGCAACCTCGACGTCCTTGTACAGGTCCTTCTTCAGCGAGCCGTGGAGCTGCATGTACGTCGCAATGTACGACCTTTGGCCCTCGTATGGCGTGATGACACCGATTTGGGAGGGAAGCACACCCGACTTGAAAAATTTGGTGACCATCTTTTCCACGTTGGATGCTTCCGTCCGGTTGAGGAAGGACGTGCCGCTGCTCGAGATCTCCTCGGTGCCCAAGTTTTGATGGAAGAACATGGGCGTGTCGGAGACGGGCCAGGGAAAGTCTACGTTTTTGCGGAGACGCTCGGGGGCCGTGACACCGTTTTGGAGAGTTCCTTCGTAGAACATGTTGGAGGGGAATTCGGAGAGGCACGGGTGCATTCGGTACTGCACCTGTAGTCGGATGGGCCGGTTGCCAAGGACGACCAGGCGTTCGAACAGGGATTGAGACAGACCGGCTCGGGCGGCCTTTTTGTTCATGATGACCGGGCCGAGTTGTTGGTGATCGCCGACAAGGACGGCCTGCTTGCAGCCCATCACCAGCGGTATCATGCATTCTGGCGTTAGCTGAAGTCGATAGCGGACAGCTTACCGGGCTCGGCGGCCTGCGTAGCCTCGTCCATGAGGACCGTCCTGAACTTGAACTTGGCCAGTCGCGGGTCCCCCGCACCGACACACGTCGTGCAAATGACGTCGGCGGCATTCAGGATGTCTTTTTCGCACGCTTTGACCAAGCTCTTGTACTTGCGCTCGTCGGATTGGCTGAGTTCGCCCTGGTCGTTCCGGAGCTGAATGAGCTTTTGCAGCTCCGGGTGCGAGTCGGCGTTGGCGACCTGCTGGTGGAGCGACAAGAAGGCGACGCTCGAGTCGAGCGCTTCTCGCGATTTCGCTGCGAGACGGACGACCTTGAGGCCGGTTTGGTGAATCTTCTCGCACAGGTGGTCAACGGCGACGTTGGACGGAGCGCACACGAGCACTTGGCCGGGGTTCATCTTGGCGAGGTGGTAGACGATTGACGCGGAGGTGACGGTTTTGCCCGTACCCGGCGGTCCCTGGATCAAGCTGAGCGGCTTTTGCAAGACCGCCTTGACCGCTGCCATTTGCGAGTGGTTGAGCTCGGGAAGGTTGGGCGCGGAGAACCGTTTCGGCATCTGCGTGCGGAGCACTTGGGGCTCGAGCTCGTGGCCGAGCAGCTTGTGATACTGGGGTGAGCCTGCGAAGGATTCGGCGACTTACGATGTACCCGCTGACACTCTTCTCGTCAATGGCAAACGTCTTCATTGCCGCCTGCATTCGATCGAAACTCGTCGCCTTCCAGACAAAGTCGACCGAGAAGCCGTGCGTGCAATCGACAGGGACGCCGTCGTTGCGTCGCAGCTCCAGGCAGATCTCATCCGATACGTCTGGCGTCAGCCGGCGGAAAACGGAGACCCGTGGGCGCACTATTTGGGATCTTGACGACACCGCCGACACCTTCCCATCCGTTGTCGGTCAGACCGCCCCATCCGCCCTTGGACAACGCCTGCAGACCCTTCATACCGCCAAGGCCAGTGCCAGACGTTCCCACAAACTTGAGCTTGAGCTCGTCGCCCACCGCAAGCCTGACCTCGCCGCTCTCCAGCTTGGGCATCTGGAACCAAGCCAATCGGCGCTGATTCAGGCCCATGTCCCAACGGATCGTGATATCGTTCTCCGTCTGCGACTCCTTCATGCGCTTGTCGTAATCCGCCTCGATCTTGACGAGCGGGCCAAAGATGTTCTGGTATTGATAGGCGTCCTCGTACCTGCCGTCAGGGACGTTTGCGGACACCACCCACCTCAGGAGGATCGGCTGCATCTCTTCCTCGCCCGTCTGCGCCTCGGCGTCCTCGAGCTTTGCCTGCGGATTCTCGCGCCAAAGCTCCTCCAGCTTGGCAATCTGGGCGAGCGATATCTGCCTCGCGCGCAGCTGTTCCGCTTCGGAAGGGACTTTGACCAGCCAAGAAAGGAAGGAGCGGTCGTCGATGATCGCAGACCATTGTGACGTGTCCCAGTTGATGTCTCGCGAGTTTGTCAGCGCCGCACAGGGTTGCCTGCTGTCAGGCCGGGTCAATGAGTTTGCGCTCACCGGCAGAGAAGGACGACAACGGTATCGCTCTTGGCGGGGATGAATCCAAGCATGAAGACGTTCTTGCTTCCGCAGTTGTAGCCTGCTCGTAAGCTCGCACGTCGAGATGTGCTCACACTCTGGTATCGTTTCGCCCAACGCGCTCTCCTTGTGCAAGATGACCTCCTTGTGCTTTGCTTTGACCAGGTGATTGACGATATGTGACGCCGAAGTGTTGCCCCTCGAGTTGCAGAACCACTTGCTGCAGTGCAGGCACTGTGGTCAGCCAAGGGTCGGACTGGGGATTGACAAGCCCACCTTGACCACGCTTTGAGGGTTGTGTATACCGCAGTAGCTGCCATCAGCCGTCGTCAAGAGGCGAGAACAAGACCCACCTGCAGGCGTGCTCGATGTTGTGACCCAGCGGCTCCTCGTAGCCATCATAAGCGCCCT
>Ga0308169_10004357_pt1 | contig 13307 bp, 8 predicted proteins | sample PhyBR1_2_FD_202139 | JGI IMG/M metagenome (GOLD analysis project Ga0308169, IMG submission 202139) | Phyllosphere microbial communities from UC Gill Tract Community Farm, Albany, California, United States - DLSLSB.R1 | ecosystem: Host-associated > Plants > Phyllosphere > Unclassified | place...
CCCGTTCTGGCATGGCGAAGCGCCGGGGCGCAGCGATGAACTGTCCATGGGCGTGGCGCGCCTGCGTGCCGAGATCGAGGCGCAGCTGGCGTCTCGCAGCGGCGAGGCGGCGCTGGATGCGGCCGTGGACTGGCTGCTCGAACATCTCGGCCTGAACGAAGATGCCGCGCGCCAGATCGTCGACTACCTGGCGCGTTCGCGTTCGGCGCTGGGCGCGCTGCCGACCCACGACACGCTGGTGATGGAGCGCTTCTTCGACGAATCCGGCGGCATGCAGCTGGTGCTGCACTCGCCTTTCGGCAGCCGCATCAACCGCGCCTGGGGCCTGGCGCTGCGCAAGCGCTTCTGCCGCACCTTCAACTTCGAGCTGCAGGCCGCGGCCACCGAAGACGCGATCATCCTCTCGCTGTCGACCAGCCACAGCTTCCCGCTCGACGAAGTCTGGCGCTACCTGAAGTCCGCCACGGCCGAACCGATCCTGGTGCAGGCGCTACTGGATGCGCCCTTGTTCAACGTGCGCTGGCGCTGGAATGCGACCACCGCCCTCGCCCTGCCGCGCTTTGCGGGCGGGCGCAAGGTCGCGCCCCAGCTGCAGCGCATGAAGAGCGACGATTTGTTGGCCTCGATCTTCCCGGACGGCGTGGCCTGCGCGGAAAACCTCGCCGGCGACCGTGAACTGCCGAACCATCCACTGGTCGACCAGACGCTGGACGACTGCCTGCACGAGGCGATGGACAGCGAAGGCTGGCTGGCGCTCCTGCGCCGCATCGAGACTGATGCTGTTCGTTTGATTGCGCGCGACCTGCCCGCCCCGTCGCCGCTGGCGGCCGAGATCCTGAATGCCCGCCCCTACGCCTTCCTCGACGACGCGCCGCTGGAAGAGCGCCGCACCCAGGCCGTGATCAACCGGCGCTGGAGCGATCCGGCCACGACGGACGACATGGGCGCGCTCGACTTCGATGCGATTGCCGGCGTGGCCGAGGAGGCCTGGCCTGCGGCGCGCAACAGCGACGAGGTGCAGGAAGCATTGGTCGCCCTGGCGCTAGTGACGCAACAGGAAGCCGTCGCGCGCGGGGGCTGGCCACTCTGGCTGGAAGAGCTGGCCGAGGCGGGCCGGGCGACGCGGGTGCGCGGGGACGGCCTGAACGCCTGGGTCGCGCTGGAACGGCTCGATTGCGTGCTGGCCGCCTATCCGGGCGCCGAATGCACGCCCGTCCTGAATATTCCCGACAGCCACCGCGGCAACGATGGCGCGCCCTGGACGCGCGACGATGCGCTGGTCGAGATCATGCGTGCGCGCCTGACTGGCTTCGGGCCCCAGACCTTGCCCGCCATTGCGCAGGCGCTGTCCATCCCGGAGAGCAGCGCCGCAATCGCATTGACGGCGCTGGAAGCCCAGGGCTATGTCATGCGCGGCCGCTTCACGCCCGGCGCGGAGGAAGAAGAATGGTGCGAACGCCACCTGCTGGCGCGCATCCACCGCTATACGATCAAGCGGCTGCGGCGCGAAATCGAGCCGGTCGAGCTGCGCGACTACATGCGCTTCCTGTTCGACTGGCAGCACCTGACCCAGGACACGCAATGGCAGGGCCAGGACGCGCTGCCCCTGCTGCTGGCCCAGCTCGAAGGTTACGAGGCGGCGGCCGGCGCCTGGGAAGCGGACCTGCTGGCGCTGCGCCTGCGCGACTATTCGCTGCTCTGGCTCGACGACCTGTGCCGCGCCGGAAAAATCGTCTGGACCCGGATCGACGCCCCGCGCGCGGCCGCCGGCGGCCCGGTGCGCGGCACCCCGATCGTGCTGCTGCCGCGCCGCCGGACGGGGCTCTGGCACGCGCTGCCGCAGCCTTCGGGCGCACCCGAGATCTCGGCGCGCGCGTCGAAAGTGCTGGACGCGCTCAAACGCGATGGCGCCATGTTCTTCGACGAGCTGCAGATGGACGCGCGCATGCTGCCGGTGGAACTCGAGACGGCGCTGGGCGAGCTGGTGGCGACGGGCCTGGTCAACGCCGACAGCTTCGCCGGCCTGCGCGCGATGCTGCTGCCGGCGACCAAGCGTGCCAGCAACGACCGCAAGCGCCGCCGCGGCGCGGGGCCGACGATGGAAGAAGCGGGCCGCTGGGCACTCGTGCGGCGCGCCGAGCCGGCGGAAGAGACGCCCGCCGCGCCGCCGCGCCGGCGCAAGCTCGACCCGGAGACCTTGGAACACGTCGCCATGACCCTGCTGCGGCGCTACGGCGTCATGTTCTGGCGCCTGTTGGAACGCGAGGCGGCCTGGATGCCGTCCTGGCGCGAACTGCTGCCCGTGTACCACCGCCTGGAAGCGCGCGGCGAAATCCGCGGCGGGCGTTTTGTCGCCGGCTTCTCGGGCGAGCAGTTCGCGCTGCCGGAGGCGATTCCCCTGCTGCGCGAAGTGCGCCGCCGTCCGCTCGACGGTTCTCTGGTCTGCATCTCGGGCGTCGATCCGCTGAACCTGTGCGGCACCCTGCTCCCCGGCGACAAGGTGCCGGCGCTGGGCGGCAACCGCATCCTGTTTCGCGACGGGGTTGCGGTGGCGACCGTGGTGGCCGGGAAGATCGCTTACCTGCAAGACCCCGGCCTCGAGCGCGAGCTGCTGCATGCGCGCCTGGTCGGGCGCTACTGAGGCGGACGGGAGGCGCAGTCGTCTGTCATCGGATGATGGTGCAGCGTATAATCGCCTCGCCCGTCCAACAGGGACGGCGCGCGACCCTTATTACCGACCATGATCCCATCTTCGCCCCCGGCAGCACCCCTGAAACGTCACCGCAACCTGGCCCAGGGCGTCGTCGCCCACCTGACCGACAGCATCAAGGGCGGCAGCCTGAAACCAGGCGACAAGCTGCCGACCGAGTCCGAGATCATGCGCATCCTCGGCGTCAGCCGCACGGTGGTGCGCGAGGCGATTTCGCACCTGCAGGCGGCCGGCCTGGTCGAAACCCGGCACGGCATCGGCACCTTCGTGCTCGAGCCCAGCGCCTCGCCGATGGGACTCGACCCGGCGACGGTGGTGACGATGCGCGACGTGCTGGCGCTGCTGGAACTGCGCATCAGCCTCGAAACCGAAGCGGCCGGCCTGGCCGCCGCCCGGCGCAGCGAGGAGCAGCTGGCCCAACTGCGCGCGGCGCTCGACAGCTTCGAGGAATGCGCGCGGCGCGGCGAAGAAACCGTCGCGCCGGACATGGCCTTCCACCTGCTGCTCGCGCAAGCGTCGGGCAACCGCTATTTCCACGACATCCTGAGCCACCTCGGCACCAACATCATCCCGCGCGCCCGCATCAATTCGGCGCGCATCGCGCAGGACGATCCGGCGCAGTACCTGGAGCGCGTGATCCACGAGCACGAGGAGATTTATGGCGCCATCGCGGGGCGCGACACGGACCGTGCGCGCGCGGCGATGCGGACGCATTTAAGTAACAGCAAGGACAGGTTGCAGCGGGCGCAGGAGGCGAGCGAAGCGGCGGGGGTGTAGCCGGGGCGTGCCACCGATCATGCGCCGCACCGCGTGGAGTCAGGACTCCACTAAGATCCACCCGCCTCCACGACCAACACGCACAATGAAAAAGTCCCCCGCCCCGAACGAAGCAGGCACCACCGAGCCGCGCCTGTACCGGGTGGTCTCCAACAAAATCGAAGACCTGATCCGCGCCGAGAACATCGGCCCCGGCGAACGCTTGCCGTCCGAGCGCGACCTGGCGACGCGCCTGGGCGTCTCGCGCACCTCGCTGCGCGAAGCGCTGATCGCCCTCGAGCTGGGCGGCGTCGTGGAAGTGCGCGGCGGCTCGGGCGTGTATGTGAGCGAGCAGGCTCCGGCGCAGCCCGAACTGGCGGCCGCCGGCCCCGGCCCCTTCGAAGTGCTGGCCGCGCGCCGTTTCATCGAAGTCGAGGTCGCGGCGCTGGCAGCGAAACACGCCAGCCCGGCGGCCATCGACGCCATCCTGGCCGCCGTGCTCGCGATGGAGCAGCACCACGACGAGCGCAGCGGCAACGAGTCGGCCGACCGCAACTTCCACCTGGCGCTGGCGCGCGCCACCGGCAACAGCGCGATGGTGGGCGTCGTCGATTACCTGTGGAGCCAGCGCGGCTCGCTCTGGCACAAGCTGAAGGAACACTTCCAGACCGAGGAACTGCGCCAGCAAACCCTGCTCGACCACCGCAACATCTTCGCGGCGATCGCTTCTCACGACGCCGCCGCGGCCCGCAGCGCGATGCGCTCCCACCTCGACCGCGTCACGCGTACCTTTTCTCGTGGCTGACCTGCGCGGCTGACCTGCGTGGCCAGCCGACGTTTCAGGTCACCGGCGCCGGATTGAACAGCACCAGCGCATTGTGCAGCTTCCAGTGCTCGGCCCAGGTCTTGCGGCCGCTCGCCACGTCCAGCATCAGCCGGAACATCTCCCAGCCCACGTCTTCGATGCTCGCTTCGCCAGTGGCGATGCGGCCTGCGTTCACGTCCATCAGGTCGTGCCAGCGGCGCGCGAGGTCGTCGCGGGTCGCCACCTTGATCACCGGGACCGGCGCCAGGCCGTAGGGCGTGCCGCGGCCGGTGGTGAAGATGTGCAGGTTCATGCCGGCCGCCACCTGCAGCGTGCCGCAAATGAAATCGCTCGCGGGCGTGGCCGCGTAGATCAGGCCTTTCTGCTGCAGCTTCTCGCCCGGCGACAGCACGCCGGTGATCGCCGACGACCCCGACTTGACGATCGAGCCCATCGCCTTTTCCACGATGTTCGACAGGCCGCCCGCCTTGTTGCCGGGCGTGGTGTTGGCGCTGCGGTCGACGCCGCCCCGTTGCAGGTAGGCGTCGTACCAGGCCATCTCGCGGATCATGGCGGCCGCCACTTCCGGGCTCGCCGCGCGTGCGGTGAGCTGGTCGATCCCATCGCGCACTTCCGTCACTTCCGAGAACATCACGCTGGCGCCGGCGCGTACCAGCAGGTCGGTGGCGAAGCCTACCGCCGGATTCGCGGTGACGCCCGAGAAGGCGTCGCTGCCGCCGCACTGCACGCCGACCACCAGGTCGGAGGCCGGACAGGTCTCGCGCCTGCGTGCGTTCAACACCTTCAGCTGCGCGTCCGCGGTCGTGACGATCGAATCGATCATCGACATGAAGCCGACGTGGGCGGCGTCCTGCAGGCAGACCCCGGCCGGCTCGCGCCCGCCGAGGATGGGGATCGAGCCTTTCGGGAACAGGCGCGCCGGCTGCAGCTTTTCGCAGCCCAGGCTGACGACCATGGCCTGGCCGCCGAAGTTCGGGTTCTGGCTGATGTTGCGCAGCGTGCGGATCGGCACGTCCGCGCCCGGCGCCTCGATGGCGACGCCGCAGCCGTACGAGTGTTCGAGGCCGACGACGTCGTCGACGTTCGGGTAGTTCGGCAGCAGTTCTTCCTTGATGCGTTTGACCGCATGCTCGACCACGCCCGCGACGCATTGCACGGTGGTGGTAATGGCGAGGATGTTGCGCGTGCCGACGGAACCGTCGGCATTGCGGTAACCCTCGAAGGTATAGCCTTCCAGGGGTTCCATGACGGGCGCCGCGCGGGTGCCGATCGGCAGGCCGGTGAGTTCGAGGGCATCCGGCATGCGCAGGTTCGCCTCCGAAATCCAGCAGCCGGCGGCGATGTCGCGCGTGGCGAAACCGATGGTGACGTTGTAGCGGATGACCGGCGCGCCGGCAGCGATGGCGCTCAAGGCGACTTTGTGGCCCTGCGGCACGGCTTCCAGCAGCGTGAGGCCGTCGGCAAACACCGCGCCGGGCTTGAGGCCGCCGTCGTTGACGACGATGGCGACGTTGTCGTCGGCGTGCATGCGGATATAGCGCGGGGTGTCGCTGGCGGTGCCGGCGCGGGCGAGTTCGGTGGTTTGCATGGGAGCGGTCCGGTAAAGAATTAAATCAAGTATGACAGCGCGAAGCCCGTCTGGCTAGTCCACTTTTCAAAGTGGTCCAACCACTTAGCATACCGTAGGGTGGGCACTCGTGCCCACGCGGACGCACCATTGCATATCGAAACGCTCCATCCGGCTCCGCCAGTGCGAGATTCGATTCGCTCGCGCCGCACCGCGTGGACTCGGGAGTCCACCCTACGGACGGCAGCAGAGCCCCGTGCGTGACCAGGTTTAGCACCAAAACGAATTAACCCGTTCCGCCGCTTGCCAAGCACAATTTTAAGTTGTACGATGACTGATAACTGGTGAGGCAAGAGACAGCCCGCCCTTTCAACCCGACCTGAAGGCAAAGCCCATGTTCACTCCACAAGACGTCAAACAAATCCTCTCCTCCGGCCTGCTGTCGTTCCCGATCACGGACTTCGATGCGAATGGCGATTTCAAGCCGGATACCTATGCGCGGCGTCTGGAGTGGCTGGCCCCGTACGGCGCGACCGCCCTGTTCGTCGCTGGCGGCACGGGCGAGTTCTTCTCGCTGACGCCTGAAGACTACACGCAAGTCGTGAAGGTCGCCGTCGAGACCTGCCGCGGCAAGGTGCCGATCCTGGCCGGCGCCGGCGGCCCGACCCGCATGGCGATCCGCTACGCACAGGAAGCCGAACGCCTCGGCGCCCACGGCATCCTCCTGATGCCGCACTACCTGACCGAAGCGAGCCAGGATGGCCTGGTCGAACACGTCGCCGCCGTCTGCAACTCGGTGAAGTTCGGCGTCGTCGTCTACAACCGCGACCGCTGCAAACTGAACGCCGCGTCGCTGCTGAAGCTGGCCGACCGCTGCCCGAACCTGATCGGCTTCAAGGACGGCATCGGCGAGATCGAATCGATGGTCACCATCCGCCGCAAGCTGGGCGACCGCTTCACCTATCTCGGCGGCCTGCCGACCGCGGAAGTGTATGCGGCCGCTTACAAGGCGCTCGGCGTGCCGGTCTATTCGTCGGCCGTGTTCAACTTCATCCCGAAGACCGCGATCGAATTCTACGAAGCCGTGCGCACCGACGACTTCGCGACCCAGGGCCGCCTGATCGACGACTTCTTCCTGCCTTACCTCGACATCCGCAGCAAGAAGGCCGGTTACGCAGTCAGTATCGTCAAGGCCGGCGCCGCGATTGCCGGCTACTCGGCAGGCCCGGTGCGCGCACCGCTGACCGACCTGACCGGCGAAGAAACCGAGCAGCTGGCCGCCCTGATGGCCAAGCTCGGCCCGCAATAAGCCGTCGCTTGAGCTGAGATTCCGGCGCGCCACGGCTGGCATAGGCCCTGGCGCGCCTTTTTGTATTTAGAAGAGGAGAATTAACTTGACCATCACCATCAATGGCGACCTGCTGATCGGCGCAGCCACCGTCAAAGGCAGCGCAGCGGCTTTCCGCGCCGTCAATCCCGCCACCGGCGAACAATTCGAGCCGTCCTTCGGCAGCGGCACCGTCGAGGACGTCGAGCGCGCCTGCGAACTGGCCCACGCGGCCTTCGATACCTACCGTAATACCAGCCTGGAAGCGCGCGCCGCCTTCCTGGAACTGGCGGCACAGAACATCCTCGACCTCGGCCCGCAACTGATCGAGCGCGCGATGCTGGAATCCGGCCTGCCGCAAGCCCGCCTCGAAGGCGAACGCGGCCGCACTGTCGGCCAGCTGCGCCTGTTCGCCAAGGTCGTACGCGACGGCCACTTCCTGGCCACCGCGCTCGACTCGGCCCTGCCGGAGCGCACCCCGCCCCGTCCCGACCTGCGCCTCTCGAAAATCGGCCTGGGACCGGTCGCCGTTTTCGGCGCCAGCAACTTCCCGCTCGCGTTTTCGGTCGCCGGCGGCGACACCGCCTCGGCGCTGGCGGCCGGCTGCCCGGTCGTCGTGAAAGCGCACGGCGCCCACCCGGGCACCTCGGAACTGGTCGGCAAGGCCGTGCAGGCAGCGGTCAGGGCCAGCGGCCTGCCGGAAGGCGTATTCTCGATGCTGCACGGCGACGGCCGCAGCATCGGCCAGGCGCTGGTCGCGCATCCTGCGATCAAGGCGGTCGGCTTCACCGGCTCGCGCCAGGGCGGCCTGGCGCTGGTGCGGACCGCCGCAGCGCGTCCGGAACCGATCCCGGTCTACGCGGAGATGAGCAGCATTAATCCGCTGTTCCTGCTGCCGGGCGCGATGGCGACTGGTGCGGCGAAGATCGGCGCCGGCTTCATCGATTCGCTGGTGCTTGGTTCGGGCCAGTTCTGCACCAATCCTGGCCTCGTCGTGGCGCAGGAAGGTGAAGCGCTCGATGCCTTCCGTGAAGCGGCGGCAGCCGCCCTGCAGGGCAAGGTCGGCTCGACCATGCTGACGCCGGGTATTCACGCAGCGTTTAACAGCGGCGTCGAGAAGCTGGGCAAGGAAGCCGGCGTGACGCTGGTGGCGCGCGGCCAGTGCGGCACGACGGTGTGCGCCGGCCAGGCCGCGCTGTTCGAGACCGATGCGGCCAACTTCCTGGCCAATCCGGCGCTGGAAGACGAGATCTTCGGGTCGTCCTCGCTGATCGTGCGCTGCACCAGCCTGGAACAGGCACGCGAGCTTGCCGAACACCTGGACGGGCAGCTGACGGCGACCGTCTTCCTCAGCGAAGCGGACAAGCAGGCGGCGCAGGCGCTGCTGCCAGTGCTGGAGCGCAAGGCGGGACGTATCTTGATCAATGGCTACCCGACCGGCGTGGAAGTGTCGCATGCGATGGTGCATGGCGGGCCGTTCCCGGCGACCTCGGACAGCCGCACGACTTCGGTTGGCGCGAGCGCGATCGACCGCTTCTTGCGGCCGGTGAGTTACCAGGATTTGCCGGCGTGGCTGTTGCCGGAGGCGCTGCAGGATGGGAATCCGTTGGGCCTGCATCGTATTAAGAACGGTGAGTTGGTCAAGGGGTAAGCGCCCGTTGGTCGCGTAGCACGGAACGCCCGATCCTGGTATCGGGCGTTTTTGTATGTGCGGTGAGGGCGCGGCAAGCGAGCGCGGCAGGCGGGCGGCGCGCTGCCGGGTGGCGGGTTCATGGTATCGTCGCTCAAAACACTCGCAGGGCGCGTGCCACGCCGGCCGGGAGCCGGGTCGCGTCGCGCCAACTGCGATATCCGGGAGAAACGATGCCGAAGGCTGTCCTGCGGTTCTTGCAAGCGCTGCCGATTGCCTGCCTTGTCCTGCCTGCCCTGGCGCCGGCGGAGCCGTTGCGCGTTGTCATGGACCAGAACTACCCGCCCTACTCCTTCCTCGATGCCGAGGGCAAGCTCCAGGGCTATACGGTCGACCTCTGGCGCCTGTGGCAGAAAAAGACCGGCCAGCCGGCCGAACTGGTGCCGGCCAACTGGGCGCAGGTGCTGCCGATGCTGGAACAGGGCAAGGCGGACGTGATCGATCCCATCTTCCTGACCCCGGGCCGGACCTCGCGCTTCGATTTTTCGCCGCCTTACGCCGCCGTATCGACCAGCCTGTACGCCGAGGCCTCGATCGGCGGCATCCATGACCTGCGCAGCCTGAAGGGCTTCGATGTCGGGGTACAGGCCGGCGACGCCTGCGCCGAGCAACTGGCGCGCGCCGGCATCAAGGGCATGCGGGTGTTTTCCACCTACGAGGCGCTGCTGGGGGCGGCCGCGCGCCAGGACATCAAGCTGCTGTGCCTGGACGAGAACTCGGCCGACTACCAGCTGTACCGGCTCGGCCTGCACCGCACCTACGTCAAAGCCTTCGACGTCACCCGCGACCAGCTGCGGCGCGCGGTGCGCAAGGGCGACGGCGCCACCCTCGGCCTGGTCGAGCGCGGCATGGCCATGATCACTGCCGACGAGCGCGCGGCCCTGCACGACAAGTGGATGGGCCGGCCGCTGGTCGCCGAACGCTATACCGACCGGCTGATCCAGGTACTCATTGCGCTGGGCGGCCTGGTCGTGCTGCTCGTTGCCTGGCTGGCCTCGGTGCGGCGCGCGGTACGGGTGCGCACCGGCGAACTCGAACGCGAGAAGGCGCAGCTGCGCACCCTGGTCGAAAGCAGCCCCGACATGGTCTGGCTGAAGGACAGGGACGGTGTCTACCAGGCCTGCAACACGCAGACGGCGATCATCTTCGGCCGGCCGCGCGCGGAGATTATCGGCAAGCGCGACGCCGACCTGTTCGACGAGAGCACCGCAACGCGCTTCAAGCACGACGATGCGGCCGCCATGCGCGTCGGCGGTCCCGTCACCTTCGAGGAACCGGCGCCGCCCGGCCAATTCGAACCGCACGTCTTCGAAACCATCAAGACCCCGGTGACCCAGCCCGACGGCACGGTCATCGGCGTGCTCGGCGTGGCGCGCGACATCACCGAGCGGCGCGAACACGAGCTAACGATCCGCGAGCAGGATCGCCTGCTGCAGGAAATGGCCAACCTGGCCCAGATCGGCGCCTGGGAAATCGACCTCGCCACCGAGGCCTTCCACTGGACCGTCGAACTGCTCCACATCTACGAGATCCCGCCCGGCCTGCCGGTGACGCCGGCGCTGTGCACCGCCTGCTACGCGCCCGACGAACAGCTCCTGATCGGCAAGACCCTGGATGCCGCGGCAAAGGAAGGCAGGCCGTTCACGATCGAGCTGCCGATGGTCAGCGGCGCCGGCAAGCGCAAATGGGTGCGCTCGATCTGCAGCGCCGTGTTCGAGAACGGGCGCCCGGTCAAGCTGCGCGGCACCGTGCAGGATGTGACGCAGCGGCGCGACCTCGAGGAATCGATGCGCATGGCGACCCTGATCTACCAGACCAGCTTTGAAGCCATCGTCGTCACCGACGAGGACAACCGCATCGTCGACGCCAACCCGGCCTTCACGCGCCAGACCGGCGACGCGCTGCAGGCGGTCTGCGGCACCCGGCCGCGGCTGTTCGAGTCGAGCATGCACGATGCCGGTTTCTACGAACGCCTGTGGCAGGCGCTGCTGGCGGAGGACCACTGGCAGGGCGAAATCCTGGACCGCAACCCGGACGGCTCCTTCACCGCCAAGTACGTCGACATCCGCGTGATCCGCCACCCGGACGGACGCGTGCACCGCCACGTGGTGCAGTTCCACGACATCAGCGAGCAAAAGCAGAAGGATGAACTGATCTGGCGCCAGACCAATTTCGACGCCCTGACCGGCCTGCCGAACCGCCGCCTGTTCCTCGACCGCCTCGAGCAGGACCTGAAAAAGGCCGGCGGCGCAGGCCAGGGCCTGGGCGTGCTGCTGCTCGACCTCGACCGCTTCAAGGAAATCAACGACAACTACGGCCACGCCAAAGGCGACGCCGCGCTGGTCGAAATGACGCGGCGCCTGGCCCGCTGCGTTGCCGAAGACGCGACCATCGCCCGCCTCGGCAGCAACATGTTCGCGCTGGTGCTGGGCGAATTCGACGGCCGGCGCCACCTCGAGACGACGGCCGACGCCATCATCGGCGCAATTGGTGCCCCGCTCGAACTGGGGCCGGGCGACACCGCCTATGTGTCGGCCAGCGTCGGCATCAGCGTCTTCCCGGACGACGGCATCGATGCGGCCGAACTGGTGAGCAATGCCGAGCAGGCCGTGTACCTGGCGAAAAGCGCCGGGCGCGGGCGCTTCCAGTACTTCACGCCGGCCCTGCAGCAGCATGCGCGCGACAAGCTGGCGCTGACGAACGACCTGCGCGCCGCGCTCGCGCGCAGGCAGCTGCAGGTGCACTACCAGCCGATCGTCGAGGCGGCGACGGGCCGCATTCGCAAGGCCGAGGCCCTGCTGCGCTGGCATCATCCCGAGCACGGCATGATCAGCCCGGCGCGCTTCATCCCGCTGGCCGAAGAGGCGGGCCTGATCCACGAGATCGGCGAATGGGTGCTGCTGGAGGCCATCGCCAGCATCGAGCGCTGGCAGCGCGCCTACGGTTTTGTGGTGGAACTGAGCGTGAACGTCTCGCCGCTGCAGTTCGAGGGACGCGCCACCCTGCCCTGGCTGGAGCGCGTCGTGAACGCCGGCCTGCCGCCGAACAGCATCACGATCGAGATCACCGAAGGCGTGCTGGTCTCCGACGCCGAGCAGGTCACGCGCTGCCTGCACGCCCTGCACCAGGCCGGCGCCAAGGTCTCGATCGACGACTTCGGCACCGGTTTTTCCTCGCTGTCCTACCTGAAGCAGTTCGACGTCGACTACCTCAAAATCGACAAGTCCTTCATCAACCACCTGACCGAGGACGGCAGCGACAAAGCCCTCACCGAGGCCATCGTCGACCTGGCGCACCGGCTCGGGATCGAGGCGATCGCCGAAGGCGTCGAAACCGGCGCCCAGCGCGACATCCTGGCGGCGTTCGGCTGCGACTACATCCAGGGCTATCACTTCTCGCCCGCCGTGCCGCGCGAGGCGTTCGAGGTGTTCCTCGAGCGCCAGATGGTGACCTGAAGGGGTTTCGTAGGGTGGGCTCCGCCCACGCGGGCAAGCCGTTGCGAGTCGAAATGCATTTTCGACCTGCATGCGTGGTACCGCGTGGGCATGCCCACCCTACGCGCCTGGCATTGTCTACTGGCCACAATGACCCCGTACATTTCGTGGCCTCTTTGCAAAAATTGGTTTCATTTGATAAACTAGATAGCTACCTACCCATTTGGCACCTATCTATGTCGCAGCACCCCACCCCGACCACGCTGGAGGAACGTTTCTCCGCCGCCCTGCACGCCACCGCGCGCAGCTGGCGCCTGGCGATCGACGCGCGCCTGAAAGACCTGGGCATCGGCCAGGCCGGCTGGATGACGATCGCCATGATCGCCAAGTCGAAAGAGGCGCCTTCCCAGCGCGAACTGGCCGACCTGCTCGGCATCGAAGGCCCGTCCGTGGTGTCGATGCTCGACCGCCTCGAAAAGGGCGGCCTGGTGCGGCGCGCGCCCTGCGCCCTCGACCGGCGCGTCAAGCTCGCCCATCTGACCGACGACGGCCGCGCGCTGTACGCCCGCGTGCGCAAGGAAGCCGACGCCTTCCGCCTCGAGATGCTGGAAGGCGTGCCGCAGGCGACGCTGCTTGCCGCCGCCGAACTGCTGGAGTCCCTCCGCGCGCGCATCGAAGGCGGGGAGTAAACGTGCAGGCTTCCATGACTACTGCGGCGCCCATGCCGTCCGATAGCGAGGCGCCGCTGAACCGCCGCATGATCACGATCTCGATCATGCTCGCCACCATCATCCAGGCGCTCGACGGCACCATCGCCAACGTCGCCCTGCCCCACATGCAGGGCTCCCTGTCGGCATCGACCGACCAGATCACCTGGGTGCTGACCTCCTTCATCGTCGCCGCGGCGATCGCGACCCCGCTCAACGGCTGGCTGGTCGACCGCTTCGGCCTCAAGAAAGTCTTCCTGGTGTCGGTGGCCGGCTTCACGATCGCTTCA
>Ga0308169_10004360_pt1 | contig 13304 bp, 8 predicted proteins | sample PhyBR1_2_FD_202139 | JGI IMG/M metagenome (GOLD analysis project Ga0308169, IMG submission 202139) | Phyllosphere microbial communities from UC Gill Tract Community Farm, Albany, California, United States - DLSLSB.R1 | ecosystem: Host-associated > Plants > Phyllosphere > Unclassified | place...
CCTCTCGCCGACCGTCCTCCTCTCCTCACTGCCTCTCTGCAGCGTTCGCCGTCGTCGAGAAGTCGAACGGCAAGGAGGCGTTCGAGTACGCCAAGGCGCACCCCGAGGTCTCGATCGTCATCACCGACCTCGCCATGCCCGTCATGAGCGGCCGCGAGCTCCTCGCCGCCCTGCGCCAGCACCCCGACACGTCCCTCATCCCCGTCATCTTCCTCTCGGCCCAGGCCGGGTCCGAGGCCCGGGTCGACGCGCTCCTCCTCGGCGCCGACGACTACATCGTCAAGCCGTTCCAGGCGCGCGAGCTCCTCGCGCGCGTCAACGTCCACCTGCAGCTCGGGCACATGCGCAAGGAGCTCGAGAGGCGCGTGACGGAGCGCACGGCGGCGCTCATCGAGAGCGAGAAGAAGCTCAAGGAGCTCGCCGAGCAGCACCAGACGCTCGCGCTCGTGTCGCCCGTCGGCATCTTCCAGTGCGACACCGAGGGCAAGATGGTCGTGCGTCCTCTCTCTCTCTCCCTCTCTCGTGCGTCTTGCGCTCGGCTCGTCGCTCCGAGCTGACGTGCCCAACTTCCCCCTCCGCAGTTCACCAACCCGCGCTTCTTCGAGATCTCGCACCACCCGGCCGACGTCCCGCTCGACGAGTTCGAGGCCGACGTCCACCCCGAGGACGTCGAGCGCGTGCGCGCGCAGTGGCACGACGCCATCGCCAACTGGCGCCCGGACAAGCCCGTCTCGACGTTCGAGTACCGGTACAAGGCCGGCAACTGGGCGCAGCTCGAGATCCGCTCGTTCGACAAGGGCTACATCGGCTCGATCGTGCGTCCCTCTCCCTCTCTCTCCGCCTCGTCCTCGTCGTCGTCGTCGTCGTCGTCGTCGTCGTGCTTCGAGCCGTCGATGCAGACGCTGACGCCGTTCCCCTGCTCGCAGACCGACATCTCGCACCAGAAGGAGGTCGAGGCGTTCCACATCCGCGAGGTCGAGCAGCGCGCCGTCGACGCCGAGGAGAACCGGCGCAACACCGAGATGTTCCTCGACATGTCGTCGCACGAGCTCCGCAATCCGCTCAGCGGCGTGTGGCAGAACGCCGAGGTCGTCGGCGGCTCGCTCGAGAAGTTTGTCGAGTTCCTCGACGAGCTGCGCCACCGGCCCGAGGTGCCGCTCGACAGCGTCGCCGTCGAGGAGCTCCACAGCGAGATGCTCGAGAACGTCGACGCGATCGAGTCGATCATGCTGTGCGCCAGCCACCAGACGCGCATCGCCGACGACATCCTCAACGTCTCGAAGCTCAACATGGGCCTCCTGAGCATCAACGTCGCGCCGTTCGACCTCGTCGCCGCCGTGCGCGAGGTCGTCAAGACGTTCGAGGTCCAGAGCCACCAGCAGCAGATCAAGCTCGCCGTCGAAAAGGGCCCGTCGCTCTCCAAGCTCGCCGTCGACTGGATCGTCGCCGACTCGGGCCGGATCAAGCAGGTCACGTACAACTTCCTCACCAACGCGCTCAAGTACACGGTCGACTCGTCGCGCAAGAGCGTCACGGTGCACGTCGACGTGTACGACGGCCCGCCGCCGATCCCGTCGAACGCGATGCGCATCGCGTCGCCCAACCAGTCGTTCGACCCGCCCGAGGACTGTGTGTGGTGCGTCGTCGGCGTCGAGGACTCGGGCAAGGGCCTGAGCGCCGAGCAGCTCAAGCTCCTCTTCGCAAGGTTCTCGCAGGCCAACCCCAAGAGCGACCAGTACGGCGGGTCCGGGCTCGGCCTGTACGTCAGCAAGAAGCTCGTCGAGCTCCACCGCGGCTTCATCGAGGTCGAGTCGGACCTCGGCCGCGGCTCGACCTTCCGGTTCGCCATCCCGGCGCCCAGGACTGCGCCGCCTCCTGCCGACGAGACCAAGCTCCTGTCGCCGACGCCAACACTCGGCGGCGTCGGCGTACGCTCGAAGCGCCCGACGAGCGCCGGCGGCCGTCCCGCCCTCTCCTCCTTCCCCTCCTCCTCTTCTTCCTCCCCTCCCCCTCCTTTCCTCCTCCTCGTGGTCGACGACAACGATATTAACAGATCTGTCATGAAGCGCCAGCTCAAGCTCAAGAACTTCGAGGTGGTGACGGCGAGCGACGGGCAGCAGGCGCTCGACCTCCTCAAGGAGGACGCCGCTCTCGCGGCTGCAGCCGGCGCCGACGGCGAGGAGGCGCACAACCCGATCCGGTGCGTCCTCATGGACATCGAGATGCCCATCATGGACGGCATGAGCGCCGTGCGCGAGCTGCGACGCCTGGAAAAGGCCGGCGAGATCAGCCGTCGCTACGTGCGTCCTCCTCTCTCTCTCCTCTCCCTCCCTCTCTCAGTGAACCCTCCACTGACGCCTCCTTTCTACCGCTCGCAGCCTGTATGCGCTGTTACGGGCAACGCGCGCGACGCTCAGAAGCGCGAGTGCATGGCTGCCGGGTTCGACGACGTGCGTCCTCCTCTCTCCTCCCGCTCAGGCCCACTCGCTCATCTGCTGATGCTCTCATCGTCCTCGCAATGCAGGTTGCGACCAAGCCGTATCGGCTCGCCGAGCTCTTGCAGCAGGTCAGCACCCTGACGGGTTTGCCGCTCCCTGCGCCCAAGTGATCCCTCCCTCCCTCCCTCCCTCCCTCCCTCTCTCCCTCTCTCCCTCTCTCCCCCTCATACCCTCCTCTCCGACATTCCCCTCTCTCGCCTTAATGTCCTCCTACATCGCATCGGGTCTTGCTGTACAGCTCGCACGTGGCTCGCTGTTGTTCCTCCTCCTCCTCAGGTGTACCGCCGACTGTGTATTCTCCCTGTTTGTCTAGACACTCTGTCTCCCATAGTCCGTGCAGTATACTCGTTGTGCACGCAGCAGCTCGTCGACGAGAGAGAAAAAGCGAGACCGAGATCGACGAAGGGGTCGGCGTCACTCGCGGCTCCTGCCTCTCTCGCTCCTCCCTCGTTTCCCTCAACCGCTCGCCGCTGCTGCCACTCGACACAGCGCCCGGCCTCGAGAGCACACCTGCCCCTCGATCCAGCACACACAGCACCCGAGCCCGCCGCCGCGCCATGGACTACTCGCCGTCGCACCACTCGCGCCCTCGCTCCGTCGCAACGGGCCACACGGGCCAGTCGCGCAGGAGCAGCGTCACCAGCCGCCAGTCGCAGCTCATCAAGAAGAACACGGGTGCGTCCTCTAGCTCTCCTTGGTCCTCCCGCGCTCGAGCTCGAGGGGGAGGGACCGCCGGCCTCGCGGGGAGGAGGTGGGCGGGACGGCGACTCGATGAGGGCCACGATCGCTCCTAAGCAGCTCGAGCGGACCTCCACCGTCATCAGAGCGATGTGCTGACCCTGTCGACCCGTGCCCGCAGGCCCCTACGAGCTCCGCCCGTCCGACATCCTCATCGAGCGCTTCTCGGCATGGAAGCGCCTCGTCAAGAACCTCATCACCTACTTTGAGGGCATCGCCGACATCGAGGTGCGTTCCGTTCGACCACTACGAGCCTGTCCCGCGCGAGCCGCCGCTGACCCTTGCCTTCGCCCGCCTCCTGCACGCAGTCAAACACGGCCAAGGAGCTCACCAAGTTGGGCGGCGTCATCCAGGTGCCCTTCCGCGAGGGCAACCAGTTCCTCGGCGAGGGCGGCGTCCAGGACATCTTCTACGGCGTCGTGCGTCCCCTCTCTCGCGCTCTCCCTCGGCTCGACGGCGCGCGCGAGCGGTGTTGACTGATTCCACCCCTCGCCTCCACCCTCGCGCCCCTCCCTCTCGTGCAGCGCGAGCGCACTCGCCTCATCGCCGACCACCACGCCAACCTCGCCAAGACGGTCGAGGGCTCGATCGTGCAGCACCTGCAGAAGCTCCGCACCGAGCTCAAGGCGCACATCAAGAACATCCAGCAGGACACGGGCAAGCTCGCCGCGTCGGTCGCCAAGGAGCGCGAGACGTCGACCAAGATGATCACGGACCTCGCGCGGAGCATCACGATGCTCAAGAACACGCCCATGGGCGTCCACGCCAAGGAGGACCCGTGGTTCACCAACTCGCTCGTCGCGCGCCAGCTCCAGAAGCAGGTCCACGAGGAGAACGCGCTGCAGAAGAGCATCATCATCATGCAGCAGAACTCGGAGCACTTCGAGGAGGGCGTCGTCCGTGCAATCCAGATGGCGTGGCAGACCTTTGACGAGTGGAAGTGCGTCCTCTTCCCTCCCTCCCTCTCTCGCCTCGCGCTCTCGTGCTCGTCGCACTTGCAGGAGCTGACTCTCACCCTCCTCGCTCGCAGCGCCCGCGCGTCGTCGTCGGTCCAGGAGACGTGGCAGACGATGGGCGAGCTCATGCGCTCGGTCGCGCCGACGACCGAGTGGATCGCGTTCGCGTCGCGGTCCGAGTACCTGCTCGACCCGGAGACGCCCCTGCGCAACCCGCTCACGATCAACTACCCGGGCAAGGACGACCCGTCGGTGATCCCGGTCCACCAGGGCATCCTCGAGCGCAAGAAGCGCTACACCAAGACGTACAAGGAGTCGTTCTACATCCTCACGCCGGCCGGCTACCTCCACGAGTACCCGTCGTCGGACCTGTCCAAGCACCCGAACCCGGAGCTGTCGCTCTTCCTCCCCGAGTGCACCCTCGGCGCGCCGACCAACCCGCAGGCGCGCTCGCACAAGTTCCACATCGACGGCAAGAAGAGCATCGGCGGCGACGTCGGCCAGAAGTCGGGCCTGTTCGCGCTCGACACGAGCTTTACGTTCCGCGCGCGCTCGCACGACGAGATGCTCGAGTGGTGGAACGACGCCAAGCAGCTGTCCAAGGTGTACCTCACGGCCTCGGAGCCGTTCGACCGCTCGGGCCCGGTCCCGGCCGCCGTGCGCGCCGCGGGCTACATCTCGGAGGACGAGGACGAGTACGAGACGGACGAGGGCGGCTCGTCGGTCGAGGAGACGTCCGACGGCGAGTACGAGGACGAGGAGGAGGACCACCGCGCCCACCACCACCACCACCAGCACGCCTCGACAGGCCAGCAGCAGCAGCAGCAGGCCGCCCAGCCGAGCACGACCTACGCCTCGGCGGGCTCGGCGCCCGTCCTCGGCGCGCCCGTCCGCTCGTCAGCCTCGCACCAGCACAACGGCGACGGCGCGTCGGCCGCGCCCGCCTACTCGGCCCCGGCCGCCGGCAGCGGCATCGCGACGGGCGCCGGCGGCTACGCCGTCGAGAAGAAGGGCGGCCCCGCCGGCCCCGGCCCCGGCGCGTCGGGCTCGGGCGGCCCGAGCGGGCACCACGCGCCCGACTCGAGCGAGGAGGACGAGACGGACGAGGGTGAGGAAGAGTCGGACGATGAGGAGGACGAGGACGAGACGGCGGCGGCGGCGGCGCAGGACAAGCCGACGTCGACGGCGGGCCCCAAGGAGCCGACGGTCGACGGCGAGGAGAAGACGGCTGTGGGCCACTTTGTCGAGCAGCTCGGCGGCAACTCGTCCGAGGCCAAGAAGGAGTAGACGAACAGGTGCGTCCTCTCGCTCATCTCGTCGCCCTCTCGCTGTTCTCGTCGTCGTCGTCGTCGTCGTCGAGCGTCACTGACTTTGCCCTCTCCCGCACAGACCGCTCGACGAGGACCCCTCCCTCCCCGGGCCTCCCCTCTCCTCCCCCTCTCGTCCCTCTCTATCAACAGACCCTGCACTCCGTCGCTTTCTACAAGCCCGTCTCACGTTCTAGCACCGCCTGCCCCTTAATCTCGAGCGCGCGCTCTTCGCCCTCCACCTCAAACTCGCTGCTTGTGCAATCGCCTGTACACTTTCTCTCTCTCTCTCTCTCTGGGACTGTGTGCGACGAGAGCGAGAGCACGAAGCATGGCACTGCAAAGAAGCTCGCACACGACCCGACATCCGCAGCGAGAAGAAAAGGAAAGAGCGCGCCGACTCGCCCTCGCACAGCACTGATGCCGCACATCCATCAGGCTAGGGGCTCAAGTGCTCGTCGTCGTCGCTGCGAGCGCTCGAGAGGAGTCAGCGAGGGACGGCGAGAGCGAGAGAGAGAGCGCGAGAGAGGAGCGCACGCTTGGGCCTCCCGGGGTGCGTGCGCGAGCCTTGCGCCTCGACGACCGTCGTCGCGCCGCCTCCTGCGGCCGTGTACGTGTAGCTGACGATCTTGACGACGGGCGAGGGCACAAAGGCGTGTTTGGGGTTGCCGGGCGGCGTCGAGGAGGTCACGGGCACCTTGACCGGGACGGTGGTCGAGCCGAAGATGCGGGTCGTCCTCGTTTGCGACGTCGGTCGAGGGCGCTTTGGGTTCACTGCACGCTCCTCGACAGCTCGACGAGATGGCGCAGGCTTGAGCGCTGCGGGATTGAGCCGAAGGAACGAGAGCGAGAGGAGGGGGTCAGTGCGCGCCTCGAGCGAGATTGCGAGCGACGAACGACGGCGAGCAGGCGCACCTTTGACGTTCATGACGACGAGAAACGGTGCAACGACCTTGGTTCTGCGCGTCTTGAGCGGCATGAGCGCGCTCGGCAGCGAGAGGACGGGCAGCTTGCCGATGGCGGAGCTGATTTGTGCGAGCTTGCTCGATAGCGCGGCGGCGACGGGGTCGACAACCGCAGTGGACGACGAAGCTGATGCTGTTGGCAACGAGGCGTTGTCGGGATTCTTGGGGTTCGACGCGCCGCCGTCTGGAGGGAGAGGTGCGGAGCGAGCCCAGCTCGTCGACAGCGCGACGACGACTACAACGAGGTACCAGCGCATCTCGGCTTCGAGGTACCGAGCGCGTGTAGCGAGTACGAGGGGCGTGTAGGGGCGATGGGCTTCAGATGTCGACGTGCGAGATGTCCAAGGGCGAGAGAGAGCAAGAGCAGCTTGGCAGGGCGCGATGGCTGGCCAGGGATGGCGCTCCGATGGCTGAGCAGGTCCGCTCGAGATCGAGTGATAGCCTCGCGCGCGCGAGCTAGGATGCATTGGATGAAGCGGGACGAGCGAGCAAGCGGTGCGGGAGCCGATGCGGCGGTGGAGAGCGGCGGCGAAACGCTCCGCCTGCCTCGTGCGCAGGTGCGGACCCGCATGACTGCTCTCCGAGAGGCAGAGAGCTGCGGCAAGTAAGCCGGGCGCTGGTGAGCGACCCGGTAGGCCTCGCCGCCGCCGCGACAGCGATGAGGCTCGGCGGCGGTGCGCGCCTTCTCCAGCTTCGAGCGAGCCGACGACCGTCCAGCGCGGCTTCGCTGCAGTCTGCGCCCTTCTCGAGACCGCTAGCCAGCCTCGGTGGCGAGCCCGCCTACGCCTGAACGAGGCGGCGCGCAGCATTGAGCCGTGCGAGGAAGCGCGGGAGCGAGGCGGCTGGGGCTGAAGGGACCGCAGCGGTGAGCGCATGCAGGACGCAGGGAAGGCCCTTCATGCGCTGCATGGCCGCCACGAGACGAAATGAGCTGGTCTGAGGCGCGCAAGCGAAGAGAGAGGAAGCAGGAGTGCGAGCCCCGGTCGGCGGCGGACCTCGGCGACGGCCTGTCGCGCCATTTTCTGCGCCAGCTCGCTCGAGTCTCTCCTGCGCAGTAACTCCGGCACCAGTCGCTCGAGAGCGTCATTGCAGAACAGACCAGCTAGACAGGGTAGTGCGCCGGGGCAAGTCTTGGCAGCAGAGCGGCACGGCCGCTGCGGGTTCAAGGAGGGCAAGGCTGTACACAGAGAAGAGGCAGAGAGGGGTATAGGGACATAGGCTGTGTAGGTACGGGTGTCGAGGTGCGAGAGAGGAATATTGAGAGGGGTCCGGGGTGTCGAGATGCGCGAGGACGAGGCGATTAGGCGGATGAGGGGAGGGAAGGTCGAGAGCGAAGGCGCGACAGGGCGACTACTTGCGGCGCTGGAAGGTCCTGTGAACGTGCAGAGACAAGTTAGTTCGAGGTCTTGTGGCAGAGGAGCGTCGAGTCGGAGCGAGAAGAGCGGGACGAGGAGACGCACTTGTTGAGCAGCGCGAGCACCTTCGAAACGTTCAGGCTCACTGTGAGTTCCACGGCGACTCGTTAGCCTTTATCGCACGCGTACATAAACGTGGAGAGAGAGCAGGAGAGGGCAGGGCGACGCACCGTACTCCATGTCGAGCTGCTCGACGCCCTGGTTCTTCTTCTCGAGCAGGTCGTCAATCTTGAGGTCCATCTCGAGGATCGCCTTCTCGCGGCCCTTGCTGCTCACGTGCGAGGCATCAGCTCAAGATCCTGAGAGGGAAGATGAGGCGGGTGAGGAAGAGGGAGAGAGAGGAGGACGTACTAGTGCAGGGCGATGAGGAAGGCTCCCGGCGACGGCGACGAGACGAGGAAGAAGATGCTTGGTCGCCTGCGAGCAGAGAGCAGGGTCGAACGAAGGGAACGAGTCAGGACGAGAGTGCGCAGAGGAGGAAAGAGGACGAGGTGCGAGCGCGAGAGACGCACCGGTTCTCGGGCACGTTCGTCTCGATGATGATGCCGTCCTTCTCGAACTGCTGGTGCGTGAACTTGAAGGGCCCCATGTTGGCCGCGCCCTTGCCCTGCTTGGCGTCCTTGCCCGCGACCGTGACGACGCCTACGCCGCCCGACTGGCCCTTCTTGCCCGTCGCGCTCGTCTGGCGCACGTTCTGCAGGTACGCCTTGTACTGCTCGAGCTGCGAGCGCAGGTACGCGTTGTGGTCGCAGATCGTCTTGTACACGCTGTCGAGGCTCTTGGTCTCGACGACGACCTTCTCGCGCAGGTTGCCGAGGTGCGCGAGCTCGGCGGCCACCTCGTCCGTGAGGAGCTTGTACCCGTCGCGGCGGTCGGCGAGCCTGAGCTCCTCGAGCTCGCGCAGCATCTCCTTGACCTTGATGCCCTTGCGCACGAGCGTCGCGTCCTTGGCCGTCGCGGCCGTCTCGGCGACGACGGGGAGCTGGATCGGTCGTCGCTCGGCGAGGCGCGGGAGCGACCGGATGAGCTGGACGAAGATGCCCTTGGTCTCGAGGTACAGGATGTCGTTCTGGGTGACGTTGTTCTCGGCCATGAGCGCCGTCGTGATGTCCTGGATCGGCATCTCCCACCGCGAGTAGAGCGGTAGCTCGACGCCGCGGTTCTCCTTGCGCGGGACCTGCGCCGGCGCCGGCCCGAGCTCTTCGAGGAGGATGCGCAGGTGCTGCTTGTCGTTCGGGGCCTGCGCGCAAGAGGCGAGAGGGTCAGGACGAGGGCGCGAGACGGGCTGCGGCGAGGGAGTAGGGAGAGGGGACGCACGAGGACGTCGAGGTGCTGGATGAGGAGGCTCTGCGTGTTGTACAGCTCGTTGAGCGTGATGTTGATCTGGAGGTCCTTCTTGGAGAGCGCCATGTACTGGTCCATCTGCGCGCAGGAGGCGTACGTCAGCCTTCTGCACTTCGAGCGCGTCAGGCTCTCGAGAAGGAGGGCTGCAGCTCTCGCCGAGACGCACCTCGAGCGTGTCGTAAAAGTCGGGCACCTCGCACAGCGAGTTGAGGAACTGGTTCATGCGCGTCTTGTTGTTGTCGACGAACGGCTGCAGGCTCATCATGTAGGCCTCCTTGGCGTAGCTCGGCTTGTTGGCCAGGTTCTGCAGCATCTTGGCGATCTGCGGGCGCGCGAGGAGAGAGAGAGGTTGAGGAGATGAGTCAGTCGAGGGAGCGAGAGGTCCGTGCGGGAGAGGGACGATGACGAGGAAGTGGAGGGAGGGGACGCACGAGCGTGAGCGTCCGCCGAGGGTGCTTTGCCGACGCCGGGAGCGAGTCGATGAGCATGTAGGCTTGCGGCGTGACGATGGCCGGGTTGATGAAGCGCAGGAAGAAGAAGCCGCCGATGAGCGAGCAGATGGCGAAGTCGGTCGCCTCGGGGTACTTGCGCTGCGGGTTTGACGGCGTACCGGCGTCAGCCCTCTCCCTCACTGAAGACGCTCAAGAGGAGAAGAGAGAGGGAGGAGAGCGCACCTTTGTCAAGCTCCGGATCTGCTTGCAGATCCACCTGATGCCGTACGGCACGCTCTCGATGCCGTTCATGATGGTGAGGAGGAACGAGTTGGCGATCTCCATGAGCATCGTGAGCCGCGGCGCAATGATGTTCTGCACGTCCGGGTTGGCGGCGGCGACCTCGGGCGTGACGTTGCGCGGCAGGTCCTCGGGGAGGTCGCCCGTCTCGTCCTGGATCGAGTTGAGCATCTGCTCGTAGACCTGCGGGCGTCGTAAGCGGTGTCAGCGCTCTCGTTCGACTGCATGAGACGAGAGCAGAGGAGAGAGGACGCACCTTGAGCGGGTTGATCTCGAGGTTGAGGTCCTTGTGCTCGATGAGGCTGTTGATGCGCTCGGCGAGGACGCCCTTGAGGTAGCTCTGCCCGGGCCCGCGGCGCGTGTAGGTCGTCATCATGCGCGACACGGGCGTGTTGGCGCGCAGGAGCGAGCCGAACTCGGTCGCCGTCTCGAATTGGGCCGCGAGGACCGACTGCGCGCAGGAGGATCGAGCGGGTCAGTGAGGCTCGCCCGAGGAACAGCGTCGAGGAGGCGAGAGGGACGCACCTGGAACATGGTGAGAAGGAGGTGCTCCTCGCGCGACTCGTACTGGTTGCCGTACAGCGTGAACATGACGGTCTGGAGGAGCGTGTCGATCTCGCTCAGCGACACGAGGCGGCACAGCGAGGCGATGTGTCGGGGTTCGGATTGAAGGAGGAAGAAGAGGTTCGAGTATTGCTGTTGCGGGACCTAGAGTCAGCTGGAGCGCAACGTGGAGAGAGGAGAGGGAGAGGGAGGCACCTGCTGCCGCCGCTCGTCCATGTCCGTCTCCTCGCCCTCCTCGACGTCCTCGAGGTGCTCCTTGACCTCTTCCCGCTCATCGAGTGCCATGCGCTGCAAGGTGTCGTGCGTCAGCAGCGGCTCGGCGCCGTGACAGACTCGAGAGGGAGCGGAGGGCGAGCCGACGCACATTCTGGATGAGGAGCGCTATCCGGCTGTCGAGGTACCGCACGTCGCGCTCGAGGACAAAGTTCTTCTTGCTCTGCGCCGAGATGCGCGCCTTGAGGTCGCGCAGGCGCTTCTGGGCTGCGAGCGCGGAGAGAGAGAGGCGGGCGTCAGCGTCTGGAGCCAGGGGTTGACCGGCGGGTCGTGCGGAGGGTGCGCGGCGGGGTGGGCGAGGGCTGCGCTGCTGTGCGCGCTCGGCTCCACAGCTCCTGTAGCCAGGCCCGCCCCGCCATGCCTCGCCCGCCCAGAGCACGAGCGAGAGGCGACTGACCGCGCGCCAACTCGTCCTCGATCTCGGTGTCCTGGTCGGCGATGAGGCTCTGGAGGGCCGAGTAGCGGTTGGTCGAGCGGCTTGCGCCTGCGCTCGCAGCGAGGCTCGCCATGGCGGGGGTGGCTGGGCCGGGTGTCGAGGGTGGGCGGGCGGGCGATGAGATGAGGAGGCGGCGGTGTTGTTGTCGGTGAGGGCGAGGCGCGAGGTCGAGGGCGCGGGCGCGGGCGTCTAGGTGTGCTCCTGCAGTGGCGCGTGTCGCTGTGCGCGTGTGGAGCTCTAGGCTGGCAGCAGACGAGCGAGGTGGGAGAGGAGGAGCCGGCGCGCGGAGCGAGGGTCCGGCTCGTGTGGTTGGCCAAGGCGCGTCTCGAGGCCACAAGCTTGCCCCTCCCCGCAACTGCGCCTTGATGAAGCCCGCTAATCGTAATGCAGCCTTCGCCCGAGTCAAGGAACTCGCGCCCCTCGCTCCAGCTGCGGCTCCTCCTCCTTCCTCTCTCCCTCTCGTGGCCAGACAGCTGCTCGCGTCTCTCGCACGTCCTGATCCACTCTGTCATGCTCGCGAGCGAGTGCGAGGCCAACTGCGAGGCGAAGGAAGCCAGCCGATAGGGCCTAAACGAGCGCGCACGCACGCTCTGCGCCCGCTCGGACCGCTCTCGCACTCGCTCGCCATTTCGAGCGCTCGAGCCTCTCCAGGTTGACGCACCGTCGACAGGCTCGAGAGGCTATGTAGCCTCAACTCGCCAAAGGACGACGGAGCGCCGCCGCCCGCTCGGCCCCTTCTTCGCTCGGGCCGCCGCCCCTTCGCCGCTCGCATCCGGAGCTACGGGCCCTCTCACTGCAGATCTACTGCGGGCTTCGAGCCTTCCTTAAGCTCCTGCGGCCTCGTAGAGAAGGGGCTTCGAGCGCCTGTGGGCGCTCGTGCGAGCCGCCGACGAGAGGGGCGCGGCGAAAGGGTCGCGCCGGGACGGCAGGTCTCGACGACGCGCAGCGGTGGATCCCACGGTCTCTGATCAGGCGCACTGCGGCGGTCGGCCGGACTGGGGACAGCGGCTAATGAACCGGCGGCGATCAACCCCGCCGGCGCGAGGTGTGCGCAAGCGGCCGTGCGACGACGCCGGCGGTGGTAGAAGCGGGCCGTGCGGCGTCGTCGCTCGCGCTCCTGCGGCGCAGGAGCACGGCTTGCACGCACCGCTCTCTCAGTAAAGCACGATGAGACGCAGCTTGCGGGCTCACTCGCCGCCGCACAGACCGACCGAGAGCGAGCGAGCAAGCTGGCAGTCAAGGCCGGCTGCGAGGAGAGGCTCGTCGGACGAGCCGGGCGACGCACTCGGGGACAAGCCGAGGATCGTCACCCTCGAGCCGAGAGCGCGCGCTTGTCCGCCGGTCGCCGGCCGCCGGTAAGGGGGCGCGGCGGCCGTCCAAGGGCGAGAATAGAGCGGGGGAGGAGGTCGAGCGAGCAAGAGGAAGGCGGCGCTGCGCTCGACCCTCTCCTGCGCATCATCCAGGGCGAGCCCGCAGAGCAGCTTTTCGGACGTACGAGCGCCCTCTGAGGGAAAGCGCAGCAGGAAGAAGAAGCTGAGCGTGCAAAGGACGACCACTTGAGGGAGCCGTGCGGGCCAAGGCCAGTGTCGGCCGGCTCGCGCAAGGGACGCGGATGCGCAGCGTTGTCGATCGGGGGCGCAATTGCATCAGGCTGTGGAGCGCAAGCAGAGGGGCGCGGGGGACGAAGCCAAAAGCGAGACAAGGCGAGAGAGAGAGAGAGAGGGACGGAGCAAGGGCGAGCGAGCGGGCGGGAGTACGACGAGGCACGCCGCCAGGAAAGGCCAGGCTCGACGTCAGGCAAAGCCGAGGCGAGAGATTGCCCTGCCCATCGACTTGCCGGAAGCGGACTTGGAAGCGAGCGAGCGTCAGCGCTCGAGGGAGGCGGACGTCTCGCAAGCCGCCAGAGCTCCGAGGTCGCTTCGACAGAGACAAGGCGGAGGAGCCGTGAAACACGCTTGTGTCGCCTATCCAGCACTCGCGCAAGCTGGACGTGAGCCCGGCTGCGAGCTCGTCGTCGGAAGCGAAGCCCCTTGCCGTGGACCCTCGAGCCGCTCGCTCGCTCGCCCGCCCGCCCCGG
>Ga0308169_10004361_pt1 | contig 13304 bp, 7 predicted proteins | sample PhyBR1_2_FD_202139 | JGI IMG/M metagenome (GOLD analysis project Ga0308169, IMG submission 202139) | Phyllosphere microbial communities from UC Gill Tract Community Farm, Albany, California, United States - DLSLSB.R1 | ecosystem: Host-associated > Plants > Phyllosphere > Unclassified | place...
TACGGCATGGAAGCCGAAGCAAACTGGAAGCCTGTCCCGAATCTCACGCTGGGTGCAGGCCTGAGCCTGCTGCACAGCGCGATCCGCGACAAGACCACCGAGGTGCAGATCTGCGCGCTCAACAACGTCGTGGTCTGCACGCCCTCGGCGCCGGTCCGCCCGGTACCGGGTGCGTTCGGGACGACGTATCTGGTCAAGATCAACGGCGAGCCGCTGCCGAATGCACCTGAGTATAACGTCGACCTTACCGCGCGCTACGACCAGCCGCTCGGCAATGGTGGTCGCGCGTTCATTGCGGGCGACTTCAACATTCAGGGCTACACGCAGTTCGTGCTGTACAAGACCAAGGAGTTCACCGCGAACGGCAACTTCGAGGGCGGCCTGAAGATCGGTTACGCCGCGCCGGACGATGCGTATGAGTTCGCCGTGTTCGCCCGCAACATCACCGGTGAGAAGAACCTCAAGGGTGTGATCGAGAACTACATGGCGGCCGTGTTCAACGAGCCGCGGATCATCGGCGTCTCGCTCAGCGGCAAGTTCCGCTGATTTCTTCCCCCCTCCCGCGAGCGGGAGGGGCTGGGGGTGGGCTCGCGCTATCGTCGAGCGCAGCATGTGTTCGGGCCAGGCGCCCACCCCTCGGTCCCCTCCCGCTTGCGGGAGGGGATGCAACAGACCCTGCGTCCTTCGCTAATCCGCGCGTGACGCATTTTTCAGCAGCGCTCGCGCGTACGGCATTGTAGCGAAATGTTGCGGCGAGTTGCCGTTTTCCTTAGGCCGGTTGATACTCGCTCCATGTCGCTCAATCCCGTATTCTATGATGCAAGCGGCCGTCGTCGGCGGCGGTTCACCTTTGGCGTCGCGGCGTTCGTCGCCCTGCTGCTGCTGTCGATCGCGATGTTCGCCGTGTCGATCGGTGCGGTACCGACCGCGCCGCTGCTGCCGATCGAGCCCGAGCATCCTGCGCTCCGCAAGTTGCCCGCACCGCGCGGCAGTATCCTCCGCGAGACCCGCCGCGATCTGAATTACTATGCCAAGCAGCTGTTCGGGACGAGTGCCGCCAAGCCCGGCGTCGGCAATGGCGCCAACCCTGCGCTCGCGATCGCCTTTCACGCGCCGTGGGACGAGGCGAGCACGGCGAGCCTCGCGCGGCATGTCGAACAGCTCGACTGGCTGATCCCCGGCTGGGTGTCGATCACCGGCAAGGACCACCAGATCACCGTGTTCCGCGATCAGGCCGCGCGCGATATCCTCAACAAAGCGGTCCACCGCCCGGTGATCCTGCCGATGGTGCAGAACGCGGTCGACGGGAACTGGGACGGTGCGGGCAGCGCAGCTTTGTTCGCCGATCCGAAGGCGCGGGCGGCGTTCCTCGACAAGCTCCTGCCGTTCCTCAGCGCGAACCGTGCTGGCGGCGTGTTCTACGATTTCGAGGATCTGCCCGCATCGGCGCAATCCAACTACCGTGCCTTCCTCGCCGAGACGCGTGCGCGGTTCGCGCCGCGCGGCTGGGTGGTCGCGATCGCCGCGCCGGTTGCCAATCCCGACTGGAATTTGCCCGCCTATGCCAAGGTGACCGACAAGGTCTTCCTGATGGCCTATGACGAGCACGAGACGAGCGGTGTGCCGGGCCCGATCGCGTCGCAACGCTGGTTCGCGCACATGGTCGCGGACGCGGCACGCGGTATCCCCCCCGCCAAGCTCGTCGTCGCGATCGGCTCCTACGCCTATGACTGGCACGCGGGTGCCGACAGCGGCAACGGCGATGCGCTCGACGTCGAGGAAGCGTGGCAGAACGCCGCCGATTCCGGCACGATGCCGACCTTCGACAAGACCAGCGGCAACAGCAGCTTCGCGTATTCCGAGGGCGGCGTACAGCATCAGGTCTGGCTGCTCGACGCCGCGTCGGCCTACAACCAGATCGCGTTCCTGCAAAAGGCGGGCCTGGGCAGCGTCGCGCTATGGCGCCTCGGCTCGGAGGATCCGGGGCTCTGGTCGATCTGGGGCCGCAACCATCGCCGACTGCCGCCGCCGGCCGCGATCGAGGCGATGCCGGCGGGGACCAACGTCGATATCGAGGGCAGCGGCGAGATCCTCAAGATCGCCGCCGAACCCGTCACCGGCATCCGCAACGCGGTGCCGGCCAAGGACGGCACGATCGCCGACGTCAACTTCACGCGGATGCCGTCGCCTTATGTCGTGGTCCGCACCGGCTATCGCCCGAAACAGCTCGCGCTGACCTTCGACGACGGCCCCGATCCCGAATGGACGCCGCAGATCCTCGACGTCCTCAAGCGCGAGCATGCGCCGGCGACATTCTTCGTGATCGGCGAGAACGCGCTGACCGAACGGCCTCTGCTCCAGCGGATGGTCGACGAAGGCCATGAGATCGGCAGCCACACCTATACGCATCCCAACCTGGCCAACGTGTCGACGCGGCAGGTGAAGTACGAACTCAACACCACGCAGCGCCTTTTCCAGGCGTTCACCGGGCGGTCGCTCCGGCTGTTCCGCGCGCCCTATTTCGGCGATGCCGAGCCGAGCACCGCGGACGAGATCCTTCCCGCGCTCGAAGCACAGCAGCGCGGTTATATCTCGGTCGGCCTCCACGTCGATCCCGACGACTGGAAGCGCCCCGGCGTGCAGGCGATCATCGACCGCACGATCGCCGGCGTCGAGGCGGGCAACCCCGAGCGTAGCGGCAACATCATCCTCCTGCACGACGCCGGCGGTAACCGTGCGGAGACCGTCGCCGCCCTGCCGATCATCATCGAGCGGCTGCGCGCGATGGGCTACAGCTTCGTCCCCGTCTCGACGCTCGCCGGGCTGTCGCGCAATCAATCGATGCCGGTGATCTCGTCGAGCGACCGCGTCGCGGCGGTCGCCGATCTCGCGCTGTTCAGTACGCTTGGCGGCATCGTCGTCGCGCTCCGCTGGATCTTCGGCATCGCGATCACGATCGGCATTTTGCGCGCCTTGGCACTTTCGGCGCTCGCACTGATCCAGGCGCGGCGCGAGCTTAAGACGGTGTTCCCGGCGATCGATCCGTCGCGGTTCGTGACGGTGATGATTCCCGCGTTCAACGAGGAGCGTGTGATCGTCCGCGCGGTCGAAGGCGTGCTGGCGTCGAACGACGTCGCGATCGAGGTCATCGTGATCGATGACGGATCGAGCGACGGCACCAGCCGCGTCGTCGCCGAGGCGTTCGCCGGCGACGACCGCGTCCGCCTGCTGACGCTGGAGAATGGCGGCAAGGCACGCGCGCTCAACCGCGGTCTCGAATTGGCGCGCGGCGAGATCGTGATCGCGCTCGACGCGGATACGCAGTTCGAGCCGATGACGATCGCCCGCCTCGCGCGCTGGTTCGTCGATCCCGAACTGGGCGCCGTCGCGGGCAACGCCAAGGTCGGCAACCGCGTCAACCTGATCACCAAGTGGCAGGCGCTCGAATACATTACCGCGCAGAATCTCGAACGCCGCGCGCTCGCCCGACTAAACGCGATGACCGTCGTGCCGGGCGCAGTCGGCGCGTGGCGGCTCGAGGCGATCCGCAGCGTCGGCGGCTATCCCGACGATACGCTCGCCGAGGATCAGGACCTGACGATCGCGATCCAGCGTCACGGTTGGAAGGTCCAGTACGACCAGTTCGCGATCGCCTGGACCGAGGCGCCCGAGACGATTCGCGCGCTCGCCAAACAGCGCTTCCGCTGGGCGTTCGGAACGTTGCAGTGCCTCTACAAACACCGGTCGGCGATCGGCAGTTCGCATCCGCGCGGGCTCGGCTGGGTCGGTCTGCCACAGGCGATCGTGTTCCAGATCGTGCTGGCGTCGATCTCGCCGATCATCGATCTCGCGTTGCTGGTCAGCTTCGCCTCGACCTATCTCGCGGTGCAGGCGCATGGCTGGGCGCAGACCAGCCACGACGTCTACACGATGCTCGCCTACTGGCTGATCTTCACCGCGATCGACCTGCTCGCCGCGACGATCGCGTTCGCGCTCGAGCGGAAGGAACGCTGGCGCCTGCTTTGGCTGCTGATCCCGCAGCGGATCGGCTACCGCCAAGTGATGTACTATGTCGTCCTGAAGGCGATCGCACAGGCTTTGCGGGGGCCGCTGGTCGGCTGGGGCAAGCTGGCGCGGACGGGGCGCGTGACCGCGAACTGACGGGCGACGCCGGTCAGCGATGCTCCCCCGCTAGGGGGAGGTGGCGCCGAAGGCGACGGAGGGGGAGGACACGGAGCCGATGTTTCGCCTTCCTCCCCCTCCGTCAGGCTGATGCCTGGCCGTGAACGGCGCCGTCACGCTTGTCCGACAAGCGACGATTCCGCTTGCCGTTCGTGCAGCGCAGCTACTCGCCGCGGCAATCCGCCATCGGCTGCAATTTAATGCCGTACATCACGAGATGTTCAGGTATTCCAGTTTAGCTTGAGCACGTCGCTGAAGGACAAGGTTCAAGGACGATCGATGCGTGCACCCCTGCTTTCCCGCCTGTTTCTTCTCGGTATCGCTACAAGCTTCCTCGTCCCGGCACCGGCGGTCGCGAGCTCTCCCGACCTGGTCGGGCTTGAGCATCAGCTCCGCAAGCTGGTTGCGGAACGGTCCGGCGACTACGGCATCGCTGCTCTCGACCTTCGCGACGGCTCGACCGTGGCCATCAACGGGGACATCCCGTTTCCGATGGCGAGCACGGTCAAGCTCGCGATCGCCGCCGCGTACCTCGCCGATGTCGATCAAGGCCGACGCAGCCTCGGTGACATGATAGTCGGCCGTCCCGCGGCAAAAGTTCTGGAGCTGATGATCGTCCGCAGCGACAACTATGCGACCGACCAGCTGTTGGCCGCTCTCGGCGGGCCGGTCGCGATCCAGCGATGGCTGGGGTCGCAAAATATACCCGGCATCCGGATAGACCGGACCATAGCCCAACTGCTTCGAGAGCGCGGCCACCTTGCCGACAGCAAGGATGTTGCCACGCCGATTGCCATGGTCACGCTATTGACCAAGCTCGACAACGGCACCGTCCTGACGGCGCAAAGCCGCAGTTTCCTGTTCGAGTTGATGCGACGATGCCAGACGGGCACTCGGCGTATCCGCGCTCTGCTTCCCGCGGGTACACGCGTCGAAGACAAGACCGGAACGCTGGACGGCGTCACCAATGACGTCGGGTTCATCACCATGCCCGACGGCCGCCGTGTGGCGGTCGCGGTGTTCGCCCGCGGTGGCCGCGATCGGCAGCCCGTCATCGCCGAGGTGGCACGTGTGATCTACGACCGTTTCGCCGATAGCGTCCGCAACGCGGTCGCGCTGTTTATGCGAATGCAATAATCCACAGCCGGGTTGCGGTCGTTCGTTTGTCGCCCGGCACCAAGCGGGCGCCTGATCGCCTGTAGCCCGCTCTCATGGGGCAAGAGGGGCGGGTGGATATACGACGGTCCGGAAAAGCGCTCGATGTATCGACTTGCGGTCTCCGCCGCCGATCGTGATGAAGCACCCATAGGCAAAACCCGGAACCCGATTGTCTGCGGTGCATCCCGAAGGACGCATAACGCGTTTGCATGGAGCGTGTCATGTGGACGAGAGAATCGTCTCGATATTTCCGGAGCCGTTCATGCCGAAGACCCAAATCGCCGATCTGTTCGCCGAAACGCTCTACCTGGCGGGTGTGGAACGAATCTACGGGGTCGTCGGCGACAGCCTGAATGGCCTGACGGACAGCTTGCGACGGCAGGGCAAGATCGAGTGGGTTCATATGCGCAACGAGGAGGCCGCGGCCTTCGCTGCGGGGGCCGAGGCGCAACTGACCGGACGGCTCGCGGCCTGCGCCGGGTCATGTGGTCCCGGCAACATGCATCTCATCAACGGACTGTACGACTGCAACCGGACCCGTGTGCCGGTCCTGGCGATCGCCGCGCAGGTGCCGAGCGGCGAGATCGGGTCCAACTATTTTCAGGAAACGCGACCTGAGGCGCTGTTCCGCGAGTGCAGCGTCTATTGCGAAACGATCTCGGACGCGGATCAGATGCCCCGCACGTTGGAAACCGCAATCCGCGCGGCGGTCGGCCGACGTGGCGTCTCCGTCGTCGCCATGCCCGGCGATGTCGCCTTGCGGCAAACGACGGGGACGCTGGCTCGATCCGCCGCTGCACTTCTTCCGCCGCAATCGACGATCGTTCCTGCGGAGGCAGACCTCGCCTCGCTGGCGGCGCTGCTCAACGGCGCGAAGGTCACGATCTTGGCCGGGCGAGGGTGCCGGACGGCGCATGCCGAACTCGTGAAGGTCGCCGAACTGCTTCAGGCGCCGGTCGTCCATGCGCTCGGCGGCAAGGAATTCGTCGAATACGACAATCCCTACGACGTCGGCATGACCGGGCTGATCGGCTTTTCGAGCGGCTATGATGCGATGATGGAATGCGACGTGCTGCTGATGCTTGGCACCGACTTTCCCTATCGGCAATTCTACCCGGTGAAAGCGAAGGTCGCGCAGATCGACCTGCTTCCCGAGAATCTGGGACGGCGAACGGCGATCGATATCGGTCTGGTTGGCGATGTATGTGCGACGCTGCGGGCGCTGATCCCGCTGCTCACCGCTGCGAGCGACGGCGCCTTCCTGCAATCGGCACTCGAAAATTATGCCGAGGCACGCAAAGGCCTGGACGAACTGGCGGACGGCACGCCGGGCAGCGGCGTGATCCACCCTCAGCATGTCGCACGTGTCGTCAGTGCGCTGGCCGCCGACGACGCGGTCTTCGCGTGCGATGTCGGTACGCCGACAATATGGGCAGCACGCTATCTGGCGATGAACGGGCGTCGGCGGCTGATCGGATCGTTCAATCACGGGTCGATGGCGAATGCGCTACCTCAGGCGATCGGCGTCCAGTGGGCGTTCCCGGCGCGACAGGTCGTGACGCTGTCGGGTGATGGCGGACTGGCCATGCTGATGGGCGAGTTGCTGACGTTGCGCCAACTGGGCCTGCCGGTGAAGATCATCGTCTTCAACAACGGCACGTTGGGCTTCGTCGAGATGGAGATGAAGGCGGCAGGGCTGGTCGAGACGGGTGTCGCGCTCGACAATCCCGACTTTGCGGCGATGGCGCGGGCGATCGGATTGCACGGCGTTCGGATCACCGATCCGGGCGAGGTGGAGGCGGGGGTGCGCGAGGTCCTGGCGCATCCGGGGCCGGCGTTGCTCGACGCGGTGACCGCGCGAACCGAATTGTCGATGCCGCCCAAGATCACGCTCGAGCAGATGAAGGGTTTTACGCTCTACATGGCCAAGGCGATCCTTTCGGGTCGCGGCGACTCGGTGGTCGAGCTCGGCAAGACCAATGCGGGGCTTTTGAAGCGACTGTTCTAGAGGCGCGCGGCGGCGTGGTCGGATGAAAGGGGCTCGCACGTTGGGATAGACAGCTGAGACTATCGATTGGCCGCTTCCGTCTACGCCTGCTTCAGCGCGATCGGCACGACATCAGCCAGGTTTTGCATCTTCCAGGTTTGGCAGCAGAAGATGGACGATGGCGAGCGCGATCAGATAGGCGGTGCCGGCCCAGATGAACACCGGGACGTAGCTGCCGACGGATTCGAGCACATGCCCGACATAACGTGCCATGATCATCCCGCCGACCGCGCCTGCAGCGCCGCCGATACCCATGACCGAGGCGACCGAGCTCTTGGGGAAGGTATCGGAGACCATGGTATACAGGTTCGACGACCATCCCTGGTGCGCGGCGGCAGCGAGGCCGATGATCGCGACTGCGGCGAACAGGCTGGACACGGTGCTGGCCAGCATGATCGGCAGCACCAATATCGCGGAGGCGAGCAGCGCCAGTTTGCGGCCCGCGTTGACGCTGTAGCCGCGCTTGATCAAAGCTGACGACAGCCAGCCCCCGCCGATACTGCCGACGTCCGCGAGCAGATAGACCGCGATCAGCGGCGGACCGAAGGTCTTGAGATCCAGGCCGTGGCGCTTTGCGAAGAAGTCCGGCAGCCAGAACAGGAAGAGGTACCAGACCGGATCGGTCAGGAACTTCGCGAAGACGAAGGCCCAGGTACCGCGATAGCGGAACAGGCGGCGCCACGGGATCGGCGCGGTGCCCGCGTCATTGTCCTGATCGGCGCGGATATAGGCAAGCTCCTGCGCCGAGACCCGGGGGTGATGCTCGGGCGCGCGGTAGAAGATCAGCCACGCCGCGAGCCAGACGAACCCGAGCATTCCCGTCACGATGAACGCCGCACGCCAGCCATAGGCGAGCGTGATGATCGGTACGACAATCGGTGTGGCGATCGCGCCGACATTGGCGCCGGCGTTCAGGATGCCTGCGGCGAGCGCGCGTTCTTTCTTGGGAAACCATTCGGCGACCGACTTGATCGCGGCGGGGAAATTTGCGGCCTCGCCGAGCCCCAGTGCGAAGCGCGCGACCGAGAAGCCGCCGGGGCTGCGGACCAGCGCATGGAACAGTGCGGCGAGGCTCCATACCGTGATCGCCGCGGCATAGCCCATCTTGGAACCGATCCTGTCGACGATCGGTCCGCAGGCGAGCAGGCCGATTGCATAGGCTGCCTGAAACCAGAACACGATCATGCCATAGTCGACTTCGGACCAGCCTAGCTCGTTCTGCAGCGTAGGCTTGAGGATGCCGATGACCTGCCGGTCGATGTAATTGATCGTAGTCGCGAAGAACAGCAGTGCGCAGATGACCCAGCGGACGTTGCCGCCGGCCTTTTGCGGGCTGGGATCCGTCGCCTGTGTTGAACCGTCCACGCTCGCTCTCCCCCTCGCGGTTTCCCCGCTTGTTATCGTCTGTCGAATGTCGCCAATTTCTCGGCTAGCATTGCGTAGTCCTGCGCGCGTGGACGCCATGTTCCGGCGAGCAGGCCGTGCTCACCGATCACCGCTTCGATGATGCCGTCGCGACCTGCAGAAGCCCATGCCGCGGCGAGCTCCACGGCACGCGGGTCGTCGACGGGACCGCCATCACCGCGGACATGCAGCATCCACACGGCCAACGCCGACAGTGTTTCTGGACAGGTCTTTCCGCGCTCGCGATTGGCTTCTAGCGAGGCAAGCCAGCGTTGCGGGATCTTCTGCGATCCGTCGCTGGCGATCTGGCGTAGGGCATGGCGTAGCGTCGGATTGGCAAAGCGGGCTAGCAACGCGTCGGCGTATGCGGACAGATCCTGCATCGGTGCAGCGTCCAAGCTCGCTGCCGCCTCGTCGCGCATCAGCCGCTCTACTCTCGGGCCGATTGCGGGATCGCTTATGGCTTCGTGGACATGGCGGAGCCCCGCTTGCAGTCCGAGATAAGCGAGCGCGGAGTGCGCGCCGTTGAGCATCCGCAGCTTGGCCGTCTCGTAGGGCGCGACGTCGGTCACGATCTGTGCGCCGACCATATCCCATCGTGGCCGGCGGCCGGCAAAATCCTCTTCGATCACCCATTGCGCAAAGCGCTCGGTCAGCACGGCAGCCTCGTCGCGGACGCCCAGCGCCGCCTCGACCGCGTCGAGATCGGCAGGCGTGACCGCGGGCACGATGCGATCGACCATCGTCGACGGACAGCGGCACTCGGCTGCGAACCAGCTGCCGAGGGAAGGATCGACATGGTCGAGCCACGCGCCGAGTGAAGCCGATAGCGCACCGCCATTGTCGGCAATATTGTCGCACGACATCAGGGTCAGTCCGCCGATCCCGGCATCACGGCGACCGGCGAATGCCCGCGCAAGATGGTGGTAGAGTGTACCTCCGGCCTGTTCCACGGCGCCGAGATCGAGCGATCCGTCGGCGCGGCGATGATACCCTTTTTCGGTCACGGTCATCGTCACGATCGCCGTGTCGGGCGATACGAGCGCGCGCTGGAGAGCCTCGTTCGCGCCCGAGCCAACCATCACGTCGCGCACCGATCCGATCAGCTGCGTTCGCGCTCCGTCTGCGTCGTTCTCGGTTACCGTGAACAGGCCGTCTTGCGGCACCAGCATGTCGCGGACGGCGGGTGACCGCAGCGATGCGCCGACGATACCCCAGTTACGATCGCCCGCCGACATGGCGCGATCGGTGAAGACCGCCTGATGCGCGCGCATGAATGCACCGATGCCGAGATGGACGATGCCGATACGCTGGTCCGCCCTATCATAGTCGAACCGCGCAACGCCTTCCGGCAGCCGGTCGATCGTGGCGGCGGATAGCCTCACAGGCGATACGCCCGGCGCGCCAGCCCGACGGTCAGCTCCCGTGCGAGGTCGGCGGCTTCCCAATCCGCCAGCCGGTGTTCGGCGACGAGGCGGGCGAGAAACGCACAATCGACGCGACGCGCGACGTCGTGGCGCGCCGGGATCGACAGGAAGGCCCGTGTGTCGTCGTTGAACCCGACGGTATTGTAGAAACCGGCGGTCTCAGTCGTCATCTCGCGGAAGCGGCGCATACCTTCTGGTGAATCATGGAACCACCAGGCAGGACCGAGACGCAGGCAAGGGTAATGCCCGGCAAGTGGCGCCAGTTCGCGCGCATAGGTGGATTCGTCGAGCGTGAAGAGGATGATGGTCAGGCTCGGGTCGTTGCCGACCTCGTCGAGCATCGGGCGCAGGCCGTTCACGAAATCGGCGCGGCTGGGGATGTCGGCCCCGCGGTCGCGTCCGTAGCTGGCGAACAGGCGGGCGTTGTGATTGCGGACGCTGCCGGGATGAATCTGCATGACCATCCCGTCCTCGATCGACATCCGCGCCATCTCGGTCAGCATCTGCGCGCGGAACAGTTCGGCATTCGCTGGCGTCGGGTCGCGGCCTGTAACGCGTTCAAACAAGGCCGCCGCCTCATCCGCAGCGAGATTGGCGGTGCGCGCGGTCGGGTGACCGTGGTCGGTCGCGGTCGCCCCGGCGGTGCGGAAGTCCGCGCGGCGTTTGCGGTGTGCCGCGAGATAGCCCGGCCAGGTCCAGACATCCTCCCCGGTCAACGCAGCGAACCGCTCCATCGTCGGGCGGAACGCTTCGTGCTCGATATCGATGACGCCGTCGGGGCGGTAAGTCGTCACGACCCGGCCGGTCCAGCCGGAGTCCCGGATCGCGCGGTGTGCATCGAGCGGATCGTCGGCGCCCTCGGTGGTCGCAAGGAATTCGATCCCGAACCGCTCGAATAGCGCACGCGGGCGGAACGCGTCGGTCGCGAGCAACTCGGCGATCCGATCGAAATACAGGTCGCTCGTCGAAGCATCGAACACCACGTCGAAACCGAGCACCTCGGCGAAAACATGATCGAGCCATGCCTGTGACGGCGTGCCGCGGAACAGGTGGTAATGACTGGCAAGCGTGCGCCAGGCCTCGCGCGGGTCGGTACCAGGTATGCCGTCACGTGACGGCACTCCGAGACGATCAAGCGCGATGCCTTGGCTGTAGAGCATCCGGAACAGATAATGATCGGGGGACAGCAAAAGGCTGGTTGCGTCGCGCCATGGTTCGTTCGTCGCGAACCAGCGCGGATCGGTATGGCCATGCGGCGACACGATCGGCAGTGTGGCGATCTCGCGATAGAGCGCGCGTGCGATCGACCGCTGGTCCGGATCGCTGGAAAACAGTCGATCGGGGGATAGATGGAGCGGGCGGCTCACGATCGTACGCGCCCGATCTGGCCTACCATGTGCGCGATTCCGCGTTCGAGTCCGCGCAGCTCGGCGAGGCCACGCATCCGTCCCAGTAGGGAATAGCCGGGGAGGGTGTGCTTCGACAGGTCGTCGAGCATCTGGTGGCCGTGATCGGGACGCATTGGGATCGAGCGGTCCTCGCGCGTCTGCAGCGTATGGATGGCGGCCACCAGCGCGACCATGTCGGCGTCGCCGGCGAGGTGCGCCGCCTCGTGGAAGGCGCCGTCGCGCTCGCGCTGGACCGATCGCAGGTGGAGGAAGCCGATCCGGTCGCCCAGCCGCTCGATCATGCCGGGCAGGTCGTTGTCCGCGCGTGCGCCAAACGAGCCGGCACAGAAGCAAAGACCGTTGGAGGGGTTGGGCACGCGCGCGAAAAGGCTGGCGACATCGGCTTCGGTACTGACCACGCGCGGCAGGCCGAACAGTGCGAAAGGCGGGTCGTCGGGATGCACCACCAGACGGATACCGAGGTCGTCGGCCAGTGGGCAGACCGCCTCCAGGAAGGCGATGTGATTGGCACGCAGCGTGTCTGCGTCGATAGCGGCATACTGCGCCAGCGCGTCGCGGAATCGGTCGACGGTAAAGGTTTCCTCGCTGCCGGGGAGACCTGCAATGATGGTTTTCTCAAGGAGGCGGCGTTCGCTCGCATCCATGCCGGCGAACCGGCGTTCGGCACCCTCGACCATCGCAGCGGAGTAATCGCGCTCGGCCCCTGCGCGCCGCAGGATGTGGATATCGAACACCGCCGCCGCCTGGAGCTCGAAGCGAAGCGCGCGCGCGCCATCGGGCATTGCCCATGCGAGGTCAGTGCGCGTCCAGTCGATAACCGGCATGAAGTTGTAGGTCACCGTGCGGATGCCACACGCCGCCAGATTGGTGAGGCTCTGCCGATAATTATCGGTTAGCTCGGTCCAGTCCGGGCCGCGCGTCTTGATCACTTCGTGCACCGGAAGGCTCTCGACCACCGACCAGACGAGCCCGGCCGCTTCGATCTCCGCCTTTCGTGCCGCAATTGCAGCCTGGGGCCAGACATTCCCGTTGGCGATCTCGTGCAGTGCGGTCACGATGCCGCTCGCACCGGCCTGGCGGATGTCGTGCAGTCTCACCGGATCGGAAGGGCCGAACCACCGCATCGTCTCGGTCATCATCACCGTCAGCAGCCTCTCTTCATCCGCTTGGCCCTTATGGCTATTCCACTGCGGTCGATGTCTGTTTAGCATCGGACAATCTGATAGGCCATATCAAAGAAATGGTAAGGCCATTTTGTATGTCAAAAGGAATCTAATGATTATTGTCGTCGGAGAAGGGATGCTGGAGTTGTCGAGCGGGGCCGATGCGGCTGGTTCAGTCTGGACGCTGGGGTATGGCGGTGACACGTTGAACACCGCTGTGCACTTGGCGCGGCTGGGCCAACGCGTTGCGTTTGTGACCGCGTTGGGTTCCGACACGTTCAGCAACTCCCTTCGGCACGACTGGACGGGCGAGGGACTGGATCTGACGCTGGCGCGGATCGATCCTGATCGGCGGCCGGCGCTGTACGCGATCACCACTGACGCGCAAGGTGAGCGCAGCTTCACCTATTGGCGCAGCGATAGTGCCGCCCGTCGGATGTTCGCGCTGCGTGACAACGAGGATGTGCTGGAGGCTGGGGGACAGGCCGACCTGCTGTATTTTTCGATGATCAGC
>Ga0308169_10004362_pt1 | contig 13301 bp, 27 predicted proteins | sample PhyBR1_2_FD_202139 | JGI IMG/M metagenome (GOLD analysis project Ga0308169, IMG submission 202139) | Phyllosphere microbial communities from UC Gill Tract Community Farm, Albany, California, United States - DLSLSB.R1 | ecosystem: Host-associated > Plants > Phyllosphere > Unclassified | place...
GACAGGCCGAGGAAGCGAATCCGAGGTTATACGCCACATCCGTGCTCGTGTTGATGCTACTCCTACCGGCTTCAGTCCTCTTGACAATGTTCATGCTGACTCGTTTGCTCTTCGTCGTGATCAACGGCGTGGATGCTATCCCGCTGCATTAACTCGAATGCAGCCGCGTCAGGCGGAACGAGGAGACCTTTGGTGGAGGTTGACAGAAAGGATGTGTTGCACGACCACTGATCGAGCTTATCCCGCTGAAACGTTGGTTGATGGAATGGAACCGTTCACGAACACCGATACGCTGAACAGGAGATGAAGATGTCTATGCCCGACCTTGACTGCGATTGTAGCATGGCAGATTACATCCCGTTCCCCCTCTCGCCTTCGCCTGAGCAGAAGCCATACATCCCGGTGTCTGTTCACGACGACAACAGAGGTGGTCACAACAGCCATCCCGCGGAGGATAATGGTCACTCACGGTACCACGACCCTCATTACGAACAGGCCGAAAATGACAACTACACCTCTCCGCCCGAGCCCAACTCCAGTCTGCCCGACGCGACCCCGCGCTTCGAAAGCATTATCCAGTCTGGCCACGTTCACAAGCCCAGCAACAGGATCATAATCTACCCTTTCCCCGCGGACATAGCACCGGCCGACCTGCGCGAGCTCATGCAATCGACCATCGGCCCTGTCCGCGCCGTGACGATGATCTGCGTATCCGCGAAAGAGGCGGCAGCGGAGCTCTGGTCCCTCCGCAATGACGCGTGGCGGGCACGTCAGAAATGTGGGTGGACGATACTCTGTCACTGGGTGATGCGTGCAGCGCTCACTATTCGCAGTCGATCAGTGCCGAATCGACGATGGCCCTGCTTGGTCTGTGTTCCCGCTCGTGCGGGGCGAGACCGTCCGAGTGGAAGAGTGCGTCGAGGCGCATCGTAGGAGGATGCGCATGAGAGACCGGACGGGACTGAGGCTGGGAGAGCATTTCGTGACGAAGCCGAGCAAAGGGAACCCTACGACCCGCAGGCGGGCGGAGAGGCGGAAGAGGGCGTGCATGAGGAAAGCATGGGCTGCAATGCCGTGCTAGTGAGGTGTGGCCTAGGGACGGCAGGCATAGTTCGAGGGAAATGGACAGCCCGTTGGTTACTGGATGGAAGAGTTGAAGAAAGGTCCCATATCGGACGGCACATATCCTGTAGCACCCTCGGCCACTGGGTCGTAGCGGGTATCCTGCATCATGAGACGGCACCGAAAAAGTAGAGGCAGCGTCTTTTGCCTCGACATGTCCCCGGCGCCGTCTCCAACATGAACAGGCGCCGTGGCGTGATGTGGCGTGATGCTGCCTGCCCCCGGCAGTCGGTGGTCCGCGCCACATTGTCCCATCCGCTGCATGGGCCGAGGTCCGCATGTCTCGGATCGGACGACCAAGTGTGCTTATCAGCGTGGCAGGGCGCTCGCACGGGGTGCCTGTGCTCTTCACAGAGTCCATCAGCGTCGACATGATCCAGACCATCGTGATGACCCATGAGGCCGCGAACCGACGGGCGCCTGAGATGGAGGTGCTCTGGAACGTTCTATCGCCGGACCGCACCGTCGAATCGCTGACGGCGATGACGATGCGATGGTACCTGGCCGCCGACCACGGCACCAATGAGCCGAGACGATGCGTTCGCTGCCTGAGGAAGACGGCCTTGAGCTGCACGGTCACCTCGGGTTCGGGGGGTCATAGCGGTTCCCGGGCGCCAACGGGTCCGTGAACCCCTCTTTTCCGCCTGAGAATGCCGTTTCTCACCCTCGAAATCGTGAGGCCAGTTCCGTCTACCGCGGAATGCCGCGCGGGAACCTGCCGTGCAGCTTCCCTGACGCGAGATATAAGAGTCCGACGAGGTCTGTAATCCCCCCTCCCGCCCTTACCCTCGATCTGTCACTCGTTCGTCATCAGTAGACTTCGCATTGTCCCGGCAAGACCTGTGTGTCTGTGAGGGGTCTTGCTTCTCGTGACGATCAGCACCCATAGGAGCTAACTTGTATGCTGAATGCAGCTAAACGTTCTAGGGATCTGCTGTAACAGTGTGCCGAATTGGCGGGTGTGTGGGCAAAAACAGATCGGCCCCAGGCGGAGGCAAAAGATGGAGATACGGCGAATCGAACGCCGGGCTAGAAGGAACACATCTCGCAATTGCGGGCTTCTTGTTTTACCACTAAACTACATCCCCGTTAAAGTGGCGAATGACTACACACTCCAGCTTGTTGGAAACGTCTTTCCTCGTTGGTATATATACCGTGAAGCGGGTGGATAGGCAGTGGCCATTACATCAAACCCAGGCCGTCAAATCACGCTTCGCATGATTCGCTTTGCAGACATGTCAATCTCCCAGTCTTCCACACTACGTTAAGCGCTAGCTGCGGTCAGGTGTCTCACGCTCATGTCGAAGCTGTAGAAGGATCGGCGATATTAACGCGCACGCCGATCTGTGGGGCCCGACCGTGTTGTCCATGTCGAATTCGTCCTTTCATCCTAGATCTGTTCATCTCGCATCATGCGTTGACAACAAAGCGCCTTTTACCCGTTTCTTGTCGGCCAGGTGCACCCGATAGCCAATCATGGTATTCTCTGACGAGTGAGTAGATGCGTCAACATGCTCTCCAACGCGAGCGATAGTCAAAGGCATCCTTTGGCTGTCTCTCGGCGACATGAACTAGGGTACTCCATTCCCTGCCGTGTCACCACCCTCGCCTCCTCCCTCCGCATGGTCCGCTCGCGGGCATACATCTGGGACAGAGCGGCCGAGGCTACTACCTCATCAGAACAGCACATCCGTCCGCCAGCGCAGCATACCATTGGCTATGTTACCACACGCTGCCTCTCCTTCCGCTCCTTCCCTCTGTACTCGCGTGATCAAGCGCTGACATGACGCCCAGGTCCTTTCTACCGCAGATCGTCGGCGTAAGTGTCATCAACTTCCATGCATATTCCACGCTGACGTGCAGCTTTTCTACGCGACGTTTGATCCGAAGCTCGGCCCCACGGTCCTGCACCAAGTGCCCGAGAACCTCATCACATCCTCCTCATCCGACGAAGCCCGTTCGCGATCACAGTCCTTCTCCCGCTCACGATCGACATCCGCATCACGCCGGCCGCGCTCACGCTCGCGTGCCCTATCGCCTCCTGCGCGCTCGCGATCACGTCATGCAGCTCGCACGCCCAGCACGTCCCGCTCCGTCTCGCCCGGCTCGACAACGTCCTCTTCAACTGACGGTCCGACATTGCTCGAGTTCGCCCCGATCAGCGAGTACATCATTCCCAAGAAGGACCTGCATGGGAAGCTGGTCACGCTCCTGACGACGGGAGAGACGGATGGGGAAAATGACGAGTACCGGGTGATGGGGTTTCCGAGCGTCTTGACGGGCGGGGAAGGCGGGCGGCGGTATCAACGGAACGAGTACATGTGGAATCTGTGCTTTGTATTTCACGCGAGTAGCAGCTTGGAGGCATTTGAGCCGGTCGTGCGCAAATGCGGGCGGATATTGCGGAGTGCAGAGGCGAGTCTCGAGTCCGGCGTCTGGAGTCTCGAGCTAATCGCAGCTTGACTCGTCCTACTTGTCCGCGCCGTCGCCAGATCACCTTCCCCTCCCAGCAGTCCTGGAGCAGCTTTTTGAAGATCTCAACTCGTACTCCGAGACGAGCATCAATCTGGACGGTTTTAATTCGCTCGAGCTCAAGCTGTTCCCCTTCTTCCGTGAGTATACGGCAGATATTGGTGCCGTTGCTAACGATAGCGAATCCGCCCGAATGCGAGGCCTGGCATGTTCCAGTCGCTCTGGCAGATCTTAACGAACTCAAGGATGACAACTGGGATATCACCGCTGCGAGGGTGTCGGCGCATATCGATGGCGTGAATCATGTGGAGCGGATAGCACAGCTGGCGGATGCGGATGAGGCGCTCACGAAGGAGACTCTGCGGCATATGCTGTGAGTGGGCAGTCGAGAGATGAACCACACCGCTGATGTCAGCTACTACCAGGTCATCATGATGGTGGGTTGTGTGGGTGTCCGTCCTGCTGGATCGCTGACGGCAGATCGACATCTTTCAATACACCAACATGTACACCCTCAAGCCTTCCATCACCCGCCTAGCATCGGACGAAACCATCATCACCGAGTGCGGGCCATATGTCACACGGCCGAACTACCCTCGGCCTTCCTGGCCCCGACTGCTCCGCCTGTACTCGAAGCTTTTGCCCGGGACGACCGTGCACGACTGGATCGAAGCCAACGACATTCTGGCCCTCGGCATCGATCCACGTCGCTTTGTCTCTTTTGGCATCATCAAAGGCTTTCTGCGGCGTGTACACCGCTGGCCGATCAGCCTTGAGCAGACCTCGCCGTCGATGACGGATGCGCACGCCGAGTCGCGCCGTCGCGTCGAATTTGACAAGTCGACAAGGGTCGAGTCGTCGCTCGCGCTGTCCACCAAGACAGGCACAATCATGACCGACTCGGTGCTCACTCGCTCCGGACCCGGCGACAGTACGTTCACGCTTCGTAGTCAAGGGTCTAACGTATCCCTCGGTCTCGGTATATCGCCCATCCAAACGCCATCCATCACGAACCGCTCTCCACGACGCGGAACGCATCCCAAGAATTCTCTGCCCCGCTCGCTCACGTCGATAGCGGACGGAATGCGCAAATATACGAGCGGTCTGAGTGGGATCGCCCAGTCCACGCATGGCACGCAGGGTACGCACGGGACGCATGGAACGCTGGCGACGTACAGGTCCAGCGCGGGTGGTGGCGCGTCGGCGCTGAAGCTGAGGCAGCGGGACGGAGCAGAGGCGAGATTCGAAGAGTTGAGGAGGCTGTGTGACGGGTCGCATCATGCGGATGAGCTGCAAGTGAGGTTCGGGCTGGGTTGGAGGGAGCTCGAGAAGATATTGGGGATAGATGAGACGGCGGGTATGCCTGGGCAGAAAGGAAAGAAGGGCGTTGTGGCCATTTATCGGTGACGTGCCGGACGGGCGGTGTGATGCGGCGAATCTGCACGCCGATATGCATACCTCTTACGTGTCCGGGTCGCTCCACGAGGTGTCGGCCGATGCAAGCTCTGCGCCACGATGCCTTACGACGACAAGCCGGGATGGAGGTTGGATATTTGCCACTCAATCTGAGTGGCGACTACGGCCTGACATCAAGACCACTTCGAACTCGCCCCCCCCCCCCCCCCAACACCCTTCCCCCGCGGAGCTCGCTGTATGTGAATGGTGCCAGACGACCGCAGCAGCACCTGCCGATGGAAGGCCGGGTCTGATCGTTTGGCTTTATGCCATCCTTTACACAATCAAAGACACCGCTTGCAGCCACACGCATGGCATCCAAGCACATCCCACTGATCCAAGCGCATCGACGTAGAGCGGCATCGGTCTGCTGTTCGGCCGGAGTCAAGCTTCACAAGCAATCCCCAAGAGACCTTGCATAGATGCATACGCCGACGAAGCTATCCTGGTACTTTCATCCCTCCGCCCCACGCTTTTGTCGGTTTCAACCTCAACAAACCTCTCTATTCGACCAGCGCCTTCTCCCCCTGATACAACGCAGCCATTCGACCTTGCGTCTAGAAAAAAAGACTTAGTACCCCTCGTACCTCCATCCCGACCTGATCTGCTCCTCGGTAACACCACCCTTCATCGTCTCCTTTGCCTTTTCGCCACCGGCCTCGAGCTTGGTGTTGAGGTGGCGGACGTAGAACTTGTAGCAAGTGATCGTGATGACGAAGACAGCAGCATTGGCCAGCACTGGAGATCAGCTCCAGCTCTCAGCGGACGGAAGGATACTCACAGACGGCGAAGGCGGTGCGGAAGTAGGGCGGCGCGTACCACAGGTACGAGGCCCAGATGTTTGATGTACCGCCGATGGCGTTGAGCAGGGCGATAGCCGCGGCTCGCTTGGCAATGGGCCTGGGGAGGTGGTGGTTGATTGTCTTGTACAGCATGAGCTGCGGACCCACTACCACGTCAGCGAAGGTGACACGTATGTGAGACGAAGCGCAGACGTACCGGACCCGCTCGGCATGAACATCATCGCCGTGTATCTAGCTCCAATGTTCGTGGTCGTCATGCCAATGATGTAGGTGATGGAGGCCTGGCAGATACAGAAAATGATGATGGGGTAGATCAGGTTCTTTCTCTGCATCGTCAGTTCGGCGGCGAGCGCGCAAGCATGAACTCACGTCAGAGTACCAGGTCATCACGTAGTAGTATGCGCCGGCGAACACGTAAGGAGGCGCAGTGAGCAGTAGAGTGTTTATGGAGGAGTATCCAAGAGTCTTCACGATCGTCGGGAAGAAGTTGGCGATGGAGCCCATGCCTGGCGTGAGCGTGACTCGGATACACGAGCGGGATGGGAATGCGCTCACCCTGGCTCATCATGTTGCAGAAGATCAGGGCCCACATCTTGGGATCCCTGCAGCCGATCAGGAAGCCCTTCCACGTGCCAATGTTCTCATTGGCCTCGCCGGCACCGGCTTCTCGCTCAAGTCGCCACACGGCAAAGTCCCTCTCGACGGGGGTGAGAAGTCGGGCGTTGTGCGGGTACTCTGGCTGCGTCGTCAGCCCCTTCCACCGTATGATCGCGAGGCGAGGAGGCTCGCAGTAACGGATGTATGCGACATGTGAGCGTCGATCCACTCACCAGGAAGAAGCCACAGATGATCGCGATACCGATGGTCGACACTCCCTCGCTGGACATCAGAATGTGTGTAGGTCGATGCGAGGCACGGACTCACACAATGAAGAGCCATCGCCAGCCTCGGATGCCGTGCACACCGTCGAGCTTGAGCACACCAGCAGCGATCAGACCGCCGAAAGCGTTTCCGACCTGCTGCGCGATGTACAGTCCGCCGAGTCGCTTACCCAGCTCGTTTTTGGTGTACCAAGCACTGAGCAGGTAGATTGCGCCCGGGAAGAAGACGGCCTCGACAACACCAAGGATGACTCGGACACCAAGTAGCGCCTCGTACGTCTGGACTGCGGCGGTCGCAGCGCTGATCGACCCCCAGATGACGGCGGCGCAGCAGATGTAAAGACCCGGTCGGGTGATTCGCGAGATGATCAAGTTGGACGGCAGCTGGAAGGGCAGGTATCCGACTGAGGATGAGCACAATCATCGTCACTCGAACACGACACGTACCGAATAGGATCGAGATGGCCGTGGCGAACTGCTCCGTAGTCATGTTGAGATCGTCCATGATACCGAATAGTTTACCAGCCGCAAGGTCTACAGTCAGGAGGGCATCGTCATCGCCAGCTCTCGTACTCACTCTGTCGGTCGATATAGTTGAGGATGTACAGGATGCCGATAATAGGGCTTTGAGGTTCAGCTTTGGTCCTCCGGTCATGTTGCGGCGTGATCACCTACAGGATGACGAGGTCAGCCTTTCGAACGATCTTTCGTTCCAGCCGCTTCAATTCCGCCTCGCTCATCTCGCGGCAGCTCTCGGGCAGAGGAAGCTGGTAGTACTCCTCGACTGGGTTGACATCGTCGTACGCCTCGCCCTTGACGGACAAGGTGTCCTTCATTTCGGCGGGCTGAATTGAGGTGGGAGGCTGTTGCGGTTGGATAGTGGTCATTGTGTTGGCCGACATGGGGATGCCATCGTATCAGCTTCGAGCTATTAGTACCTGCCGGAGAAGCGGTCGCTGGACCATTCACTCGGATGTGCTCCTCCCCTATCTGGGCGTTCTCGACGTCGAGACGTCGACGGGAGAGATAGTGACCGGGATGCCACGGCCGCAGGGGGCGGTTGTAGCCGTGGAGAGGGCTCCGCGACTGTACGGCGATATGCGTGTGGAGCTCTTGGTGCGTCAACGTCCGGGAGGAGGCGGGGTAGGACGAAGATCGAGCTATGTATAGGGCATGAAGGCCGAAGACCCGGCACCGCCGGGCCTAATTTTGAGCAACGAATGTGCCTGAGGAGCTCCTCTCAGCAAATTGTCGCAGATAAGCGATGTCGACGCGGGATCGGGGTGTACGTTTCCAATGACCCTGAGAAGGGAGCACACTCTCGGTTTCCCCCACATGATGCAGGTGATGTGATGTCAGGAGAGTACGTGCGTCTCGTGGTCTGCCGAAAGCCGAGAGGACAAGCGGAAGTCCGCTCGCTGGTGGGAGTCGTGGGATGACAAGACGCCTCGACTTTCCCGGCGCTGGAGGCTGGCTGCATTTTGATTGAAGTCGCACGCCGGTTGACCGGTAAGCAGGCGGATTTTGGCCACTCGGGCAGACTGGCGGTGTGGCATCAGATGGGTCTGTTCGCTGGCGGAGATAACCGCTTGGCAGATTCGAGGGGTGGGCAGGTGTGGACACAGACGTGACACGACCAAGGGCATACCGGGCTCCGAACATCATGAAACGATGATGCGCCAGTTCTGACGAGTTCGATAGTGTCTGACACGGTGTCGAAGTTGGGCGACCAGAGTTGCGATCGGACTCAGCGCCGCAATGACCCCGACCACTAGGAAGGAGCGGGACGCGCCGCAAACGCGTCGCAGTCTCTATGGCGTGCATGGTTTCAACCTCGTGTCATCCGCTTGCACATGTATGCATTTTGACAAAAGCTCCTACGTCCTTCCCGCCGAATATCAAGCCAGCTACAGCCACTACGCTTAACCCCAGAGCCAAGTCTGGAACCTGGCCGCCTTGCTCGTGCCCGGGATCGGGTACGTCTTCTCGTCCTCGTCGACCTCTGCCTTGCCGGTAACCAGATCCATCTCTTCCGGTCGGAGAATTCCCCACCTAGAGCCGAATCGGATGCGCGAGTAGATTTTGTGCCCGACATAGCAGACAATGAAGAACGGCAGGGTGAGGTAGGCGAATGCAAAGTCTCGGATGTTCCAGTTTCCCTTGACGAACACGCCAAAGCCGTTGGTAAGGAAGATGACGATGTACCCCACGAGCGCGATCCACGCATAGACGAGCTGGCCTCGGATGTAGAAGGGAAGGGTCTTGCGGTCGATGCCGAGCGCGGCGATACCGGCTCGGAAACGGATGTAGATGACCTGCTGGAGCGCGAGGTTGAGGATCCACAGACCGCCGAGGATGTTGGTGATCCACGTGAAGGCTACGGCAGCGCCATCGGACAGAGTCATGAAGGACAGGATGCCGACGGCGACGACAGCGACGACGCAAAAGTGCGGGACGCCTCGCCAGGTCCTCTTGAAGAACGCGGGGGCGTGGCCGGACAGCGCGTTCGAGTAAAGGTTCCGCGAGGCAGTGAAGGACAGGCAGATACCGCATGACCAGGCGGAGGTGAGGATAAGGGCGTTGATGATGTGCGGGAGAACGGGAATACCCATTCGGACGGCAGCGAGGACGAATGGCGAGGAGCCGGCGCCCTTCTGGGCGGTGCCGAGCAGAGGGTCGCTGGAGGGGACGAGGATGCCCACACAGAGAACACCGCCAATGTAGAAGAAGAGCAGTCGGTAGATGACCCGCCTGTGAGTCAGCGGTGCGTACCGCCCGGATTCATCGATGCGCTCACCTGAAGACGTTGGGCAGGATTCGGCGGGGGTAACGGGCTTCTCCAGCGGTCATGGCCAGGAAGTCTGAGGTGAGTGGCGTACTACGGCTGACAAGCGAGGACGTACCAGGACCACCGTAGGCAAAGGCCGCCTGGATGAAGACGGACCAGAAGCCAAGGAACCGACCGAGGCTGCCCTCGGCGATGTGCTCGTTCATCACGGGGTTCTCCTTCCAGTTCCTGAAGCCGTATCGATCGCCCTGAGGATTGCCTCCAAGCATCGTGATGACTGGTGCGTCAGCGAAGAATCTTGACGAGGTGTATCCAACTTACAGGTGAAGAAGAACAGCATGAAGACGAGCCCAACCTTGAAGATAGAGAACCAGAACTCTCCCTCGCCGAAGAACTTTACACCGAAGACGTTGAGGGCGAGGGCGGAGGCGAGGAAGAGCGCGCACCAAACACCGGGGCTGATGGTGTCGTTCCAGAAGGCAATGAGACCGGCGACGGCGGTGGCTTCGGCGGCGCTGCTGATGAGCACAGCCTGCATGTGAGCCCCAACGACTCACACAGTAACGGCGTTGTTGTAAGTGGCCACCCAGCCCATGGCAAATCCGTACGAAGGGTCGACAAACCGCCCGGCGAACCGCAAATAGCTCCCATCGATGGGGAGGTAGGAGCACATTTCTCCCATCGAGTTGAAGGAGACGAGGACCAGGGCACCGTAGACGGCATAGCCCAGCAGGAGACTAAGAGGTCCCGCCCGCTTCAGTGCACCTCCCGTACCGATCTGGCATGAGCGGTGATCCAGACAGAGATCTTCTCGCTCACGAATAGACCTGTTCCAATGGCGCCACTAATGGCGATAAGCTGCACATGACGCGGCTTGAGGTGACGATGGGTCGTCTTCTGCTCGACTCCATACTCGACATCCGCCTCTGCGGCGCCGATGACCGAGTCGACAGGGTAGTGCTTCTCGGACTCGAGCGATTTGAGTTCAGACATGGTAACTGTGATGGTGTATGGAGATCTGCCTGGGCAGCAGGGGTTGTGGGTTCTCGGCGCATTGGTGTTGGGCTATATACTCGTCACATGCACTCTCTGCATGCTATCGCCGTCATACCGTCGGAGTCACCAAAACTCGCTATTTCCCGTAGATACAGCACTATCCCCGAGGATCGGACGTACCGCCAAGACCCTGGTGGAATACCGTTCCTTGCCCAGATCGCCCTCCTCGTAGAGTGCGTGATAAGCTCGTCGTACCTGCCCCTTCGAGCAGTTCCACCCATTCCAAGCAACCGCTCACAGCTTATCCATTTCCGCTGAAAGACACCTCGCTTGTTGTTGCGGAATCCAAGATTCAAGTACTGGTTGATACAGGCGTGACGCCTGAGGCCAGACCATGCGGCGCCTCCGATTCATGCCAAGTCTGCCGCCGAACCGTCACCTGATTGGCAATGCGGAGTGTCCGGCTGTACGACGCCTCGAGCCCGAGACGCGAGCTGCCTCGGACGGATCTTGGGCCACTTTTGGCCCCGTGGAGAACTCGCTTAAGAGAGCGAGCTGCCGTGCTTAGAAAAGGGGTGTGAGCACCAGAGCTGGGCGGTAACGCGGGAGATTGACGGTTTCTCTCGACGAGTTTCCGGGGAAGCCGGATTGAAACGCTTCCGTGATGGTCGGTGTAGCCGCTCACAGCGGGCAGCCCGCATTCTCATATCTGCCGTCTTTTGATACTTTGGGTTCGTAGGCGTCGAGATGAACCCTGTGATTGGCTGCATCAGAGAGCTCCACACATCAAGACCGCTCGGCTCATCAGCCGATAAGACCCGCTTCCGACCGAACCGCCCTAGGAGTTCCTGGCCGCCCGCGCACTGGCCTTTGGTACACAGGAGCATTTGATGCATGACAAGACAACTGTTTCGATATGGAAGCTGCACCAGAGGGCAAAGGGTCATCATCCGTGGCCGAGCAGCCGAGGCACACACTGCAGGGCGGGGTCTTGGCGGATCGTCTCGTTCAGAGGAAGAACTGGTAGTGAGGGTTCCTATCTCCAAGCGAGCGGTCGTCAGGGGCGCCCTCAGCAATCGCCTTGGCCTTCTGCTTGATATAGTACCGGGTTCCGATATGCTGATTGTCAGCAACGAATAATGTGGTTTACACATGGTCGGGCAGTCCGAGTCGACTAACCAGAACCGTGGTGCAGATCATGGCCCAGATAGTGAATGCTGACCTATCAGCCACGCTCGGGATAACACTCCCCGCTCACCAATGTTGAAGTACAACCCCTTGTAGTATCGCGGTGCGGTGTCGGTTGTGAAAACAAAGCCGATGACAGCGCCGGCGATGTCTGAGGGTCAGTGAGTCACCCGCCCGCCGTTCCTCCCAATGACACTCACTCCCAGTCATCGGGATCGTGCTGCAAACAACCGCCCGTTTGTAGTGCCCGGCATGATTATCCGCCGCCCAGAGGTTGTTGAGACACGTTGAGATGTACAGGCCGAAGGCAGAAATGAACATGGCGGCATACCGCACACCGGGCTGCGAGGCTGTGGCGAGCATGATGTATCCTGCGGGATGAGTCTCGACACACGCTGCCCAACTCACCTATCAGATTGCATGTCAAAGCGGGTATCATGAAGGGTGAACGTAGGTTGCGCTTGTCCGATTGGAAACCGACAAAGATGAAAGTGGTGGCGGCAATGAAGTAGACTTGCAATGAGCCGATGGAAGCTCATTTCTGGACAGGGCGCGACTTACCAGGAACAGTGAGCAATTGAGCCTGGACCCGGGTCGTGAACCCCAAGCCGGCCAGGATGGAAGGCATAAACGTAGTGAGCGTGTACAATGTCACGTTGATGCCGAAATGGTTCATCGCGCTAAGGGTCAGCCGGATCTCTCCCCAGAAAAGTCTAGCGAGACCCACTGGAAGTACAACCGCCAGTCTTTGTAGGCACGCCGAATCTCGGACCACGAGAACTCTTCTTCATCGTTGTAGTATTTTCGGTTCAAGATCTGTCGCTTCATCATGACTGCCGATTCCTCCCCTGTGAGCCACACGAGCTCAGAGGGCCGGTTTGGGACGAGGTACCATGCCACGGGGATGAGCAAGAACGACATCAGGCCTTCAATGAGGTACCTGAACGTCAGAGACTAGACTCAGACCTTGTGTTGTTGCGACATACATCCACTGCCACCCCACCAGGCCTGCCGCGTCGATTTGGGTCAATCCATAAGCAAGGAGTCCGCCGAACGCGCCCGACAGGGCAGAGCACGAGTTGATGAACGTCTGTCTGACGATCAGCTCCTTTGCATTGCCGTGCATCACTGACCTCTTGACATATTCGTTTCGCATATACGTCATGGTCAAGTACAAAGTGATACACGGGGCGATCGACGCTTCGAACATGCCCAGCAAGAGCCGGGTAGCTAGTAGCTGGTGATAATTCTTGACGAAGGCGCCGCCAATCGTGATCGAAGACCAGCAAACGACTGATGCGGTGACTGATGTGAGCTTTAGGCTGCGCTTGTTGCGTCATACTCACGCAGGTACCGGGGGGAGATGACCTTGAGCAGAACTGCCCCTTCTCGTCAGTACAACTGAAGCGATTTACCCATAGCCAGACTCACAGACAGGCTCGAAGGTGACATAGGTCGCGTATAGAATGGAGACAGCGGCGCCATACTGGTTGCCGACCAGACCGAGGTCCTTGGAGAAGGTTGTCAAAGCCGCGTTACCAATGTTCGAGCGGTCCAGCGCAGACATCATGTAGATGGCCTGAGTCATGAGCTGCG